>FLNV01001015.1_pt1 | contig 84313 bp, 84 predicted proteins | sample 1140351 | NCBI WGS metagenome assembly FLNV01 (sample SAMEA3878207, study PRJEB12797) | bioreactor metagenome | biome: Moose rumen | place: Sweden | collected 2011-10 | reverse complement strand
ACATATAAATTTGTAAATGGAAAAGTAGATACAGAATTTACAGGAATATATGAAGTAAGTGCAGGGAACCTAAGATACTTTGAGAATGGAAAATGTGATTACAAACATACATTAGTATATGATGATGGAAAAGACGTATGGTTTATAAAGAACTCAAAAGTAGAAACAACAAAGAACGGAACATATGGAATAAATGGAATTACATACAAATTTGTAAACGGGAAATTAGATACAGAATTTATAGGAATATATGAAGTAAGTGCAGGAAATCTAAGATACTTTGAGAATGGAAAATGTGATTACAAAACCACATTAGTATATGATGATGGAGAAAATGTATGGAATGTAATTAATTCTAAAGCTTATCCGATGAATTAATTGATTTAAATATTTAAAAGAATAATAGTTATAAAAATACTATTATTCTTTTTTGTTGAAAAAAAATATAAAAAGTATATAATATAACTTGCTCTAAAAGGGGGTAGCTTCGTTGATTATAATAGGAAAGTATAGTATAATTAATACATACTAAAAATCAAATCATGGAGTAGTATGAATTATAATACTAACCTATGTTTAGTATTATATTTTTTTGAAAAATAAAGGAAGTTTTTATATGAAAAAAAAGAATAGGAAGCCAAGATTATGCTTAGTTTCTAGTAGTGGTGGGCACTGGGAACAGTTACAAAAGTTACAACCATTAATAGATAAGTATCAAGGATTTATGGTTACAGAAAAAACACAATTTGATGCACCATTAGCTAAATACTTTATGATACAAACAGATTTAAAAGATAAATTAATGCCAATTAAAATGCTATGGAATGCATTTTATGCATTAATTATCTGGATTAAAGAAAGACCAGATTTTGTAATTACAACTGGTACAATGGTTGCATATCCATTTTACATATTAGCGGTTATACTTAAGAAGAAATTTGTGTTTATAGAGACTTTTGGTAGAGCAAATATGCCTACAGTAGCCGGTAAAAAAATGGAAAAGCATAGCGATTTATTCATAGTACAATGGGAGTCCCAAAAGAAACATTATAAAAAAGCTATTTATGGGGGGTGCTTGTACTAATGATATTTGTAACAGTAGGATCAAGAAACTATCCTTTTGATAGATTATTTAAAAAACTAGATGAATTATATGAAGATGGTACATTAAAAGAAAAGATGTTTGCACAAATAGGTACATCTTCATATAAACCTAAACATTTTGAATATAAAGACTTCATATCTCCAGAGGAATTTGAAGATTATATAAATAAAGCAGATATAGTAGTTTCACATGGAGCATCAGGCTCCATTATGAAAGCACTTAATGCTGATAAAAAAGTAATAGTAGTTACTAGGTTAGAAAAATATGGTGAACATATCAATGATCATCAAATACAAAACAATGAAGCTTTTAGAGATAATCATTATGTTCTAATGGCAGACTTAGAACTTAATGATTTAGGAGAATGCTTTAAAAAAATAAATAGTAAAGACAATGGCTTAGTTAAATGGGAGAATAAAGATCCTATGGCTATAGTCAATATGATAGATAAGTTTATAGAAGACAACTGGAAGTGATGAAATGAAAAAAGAACGTATTAATTGGATAGACATTTACAAAGGTTTTTTAATCGTTCTTGTGGTTATTGGGCATGTCATATCATCATACGAAGGAGCAGGAGTGTCAAATTCGTTATATAAAGCATTGTTCAGTATCATTTATAGTTTTCATATGGCATGTTTTGTTTTTATAAGTGGCTTTTTATGTAACATAAAAAATAATACTTCTAAAGCAAAACAAATTAAGAAAAGAATGATTACATATGGAATACCATATATTATTTTTTCATTTATCTGGATAGTATTCAAAATGGTCTTTTCGAAGTACGTAAATACAACTGTTGGTGTAATAGACTTAATAAATATTTTTATAATTCCGGTCAGTTTTATGTGGTATTTATATGCATTATTATTAATGAATATTGTGCAAATTATAATTGAAAAAAGCAATAGTAGAATAGTTATAATTCTTAGCATAACAGCATTATTATTAAAACCAATAATTGTCGCATATTTTCCTGGTTTTAAAGATCTAATAATATGTGACTTCATGTCTTTTTGGTTCTATTTTGTTTTAGGTCATTATTATGGACAATTTATTATTAATATAATGACATCTAAAAAATGGTTAATAATTATAAGTGTATTACTATTTGTAACTACCAATTGTTTATTACAAATGCCTTTACAGTTATTTAAAAGCTATATTAGTATAGCATCTGCATTATCAGGAATAGTACTTTTAGTTGCTTTTTTTAAAAAAATCAAAAGATGCGAAATACTTAACTATTTAGGAAATAAAAGCTTGTCAATCTATGTCCTCCAAGGAATTGTAATAGCAGCAACTAGAGTGCTTTTAGGAAAGATTTCTATTTATAACGATTCATTAGGAATTGTTAATTTAATAATATGCACAATTTCAGGTATAATTATCCCTCTTGCTATAGAAAAAGTATGTAGTAAAATGTGGAAATTTGATTTTATATTTTATCCAAATAAATATATTAAGGAAGAATAAAAGAAAGAAGATGAAATGATGGATTTTGTTTCTATTGAAAATAAAGGTAAGAAATTATTAGCGAGATTTCCAAAAACAAGACGTTTTTTCAAAGGAATATATCATAGAGTATCTTATGTATTGTCCAAAGATAAAATTAAATGTGAAGGAAATTTAGTTAGAATTTCTCCAAATGATAAATATGAATATTTCTTTGGGTATTATGATAAATCTCCATGGGATATATCAGATAGATACATGATAGGTTTAAGAGTTAAAAATGCTCACAAGGCTCCAGATTCAACAGAGGAAGCAGAAATAGTAGTTTTTGACACACAAAATGATAATAAGATGGAAATAATTGGGACTACTCATTGTTGGAATACTCAACAAGGATGTATGGCACAATGGTTAGCTCCTGATTTTAACAAAAGAATAATATATAATGACTTTAGAAATGGAAAATATATATCAGTTGTTTATAACTTTGAAACAAGAAAAGAAGAAAAAACATATGATATGCCTATATATGATGTAGACAAGAATGGTAATTTCGCATTAACATTGGATTTTTCGAGACTTCATAGACTAAGAAAAGGCTATGGTTATGCAAATGTAGAGGAAACTACTAAAAATGAGTTATGTCCTGATAAAGCATGTGTATGGAAAATTGATTTAAAAACCGGTGATATTAATCCGGTTATAAAATATACTGATTTATCTAACTTTGAATCAAGAGAAGAAATGAATGATGCAGAACATAAAGTAAATCATATTATGATAAGTCCAAATGGTAAAAGATTTATGATTTTACATAGATGGTTTAAACATAACGAAAAGTTTACTAGACTTGTAACAATGAATATTGATGGAACAGATATGTATAACTTAAGCGATGATAACTTTGTTTCACATTGTTGCTGGAAAAACGATAAAGAAATACTATCCTTTTTAAGAAAAAAAGCTTCCGGGAATCATTATTATTTAATGAAAGATAAAACAAAAGAATATAAAATGCAATGGAAAGAATTGAATACAGATGGACATTGTACATATTCACCTGATGGTAAATATGTAATAACAGATACATATCCAAATAGAAAAAGACAAGCAAATGTGTATTTGTGTAGAAATGATAAAGAGGCTAATAGAGTAGCAATTACTTTTGCTCCATTTAAATATGATAATGATGTAAGATGTGACCTTCATCCTAGATGGGATCATAATAATGAAAAAATATGTATAGATTCTGTACATGAAGGAAAAAAAGAATTGTATGTTTTAAATGTTGGTAACTACAAAAAAGAGGAAAAAGAGCCACTTGTAAGTGTTATTGTCCCTTGTTATAACGCAACTGGAACAGTTGGCCGAACTTTAGATTCTATCATAAACCAAACATATAAGAATATCGAAGTTCTAATAATAAATGATGGTTCTAGTGATAACCTTGAAGAATTATTAAAGAAAGAAAATTATTTTGATAAATTGAATATTAAATATATTTATAAAGAAAATGGTGGAGTTAGTAGTGCAAGAAATATAGGAATAGAAAATGCAAAAGGTAAATATCTAATATTTCTTGATTCTGATGATATTATTGCTCCAATATATTTGAGTAAAAGTGTCAATGAATGTGAAAAAGAAAAATTAGATACAGTAATATGTTTTCAAGAGAGAAAGATAGAAAAAATCGAAAATAATTTTCTAGAATCTTCGTCAGGAGACTTATTTGTAGAAAGAGATTTAGGGCTTAATCATTTTATGTATAATAAGGAAAACATTCACTTTGGAGGTTTAATTTATAGAAAAAAAATAATTGATAAAATCGATTTAAAATTCATACTTAATACAAAATATGGTGAAGATTTGGAATTCGCTTGGAAATATTTAATTAATTGTAAAAAAATATCAATTGCTAAAGATAAAGTTTATGGATACTATGATAATCCAACCTCAGCAGTAAATACTGTAAAATGGGAAAAAACAGATTTAATAAAAGCAATGAATAGAGTTGTTAAATATTTAGATGAAAAAAATGATACATTCAAAAATTCATTTGTAAATTATATGTTGCCAAGAACGTATTGGACAACTACTAAAACTTTTGCTGTAGGGAATAGGAAAGACTATTATAATAATTTTATAAATGAGTATCCAGTCAAAGAAAATATGGAAAAATTAACAAAATATGCCAAAAACAAAAAATTAAAGATTTCATCCTATATTTTTCTTATAAGTAAAAAACTATTCTTTATCTCTATAAAATTTGTATATGGAAATTGTAAGTTTTTATTTAAAAAATAGTATAATTGTATTGTAGAGTTAATTCAAAGAAGAAAAGAGGTAAAAAATGAAAATTAATGTTTGCTTTTTAACTGATGATGGATATGTTATGCCAACATGTGTTGCGTTAAGTTCCATGATAGCTAACAAGAAAGGTAAAAATTTTTACTCCGTTTATTTACTTTGTATAAATGTCACCGAAAATAATTTATGTAAATTAAAAGAATTAAATAGACCGGATTTTGAAATAAATATAATTGAATTGAACGATAAATATAGTGAAAATTATTATATGAAAAACACATCAGCAACACCAGCTGCAATTTATAAATTTAATATACCTGAAATACTAAAAGATATTGATAAAATTATATATTTAGATGGAGACATTATTGTAAGTAAAGATTTGGAAGAATTATATAATTATGATTTAAATAATAATTATATTGGCGCGGTGAAAGATGTAAATGGACTACTAAAAAGGCATTATAATCTTTTCATAAAAAATAATATATTCTATTTTAATTCTGGTGTGATGTTAATGAATTTAAAAGAAATGAGAAAAAATAATATTTCTAAATCATTAATAGACTACCGTAACAATGGATATAATGAGTTAATGGACCAAGATGCTCTTAACTATGTATTAAAAGATAAAACAATTGAACTCCCCTTTAAATATAATGTACAAACAATGTTTAAAAATATCAATAAAACACCAAATCAAATTAAAAAATACTACAACTTAAATAACGATTATGACAGCTTCGATAAAATGGTAGAAGATAGTGTTGTACTCCATTATTCTCCGAAAATTAAACCTTGGAAAAGCGATAATGGATATAAGTTTGATCTGTGGAAACATTATTATAATTTAAGTCCATATAAAGATGAAAACTATAACTATAATCAAAAAAAATCTATGGAAAAAAATATTTTTCAAAAGATAGTAACAATATTCAAAAATATAAGAAGATTAATGTTTTTAATGAATTTTAAAAAGAAAGAGAAATAGATGGAAATGGATATTTATAGAAAGAAAAGTAATACTTCTGATTTTCTATTTTTTATAGGATGGTTTTTATTTATGTCATCTTATACATTATTAAGAGAATCCGAATTGATGTATTTAATAGATACGTCAAATATATATAAGATATTAAAAGTAATTTTTGTGTCCATTTTTTGCGTAAAAATTGCATTTATAGACAAATATAATTTGAAAACACTTTTATTATATTTTTTCGTTATTGGCATATCGTTTATAGGTTCTCAACTTGTTGATTCTGATATAATATTTTTTACGTTATTAATAGCCTTTTCGGCAAGAAATGTTAATTTTGATAAATTTGTAAAATTTGATTTGATGATAAGAATAACAATGGTGTTACTAATAATGCTTTTATGTTACTTGGGGATTTTACCGAATTTTACGAGATTAATTAATTCATCTTTCAAGCAATCACTAGGTTTTTCGCATCCAAACATATTGGGCTTAAATATCATTACTATACTTTTAGAATATATGTATTTAAACAAAAGAGTAAATATTGTTTTTATAATAATAAACATTTCCGCTTTGCTATTTTTAAATTATGCATGTAATTCGAGAACTAGTATATATGCATATGTATTTATATTGTTTTTATATGTTTTTATTAAAAATAAAGAAAAAGTATTCAATTTCAAGTTAATAAAACTAATAATATGTTTCCTACCAGCCATAATGTTATTAACTAGCTTCGCTTTAGTTAAAGGATATCAGCAAGGTAATGAAATTATTCATAAAATTGATGAATTGGTTACAACTAGAATCAGTAGTGCAAGTAATTTTTATAATGAGTATGGTATTAATTTAAAAGGATCAAAAGTTACAATAGTTAGCACAAGACAATCTATTATTACCGGAGAAAAACAAAGAATACTGGATATGGGATATTTGAGAATGGCAATTAATTATGGATTGATAACGTGTTTTATGATTATAATATTACTAATTACTTTCCAATTTGTTATTTATAAAAATAATAATATGAAATTATTGCTAATAAGCACATTTTTCCTAATTATAGGTTTAATGGAAACAAATATCTATAATATTGCATTTAATTTTTCCTTGATTCAATTTGTTAATCTAATAAGTGATAAAAATAGTAATATGAGGAGAATTTCAAATGGCGAGTCCTAAGAAAAATTTTGTTTATAATATTATATATCAAATATTAGTAATGATTATTCCATTAGTTACAGCACCGTATTTATCTAGGGTTGTTGGAAAAGCTGGTGTAGGAATTTATTCCTATACATATTCAATAGTTTATTATTTTATGCTATTAACTCTTTTAGGTGTAAACAATTATGGAAATAGATCTATTGCTAAAGCAAGAGAAGAAAAAGGAAAACTATCTAAAACTTTTTGGAGTATTTATTTCTTACAACTAATAATGGGAACATTAATGATAATTATGTATCTCGGATATGTATTTATATTTGATAATCAATACAGAACAATAGCATTAATACAAACATTATTTATAGTATCATCTATGTTGGATATAAATTGGTTTTTCTTTGGTATGGAAGAATTCAAGAAAACCATAACAAGAAATACATTTGTAAAAATAGGAAATGCCTTGCTGATATTTTTATTAGTAAAAAATAGAAACGACATATGGAAATATACTTTAATAATGAGCGGCATGACATGCTTAAGTCAAATAATATTATGGGGATTTCTAAAAAAATATGTTAAATTTGAAAAAATAGGATTACATGATATTAAAAAGCATCTTAAACCTAATTTGGTATTGTTTATTCCTGTTATAGCCGTTAGTTTATACAAAATCATGGATAAGATAATGCTTGGTGCCATGTCATCAGTTTCGGAAGTAGGTTTATATGAAAATGCAGAGAAAATAGTAAGCATGCCATCAACATTCATTGCCGCTTTAGGGACTGTAATGTTGCCTAGAATGGCTAACTTAACAGCAAAAGGAGATAACAAAAAAGCTGAGGAATATATTAGCAAATCAGAGAAGTTTGTAATGTTTATGTCTCTAGCAATGTGTTGTGGATTAATCGGAATAGGATATAAATTTGCACCATTCTTTTTTGGAAAAGAATTCCAAAAAACAGGTATCCTTATTATGTTATTATCAACAACATTACCATTTTTATCGTTTGCTAATGTATTAAGAACACAATACTTAATACCAAAGGAAGAAGATAAGATATATATAAAATCAGTATTTTTAGCAGCAGTTGTTAATTTAATAATGAATTTTATATTTATACCATTATATGGATCAATAGGTGCTTGTTTTGGAACCATAGCTGCTGAATTCTCTGTAATGTTCTACCAATCATGGGCAGTTAGAAAAGAATTACCTATAAAAGAATATATTGCTAATTCTGTACCTTTCTTAATTAAATCTATAATTATGTTAATAGTAATATATCCATTTAATTATATTGAAATGAATAGTTTAGTTAGATTAATTATTCAAGTAGGATTAGGATGTATAGTATATGGTTTATTAAATATAAAGTATATATTAAGTATTGTAGATATAAAGAAGATAATTAATAAAGTATTTAAGAAGAAGTCTATTAGTTAGTAGACTTCTTTTATTATGGTATTTATAGTAGCTAGTATAGTATCATTATCATTAAACTTTATCTTATTTAGAAAAGAATTTAAAGAAGTAATAAAGATATTTAAGAATATATTAAATAGAAATAAAAAAGCCACCAACGCTAACGCATAGGTGGTTTTTTAGTTACTTAGATTAACTATTTTATAACAGATACATTTGTTCGAAAAAATATTGACTTTGAATGGAATCTAAGTATAATAATTAACTAGGAAAAGGTAGAGAGGAGGAACTATATGAATAAAAGCGAAACAAATGTAAAAGAGAAGAAAAACGAATCAATTGATTTTTGTACATGTGGAGCAAATTCAATATATGCTGACACAGAATCTAATTCGTTTGGATATTTTTATAGATGTTCAGTGTGCGGAAAGAGAATAGATGATGAACTTCATTATTACAATCATTATGATGGAGAAGATCATGATGATGTAGATTTATATGATTATTAATTTATAAGAACCTAACGATTCTTTTTTTTCTTTTTAATCATGAATCATTATTTTAAAAATAATAAAATGTTATACTGGAAGAACAATTTGAAAAGATGGTTAATAAGTATAATCGTATCTTAAAGAGTAATATTGATCATTCTCTTTTAAAAAAGTCTAGTGATATAATACAAACAGAAAGAAAGGAGTACGGGGATGTTATGGAAAAAGCAGATAGTAAAGAAAAATTAATAAAACTAGTGTTAAATAATAATCCCGAATATATGCTGCGTTCAATTAACGATAATTATATGTGTATAGAAAAAGAATCAGGGCAGTTTCAATATTTATATTACGCTAAAATAGAAACAGGAGAATATATAATAGTAAACAAAGAAGAATCAACAGAACCATATTCGTTTAATAATAGTACTAAATAAAATATTATTCATTTTTTTAAAACAGAAAGGAGTGATAAAATGAATAACCAAGAAACTATGGAAAAATTATGTGAGCTAATAAAAGAGTTAAAAGATGTAAATGAACAAAAAGATATACTTAAAGACTTAGAAAAAATAAATGAATACAAATTATATTTTTTAAGTACTAAAAGTACAACAAATGAGATTAAAAAGTTTATTACAGATACGATAGATAAATATAGAGATAGGAAATTAATATTACCAGATTATTATCATTCAGATAAAGATTATATTTCACCAAATGATTTACAAATGTTACTTACAATTGAGGAAATGATAGAACAATATGTATTGAGAAAGGTAGAATTAGATAAAATGTCAAAAAACAATAATTAATCTTTATGAAGATAAAGAATTATCTAAAAAATACAACCTGTAAGAAATTCTTACAAGTTCAAGATAATAAAAAGTCATTAATGGTTATACATGGTGACTTTTTTATATTGGTGTTTAAGCAAGTGATATGGTATTATAAATACTTAGTTAAAGGTGATATGATGAAAATATTTTTTGATGAGTCAGGACAGACAGGATGTGTTTTAACTAAGAAAGAAATACTTAATTTTAAAGATAATCCTACATTTGCTTTGGGTGCTGTTGTAGTAAATGAAGAAGATGAACGAAGACTAGTAAATAAATATTTAAAGTTTAAAGAAAAATTTGATATACAAGGTGAAATAAAAGGTACAGATTTATTGACTAAAGAAAATAATGATAAATTAAAGTACTTCTTAAGATATGTATTAGATGATGTGCATTACTATATAAATATTTATGACAAAAAGTTTTACTTATCTACATTAATTTTATTCTCTTTTTGTGGTGTTGATGCAATTAAAGATATGAAAATGCAATTATACAACCAAGCTAGTATTATAGCATTACAAGATGATGACTTTTTCGTAGAATACTTAAATTATATAGAAAATCCTAGTGTAAAAGCATTTTCTAAATATCTTTGTTTTATTATTAATTACAAATATAAGTATTTTAATAATCCGAATGGAGATGAGCAAGAAAATGCTTTAGCTATCTTTGCTGAATATATAAAAAATAACAAATTAGAAGAATCTTTCTGGGAAGATTTTATGACATATGGATGGTATAAAGATGATAAAATAACAAATCTCATTAATTTAAATGCTTTATATGAATTAATTTATTTCATAAAATATAAAAATAATATGCATAATGAAGAATTAGAATTAATACATGATCATATTGCAGAATTTGAAGAAACAATACAAGATGAATTAAGTAGTAGTACCAGTTATAATATTGAATTTAAAGATAGTAAAGAAGAACTTTTGTTACAAATAATAGATAATGTTGTTAGCATTTTTAGACACGCATATGATAGAGGAGTTTATTATAACAAAAACAAAATGTTATGGAATCCAGAAGCAGAGTGGGATTTAAAATTATTATCTAAACTACAACAAAAAGTATTAGTTAGTCACATTAAATATACTATTCCATTGTGTGATCAAGCATCAGCATTGTGTATTAGAGATATGTTTTCAGAAGAATATCCTAAAGGAAACAGAAAAAACTTGTTTTTCAATAGATTATATATAGATTATTTACAAAAACTTAATTTTGAACTTTTATTGAATAAAATGGATTTAAATGATGTAAATGATTTAATGAATGATGAAAAATGATTAGTATGATGCAAATTTATATTTGATTAATAAAAATCGTAAAAAGAAGATACTCTAATATTCATTACAAAAGGGCTATATATGTAAGATAAAACTTCAGGAATAGTAGAATGCTGATATAGAAATATGTATGAAATTGGAAACATACATCATGGCATTACAGGATATGTTATAGAAGACGTCATTAGAGAATATAGTAGATCTATATCATTTGTATGAAGAAATAACGTGAAATAAAAAAGCATTAGAGAATTCTAATGCTTTTAATCTGCAACGATAAAAATGCTTATTTCATTAATGCTAATAAAAAATCATTATAAATATTTGTAAATGAAGAATAGGAAGAAATCTATTTGTCTTAATAGTAAACAAGGATAATAAATCTTTTTTATTGAAAAAAGTTGAAAAATAAGTATAATATTGGCAAAAGAGGTATATACATGGAGATAGTGAAAATAGATGTTGATAAGTTAGAACTTTGGGACGATAATGCAAGATATGGTCAAAAAGCATTAAATGAAAGAGAATGCTTAAACAAAATATATGGAGATGAAAAATTAAGAAGAAAGACATTAAAATTATTAGATGCGATACTCGAAAAAAAAGAAATTCAAGAGACTTTCATAGTATATGAAAGTAACACATTATTCGATAAGAAATATATTGCATTAGATGGAAACAGAAGACTATCTCTTTTTAAGTTAAAAAAATATCCTGACTTGATAAGAAAATATAAAATAGATGCATCTAAAATAGAATTATTGGATTCTATTATAAAAGAAATTAATTGTACATTGTACTATGATATTGATTTAGCATATGATCAAGTAGAAAATAGACATTTAGGAGAGCAAGAAGGAAAAGGTATTGTTCCATGGGATGCACCAAATAAAGACAGAATGAAAAAAATTCGAAACAAAGAAGAAGAAATAAGTATTGGAACTAAAATAATGGATTTTTATAAGAACACAAATAATCCAAAGTATAGAAAAGTAAAAGAAAACATAAAAGATAAATCAACGTTAGATAGGATATTTAAATCAAGTGCTGTTAAAAAAGATATTTTTGATTTAAAAAAAGAATCTGAGTACAATCTTAATAACCCTATTGTAGTAGATAAGGTAGATGAAATGTTAAATCTGTTTTATAGTACTAAAGGAGATGTAACAGAAGTATACAAAAAAGATCAAATAATGGATATGTTTAAAGATATAGAACCACTAACTAAGCAAAGGCAAACAAGAACAATACTAAAAAATAATGTTCTACTACCTCCTCAAAATGAAAACATAGTTTTGCCAGACAACAAGAATGAATCAAAAATCTACAATCATTATAAAAGTAAGGAAAGTGTTAGATTATTTAACTGGAAATCTGAAGGATTAAGAATAGAGAGCAAGGAATTCAATTATTATTTAGAAAATTCGATAAATATATATGGAAATAAAGAAATAGATGAAATTGATTTTTCTGTTTTGTTAATTCCATATTTGTATAGAATACTTTTAGATTGTGCTTTTCAAACATTTTATAATTTTATAAATAATAATAATCAAGTATTTATCAACAACGAAGCAATAATAGAGTTTTTAAATAATTATAAAGATAATCATTCACTTGCAACAGAGAAAAATATAGTAATGCTGTTTAAATTAAAAGGAGATATCTCAAAACATCAAGAAGAATATAAGTTAGCAAAAAGTTCTATGTCAATTTTAAACAAATTAAGTTTTAATCAAAACAATTCTAACAATATTCATTTATATGTTACTAATATTAATTTAATAATACATGGTAAAAAAACACAACTCGGATTAAAAGAATTAAAAGGTTTAGACTTTAAAACTTTGCAATTGTTAAAAATTATAAGTTCCTTAATTAATAAAAATATATAGGTGGCGATAATTAATGGTAATAGATAAGATAGTAATACAAAAATTTAGAGGTTTAGAAAACATGGAAATTCCTCTTGGTAAAAAAATAACAATAATTAGCGGTCACAATGGAACAATGAAGACTACATTGTTGGGAATAATAGGAACTGGATTTACTATTGGGAAACTAAGTCCTATGTATGGCGAGAAAGCAATAGATGGCTACAATTTTAAATCACAGTTTCAAGAAAAATTCAAAATATCACCTAAACTAGATGTTGTAGGAGAACACAGCTGGGATTTATATATATCAAATAAGGAAATATATAATGATAACAATGGAATATTTGGAATCAAAAGTATATATAGAAACAAAGAAAGCGGTGAAATAAGATTTTGGAATAAAGGCGGAAAAAGCGCAGGAGATGGCTTTATTCAGTGTCCAGTAATTTACTTAAGTTTAAAAAGAGTTATTCCTGTTGGTGAAGAAAATAAAATAAATATTGGGAATAACAACCTAACAGAAGAAGAACAAGAAGTATTTAAAACCTGGTACAATAAAATATTTACTGTGGTAGGATATGAAACATACAAGTTAAAAAAAATTTCGTCAACTAATAAAAAAACAGTAGGAATAGAAAATAATATACAAGATGCATTTACAATTTCTGCTGGTCAGGATAATATAGGAAAAATATTGATATCTTTATTATCATTTAGAAGACTAAAAGAGAAATATTCGAATGATTACAAAGCTGGTATTTTACTAATAGATGAGATAGAATCAACTATGCATCCATCAGCATTAAAAAATTTATTATCTATACTAGAAAAAGAAAGTGGAGAGTTGAATTTGCAAATAGTTTTAACTACGCATAATCATGATATAGTAATTCGTGATATTTTATCACGACCAAATAGAAATGAATATAAAGTTATATATCTAACAAAGAGAGGAAGGAATATAAATCTTGAAATCGATCCTTCAATGACAATGATAAAAAACGAATTATATTTGCAAGATGAAGAAGAAAAAAGTAGAAAAATTAAAGTATATTGTGAAGATGATATTACTTTAACTTTTTTAAAAAGTATATTAGATAAAAACAATAAAAGTATGAAAAATATAAAATATGAACAAGTATCTTTAGGTTGTAGTTCTTATATAGAATTGGTTAAAAAAAAGTTTGAAGAATTTACAAATTCAATAATTGTTTTTGATGCTGATCAAAATGATAATAAAGAGGTGAAAAAATATAATAATATTATAGTGCTTCCAGGGAACTTTTTACCAGAAAAAGAAATATTTGAGTTTTTATATCAATTACCAGAAGAAGATGAGTTTTGGGAAAAAAATGTTGGTGGATATTCAAAACAAAGATGTTTCAACTTATTTGAAAAGAAAGATTTAGAAGATAAAAAGTACTATAAAGATTGGTATTTTAAAAATAAAAGTCACTTTGGCAAACTAAACAATAAAATTATGAGCAGATGGTGTAAATGTCATCAAAAAGAAGTCGATGAATTCAATGAGTTATTTCGAAAAGAATTTGAAGAACTAGCCAAAAAAAATCATATAGAAAGTATTTAATATATATGATAGAATAATAATAGAAGGATGGTGACATATAGTGGAAAGAATTACTCCGCTTAGATATCCTGGGGGGAAAACCAAGATATATAATCAGATTGAAAAAATAATTGATACGAATTTTACAACTTTGCCAGTATACGTCGAGCCATTCTGTGGTGGTGCAGGTTTAGCTTTAGAATTATTATTTAACAAAAAAGTTGATAGATTAATATTAAATGATTATGATCCTGCAGTATATAGTTTTTGGTACTGCGTTTTAAATAAAGAAGAAGAGTTAATAAATTTAATTAGTAAAGTTGATGTTACAATTGAAGAATGGAAAAAGCAAAAGGAAATTTATGAAGATCAAAATAATCATAACATTTTAGAAATAGGATTTTCATTCTTTTTTCTTAATAGATGTAACAGATCAGGAATACTTAAAGCAGGACCAATCGGTGGAAAAAATCAAGATGGTAAATACAAGATAAATTGTAGATATAATAAAAAGAACTTAATAGAAAGGATAATTAAAATAAATTCATTGAAAGATAGAATCGAACTATATAATCTTGATGCTATCGAATTTTTGAAAATTATAAAACAAAAGAATGTGAATAATACATTTATTTATATGGATCCGCCATATATTAATAAGGGACATGAATTATATCAGAACTTCTATTCTAACGAAAAACATAAAACGATAGAAGAGAGTGTTAAAAAATATATCGAAAGCAACAAATGGATTATTACATATGATTATGATGAAAGGATAAAAAAAATATATAGTAATTATTCTTTATTTAGTTTTAATATAAATTATAGCGCAGGTAAACACAAAAGTGGCGATGAACTGATGATTTTTTCAGAGACAACTATCGTACCAGAAGAAATAAAAAATACATTTTTAAAAAAGGAAACATATTAATGCTTCCTTTTTTAAGAACTATTATAAATATAGTAACTTAAATTATTTAAATAACCCGTGAGAGATTCGAACTCTCATCAGCTGCTTCGTTAATGCAGGGCTCTAAGTCCATTGAGCTAACGGGTTATCAATGAAAGTATTATAGAATAAAGTTAATAAAATGTAAACAGTTAATAAAAAAATATCAATAATTAGAATTTTTATAACGGTTAGTTATAGTAAAACGTATTATAGATATTTTATAGTTATAAAGGTAACGAATTAAAAGGAAATAACGCTTTCACTGTTAATAATATAGGTGAAGGAGTAGTGTTTTATGAATGAAATTATCAAAGATTTAAACATAGAGAAGAAAATATATGAAATAAGAGGTAAACAAGTAATGTTAGATAGTGATTTAGCTTCATTATATAAATGTGCTAATGGAACAAAAACAATTAACCAAGCTGTTAACAGACATCGAGATAGATTCCCAGATGATTTTTATTTTCAATTGACAGATAAAGAATTATTGAATATTTGCGGTCCCAAGTTGGGACCACAAATTAACATGTCTAGAACCAGACCATATGTATTTACAGAACAAGGTGTAGCAATGTTAGCAACCGTACTTAGAACATCTGTTGCAGCTGAAGTAAGTATTAGAATAATGAGAGCATTTGTTGCAATGCGAAAATACATATCAACTGGTTTAGTTGAACAGAAGTATATTAATAATCTCGTTTTTAAACATGAAGATGATATTAATAAATTATTTGATTACTTCGAAACAAAAGAAATTACTAACAGATTATATTTAGAAGGTCAAATATATGATGCCTACTCAGATATATTAGATATATTAAGACTTGGTAAAGAAAAAGTAATTATTATTGATCCGTATACAGATAAATATGTTCTAGATATGATATCCAAGATTAAAATAAGTGTACTACTAATAACAAGTACAAATAATAGGTTAAAAGAATTAGATGTTGATAAATATAATAAAGAGTATAATAACTTAACTATTAAGTATGACAATTCTTTTCATGATAGATTTATTATATTAGATGATAAATATCTATATAACATAGGTACATCACTTAATAATGCAGGATTGAAAACGTTTTGTATAAATAAAATAGAAAGAAAAGAACTATTAGATTCATTACTTAATATTATTAAGTAAAATATGTTATAATGTACATAGCTTATAAAGAAAGAAGAATAATATGAAGACATATTTTATTACAGGAACATCTGGTTTTATAGGATACTATTTAGCTAAAAGATTATTAGAAGAAAATAAAGACTTAAGAATAATAGGTTTAGATAGTATGAATGATTACTATGATGTATCATTAAAAGAATATAGATTAAAAGATCTAGAACAATATGAAAACTATACTTTTATTAAAGGTAATTTAGCAGATAAAGAACTAATTAATAAAATATTTGAAGATTATAAACCTAGTATTGTAGTTAATCTAGCTGCTCAAGCAGGAGTTAGATATTCTATAGATCATCCAGATGTATATATAGAATCTAATATTATAGGTTTCTATAATATCTTAGAAGCATGTAGATATCATCCAGTAGAACATCTAGTATATGCTTCTTCATCATCTGTTTATGGTGGTAATAAAAAAGTACCATTCTCAACAGATGATAAAGTAGATAATCCTATTAGTTTATATGCTGCTACTAAAAAGAGTGATGAATTACTAGCTCATTGTTACTCAAAACTATATAACATACCAAGTACAGGTTTAAGATTCTTTACAGTTTATGGCCCAGCAGGAAGACCAGATATGGCTTACTTTGGATTTACTAATAAACTAATTAAAGGTGAAAAGATTCAAATCTTTAATTATGGTAACTGTAAAAGAGACTTTACTTATGTAGATGATATCGTAGAAGGTATTATTAGAGTTATGAATAAAGCTCCTGAAAAATCAACAGGAGAAGATGGATTACCAAATCCACCTTATGCTGTTTATAATATTGGTAACTCTAATCCAGAGAACTTATTAGATTTCGTACAAATACTACAAGAAGAATTAATAAGAGCTGGTGTATTACCAGAAGATTATGACTTTGAAGCTCATAAAGAATTAGTACCAATGCAAGCAGGAGATGTACCAACTACATATGCTGATACTAGTGCTTTAGAAAGAGACTTTGGTTTTAAACCTCATACATCTTTAAGAGAAGGACTAAGGAAGTTTGCAGAGTGGTACAAAGAATTTTATATTGATAATAAAAGATAAGAACCTTGCGGTTCTTTTTTATTACATAGATATAAATATAGTATATAAGAAGAATAAAGTAATTATATTTATAACATATAGTTTTATATAAGTAATAAAGATATCTATGAATATATTAAATAGAAATAAAAAGATCCACCAATGCTGAAGCATAGGTGGTTTTTTAATTATTTATTATAAATACAAACGTTCGAAAAAAGATTAACTTTGAATGGAATCTAAGTATAATAATTAACTATGAAAAGGTAGAGAGGAGAATAAAAATGGAAAGATATTTAACAACAACTAGTGGAAAGAGAGTTATAGGGGAGTATCCTAATGAATGCCCGATATGTCATAAGGCAATCGAGCCAATTGATAAATGTAGAGAGTATAATAAAAATAATAAAGTATATGTGTTGTTTGAATGCCCTAGTTGTAGAGAAGGTTTTATAAGTCACTATCATAATAGTCATGAAAAAGTAATATATAAGTCATATGAATACGAAAAGATATCATTAATTGATTCATATCCAAAGCAAATAAAAACAATAGAAATTGAAGATAGTATTAAAAAAATTTCTCCAACTTTTTGCAATATTTATAATCAAGCATATGCTTCAGAACAATATGGACTCAATGATATCTCAGGAATAGGGTATCGAAAAGCTTTGGAATTTTTAATTAAAGATTATTGTATTTATAAAAACAATGGTGAAGAAGAACAAATAAAAAAAGAACCACTAGGACAAGTTATTAACGATTTTATCGATAGCGATAGAATAAAAAAACTAGCTAAAGCATCTTCTTGGATTGGAAATGATGAAACACATTATATTAGAAAATATATAGATAAAGATGTAAATGATTTAAAAAAGTTTATCGAAACAACAAAAGCATTTATACATTATGAATTAATATCAGATGAAGCAGAAGAACTTGTTGAATCAAACGCCAAATAAAAGAGATGATATATATGCGTACAAAAGAAGAATTAGATATAGCAGTAATGAAATTATATAATAATTATAAAGAAGTTGCTAGGAAATATAAACAAGGAGACATTAGCTTAATTAATAAACTTGTAGAAATTAATAATGATGAAAAGAAATACACTAAAGAAGAAGTTTATTACATAGGTTTTAATGCTTTATTACTATTACAGAATGATATTCAAAACAATAAAATTTAAAAAGCGAATAATATTCGTTTTTTTATTGGAAATGAAATCTAAATGTAGTATAATAACTAACTAAGAAAAGTCAAAATATTAGAAAGGAGTTATTATGAAACCAACAAAGAGAGTAACTTGGAGAACAAAACCTAAAATAATTAATAAAATACCAGAAGATGATACTATTATTTTATTTATAGATGAGAGTGGTGAAGGACATAAATCACAATTGAATAAAGCCTTTAAACTTAAAGAAGAAAAAGCTCCATTTAATGAAAGAAATGATCTATATGTCTTAAACGGAATATGTATGTCTGGTAAAGAACATGTGAAACTATCTAAAAAATTAGATAAATTAAAAAAAAGTATAACCCCAGATGGTTTATTTGATTATGGTAGTAAAGGGATTAGACCAATTATATTACATAATCATGAGATGGCTAATAATATGCCTCCATTTACAAAAGTAACACCATCTTTTTATGAAAAACTAAATAACATAATAGATAAAACAAGATTTGTTCAAATAACAGCAGGTCTTAACTATTATACTTATACATTAAATAAAGATAATAATTTCCAAACAAGTCCTTTATTAATGAGTTTAGGAATCATAATAATGAACTTTGCTCAATACTTAAATGAAACTAATAAAAAAGGAATAGTAATATTTGAAGAAGAAACTGAAATACATGATACTATGAAATTAAATTACATTGTTAAACTTATGAATAAAGGTAATAAAACTTGTGGTAAAGAGTTGTTCTCGAATATAAAAAGTGTATATTTTAGAAAAAAATGGACAGAAGAAAGAAAAGATAAAGAAACAACATATACTACTACAGCAGGATTAGAATTAGCTGATATAACATTATCTCCTATAAGGAGAGTACTACATCCAGAATATTTACTTATAGAAAGAAAATTATTCAATTATCCTAATTATAATAGAAAAGGATTAAATATTATTACATAGAAAAACCATTAGAATAATCTAATGGTTTTATTTTTAACCTCACTAAAAAGTGAGTCGGCGGAAATACTTCAGCCTACGTAATTAGAAAGGAGGTGATTTAATTTATATAAATAAATTTTAAATCTCCTCATGTCATTAATTGCTTAATGACAATTTCATTATATAGAATGATAAGAAATTTTGTCAAGTATTACTAGTGTTATTGTTTATTTTCTTGACCATTTCTTATCATTCATATTAAAATATATGACTAGAAATGGTAAAGGTGAAGTAATATGTATAGAAAGAGTATATTTGAATTATTAAGTGAAAACAGCGATTATATAAGCGAATATGGAAAATTAATTAAAATGATTAGGAGCGATATAATATATACGAATTATGAGAATGCATATACTTTGGAGGGATTTATTAATAATCACATTGAAGATTGGAAATATAGAGGTACATGCACTTGCTTTAATGAGATTTTAAAAGGAATAGGTATCACCAATAATACTGACAAGGAAAACGCTGTTTCAGATTTATTGTATTTAATTGAGCTAATAATAAATCTTGGTATGTTTTTAAAGACAAAAGCAAAAGAGGAATTGTACGAAAGCATGAATTATTTGGACGACTACCAAATAGAGTGGATTCAAAGCCCTTCATATTTTCCAAAAGGACTATTGTTTAATAACTGCATTGAATTACTTAACAGACTTGGATATATTATTCAAAAAGATGGAGATAGACTTTTAATAAAAAATAATGATGTAGATGCAATTGCAACAGCATTAGAAATAAAAGATAAAGATATATCTAGACTATTACTAGACTATATAGATTTTAGAAATGAAAATGATTTAGAAGTGAAAAAGAACATCTTATATAGTATTGCTGAATATTTGGAACCATTAAAAGATAAAATTCCTAATGATGATTTAAAGAATACTTTATTTAAATTATTTAACAATGTTAATATAAGACATAATAATAAAAAGGGTAAAAAGAAAAACGAACTAGCTGCATCTTTAACTAATGAAGAACAAATCGAATGGTATGATAGAACCTTTAGTTTAGCATTAACTGCTATAAGACTATTAGAGTTTAAAGAAGATAAAGCAATATATGATCAAGTAAAAGAATAAGAGTTGTATTTTTGTACAACTTTTATTTTGTAAATAAATAGTATCATTGATACTAAAAATTATTGACAAGATAATTATTAATATATAAAATATAACTAATAAAGCGAAAAGAATAGAAAGGTAGAAAGGAGGAACATGCAACTAGAGCTACATAAGGATATCACTGTTTATTTATCCACTATGAAAAAAATGCTCAATACAGGTGCTAAATTTGTTGTAGTAAGTGAAACAAAAGATAAGAATTTATTCTTTATGTACTTATATCAAATAACGAAAGAAGACGTAAAAAAGCAATTGTTATCTTTAAAAGAAAATGAATTTAAAGAAAAAACATACAGTACTAATGAAGATCACTTTGGTGAAGAATTATATGTATGGAATCCTGTAAGAACATTTATCAATCAAGATGGAGAAGAAGTCGAAGAAAAAATGTATATTAAAACACATATCGATGAAATGAAGAAACTAGTTGTTGTAATTTCATTTCACCGATATGGTGATATCTAATAATAGGAGGTGGAACATATGAAAAAATTTTGTGATAATTGTTTAGAAGAAGTTAAATGTGAATATAAGGAAAGAATTAAAGAAATAAAAATAGATGGTATAAAAGCATCATATTTAGAAAAATATTATATTTGTAATAAGTGCGGTAAAGAATTTTATGATGATTTGTTTGATTATAATATAAGAGAAGGAAATAAAAAAATAAGAGAACAAACTGGTCTTATTCAAGTATCCGAAATTAAAACGATATTGGACAAGTATAGTATTGGCAAAAAACCATTATCTCTAGTATTAGGTTTAGGTGAAATTACTATTACTAGATATTTAGATGGGCAAAATCCAACTAAAGAAAATTCTGAATTATTAAAAAATATATTAAATAATCCGATATTATATGAGATGTATTTAGAAGTTAATAAAGATAGAATAACGGAGATAGCTTACAAAAAGTCATTAGGCAAAACGAAACAAATAGAATTAAAAGAGAACAAATCAAAAATATATAATGTTGCATTATACATAATTAATAAAGTCAAAGAAATAGATGCATTATCATTACAAAAGATATTGTATTACTGTGAATTATTTTCTAATAAGTTTTTAAATAAAAATATTTTGAATATAAATCCAGAAGCATGGATATATGGACCTGTTTATAAGGATATATATGATAGTTTTTCGTATTATAAATATAACAAGATAGATTATAATGAATTATTAACCAATGATAGAATTAGTTTAGATGAAAAAGAGAAAGAATATCTAGACACTATCATTAAATATTTTGGCTATTATAGTGGTAGTATATTAAGAGAAATGACACATTTAACTGATCCATGGTTAAATGCAAGACAAGGCTTAGAGCCAAATGAATATTCAAATAGAATAATAGAAGAAAAAGATATCTACAAATATGCTGATAAAATAATTGATGAATATAATATTAAAGAACTATGTGATATTAATAAATATAGTGAAACATTGTTTAGTCAAGCAAAAAACAATTTAGAAAACAAGAACTAACAAAAAGAGATTTTTTTGTTCTTTTTTTTATTTTCGAATATTAAAATATATTTTGATAAAATATAATAAATGTCAAAATATATTTTGACAAACAAAAATAAATATCATAATATATATGTAGTGGTTGAATAATTGGGGGATATAGATAGGACTGATATACTTTGAAGAAGATTCTATTTACAACTACTATGGATATCTTTATACTCCAATTTCAAATACCTTGTCTTAAATTATTAAAAGAAAATAACTACGAGGTTTATGTAGCAACAAATGATGAAGGAGAAATACCATATTGTGATCATAAATACACAATTCCATTTTCTCGTAATCCTTTAAGTTTTAAAAACTATAAAGCTTATAAATGTTTAAAAAAGATAATAGATGAAGAACAATTCGATATGATTCATACACATAATCCTATAACATCTGTTTTAACAAGATTAGCAGCAAGAAAAACAAGAAAGAATAATAAAACAAAAGTTATATATACAGCACATGGTTTTCATTTTTATAAAGGTGCTTCTATAAAAAACTGGTTACTATATTACAATGTTGAAAAACTATGTGCTAAGTATACTGATACTATCATTACGATGAATAAAGAAGACTATAATCTTGCTACTATTAAATTTAAAAACAGATGTAATAACATTAAATTTATTTCTGGAGTAGGAATTGATGAAAACAGATTTCAATTCCAAATGAGTAGACAAGAAAAGAAAAACTTAAGAAAAGAACTAGGATTAAAAGAAACAGACTTTGTATTAATCTTTCCTGCAAGAGTTTCATTCGATAAGAATCAAGGATTCTTAATTGATGCAATGAGTGAGCTGATAGAGAAAGATAAAAACATAAAACTATTACTACCTGGTGAAGATGAAGTAAATGGATACTATCACAAAATGGTACAAAAAAGAAAACTAGATAAATATATTAAATTCTTAGGTTATCGTACAGACATACCAAAACTATTAAAAATATCAGATTTATCTGTTTCATCTAGCCTTCGAGAAGGATTACCAGTACACATAATGGAAGCGTATGTATCTGGATTACCTGTTGTTGCACTAGATTGTCGTGGAGTAAGAGATATGGTAACAAATAAAAATGGATATATCGTGAATACACTAGAAGAATTTATAGATAAAGTAGAGTATTTGAAAGAAGAAAAAGAAGTTCGAAAAGAAATGTCCAAGAATAATAAAATAGCAGCGAAAAAATACTACATAGAAAACATCCTAAATGAAATGAAAAAGATATATAGGATGAAATAGGTGAAGATATGAAAAAAGTATTACATCTATTATCATCCAGTGAATATTCTGGAGCTGAAAATGTTGCTTGTACAATAATTCAAAATATTAAAGATGAATATGAATGTGTATATTCATCTCCAGAAGGATCAATCCAAGAAATTTTAAAAGAAAAAAACATCTCTTATTTGCCTCTAAATAAATTATCTTACTTTCAAATCAAAAAAATAGTGAAACAATATCAACCAGATATTATTCATGCTCATGATTATAAAGCCAGTTGCATTGCATCATTATTTTCTAAAAAAAGTAGAATCATTTCTCATATTCATGGAAATAGAGAAACAATGAGAAGAAAAAATGTAAAATCCTTTATCTTTAAAATATTATCTAAAAGAATAGATACCATCATCTGGGTATCTGATAGTTGCTTAAATGACTTTGTATATAAAGATGTTGTAAAAGATAAAAGCATTATTTTATATAACACTGTGGATAAACAAAATATTATAAACAAGTCGCAAGAATATAAAACAAATCAAAAACATGACTTAATATATCTAGGTAGAATAGACGATGTTAAAAACCCTGAAAGACTATTTGAAATAATCAAAAGATTATCTTACATAAAAAGTGATATAAAAGTAGCAATTGTTGGAAATGGACCATTACTAAATAGAATAAAAAAACTAACAGAAATATTTGATCTAGATCGAAATATAGATTTCTATGGTTATTTATCCAATCCATATCCGATATTAAAAAAATCAAAAATATTAATACTAACATCAAAATGGGAAGGAACACCTATGGTTGCATTAGAAGCACAAGCTTTGAATAAACCAATCGTTTCTACTCCTATAGATGGTATGAAAAAAATAATAAAGCATCAATACAATGGTTTCTTATGTGATACCAATGATGATTTTATACAAAATATTCTTTGGATGTTAAAAGACAATAATTATAAAAAAATTCAAGAAAATATAAAAAGAAATTTTATAAATATTAATAATGAAAAAGAATATTTAAAAATGATTAAAAAGATTTACAAGTAAATCTTTTTAATATAGAGGAGGGAGAGAATGATTTACTTTTTAAAAATAGTGTTATATTTTCTATTGCTATATATAACATATAAAACTTTCCAACGTTATTCCTTAAAAAACAAAAAAGTATCCTTAGTCACAATCATTCTTCTCTCTTTACTAATTGGATCTTATTCCTTTGTATGTACTGCTCATCCATATGTAATGGATAAAAAAGTATATGCAACATGGTTTATGAATGATATATTCCAAAAACAAGTTAGAAATGAATCTACTGGTTTATGGATGATAGAAAGTGCTACCCATAAATTTACATATAATGCAGACATATTCTTCTTTATAGTAGCATTCTTATATACCTTTATAACATTAATTGCATATCGTAAAAGTAAATCAAAACCATATACTTTACTTTTATTACTATTAAGTGAATATCCTTTTTTTGGATTCTATCAACTAAAACAATGCTTTGCAATTGCATTTACTGCATTAGGTATGATAGAACATGAAAACCATCATAAAATAAAAGGATATATTTATATTTTGATAGCAATTATATTCCATGAAGCAGCATTAATAACAATTCCATTGTTAATAATGCTAAGAGGATCCAAAAAGAAAATAATTAGAATAATAGAATACATTGGTTTCATCCTTAGTGTTTTATTCTTTAATCAAATTACAACCGTTATTGTAAAAATATTTATTAAACTATTTCCATATCTTGGAACACAATTAACGATTTATTTAACAGATAATAATAGTTTTATAACAGATATGAACTATTTAACAATCTTCAAAGGTATTCCGTTCTACGTAATAGCATTCTATGGTATTACAAGACGTAAACAATTAAAAAATAGTATAAATAACTATGACAAATACTTAATCATAACAGTATTCATATCTATAACAATTATTTTATCCATGTATATGTATTGGTTCTTTCGATTTGGAACATTCTATTACTTATTTGCTTTTATGCTTGCTTCTGAAATATTAAATAAAATCAAAGAACCAAAAGAAAAACTATTATTTGTATTATTAACAGCAGGAACATTCCTAGCGTTAGCAATTAAATTATGGATTCAATACTATTTCATATATGGCGGAATATAGAAAGGAAGATAAAATGAATGACAGGATATTAAAAAAGATACATGATTCAGAAATAAGAATACTAGATGAAATAGTCAGGGTTTGTAATAAACATAATCTTAATTATTTCTTAATAGGTGGAACCCTTTTAGGAGCTATAAGACATAAAGGATTCATTCCTTGGGATGATGATTTAGATATAGCAATGCCGAGAGAAGACTATGAATTATTTCTTTCTATAGCGCCAAAAGAATTAAAAAAAGACTATTATCTAGATGACATATCAACAAATAATAATTACTCGTTAATATTTGCTAAAGTAAGAGAGAAAGACTCAATCATTCAAAGTGATACATCTTCTGAAAAAAAAGGAATATGGGTAGACATCTTCCCTTTGGATTATACTAATCATTATCATGATAAATATATAAAACTAAAGTGGAAAAGAATAAAACTGCTTAAAGCAATATATATAAGAAAAAATAAAAAAAATACAATGGATAACCATTTTATTACAAATCTTTTTTCTTATATATATAAACCATTTAGCATGAAAAAAATGTATTCCAAAATATATAAATTAATAACAAAAGAAAACTATAAATATACTAAATTTTTTATTAATTATGGTAGTCAATATGGAGTCTTAAAGCAAACCCATGCTATAGCCAAAATATTTCCTTTAAAAGAAATGGTATTCGAGAATAAAAAATACAAAGTTCCTAATGATTATAAATATGTTTTAACTAATATATATGGACCTGATTACATGATATTACCTCCTAAAGAAAAAAGGATTACCCATAATCCTTCATATATAAAATTCTCCGATGGAGAGGAGGTATCCTTTAATGAAAAAATATAGAATAGGATATACTACTGGTGTATATGATATGTTTCATATAGGACATCTCAACTTATTAAGGAACTGCAAAAAAAGATGTAACTACTTAATAGTAGGTGTATCTACAGATGAATTGGTTTATAAAAGTAAAAACAAATATCCAATCATTCCATTTGAAGAAAGAATGGCTATTATTAAATCTATTGAATTTGTAGATGAAGTAGTACCACAAGAAAATAAAGATAAAATGGCTGCCTACGAAAAATATAAATTTGATGTTATGTTTGTTGGTGATGATTGGAAAGGATCAGAACTATTTACAAAATGTGAAAAAGAATTAAAAAAGAAAGGTAGTAGAGTAATCTACTTTCCTTATACAAAAAGTACTTCATCTACAATTTTAAGAGAGAAAGTTTTAAATTATGGAAAAGATAAACAAAAGTAAAGAATATCTAAAAAATACTTTCATCTTAATGATAGGTAAATTTGCTACTCAATTTACTTCTTTTCTACTTATTCCTTTATTTACAAGGTATTTGGCTGCAGAGGATTATGGATGGTCTGATCTATTACAAAGTTATATCTTCTTACTAGTACCAGTTCTAACTCTAAGATTAGATAGTACTATATTTAGATTTTTAATAGATAATAGAAAAAATGAAAAAGGTAAGAAAAAGATAATATCCAATATTATCTTTCTACTTTTCATAATAACTTTTTCATCTTTTCTATTATGCCTAATCTTAATAAAAATAATTCGTTTTAAATATATCTATTCTTGCCTTATAAACATCATGGCACTTATGATATCAAATGTTATAATTCAAATACTAAGAGGATTAGGAAGAAATAAAGAATACTCTATAACAAGTGTTATCATAGGTATAACAAACATTATAATAAACATAGTATTAATCATATTCTTTCAATACGAAGCAAATAGTATCTTTATAGCGTCATCTATATCTAATACAATAGTAATTATTTATACTATATTTACAGTTAAACTGTATAAATATTTGAGTATTAAAGAAATCAATAAAGCAACAATAAAAGAAATTCTTAACTATTCGTTACCTATGATACCAAATTCCTTATCTTGGTGGATAGTAAGTGTATCAGATAGAACGATTATATCAGTTATTTTAGGTTCATCTTTAAATGGCATATACTCTGTATCTTGTAAATTTTCTAATATCTTAAATAGTATATTTAGCATATTTAATATGTCATGGCAAGAAGCGGTATCTGTTCATATCAATGATTCAGATAGAGATGAATTCTTTTCTAAAATGATTAATAGATTATATATGTTATTTTCATTTATATCTATGCTAATCATAATAATATTACCATTGGTATATAAAATATTAATAGGTAATGATTACTTAGAATCATATAACTATATACCAATCCTTTTATACGCTAACACTTGGTATGTATTAAGCAGTTTATTAGGAGGCATTTACATAGGGTTAAAACAAACAAAAAAAATAGCTAATACAACAATAATATCAGCAATTATTAATATAGTAATAAATATACTATTAATAAACAAAATAGGTTTATATGCTGCGTGTATATCTACACTTATATCTTATCTAGTTATGACTATATATCGTTATATAGATTTAAAAAAATATTTAAATGTAAAAATGAATATAAAGAATATAATTATATCTACGATGATGTTCATAATTTGTTATATATTGTATTTGAAATAAAATAACAGAAATGTCAAATTATATTTTGACATTTCTTTTTATATATCATATAATCTTTTTGTGTGGTGATGTACATGGAATACATATCTATTCACGAGATAAGTAAAAAATGGCACATGAAAGAAAGAAAAGTTACTGCTTTCTGTAGAGATGGTAGAATAGCTGGTGCCAGAAAAAATGGAAAAGAATGGTTAATACCAAGTGATGCTTTAAAACCATTAGATAAAAGAACAAAAGAATTTGAACAGTATACTTTAGAAGTAAAAGAAGAAAATACAACGGTATCCTATACTCCTAAAGGAGGGGAAGCAAAAGTAATAGATAATTACAAAAAAATCTATAAACGTGTTCCTATGTATACGGCTTTTACTCCTTATCGTTTATGTTTGTTAGGTATTAATTATGATTTTAATAAAAACGAAGTACTAGGTGTAACCTTAGATAAAGGTATTCATTTAGCTTATTCAACAAAACTAAATGGAATTATAGAATTAAACTCATTACAATATCCAAAAAGAGCACAATGGCATGTTTTAGAACCTCCTGTAGGAATTCAAGAGGATTGGGCAGATCCTTTACGTACAGCAGCTACGGAACTTAACAAAAGATATCCATTACGCATAGGTATATCTGCTGTTATAGATGGAGAATTGCCAGTAGATGGTTTATCAAGCTCTAATACATTAATAATTACTTTCCTAAGTGCATTAGCATTCGCTAATAACATAAAACTTAGTTTAAATGAATTAATAGAAATCGCTAGAGTGTCTGAAAAAGCAAAAAAAGTAACAACAAATACAAAACTAGATAGCATGATTGAAATATATTCTAAAAAGAATCAATTAATTCATATCAATACAAATGATGATTCCTATGAATTAATAAATACACCGAAGAATATGAAATATGACATTGTTATCTTCTTTAGTGGACTAAATAATGAATACGATTTAAACATATACAATACAAGAACAGATGAACTTAGAACAATATCATATTTAATTAAAAGTTTAGATAAACAAAAATATACAACTATTAAAGAAACCAATTTAAGAGATATACCATATGATTTATTTAATAAATATAAAAATAAATTACCAAATACTTTTATAAAAAGAAGTGAACACTGGTATGGTGAATTAAATAGAGTAGAAGAAGGTATGAAGTTATACAAAAAAGGTGATATTACTTCCTTTGGAAAACTTCTTACAGAATCTGGACTTAGTTCGATAAATAACTGGGAAACTGGTACGAAAGAACTAACAAATTTATTTAATATTATTAAAGATATTGATGGCGTATATGGTACTAGATTTTCTGGGTCTGGATTTAAAAGATGCTGTATAGCTCTTACAAATCCAACGCATACAAAGAAGATCATTGAAAAAGTAACCAAAGAATATACAAATATTTATCCAAAATTGCAAAAAAAATATTCAGCTCACATTTGTCATACAGCAGATGGAGTTAAACTATAGGAAAGAGGAAAAAAATGAAAATTGCAGTAGCAGGAACAGGATATGTTGGCTTATCCTTAGCAACATTATTAAGCCAAAAACATGAGGTAGTAGCATTAGATGTAATACCTGAGAAAGTAGATAAGATTAATAATAGAATTAGTCCTATCGCTGATGAATATATAGAAAAGTATTTTAGAGAAAAAGAACTAAACTTAACAGCAACTCTAGATTGGAAAGAAGCTCTTAAAGGAGCAAGATATGTGGTAATTAGTACACCAACAAACTATGATGAAAAAACAAATTTCTTTGATACATCTTTAGTTGAGGATATTATAAAAAAATGCATAGAAGTATGCGATCCTAATGAAACAACAATGGTAGTTAAATCAACGATTCCTGTAGGTTTCATTGAAAACATGAAGAAAAAATATGGTATAGATAACATTATGTTCTCACCAGAATTTTTAAGAGAAGGACAAGCTTTATATGATAACTTATATCCATCTCGTATTATTGTTGGGGAAAAATCTAAAAGAGCAGAAGAATTTGCTTTCTTACTAAGTGACTGTGCTATTAAAGAAAACATAGATATTAAATATATGAATTCTACAGAAGCAGAAGCTGTTAAATTATTTGCAAATACATATTTAGCATTACGTGTATCTTACTTTAATGAATTAGATACCTATGCAGAATTGAAAGGATTAAATACTCAAGATATTATTGAAGGAGTATGTTCAGATCCACGTATTGGTAATCACTATAACAATCCATCATTTGGTTATGGAGGTTATTGTTTACCAAAAGATACAAAACAATTATTAGCAAACTATAAAGATGTACCTCAAAATATGATTAGAGCTATCGTAGAAGCTAATGAAACTAGAAAACAACATATTGCAGATATGGTAATTGCTAAAGGACCTAAAATCGTTGGTATCTATCGTTTAACAATGAAATCAGGTTCAGATAACTTTAGAGCATCTGCTATTCAAAGTGTAATGGCTAAAATTAAAGCAAAAGGTGTAGATATTCAAATCTATGAACCAACAATTAAAGAAGATTCATTCGAAGGATATAAAGTAGAACATAACTTAGATACATTTAAAAATACTTCTGACGTTATCATAGCAAATAGATATGATGAAGAATTAGAAGACGAAAAACAAAAAGTATATACAAGAGATATATTTAGAAACAATTAAAAAAAGATACATCGTATCTTTTTTTATTTTGTTACACCTTTAAATCTTTTATATTCTTCTATAACTTGATCTACTGTAAAATTAGTTGGTCCGCGATCAATAACACCATTTTCATCAATATTTCTAAACCAACATTCTACCAAGCCATTATCATCTTTTTTTAAATAAAAGCCATCACATATCATAGCTGAAGTAGCTATTCTTGTTAATAAATCTGTTTTACTTTCTTGATCTAAATCAGAATTTAGAATAGCAGACATTAATTCTCTAATTGTAAATTTACTCTCCATATTTACCTCCTAATTATAAACTAATTATATACAAAAAAATAAGAGATGTCAAAGAACCTAAATTTGAATAAGACACTATTTTATGGGACAACGAAAGATATATACATTTATGACGAAAGAGAATTAAAAACTTATATCTTAAAAATATTAGGATATATGAAAGAATAAAAAGAAAATGCTATTATTAAATAGTGTTTTTTTGCTATAATACGATAAGAAGGTGTTCATATGCTAAAAAAAATAATTAAAAAAACATTTCTTTATAAACCTTTGAAATCTATTATAAAAAAATATCGTAAATATAAAAAAGATAAACACCATAAAATCGAAGAAAAAAAAGTATATTTAGAAAATCTATTTACATATGAAAAAGCGGAAAAAGAAATAAGTGAAAGGTACTATAAAAAATTTAATGAAGAATTGGATTGGAATAATCCTCAAACATTTTGTGAAAAAATGAACTTCACTAAACTTTATAATCCTACAAAAAAGAAAGCATTATTAACAGATAAAATAACTGTTAGAGATTGGATAGAAAAGAAACTAGGAAAAGAATACTTAATCCCTCTAATAGCTACTTATGATACATTTGAAGAAATAGATTTTAAAAAACTACCTAAAGAATATGTTGTAAAATGTAATCATGATAGCGGAAGTACAAGAATAATAGATAAGTCTCATCCTTTAAATAAAAAAGAACTTCAAAAAGATTATCACTATTATTTAAATAGAAATCTAGCAAATTTTAATTATGAAATGCATTATCGTGATATTGAGCCAAAAATAATTATTGAAGAAAAACTAGGTGATGACATCAAGGACTATAAGTTTTTTTGCTTTAATGGAGAAATAAAATTCTTTAAAATAGATTTTGATCGTTTCGCAAACCATAAAGCTAATTACTATGATCCAAAAGGAAATCTTCTCCATTATGGAGAAAGACTTTTTCCACCTGATTATAAAGCGAAAGTACCAATGCCTAAACAATTACATCAAATGTTTAAAATAGCTAAAAAGCTATCCAAAGGTTTCGATTTCGTAAGAGTAGATTTATATGAAAAAGACAACAAAGTATATTTTGGTGAAATGACATTTACTGCAGGTAATGGCATGTCACCATTTACTGATAGAGAATCTGAATTACTTGTTGGAAGCTATTGGAAACTAAATACCAAAAAAAGAAAAAGACTATTACATAAAGAATTAGTGCTAAAAAATAAAAAGAATACATAGTATTCTTTTTTCCTTGACCATCTTTCATTTGTTCATTAGAATAAACAACCAAGAGAAGGTGTTATTATGTTGATATCTAGAAAAGTTGTACAAATGAATAATGAAAGAGATCAAAAAATAGAAGAAGTACGAGAAGAAAATAGAATTATCTATGAAAAACTAAATCCTATTCAAAAAATAAGACTAAATAGAATCAATAATTTAATCTATCAATTATCTAGTATGATTGAAAACTTATCTGGATGGACTTATGCACCTTATTCATTCATAAATAAATCCAACTATCAATATGATCCAAAATTAGATGAAATAACATTTGTAATTACCAAAATTGAAAGAAAAAATGATGGATATCAACAACCAGATAATCCTTCATCATATACAATAAACTTTCTTAATACATATAGAGAACAATTAGATAAATTATTTATTCTAGAACAAAAAAGAGAAAAAATACTAGAACCATATAAACAAGATAACCATATAATAAACTTCAAAACAGAATTAAGTAAAAAACATAAAAAAGATGGAGTAGAAGGAGAAATGGATTATCTAAGCATAGCATCATATCAATTTATAAATAGATATGGAATAGATGGTATAAAAAGATTATTAAGTTTATTGAATGAATTAGCATCTACATCATCTACAGATTCATTAGAAATATATAACAATCAATTTAAAGGAAATGTAACTAATTTATATGTAGATGAACTATTTAGATGGGCAGCTGCATTTACACCGAAAGCAGAATATGTAAGAAATGCCATAGAAAAGCGAAAAGAAGCCTTAGAACAAGAATTAACACCAGAACTAAGAGAATTAATTAGATAAATAGTTTTACACTGAAAATGTCAAAAAATGACATTTTTTTAGTAAATGAAAAAAAGGGGTGTACATTTAAAAATAGTATGGTATAATTATATTATCCAGAAGGGATTTATTCCTTCTGGACAGAAGGAATAAATATACTAAAAATATTTATTTCTTCGACGGTACACAATAATACATGGATAATATCGTGCGCAGCTATTATTACTGTAGTATTGGAACGATGACCTGTTCCTGTTTAGCTTAAGCAAGAATATTATTTTAATAATAGTTCATTGCTCATGTATTATCTTACCGAGCCAACCAATTATGAACGACAAGCGGTAAGCAAAGGGCTGTCATCCTTTGTAAAGTGTAAATAACCTGCTTTATAAAGTGCACTTTATAAGATTGGTTATATGTTCAAAAAAAGAATCAACCTGACTAGTTGATTTTTTTTTGTATTTTCATAGTATAATAATTCTAGGAGGAACGTATGATAGATATAGTTATTCCAGTATATAATACACCAAATAAAGATTTAATAAGATGCTTAGAAAGTATAAAAAATCAAAGCTATACCAATTATCAAGTATACATAATTGATGATGGTAGTAAAAAAGAAACAGCTACTATCCTAGATGAATATAGTAGTAACAATCCTCAATTTCATACTATACATATTCCAAACGGAGGAGTAAGTCATGCCAGAAATATAGGTTTACAATACTCCCAATCAGAATATATTACATTTGTAGATAGTGATGATGAAGTAGAACCGAACTTCTTAAAAGAATCATTAGAATTATTAGAGAACAATCACTTAGACATGATTGTAGGTGGTTACCAAGAAATAAAAGATAATGAGGTTAGAAGAACAAGATTATGTGAACCTGGACTACACATTTATGAAGGAAAAGAAACAGAAAAATTCTTTGATAAATTACTATCTGGCAAACTATGTAAAGATAATCAAGAAATACAAGATGCACCAACTGGAAGAATATATACAAGATTATATAGAAAATCTTGCATTCAAGGAATTACATTTAATGAAAATGTAAAAATAAGTGAAGATACTTTGTTTGTAATTGATTTAATGAAAAATTTAAATAGAATAGGTGTAGTAGATAAAATATGGTATAAATATTATCAAAATCCATATTCTATTGTTCATAAAGAATTTGGTTCTCAAGAATTAAAAAATCTATTAGTATTCATGAATGAAATATATCAACGAATGTTACTAGAAAAAAGATCAAGAATAAAAAACGCATATAAAATGCGTATCTTTAAAACATGTGTAGATATAGAAGAAAAATTAATAAAAGTAGATCCAAATATTTTTCAAAATGAAATATTAACAAATAGCTTTAAAGATATAGATTTATCTTCATACATTAATATAAAACCAAAAGAAATAGAATTTAAAAAAAGAATCTAATTAGATTCTTTTTCTATTACTTCACATTTAACTCCCATACCTTTGTAATAATCTTGTGCTTTTTCTAAAGTACCAAGATATTCCATAACACTTGGAGTTAAAGTATTCTTAGTTCCTAAAGCAGATATAGTTTTCCCATCTTGACTAATATTTATTTGTGTATATCCACCATAAGATAAATAATTCTTAAATATTCTTGAATATTCTGAAATACTTGCTCCCGTATAAGTAAGAGTTGCATTTACTTTAAATAATTCATTATTTTCTCTAAATACAAATTCTCCATGAAAAGATGTAGTAATTCCTTCTTGTGAAAGATTTCCATCACAATTCATATATGTTTCAGGTACTTGAACTTCTTCTTTTTTATTCTTTTCTGCTTCCTCAGGAGTAATTACAGAACCTTTATTTATCTCTTTACTATCTGTAGGTTGATTCTCAACAACACCATCTTGCTCCATCACCTTACCACCACTAAAATGCATAGCAACAGCACCAACTAAGAAGGCAATAATAAATAAAATCAATACAACCCCAAAAATAGGATTTCCTTCTTTTTGAGGTGGCATTTGCTGATTATTAATAGGAGGTACCGTAACAGAATCTGGTACAGGTGTAGTTGTTGGATTCATAACAGAATTTGATATAGATTGTTCAGGCTGTGGATTAACAATAGCATCAGGAACAATCTTTGTATCATTTTGTACAGGACCAAGATTTGTGAAAGTAGGTTGAACAGGATCTTTCTTTTCCTCTACTGGATTTGTTGGAAAAGGATTCTGTTGAACTGGTTTAGAAATAGTCGTTTCTTCCTTTGGTAGAGTATCATTTCCTACATGAGCTTCGAATGGATTGGTCTTAGCAATCTTAGAAGTTTCATTCGCTTGCATATAAAACTCTGAAAAAATAGGTTGACTACTCATATCTACTAATTCTTGATTCTGAGTATTATTATTTTTATCTTCATCCATATAATCACACCCTATACTAGAATTTTATCATAAAAAAGAAAAGAAATACACAGATAATCTTCACTATGTTATAATGAACAAAGAATAGAGGGATATTATGATAAATAAAATAGCAACAATATTTATACTATTCTTATTTTATTCTTTTATAGGATGGCTATGGGAAGTAATTGATAAAATTGTTGAAGAAAAAAAATTTGTTAACCGTGGTTTCCTTATTGGACCTTATTGTCCCATCTATGGAGTAGGTTGTACCTTACTTACCTTACTATTAAACAAATATATTGATAATAAAATAACACTGTTTATTTACGCAGTAATTATCTGTTCTATTCTAGAATACTTTACAAGTTATTTTATGGAAAAAATATTTCACGCTAGATGGTGGGACTATTCTAAACAAAAGTTTAATCTAAATGGTCGTATTTGTGCTGAAACAATGATTCCATTTGGAATATTTGGATGTTTAATAGTAGGATATGTAAATCCTTTCTTATTAAAAATATTATCAAATATAAATCATACAGTATTAAACTATACAGCATTGATATTATTATTAATATTTATGTTAGATTTTTCCGTTTCATTTGGTGTTATCATGAACTTTAGAAATACAATTAGTACATTAGAAAAAGACGCTACAGAACAAATAACAAAGAAAGTAAGAGAAATCCTATCCAGCCAAGGTCATGTTTACAAAAGACTTATGGATGCCTTCCCACATTTTAAAGATACAAGAGAATACTTATTAGAACTAAGTAAAAGAATAAACAAAGAATTAATAGAAATAGATAAAAAAATAAAAAAGAAAAAGTAGATGTAAAATCTACTTTTATTGTGTTATAATATCACACGTGGTGATTTATATGGAAAAAGCTTATAAAGATTATTATAATGAATGTTTATATATATTATTGAATTATTCTAAAATAAAAAATAATCCTAGAACAAAAGTAAAATCGTTAACAAAGGTATTATTAGTAAGAGAAATAATATTTATAGTATTAACAATCATTACCATCATAGCTTTTATAATTTCTAAATATATTCCAATTCTTATATTAACTTCTATTATTATTCTTTTACTTGCACAAAATATGTATACACATATCTTAGCTTCTAACAGAATCAAAAACGAAATGAAAACAACAATAACAAATAATGTTAAAAGTAAAGTAACACCTAAAAAAAATGAAATAGTTGTAACAAAAGAAGTAAAAGATGATAACAATAAAAAAATTAAATTATCAGAACAAAAATCAGAATGGGATGATATTTTATATGTCATTATTAACAAATATACCATTTGTTATCTACCTAAAAAAGATGCTACAAAGATTATATGTGCTAGTATTAATGAACAAGAAAGAATCTTAAAAGATATAGATAAATACAACAGAAGAGATTTACTTATAGACAATTCTGATTTATATAAATAGGAGTTCTTATGATAGAACAAGAACTATTTAAAAAATCTACTTTTCAAGAAGAACAATTAAAAAAATATGGTTTTCAAAAAGAAAACGATATTTTTTCATATTCTAAAGAAATTATGAACAATCAATTTCAAGTGATTATAACAATTAAAGATAATCAAGTAGTAGGTAGAATATTCGATCATTCCTTTGATGATGAAGAGTATACAGCATTTAGAAGAGAAGAAATTGGATCTTTTGCAAATACCATCAAAGAAGAATACATTAATATTCTAGAAGATATCAAAAAACATTGTTGTAAAGAAACAATATTTATTTATAATCAAACAAACGAAATAACATATCTTATCAACCAACAATATGGAGATTCTCCTATTTTCAAATGGGAAGATAACGATGCCGCTGTATTTGAAAATAATATCAATCATAAATGGTATGGACTAATAATGCCTATCAACAAAAATAAATTAGATAATAAAACAAATCAACTAGTAGAAGTACTTAATATCAAATTAGATCCACAATTAATTCAAGAGCTAATTAAAAAAGATGGCTTTTATAAAGCCTATCATATGAATAAAACCTATTGGATTACAATACTTCTAGATAGTACAATTCCTACCCAAGAAATAATGGATTTAATAAATCAAAGTTATAACTTAGTGAAACCAAAAAAATAGTCAGATTAATTCTGACTATTTTTAATGAGAAAAGTAGCTGATTTTGCAAAAGCATCACATACTTTTTCATAATCCTCATCATGATAAGATGCTGCATGTAAACCACTTAAGAAACAAAACAACATCTTACTTGCAAGTTCGATTTTTTCTTCAGATAACTTAGGATTAACAAGTAACAACCATTTACGGAATATTTCTTTAAATGGAGTAGTAGTACTTTCTTTAAATTTCTTCATTGTTGCTTTTTCTGCCTTATCAATAGTACGTGGCAAATAAACTGCATGATATTGAAACAATGGTTTATAATTATGAAATATATGAAGTAACATCTGATAAAAAGCATCTGCTTTATCATCGTGTACATCTTCATATTGATTCTCCATATCATGAACCAAACGAATTGCTTCTTCATTAAATAATTCTAAAAACATATCTTCCTTTGTAGGGAAATAATTATATATCGTAGTTCTACCAATATTAGTTAAATTGGCAACAGATAATAGAGTAGTATCATCATATCCATTAGAAATAAAAGATTTTTTACATGCCTTTAGGATATCTTTTCTTCTTTTATCTATCTGTGATTCATTTCTAGCTCTTTTAAAATCCATATCCATCACCTAGTTATAAAATAACATTTTAAAAAGAATAAAGCAATTTAATTTTATAAAATATAATATTTTTTAATTTTCATTTAATATTCAAAATTAGTAAAAAAAGATACAATATGGTATAATTACAAGCGTTGATTCCAAAAAAATTGTATTTTAAAATTAAATATAGTACAATGAATAAGTGAGAATTCAACGAGGTGAACACAATGAAAAAAGGAATAAGAGCACCATGGTATAAATATTATGGAGATGAAAAAGAACATCTAGAATATCCAGATTTCTCTGTATATAAACTAATTGAGTATACTGCTAGTAAACACTTAAATAATATAAGTTACAACTATTATGGTACCCAAAAAACATACCATGAGTTTTTAAAACAAATTGATGAATGTGCAAGAGCACTAAAAGCAATGGGAGTAAAACATAAAGATGTTGTTTCTATTTGTATGCCAAATACACCAGAAGCAATTATAGCTTTCTATGCAATTAATAAAATTGGCGCAGTAGCAAGTATGATTCATCCATTATCAGCAGAAAATGAAATAAAATATTACTTAAACTTATCAAAAAGCTCATTCTTAATTTGTATAGATTTTGCATTCAATAAAGTACATAATATTATAAATGAAACAAAAATAAAAAATGTAGTTACAGTTTCAGTAGCAGATTCTATGCCTTACTATATGATTCCAATCTATTTAGCTACCAAAGGATATAAAATCATCATGAAACGTGATGAAAAACGTATTAGTTGGAAAGAATTCATTAAACTAGGAAAAACATATACCAAAGAAATAGATGATGATTTTAAAGGAAAAGAACTAGCAGCTATACTTTATAGTGGAGGAACAACTGGTACACCAAAAGGAGTAAAACTAAGTAACTTAAATCTAAATGCTCAAGCAATGCAAAGTTTCGAACATGTAGCTTGCTTAAGAGAAAAAGATAAAGTATTAGCAATTATGCCAATCTTTCATGGATTTGGTTTAAGTATCTGTATTCATACAGTTCAATACTTTGGTGGAACAAGTATTCTATTACCGCAATTTAGTGCAAAAACATTTGATAAAGTATTACTAAAATATGAACCAAATGTTATTGTTGGAGTTCCAACATTATTTGAAGCTATCTGTAGTAATAAAAAATTAGAACATTCTGATTTATCATTCTTAACATGTGTTATTTCAGGTGGAGACTCTCTATCTGTAGAACTTAAAAAGAAATTTGATAACTTCTTATCATCTCATAAATCAAAAGCAGTTATTAGAGAAGGTTATGGATTAACAGAATGTGGTTCAGCATCTTGCTTTACACCACTAAATCACTATAGAGAAGGATCTATAGGTATCCCATATCCAGATATGTATTATAAAATAGTTGAAGATGGTACAGAAAAAGAAGTACCATATGGTCAAGAAGGAGAAATTGTTATTACAGGTCCTACAGTAATGCAAGGATATGTACGTAATAAAAAAGAAACAAAACAAACTCTACGTAAACATAAAGATGGACGTATCTGGTTACATACAGGAGACCAAGGTATTATGGATCCAGATGGTTTTATTTACTTTAAGAGTAGATTAAAACGTATGATTATATCTTCAGGTTATTGTGTATATCCTAACTATATCGAAAATATAATCGAATCTCATCCAGACGTATCTATGTCATGTGTAATTGGTATCGATCATCCATATAAAGTTCAAGTAGCTAAGGCATTCATTGTTTTAAAAGACCAATCTAAAGCTACAGACGAAACTTTAAATTCTATTAAAGAAATTGTAGAAAAGAACTTAGCGCGTTACTCATGGCCATACGATTATGAATTCAGAGAAGAATTACCAAAAACATTGGTAGGTAAAATAGCATATAATGTTTTAATTCATGAAGAAGAAATGAAAAAACATAATCGTTCATGGGAAAAATCTGAAGAGTTACTAGAACAAGTAGAAGATGAATCATCTTCTGATGAATTATTAGATAATATAGAAAATAAAAAAGGAGAGTAAATCTCCTTTTTATTTGACGTGATGCCTAGTAATAAACCAAATAATATGATACAATAACTATATAATAGGAGTGATAATATGAAGAAATATATATTATTTTTTATATTGCTATTTATACCATTTATAGTAAGTGCTGCTAATGTTCATATAGAAGAAGTAACTTTAATAGATAATTCTGAGTATCTGGATGCCGAAGAAAATCTAGAATTTAAAGACTTAAAAATATCTTTTAATCTAACTTTTACGGAAGTAGATGAATTTGCAAAATACAAAGTAAAAGTAAAAAATGATACCAAAAAAGATTATGAAATCGATGATACAACAAAATTTAGTGATGGAGAATATATTAAGTATGAATTTTCATATGATGGAGAGAAAATAGTAAAATCAGGAGAAACAAAAGAATTCTTCATTACAGTTACATACAATAAAGAAGTCCCAGAAGATTTATTTGAAAATGGAAAATATACAGAAAAAAATATGATGGATATTAATTTATCTAATGAAGAAAAAAATCCATATACTAGCAATTATCTATCAATTGCAGTCATAGCAATTGCATTCATTGCATTCATAATTTTCCTACAAGCTCAAAATAAAAAGAATAGCTTGTTAATAATTACATTATTATTAACAGCATTGCCTTTCATAGTATTTGCAATTGAAAAAATAACGATTGAAATGAATGTTAACATTGAAATACAAAAAGTATCAACATTTATATTTAATGATATATGCCTTGATAGTTCTTTCATAGATGGTAGATCAACAGTTAATAATGATGGACCATCTTCTGTAATAGAAGCATATGCACCAAGAGAATTGAAGTTTATTGAAGGCATGACATTTGAAGAATATATGAAAAGTAAATTTTATAATAGCTTGAACTATTCATTACAAGAGGAAATAGAAGACGCTTTATCAGAAAAAACAAAGCATGGAGTACTATATACAAAAATGAGTTTTTATACTCCAGAATTAGTAAATTGTTTGAACAATATAGAGTGGGCTGATGAAAGTCTTCCAGAAGAGGAATATGATAGTTTATATGAGATTGCACTAAATCAAAATGATACATGCTATTCTACATATCCTGCTACTTATAATATAAAAACAAGTGATACGATTTTAAAAAGCGAAAATGGATTCTATAAATATGAATGCGTAGAAAAATAAAAGGATTCGAATAATCCTTTTTTATTTGACAAATATCTCATTTTTCGTATAATAGATAACATTGTGTTAAGGGGGAAAACAATATGTCAAGAATATTAAAGAATTTAGATCAAAAAAGATTTGAAAAAGCAAAAGCAAAATTAGCAGAAGGTGGATATAATCCAAGAGCTAGACAAGTAGTATACAAAAAATTCTTACTTGAAATTGATGATTACTCAAGAAGTCTTTTAGAAGCACTTGATAGTAAAATAAATACGATATCAAAGGACTTCTTAGTAAATGGTGGATGGGCTGTAGGAAAAGACGATATTATCAATCATGAAACAAGATATGTTGCACCAGACTACTTAACTTATTGCCTTGTAAGACGTGCAGATGGATATGGTATTCAAGATAAAGAACCAACATCAATGGAATTAGAAGTAATACGTGCTGCAGAAGAACGTTTCCTAATGGAAAATGAAGATAAACTAAATGCATTACATGAAGCATTATTAATGAAAGATGATATTATTTTTAATCGTCAGTATACGTTAAAACATCCTAATAAAGCAGCTTATGTTGAAGAATTAAGAGAAGTATTAGGTTATAATAATAGAAAAAATGCTTTCTTACCAAATCAAGAAGAAAAAGAAATAACAAAATAAACAGATATTTTTATATCTGTTTTTTTGTTATAATAATATTGGTGATACTATGAAAAATAATAAAATAAAAGATATAGAATTAGAAGAACCAAATATAGAAGAAGAAATTCCTTTAGCAACAGATTGGGCGATGGAAAACTTAATCATGTCCGGATATAATGCGAACTTCACCTTAGATAGTATCAAAGAATTAGATAGGTTCTTTGAAGAACAAAACAAAAAAGATGGTATCATTGCTATCAATCCAGGAAGTATCCTATTCGCACTTGCATGCTATTTAGGAGAAACTATTATTGGATTATATGGTGGCAAATGGGTTACAAATAATAACGATCCAGAAAAAGAAATGAATATTGAAATTCATTTAAAGAGTGGAGTAAAAATATGGCCAGCTCAAAAAATAATGAAAAAATACTATAATACAAAAGAAGAAAACTTATATACTTATGTAAAAGAATTAGATAAAATAAAGGATGATAAAAATGAATAGTTTAGACGAAATGATGGGTTACTTGATATCAACGAATCAAGTAGATGAAACCTTTGGCTTAAAACCTAAATGTCCAATATGTGGAGAACCATTAGAAAAAAATAATGATCCAGATTATCCATATATTTGTCCAAATTGTAATAAAGAATTTAATGAATCATTAACAGAATATAAAGAAGAATATACAAAAAAATATAGGAGATGGTAGTGTGAATAAAATAGTTCTTATTGGTTGTGGAAATGTTGGTATGGCATATGCCTATGCCTTAGTAAATCAAAAAGTATATGCGGATGAATTAGTATTAATCGATATCAATACCGAAAGAGTAATTGGAGAAGCAATGGATTTAAATCACTGCCTTGCATACTCTCCTTCCAAAATAAATATTAAAGTAGGAGATTATACAGATTGTAAAGATGCATCCCTAGTAGTTATAGCAGCAGGAGCAAACCAAGCTCCTGGAGAAACAAGAATGGATTTAATAACAAAAAATAGTAAAATATTTAAATCTATTATTGATGAAGTAATGAAAAATGAATTCAAAGGAATCTTTATTATTGCAACAAATCCAGTAGATATTATGACTTATATTACTTTAAAATATAGTGGACTAGATTCTAGTAGAGTTATTGGTTCTGGAACAACTCTAGATACTGCTAGATTAAGATACCTTCTTAGTGAAAAACTAGATATCTGTCCTAAAAACATAGAAGCATATGTGATTGGAGAACATGGAGATTCAGAATTTATACCATGGTCTAATGCGAACATAGCATTGAAAAAGATTACTTCCATGTTAAATAAAGATGAATTAAATAGAATAGAAGATGAAGTACGTAATTCAGCTTATGAAATCATTAATAGAAAAGGAGCTACCTATTATGGAATAGGTATGTGTTTAGTTAGAATTACAAATGCTATCTTAGAAAACAAAAATATTATTTTACCAGTATCAAGTTTTGATAAAAAAAATAACATATGTATTTCTACACCAGCAGTAGTAGGAGAACAAGGAGTACAAGATAAAATCTTTATTCCATTATCTGAAGAAGAAAAACAAAAATTAATTCATTCTATAAATGTTATTCAAGAAGCAATTGAAAAGATAGAATAACCTATCTTTTTTTATGTTATAATCAATCTAGGTGATTTTATGAACTTAGATAAATACTTAAACACACATTCACCAGGATATGTAATTGATATCTTAAAAGACAACCATATAGAAGAATATGTAATAGGGAATAAATGTACAAAACCTATCCAAGAAAAAACAACTAAAGACACATACTATGATATAGCATCTCTTACCAAAACATATACAGCAGTATTAATTTACATTGCATATGAAGAACATAAAATTAATTTACAAGATACCATCTATCAAATAGACTCTAACTTTATAAAACTAAAAGATATAACTATATTAGATTTACTATCTCATAATCAAGATATATGGACAGATGGGTACCTAGGAGATGCAAGTACCAAAGAAGAATTCTATAAAATTTTATATACTGCTTATGTAAAAAGTACAATACCAAATTACGTAGATGTTCACTATATAATATTATCTACATTACTAGAAAAAATTTATCAAAAAGATTATGAATCATTAATTCAAGAAAAAATATTAGATAAACTTCATTTAACACATACAACATTTCATCCAGATAAAGATAATACAGCATCAAATAATTATGAACAAAATTCTAAAATAGATATACCACCAGGTACAATTCATGATAACAAAGCTCGTAGAGCAAAAGAATTAGGGATTCATACAGGTCATGCATCTATTTTTACAACAGCAAATGATTTAATTTTATTTCTAAAATCCTTCTTAGATAACTCTTTATTATCCAAAGAAACAATCAATTTCATGCTATCTCATAATAATATTACAGATTGGAATAAAAAATATCTATCAGATTATTCCAGTTCCAATGATTTAAATATTATGTATGATGATTACTTAAAAAAGAATATAAATATAAAACTACCTAGAACATATAACTATATGGGAACTAGATATAAAAATCCAATTACTATATTAAATGATGTTCCATTAATCTGTAGTGATCATAGTATTTCTTTTAGTGGATTTACTGGTCCCATGTATACGATTGATTTTCAAAATAAAATCATTGTTGTAATTATGTGTAATGTCATGCATAATACACAATTATCTAGAGAAGAAAGAAAAAATATGACCTTTGAAATTATGACAGAAATATACAAAAAACTTTTAAAATAAAAGTTTTTTTTATTTTACTTTTTTGATATGATATAGATAAGGTAGTGAAGAAATGAAAAAAAGATATGCATTTTTAATATTATTAATCATTATTTTAATTCTAGTAGTATGTTCTTTTCTACTTTTACTTATAAAACCAAAAGGAGAAAGTACAGAATATCAAAAAGAACAAGAACAAGAGATTATAAAAGATTATATCTATAAAATAAAATATCGCTTCAGTGATGATTACTACATAACAGTAAAGCAAGAAGAAATCATAGAAGTTTATCATAAAACAAAAATATATGAAGAATGTGAAGGAACCAATTGCTTAAAAGAAACTGGGAAGTATAAAGAAGAAACAATAACGATGGATTATAATCCTAAAATAAAAGAAAAAGTATTAAATACTTTAAATGAAATTTATACTAAAGCAGGTACGCAAGATATTGATGCTGATAATATGGATTTAACAAGTGATCAACAAAGAATCCTTCTTGCTATGATTTTAGATAATGAAGATATGATTACAATCGAAGAGGATATTAAATATAAAACAGAAACAAGTACAAATACTTTAAAAAATGGAACCACAATTTATCATAGATATTCATTATTAGATAGTACAAACAATGAAATTCTAAATAAAATAAAAGAAGATTTAAATAAAAAAATCCAAGAAGATTATCAAAATCAAATCACTGATTTCAACAAAGATATTGATTTATATGAAAAATCAAATCTAAAAGAAGTAACAGGAATATATAAAGATTTATCTTTATACTATGTTGGACCTTATAGCATTGTATTTGTAGATAGAACAGGGATACCAATATCTGGCATTGTAAATCCCAATACCAAAATAAAGAGTTATGTTTATAACTATGCTGGAGAAATCAAAGAGTTTCCTCAAGGATGGAGAACAAAATATTATGAGAAAGCAATCTCTAACTTTATGACAACCGATACTTATCGTAATTTTAGAAGTGATTTTCTTCCAGATTGGAAAAATACAATCAGAGATAATATGTTTGAAACAGGTAATTGGGCTATAGAAGAAGGAAAAGTTACTTTTGTTCTACCTGGTAGTTTAATTGGTATTGTTCCATTAGAACAACCAGTCATTACTTTAGAAGTAGATATAGAAGAAGATTTCTAATCTTCTTCTTTTATGTTACAATAAAAGTGAGGTGTATTATGAAAATATTACGTAACGTTATAAAAAATGATTTAATACTTCGTACACAAAAAGATTACCCAGTAGAAGGAGTAGAGTTTATAGATATTACTCCTGCCATTCTTCAAAGAGAAGTGTTTGAAGAAATCATTGATTTATTTGTAAAAGAAATAAAAGATAAAAAAATAGATTATATTATTGCTCCTGAAGCAAGAGGATTTCTTTTAGGCTCTGCTATTTCTTATGAACTAGGAATCGGATGCGTTCCAATTCGTAAAAAAGGAAAACTACCACCAGTAGCAGTAGAATCTACTTTTGATTATGAAAAAGAATATGGTAGTGATACCTTAGAACTACCTAAACTAGTAAATGATGATTACAAAGGTAAAAAAGTATATATAGTAGATGATATTTATGCAACTGGAAATACAATTCAATCCATCAAAAAAGCATTAGAAGAAAAAGGAGCAAAAGTAGTAGGAGTAGGAGTTATTATGAATATTGTTGAATTAAACAATGATAAAGATATCTTCTCTCTAATTGATATAAACGAGGGATAAAATGGCAATAGAAAAAGTAAAAGAATACTTTAAAAAATATAATATGGAAGATAGAATAATTGAACTACCAGAATCAAGTGCAACAGTTGCGCTAGCAGCTCAAGCGCTAGGTACAGAAGAATGTCGTATCGCCAAAAGTTTATCATTTCTAATAGATGATAAACCAATTCTAATCATCTTTGCTGGAGATGCTAAAGTAGATAATTCTAAATACAAAGAACACTTTCATACCAAAGCAAAAATGATTCCATTTGATGATGTAGAAAAATATATTGGTCATGCTGCTGGTGGTGTATGTCCATTTGCGATAAACGAAGGAATCAATGTATACTTAGATGAATCTTTAAAAAGATTTGATTATGTCTATCCAGCATGTGGATCTGGTAATAGTGCAATTAAATTATCATTAGAAGAATTAGAAAAATATTCAAATTATAAAGAATGGATTAATGTATCCAAAATATGAGGTGATAATATGGAAATAAAATTAACAGATGTAGGATTAGATTCTCATTATACATTCTATAATACTTTATTAAGATATAATATAAGAACCGTATCCGACTTATTAGATGATTCTAAAACAAGTGGTATTTTAGAAAGATGTCAAAGAACTACGAGGGAAGAATTATTAGGATTTATTGATTTGGTAAAACATGAAGTATATGGTTCACCTTTACCAGCGGACTTATACTTAGAGCAAATATTTGAACCAATGGAGAATCACCAATTAGATAGAAATAGTAGAGCAAATAATAGTACTTTCATGTATTTACTTAGAATGGGATTTACATCCAGCGAAGCATTAGTTATTTACGATTTTTACAATCATCGTTTTGCTAACAAAGAAAATATAAGAATTATAGATGTTTTAGAATATGTACTTGGTAGCTTTGCTAATCGAGATACTAAAAGAAAGATAAGAATCTATTTAAATATATATAAAAATAAAGATGGTGAAGTAATAATAGATCAATTAAAAAAACAATTAGGTATTCTTGTAGAAAACAGAGACAAATTAAATGAAAAAATATCTTTGATGGAACAAAAAATACAAGCTTTAGAAGAAGCTAAAGGAAGTGTAAAAAAATGATAGAAGAGATAAAAGAACAAATCAACATTTTAAAACTAGATATTCTTATGGCTGAAAATGAACTTAATGACTTAATCGATGAATATCAAGAGTTAACTCAAGAGAGTTAACTCTTTTTTTGTCAAAAAAATGTCAAAAATATTTTTCTGATTTCCCATAAAAAGGAGTATCCCAAAATTAATGTGTAAAAAATACACAAATAATATATTAATTCATAAAAAAAAGATTTATAATGATAGTAGATTTTTTATAATAAAGGTAGGTGTTTAAAATGAAGGTAGGGTTTGATAATGCAAAGTATGTAAAAATACAAAGCGAAAAAATAAAAGAAAGATTTAAACTATTTGATAAGTTATATCTAGAAGTAGGTGGAAAACTATTCGATGACTCCCATGCTGCTAGAATACTTCCTGGTTTTAAAAGTGATGTAAAAATCAGTATGTTTAAAGAACTAAAAGATGATCTTGAAATTATTTTTTGTATCAATGCTGGGGACATTGAACGAAATAAAACAAGAGGAGAATATGGTATTACATATGATTTAGAAGTATTAAAATTGATTAATAAATCTAAAAAAATGGGATTTCAAGTAAATAGTGTAGTAATTACATTATATAAAAATCAAGTAAGTGTAGATAAGTTTATAAAAAAATTAAATCGTAATGGAATAAAAACATATATACATACATTTACAAAAGGTTATCCAACAGATGTAGATACGATTGTATCGGAAGAAGGATATGGAGCAAATCCATATATTGAAACAACAAAACCATTGATCTTAGTAAATGCTCCAGGACCTGGTTCTGGAAAACTAGCTACATGCTTATCACAAATATATCATGAAAATCAAAGAGGAGTGAATGCTGGATATGCGAAATTTGAAACATTCCCAGTACGGAATCTTCCTCTAAAACATCCAGTGAATTTAGCATACGAAGCAGCTACTGCTGATTTAAAAGACGTTAACATGATTGATCCATTTCATCTAGAAAAATATGGAGAAACAGCAGTTAATTACAATAGAGATGTAGAAGCATTCCCTATATTAAAAAATATTTTAAATCGTATATCTGGTAAAGATATCTATTTCTCTCCAACAGATATGGGAGTTAATATGGTAGGTTTCTGTATTAGTGATAACGATGTAGTAGAAGAAGCCTCTAAAAAAGAAATTGTTCGTAGATACTATAATGAAATGAATAATTATAAAATGGGATTATGTGATGAAGACACCTATAAAAAAATAAAACTATTAATGAATGAATTAAATATAGATGAAACATACTTAGAAGTAATCAAACCAGCATTAGATAAAAAAGAAGAAAAAGGTGTACCTATTATTGCTATGAAAGTAAATAGGAAAATAATAACTGGAAAACAAACAGATTTATTAACACCAGGAGGAACAGTTATTCTAAATGCTATTAAATACTTAAGTAAAATACCAGATGATATATTTCTATTATCACCAACTGTTTTAGAACCAATGTTAAAACTAAAAAAAGAAATGGGATCAGGAGATAGATTAACATTACCAGAAGTTCTAACAGCATTAAGTATATGTTCTGTAACCAATCCATTAGCTGCCAAAGCGATGTCTTGTTTAACAAAATTAAAAGGTGCAGAAGCACATGCTACATATATCATAACTAATGGGGATAAAAAAGCATTCAAAGAATTAAAAATTAATCTTACATGTGAAAACGAATTCTTAGAAGAAGAAGGTTTATAAAAACCTTCTTTTTTTGATATAATAAAATTATGGAGGACATATGAAAATAAATAGAAAAAGAAGAAATAGAAAAATAAAATTCGATGAAGATAAATATATAGAAGAGTATTATTATCAAAATGATAGAGTAGTAATACCTTTAGAATTAGAAAAAATATCAGATTTATATATGAAACATGATTATAAACAAATGGAACTAGCTTATTCCGTAACTGATTATATTGAAGAAATTGCTTATATGGTTCCCGTAAATCTTGATATCGAAATAGAAATACATTGCCCAAAAGTAACAGCAGAAGAACAAGAAAAAATAAAACAAACCATTAAAAATAACTATGGCATGGAAATAGATGAAGTAGAATATGACATTATGGTTCAAAATAGGAAATCATTGATTCTATTAATTGTTGGAGTTATATTACTAATTGCATATATTTTAGTAGAAAAATATTCTAGCAGTACAATTATTTCTGAACTATTTTGTATCTTCTGGTGGGTAGCTATATGGAACGTATTAGAAATACAAACTCTAGATAAAGCAGAAAACATAGATAAACGTTTAAATTTTCAACAACTATACGATGCAAATATTACATTTGTAATGGATAAATAAAAAAAAGAACTAATTGTTCTTTTTTTCTTTTGTTAAACTTTTTTCTTGTTCTTCTTCCTGAATATGTTCTACATCATCATTTTCCATATCTTCATAATCAACTTCTAATCCATTTTCTAGATTAATAACTTGATAATAATCTTCTAAAATATATGGATACTCATTCATTGTAGAAATAATATCTTGTTTCTCAGGTCCAGGTATTAAAACATACTTACCATTTTCATCTTTTTCTATTTTATAAGAAGTATACTCATAATGACATAATCTCGTTTCACCAGTTAATCTACTATGTTCTGGATCACTTGTCCAACTATAATGAGTTTGAGGAACAAACATATATGTAACATAATGAGTTTTACCTGTACTATGAAATATAGGAATAGGCATTAAATACGTATAAGCATATCTATACTCTATATAATCTTGATTTCTTTCTTGAGTTTTTTGAATTGTTTTAACATTATCTTCAATTCTTAGAATATTTCTCTTATCTAAGAATTTATAAAGTTCTCCATCACTTTGAGAAAGTTCGATATAAGAATCTTGTCTATCATATCCTTCATAACTTAGATATTCCTTATCAATATATCTTACATATTCCTTATCATTTATATACTTATGAGCATGATATCCTTGAATATCACAATCTGCTTTCTTACCACATCCAGCACTTGTAACCAGTACTAGAGCAACACCTCCAAGAGCAAGAAATTTTTTAAAGTTTAATTTCAAATTTTTCATAAAACCATTCCTTTCTTGAGTCTAAAAAAAGACTCTTATATTACTATAAAAGTCTTGCTCAATTAAGTTTAATCCGGTTTCCGTATTGACGAAATTAAACCATCTTCTAGATGAGAACTACTCCCTCTTAAGTACCTTCATTATACCATATTTTTCCCATTTTATCAATTTCATGCCATTACTGATATGAAATAATAAAAAGCGAAAGTATTTTTCCATATGTTATAATAACTATGAAAGAAGGATTATTATGAGAGAAATACAAATAGGTAAATTATATAAACATTTTAAAGGTCATTTATACAAAGTAATAGATATAGTTTTAGATTGTAATACCAATACACTAGAAAACCCTGATAAAGTAGTAATATATCAAGACCAAAATAATCTAGAACTAAAATGGGCTAGAGCATACAATGAATTTGCATCAGAAGTAGATCATGAAAAATACCCAGATGTAAAACAAAAATATCGTTTTGAAGAAGTAGAATAATTTAATCTTCATTTAATAAAGAAATGATTTAATGATAGTGGTGATGAAAAATGCGTGTTTTAATAGTAGAAGATGAATTTAACTTAGCAGATGCAATCTGTTCTAGATTAGAAAAAGAAAAATACAATTGCGATATTGCATGTGATGGAGCTCAAGGATTAGATTATGCTCTATCAAATGCTTATGATTTAATTATCTTAGATATCATGCTACCAACAATGAATGGAGTAGACATTCTAAAAAAATTAAAAGAAGAAAACATCGAAAGCAAAATAATCATGTTAACAGCTAAAACAATGTTAGATGATAAATTAGAATGTTTCTCATTAGGAGCAGATGATTATCTAACTAAACCATTTCATATGGATGAATTAATTGCTAGAGTAAATATCAAACTTAGAAAAGCAGTAAAAGATGACAACATCGTTGAAATAGGAAATACAAAACTAGATATCAAAAAATCTACAATAAGTACAGATAAAGATTCCATTGATATCGTAGGAAAAGAATTCTTATTATTAGAATACATGATGCAAAATCAAGGACAGGTTCTATCAAAAGATATGATTATCAATAAAATATGGGGAATTGATAATGAATATGAATCTAATAACTTAGAAGTATATCTTACTTTTATAAGAAGAAAACTAAAACTAATCGAATCTAATATTAATATAAAAGCTATTAGAGGATTAGGTTACAAGATAGAGGTGAAAGATGAAAAAGCTTCATAACAAAATATTTTATTTAATATATGGTTTACTAACTTTACTGTTAGTAACTATTTTATTTATTAGTACATATACCAATTACAATAGAGAAAAAAATGATGTATTAAATATGTTACAACGAATCGATACAAAAACAAAAAATGATTTTGGGAATAATCCACCTCCTGAAATGGAAAATAATGAGACACCCCCAGAACCAAAAGAAAGAATATTTATAGATGCAATTGCTTATACTGTAACTTTAGATTCTAATAATAATCCAACGAATATTATCAGTAATCATGAAACAAGCAGTACAATAAATGAAGAGGAAATAGAAAAGATATTAGCAACAAAACCTATTCAAAAAAATCATGTAAATAACTTATATCTAAATAAATATATTTATTCATTATCAGCAGATAAAAGTACAATGTATATTTTAGATGTGTCATCAACAAGAAAAGCTTTAATAGAAGATTTACGTAATTTCTTTATTATTTTTTTAATTGGAGAATTAATTATATTCTTTCTATCTAGTAAAATTACCAATTGGATTATCAAACCAGTGGAAGAATCATTTAATAAACAAAAAGAATTTATTGCAGATGCTTCTCATGAACTAAAAACACCTTTGGCAGTCATTACATCCAATATTGATATGATAGAAGGCAAAAAAGATGATAAAAAATGGATTGATAATATCAAAAACGAATCTGATCGTATGAATAAGTTAATTATTAATCTACTAGATTTAGCAAAATTAGAAAGTCAAAATAATGTTGAAAAAACAAATATCAATTTATCAAAAATATTTGAAAAAACAATTCTTCCATTCGAGGGAATTATGTTCGAAAAAAATATAAAACTATCTTATGACATACCAGATAACATAGAATTCATTTGTGATGAAGAACAGATTAAAGAATTAATTGTTATCTTAATCGATAATGCTATTAAACATAGTAAAGGGAAAGTAATAGCAAATTTAAAAAAAGACAGAAAGAATATTATCATGGAAATAACCAATAGTGGGGATCCAATTCCAGAAGGTGATGAAGAAAAAATATTTGAAAGATTCTACAAGGTTGATAAAAGTAGAAATAGAAAAGACAATAATTATGGTTTAGGCCTTGCTATTGCAAAATCGATTGTTACAGAAAATAATGGAGTAATCACTGCAGAATCTAAAAATGGATTAACAACATTTAAAATACTATTTAAAACAAAATAATATTTAATCTTCCTTTAATAATGATTATATATAATGTACTTGTAAACAGAAAAAGAAATGAAATAATCAATTTAATAATTCTTTAATGTTTACAAAGTATAATGAAAATATCAAAGGAAGTGATATATGATTATAAAAAAGAAATAAGGACAAAGTAAAATAACTATTATAACTGATGTTAGAACGAAAGGATGATGAAATGAATAGAACAGTAAAAAACATAATTGTAATAGCAATTATAGTAGTATCTTGTATAGCACTTGGTTTAACAACATATTTTGGATATAAAAGTTATCATAAAACAACAACCCAATCAAATACTATTGGAGAAGGAAACATGAATAATGATATGGGAACTCCTCCAGAAATGCCAAAAGGTGAAAATGGTGAAGCTCCAGAAATGAATGGAGAAGAACCACCAGCAAAACCTGATGGTGAAAACGATAACGGTAATCCGCCTGAAAAAAATGGAGAATCAGGACAGATGGGACAACCACCTGAAATGCCAAACGATAAATCAAATACGGAATCTGATTCTAATAAAAAGAACAGTTCCAAAAAAGATAAATCAAGTTCTAATACAGAAATGCCTACAATGCCAGAAAATCAAATGCAAGGTGGACAACCACCTGAAATGCCAAATGGTGAAAATGGACAACCTCCACAAATGAATGGAGACAAAGGAGGACAACCATCTGAAACAGATAATAAATCTTTATCTGCTGGATATTATGTAGCATTTGCTTGTGAAAGTATATTACTATCATCATCTGCAATGTACTTACTCCTTTCCAAAGCAAATAAAAAAACATTCAAAGAAACATTTGCAGATGCGGATAAAATAGTTATATGTATTTTAGTTACAATTATATTTACAACAGGAGCTACTTTTGCAGCAGGCAAAATAGCAACAATAAACAGTAACGAAGAAACAACAAACACAGAAAATGGTAATCAATTTAGTCCAGGAGAAAATACAGGAAATATTTCTTATTCATCTGGAACAGAAATAACAGAAGATAAAACAATTAATAATGAGTCATTCTCATCAGAAAATAGTGATGAGAATGCTATCTCTGCAAGTGGTGATGTTGATGTAACATTATCCGATATCACTGTTACCAAAACTGGTGACAGTGACGGCGGAGATAATACTTCGTTTTATGGGACAAACTCTGCTATCATAGCCAAAGATGGAGCAAATTTAACTATTAAAAATGCAACAATTACAACAGATGCAAATGGTGCAAATGGTGTATTTAGCTATGGTGGAAGTGCTACAACCAATAATGCAAGTAGTGATGGAACTACTATAACAATTAGTGATTCTAAAATAACTACTTCGAAAAACAACTCTGGTGGTATTATGACCACTGGAGGAGGAACAACCATTGCTAAAAACCTTACCATTACTACGGCAGGAACATCTTCTGCAGCCATTCGAAGCGATAGAGGAGGTGGAACAGTTACTGTTGATGGAGGAACGTATAAAACAACAGGACAAGGTTCTCCAACAATCTATTCAACGGCAGATATCTCTATTAAAAATGCTACCTTAACAGCAACAGCATCAGAAGGTGTTGTTATTGAAGGTAAAAACACTGTTACATTAGATAATGTTACATTAACAGACACAAATAATAAACTAAACGGACAATCTACTACATATAAAAACATATTCCTATATCAATCTATGTCTGGAGATGCATCGAGTGGAACAGCAACCTTTACTGCTAAAGATAGCAAAATTATTACAAACAAGGGAGATACTTTATATGTTACAAATACATCTGCTGAAATAAACTTAACAAACAATACCATTACCAATAATGATTCTACAGGGAATTTCCTTAGAGTTCAAAAAGACTCTTGGGGAAATAATGGATCAAATGGTGGACAAGTAACATTAAATATGAATAATCAAATTGCTACCGGTAATATTGTCATCGATTCCATATCTACTCTTACTATGAACTTAAATAATAATTCTACATTTACGGGGACAATAAATGGAGCAAATGAGGCACAAAGTATCAAATTAAAATTAGATAAAACATCAAAAATAAAATTAACAGGAGATTCCTACGTTACAAGTCTTGATGATGAAGACACCAGTTATAGTAATATAGATTTTAATGGATATAAATTATTTGTTAATGGAAAATCTATTAATTAAAAACAACTCATAATGAGTTGTTTTTTTTATTTCTTCCTTCCTTGACATTCATGTCATATGATATTAAAATGGACTAGGAATAGGAGCAAAACAAATGAAAAAAATATTATTAACATCCATTGTATTCCTTTCTTTTATTTTTATAGGAACAAATCATATCTATGCCAAAACAGAAGAAGACATCTTAGCTAAGTCAAAAGAAATGATTGAAATAAATGATAAAAAATATAGATTCAAAGGAGAATTTATAAAACAAATAGAAAAGTATCTAGATAAATATGAAGTAACAGAAGAAGAATGTGATATTGTATTAACAAATGTGGAAGAAATAATCAACACATTAAAAGAAACAAATACCATTGAATGGAATGAATTGTCCAAAGAAAATCAAACAAAAATTACTGAATTAGTATCAGATATTTCTATTAAAACATCTATCAAAGCAACATTAACACAAGATGGCATTTTAACTGTATATGAAGACAATGGAGAAGAATTTACAAAAATATCTAATATATTAGAAGAAAGAGCAGAAAAAGAAAAGAAAGAAGAAGAACAAAGTACAACGCCAACATTCATTCTAGTAGGTGGTGCTGCTTTACTAGCTCTTACTTTTATGACTAGAAAAGTTATCAAAACAAATTAATCTACAAGAAGTAGATTTTTTTTGACAAAAAAGAAAAATTGTTTTATTATCTAAACATGAAAGGGAGATTATTTATGAATAAAATAATTACTAAATTACATCATCATAATAATCTGCACTTGTTAATACGACATTAATATCGTAAGTACAAGTGCTATTTGTGGTGCTTGTATTTAGTAAAATAATATATATAGATATTAAAAGCTATACAGGTATCACTTGTATAGCTTTTTATTATTTAAGAAAGAAGGATTATGATGAAAAAAATAGATAAAGGAATCGTTTATTCAAACGATATAAAAAGAATATTAAATGGTTATAATAACTTAGACTATAACTACAATGGAATGATTATACCAAATATAGAATATTTAAGAAAAGATTTCAAAAAAACAGTAGATAGTATTTTTCCATCTACAACAATTATTAGTGAGGAGGAAATGATATCTAGTATGTCCAATGCCTGTCAAGATGTACTTGGTATCTATCCCCATCATATCGTTAGATAAAATATATACACAAATAGATTATACAAATACATATTTTTTAGATTGTACAAGAATGGATAACTCTAAAAAATTAGTATCTAGAATGAATCCAAATGATTCAAATTCAGTTGGTAGACAAATACAAGAATTAAGTAATTTATTAAAAGAAAAAAACATTCAAGAAATCATCATCTTAGATGATGTAGTATTTACTGGATCAGTACTTAGAACCATAATAAATGAATTTAATAACAACGGAATAAAAGTAATTGGTATACGAGCTGGAATATCTTCAACAGAAGGATACAACTACTTTAACAATAATCTACCGCTAGGATTAAAATGTGGATATTTAATGAGTACACAAGTAATTGATCAAATTTGTGAAAGGGACTTTTACTTTGGAATAGCAGGTTCAGGCATATCAATTCTACAAGGAAAGGAAATCGTAAAATCACCTTATTTCAGACCATTTGGTAAACCTGTAGAAAGATCATCTGTTCCATCAAATGAAGAATTAAAATTTTCACTATCTTGTTTAAAAAGATCATTACTATTATGGCAAGAAATAGAGAGATTAAACAAAAGAAGAATTCAAATATCAGAATTACCGGAGAAAATTATATATACAGATGAAAAAGAAAATATTGTAAAAACACTAAAGAAAGGAATGAACAAAATATGTATCAAATAGGAATCATGGGATCAGCAGCAGATCTTAACTATAATGACGAAGTAGAAAACTTTGCTAAAGAATTAGGAAAGCAAATTGCTAAATCAGGAAACATTTTAGTATATGGAGCCGAAAAAGAATACTCATCACTTTCAACAGAAGCAGCAAAAGAAGCTTATAAAAACAATGGTATAACAGTAGGAATTACTCCAGATAAAGAGAAAAAAATATATGGAGATTTTAAACCAACTGTATTAATACCATGTGGACTAGGTATTGGTGGAGGAAGAGAATTTGTACTAATTAATTCTTGTGATGCAATCATAGCTATTTCAGGAGGATCAGGAACATTAACAGAAATGGCAATTGCTTATCAAGCCAATATACCAATTATAACTATTGATAAATTTAATGGTTGGGCTAAAAAAATGTCTAATAAATATTTTGATAATCGAAGAAGATTAAAATGTATAAGTGCTTCAACTCCAGAAGAAGCCTTAGAACTAGCTATAAAAGAAATAGAAAGAAGGAATAAATAATGATAATACAAAATGTAAAAGGAGGATATGACTTTCTTCCTAAAGAACAAAGAATTAGAAATTATATTAACGGAATTTTAAAGGATACATTTGAACGTTTCGGATATCAACCAATAGAAACACCAATACTATGTTACTTTGATATGCTAGCAGGGAAATATGATGAAACAAACGATATTCTAAATGAAATCTATAAACTAAGAGATCAAGGAAATAGACAACTCGGACTCCGATATGATCTTACTGTTCCATTTGCTAAATTTATAGCATTAAATAAAAATGAAATAAAACTACCATTCAAAAGATATGAAATCAATAAAGTATTTAGAGATGGACCAGTAAAAGTAGGTAGAGATAGAGAATTTACTCAATGTGATGTAGATGTCGTAGGTTTAAGTGGAGAACTAGTAGAAGCTGAATTAATGTCCCTATATGTAGATGCCTTTAATAAACTAGAAATACCTATAAACATCAAATACAACTCACGTAAATTAATGTCTGGTTTAATTCAAGAAGTTGGAATCAATGAAGACCTTGTTTCACAAACCATCACAGTCATCGATAAAATCGATAAACTTACAGAATTTGAATTAACAAATGAATTCTTAAATATTGGTTTAAATAAAAAACAAATAAAAAACTTACTAGAATACTTTCAATTAGATTTAAAAACTCTTACAAAGACATTTAAGAAGACAGAAAATAAGAATCTAACAGAAGGACTAGAAGAAATAAACAATCTTACAAAATATCTAAAACAATTAAAATTATCTAAATATATGACATTTACGCCATCCCTTGCAAGAGGACAAGATTACTATACTGGAAATGTATTTGAAGTATATGAAACAACAGGAAAATTAAGTGGAGCAATTGGTGGAGGAGGTAGATATGATAAAATGATTACAGATTTTATTGATGACGGAACAATCTATCCCGCTGTAGGTATCTCCTTTGGATTAACATCTATCTTTGCATTATTACAAGATAGAGAAAATTTAAATAAAGAATCAGATATAGACATATTCATTATTCCAATGGGGACACAAATAGAAGCTTTAAAACTAGCAAATGATTTAAGAAACTTTGGATATAAAATAGATATAGAAATGGAAGATAAGAAATTAAAAAAATCACTAGATTATTGTAATAAAGAACAAATACCATTTGTAATCATATTAGGTAGTGATGAAATAAATAACCAAGAATTTAAATTAAAGAACATGAATACTAGAGAAGAATATAGTATAAAGTTTCAAAATTTAGACAAAATAAAAGACATACTATAAAAAATCTTAGAAAAATGATAAAATAAGATTATAAAGAAGTGGTTATTATGAAGAGAAAATTTAAGAACATAACAATACCTTACATAGATGTAAATGCCAAAGAAAAAACAATTACATATTATTATAAAGATAAAGAGTATACAAAACTTAACAAAGTATTAAAAGCATTTGTAAACTATGAATTAACATATCATTTTGATGAAAATGGTAAAACAAAAGAAGTTCATAACTTTGAAGATGTTATTGAATCACTATTAATAAACTACAAAAATTTCTATATAAATAGAAAATATAGAAAAGAATATAGTGATTCAGAATATGAATATATTTCCAAATTAAAACAATCTTTATTAAAAAACAATTTAAAAATATATTATGATGAACCAAAAAAAATATTTTGGAGATTATCAGAATGGAAACAAAGAAAAGCATATAATGAAATCTATGATAAATATAAAGATGTTGTAGTTCCAAAAAAAGTAAAAAGCACAATTTATAATCGTAAATACTATGTTGTTGCTGGTAGAATGCATTTTTCTGTAATATCTGCTTTAGATGAAGTATTTAACTATTCTTTATACTATGAATATGGTGGATCTCCAAGAGCACATTCCAATGCCTCTTTCCATCAACATGATTTTATGACAATTATAAGTGATACATTTAGCAACTTTGATAAATTTAAAATCTATGCTTATCAAAAAGAATGCTATAGTGAACAAGAATTATTATTGATAGATTTAATTCTAAAAAAATTAAAGAAAATGAATTACAAACCAATCAAAAAACATTATGATGAAGAATATATTCAAGAATATAACTATTTAGTAAACAATCGTAAATATGTTAGATTACTATGGTTTAATGTCAAAGAATCATTAGCAGAACATAGATATAAAAGAAAAGATTTAGATAATCACAAACAAAAAGAAGAATAATTCTTCTTTTTTTATTGACACAACATATAATATGATACATAATATAAATATATGAACATATATTCATATTAGGAGGAATATTATGGAATTATTAAATGAAGATAAAATAATTGATTTAGCAGAATTATTCAAAATATTTGGAGATTCAACACGTATTAAAATAATTAATGTATTAATAGATGGAGAATTATGTGTAAATGATATATCAGAAAAGATTAACGTATCTCAATCTGCAGTATCACATCAATTACGTATTCTAAAATCTTCAAAACTTGTAAAATATAGAAAAGAAGGTCAGACAACTTATTATAGTCTAGATGATGATCACGTTGAAAAAATATTTAGAATAGGATGTGAACACCTTGAAGAAATATAAATATAAAGTATGTAACTTAGATTGTGCAAATTGTGCTAGAGAAGTAGAAGAACATTTAAACAAAGATGATAAATTATCGAATGTAGTAGTAAACTTTTCCAAACTAACAATTTCATTCGAAACAGATTTAGAAGATAATGTAAAAGAGTACATTACTTCTAAATCACAAGAAGTAGAACCAGATATAAAAATATTAGAAGAATTAGAAAATATAGAAGAAGAAAATGTATTTGAAGACATCATGAGATTGATAATTGGTTTAATATTTACATTACTAGGAATTCTTCTAGAAGAAAGTATAGTTTCGATTATTTGTTATATACTTGCATACATAGCTCTATTATCAGAGATAACTCCAAAAGCTATTAAGATGTTCATGAATTCTAAAACAATTGATGAACATCTCCTAATAACCATATCTTGTATAGGTGCATTTTTAATAGGGGAAAGAATAGAAGGACTAATGGTTGTTATTCTATATCAAATAGGTGAAATACTAGAAGATTTAGCTGTTAATAAATCACGTAAATCTATTTCAGATTTAATGAATATTCAACCAACTCATGCTAATCTAAAGACGAATAAAGGAATAAAGGAAGTTAACCCTAGTGAAGTAAAAATAAATGATATTATTCTTGTCAAAAAAGGAGAAAAAATCCCTTTAGATGGAATTATTATGAAAGGTACATCAAAAATTAATACTAGTGCATTAACTGGAGAATCTACTCCTCGTAGTATTACAGAAGGAGAAGAAGTATTATCTGGATCTATTAATCTAGATGATGTATTAGAAATCAAAGTAAACAAAGAATACAAAAATAGTACAGTATCACGTATTTTAGATTTGGTTGAAAATGCTACAGATAGAAAAGCGAAAACAGAAAATTTTGTATCCAAAGCTGCCAAAATATATACACCAATTGTTATATTATTATCTATATTAGTTGCAGTATCTTTTCCGTTCATATTTCAAATGGAATGGAAAGATTCTATCTATCGTGCCTTATGTTTCTTAGTTATATCATGTCCTTGTGCAATTGCCATATCTGTTCCTTTATCATTCTTTGCTGGAATAGGTGCATCTTCTAAAAGAGGAATACTAATAAAAGGTAGTGATTATTTAAGTAATCTATCAAATATCAAAACAATTATATTTGATAAAACAGGTACCATTACCAAAGGAGAACCATCTTTTGAATTGCAAATACTAAATAAAAAATATAAAGAAAAAGAAATAAAAGAGTACTATGTGATGGGAGAATCTCTTAGTACACATCCCATTGCATTATCTATTTTAGATTTCTTTTTTACCAAAGTAGATTTAAATGAAGTAAAAAAATTTAAAGAAATATCCGGTAGAGGTCTATCTTATGAATATAAGAACAAAAATATATTGATAGGCAGTTCTAAATTAGTAGATAGTGAAATAGACGATAACTCTATCTATCTAAAAATAGACAAAGATATTGTTGCAAAATTAACCGTAAAAGATTCCATGAAAGATGGAGTAGTAGAAACTATTGAGTATCTAAAAAAACATAACATTCATACAATGATGTTAACAGGGGATAATAAACAAGAAGCAGAAAGAATAGCTAAATTATCAAACATAGAAAACTATTCTGCAGAATTACTACCAGAAGATAAATATAATTTATTAGAACAAGAAATTAATAAACAATTAACAGCATTTGTAGGAGATGGTATTAATGATGCTCCATCACTAGCTAGATCAGATATAGGTATTAGTATGGGAAATGTTGGAAGTTCATCCGCTATAGAAGCATCTGACGTAGTAATTATTAATGATGATATTACCAAAATCAAAGAAGCTATGAAAATATCTCACTATACCAACTTTATCATCAAAGAAAATCTAATATTTGCTATTGGAGTCAAAGTATTAGTACTTACCTTAAGTGCACTAGGAATCGCTTCTATGTGGCAAGCCGTATTTGCTGATACTGGAGTAACATTATTAACAATTTTAAATAGTATGAGAATATTAAAAAAAGACAAATAAGTCTTTTTTTTTACATTCGTGTGTTTTATAATAATCCATGAATTTGAGGGATATATTATGAAAATAGACAAAACAACTATCAATTTATATAAGGGAGTATATGCAGAATATGGTCCTAAAGAAACTCTAAGAAGACTTAATAATCTATTAGGATTAAACTATGATAAAGAAGAACCAGATAGTATAGAATTCACAGATAATGCCATAAAAATAATCTGTAAAAATCCTATAACAATTATAATTGAAGAGGAATACTACTACACAAAAAGAGAATATAATACATATACTTCTTATCATTATTATGACTTAGAAACATTACCATTTCGTGAAACAATTACCTATAAAACACAAGATGACTCTATTATAGCATTAGATCATTTAGATTCTGAAGAAGCTGAAAGTATAAGATTATTAAAGACAACGAAAGATAATGAAGATCTAAATGATGGATATTATGAAAAAGAAAAACTATCTATCAACGGATATCCAATTCAAGAGGAAAGTACTTATAAAGAATACTACAATGGTGATGAAGATGAATTAAAAACAATAACCATTCATGATAGAGATTTATACTATTATCATTATACTTTCAATAACGATGAAGATCGTTTTCAAGAAACATCAACTTGCTATAATACCCCAAAATATGTTGTTTTAGGAAGAGTAAGAAGACCAAATAGTAACTTAGAAGATTCAGAAAGAGAAGGAGCTCCTAATATTCTTATGAGAGGAAACTTCATAAATTATTTAGGAGAAAATAGTTATTACGATGTTTCCATAATAAAGAACAGTTACGAAGGAGTAATTGAAATAGAAATAGTAGAATATTCTCCATCAGAAGACAAAGCATATACAGATCATATATCTATATATACAAAAGACAAAGGAGCATTCACATTCCAAGAATTCCAAGAAATATATGCTGCATTCTTAGAAGAAGAGTATAGTTTTATATACTACGTAACAGAAGAATTAGAGAGAATCATAAAACAATACAGAATACATAAAAAACAAGAAGTAAAAGATATTGACTCCATTGATTTGGCGATGTCAATGCATCCAGATTTCAATGAATTTGCATTTCATATTTATGATAATTTAAATTTATATAATCAAATGTTAGAAAAACAAGTAGAAAGAGAACTATCTCCATTACAAAAAAAGTTTCTAAATTAGTTTTCTAAAATTTGACATAAATTTGACAAAAAAACCTCTTTTAAGCTAAAATTATTAGCAGAAAAGGGGTTTTTTGGTTATGACATATAAAGAGATTAATATATTTCTTTCGTCATTTAACACACATTCATACAATAAATTACAAATAGGTAGTGATAAAGGAGTTATCATTAGTATATTTGAATTCTTAAAACGTATTAATTTAAGTGATGAAAAAATCAACGAATTAATACTATATATAGCATATTTAAATAATAAAGAAGTAAATATTCCTTTATTTCTTGAAATACTAAGTAAATCCTTATCGTATGAATCAACCTATGATTTAAAAGAAATTGTGGATATCTCATTACTAGTTCACAATCTATATGAAGATAACTATGTAGATTTAACTGATTATATTCATGAGCCAAATGACTCAAGATTAAGAAAGTTATTTCTATATCATAATAAATATATTCAAAAGAGATTCTATGGAGAACAAACATTAAGTTATATTGACGAATTAAAACTAGCAGCTGCTATGAAATTAGATAAAAATGAATATAAAGAATTTACAGAATACTTAAACAACATAGATAAAAAATCATATTCGCCATTTACAAATTTGAATATGTATTTAAAACTTAGATCCAATCTCAAAGGATTATGTAAATTATTTTGGGATATTTTCTTTGGTAACGAATATCTTGTAGCATTATCTAAAAATAATGTAAATATTACAGATGTATATCAACAAAATTTTAATCCAAAAGAACAAGTAAGAATAAAAAAAGAAATAGAACCAATTCAATTAGATATCTTTACTTATCAGGAGATGGAAGAACAAGAACAAAAAGCATTTACAGTAAATGCTTTCCAAATATCTTATATCTATGACAGTGATAATCTTCCTGAATTAGAATATGAAAAAGATGTAGTAGAATACTATAAAAGTTTATTAAACAACAAACGTTTACTAATTCTACCAAAACTAAAATCTAAAAAATATGGTTCTTATGTATATGAAACTAACTATTAGTTAGTTTTTTTATGTTATAATTACAATAGGTGATAATATGACATACGAAGAAAAAGTAGAAAAACTACGTCAAAAAATCCAAAATGGAGACATAGAAACATTTACAGATGAAGAAAAACTACTTCTAAAAAATGAAAAAGACCTAGTAATTAATTTATTAAAATATATTATTCACTCTGATCAAACAATGACAACAATAGATCAAATCAGTGTTTTAAATGATGTAGAAGAAATAAACGATAAAGAGATATTTACAAATGAAGAACGCTTACTTTTCATAAAAAAATATATAGAAATGCAACTTCACGAAGAAAAAATATATTCCTCTAGTTTTAGTACTGATATTTCAAATAGTCTATATTTACCATCAAATTCAACAGAAGAAATACAAGAAATATTTGAACGTTATTTAGATGATCCTACATTTGAATTTGAAGCATGTGAATTAGATGAAAAAACCATATTAAGTTTATTAGATAAAAAAAGATATGACATATTATCAAAAACCAATAGAGGAAGATATTACGGAGAACCAGATCTATCACCTAATTGTATTGAAAGATTATTAACAGAATTTCCAACAGATCAATATCCAGAACCATTATTCATTACAAATTTAAGAATTGTAAATCATTATAATTATAAATTAGATACAGATTTCTCAAAAGTATCCTTAGATACTTTAATATTATTTATAAATAAATACTCATATTATTTATATCCAATGTATTCTTATAATTATGGCCAAGATAGTGATATATCTGTCAGTGAAGAAATATATTATACAGATCATGGAAATGAATTAGCATCTAAAGTAAATCCCCATCTAAAAGAAAAATTATTAGCAGCAGATGATTTATCATTTCTAAATGATATAAAAGAAATAGATGTTATCAATTCTATAATATTAGAAATATTTAATGATAATGAATTAGATATCTTATACCAAAAAGGATTTTACAGATTAGAAACTATTCTAAGACGTCAGCAACCTAAAGAATTAGAAAACAAACTAAATGAAATAATTTCTAAAGGAGAAAAGATTCCAAAAGAAATCCTTTCAGTTATGAATTTTGCATATTTAAATAATCAAGATCTTGTTTTAAAAGTTTTAGACCAAGGAAATTTATATGACGTCTTAACATGGATGAAGAATCATTACAACGATAATCCTTCATTTGTTAAAGAATTAGAATTGAAACTTATTAAACATGTACAGAATAATACAGAAGCATATAAAGAATTTAGAAATAATCTGGATTTTAATGGTTATATTACAGATTATTTATCTTTGTTCCCTGATTTTGTTATAGAAACACTAGGAAGTGACAAATTATCTACAATTATAGAATTTGATCGCTTATCTGGATTTGAATACGATAAAAGAATAGAAATAGTCAAAAGAATAATAGAAAAGAATCCTAATACATTTTTATCAGGATTGAGTCTTAAAACAGATTATCCAATTTTAAAACTTTGTGCAGATGCACATATGTATGATGTTGTTATTTCTTCAATAGCATCAAGCAATAGCATTCCAGAAGAACATAAAAAAGACTATATAGAAATGATATTGAATTCTTTAGAAGATTTATCAATAGCAAAAAAAATAGCAGAAAGATATACTTCATTAGTAATGCTTGATTCATCTATTACAGAGTTTTTTCTTTCTCAAGACTTTACAATTGGACTATTATTAAAATCACCTAATTTTTCAACAATAGAAGATCAAATATGTACACATGATACATTTGAAAAAATCAAAAACAATATTGCTAAAAATAATAATATACCAATTAGTCACCTTGAAAAAATGGAACAAAAATTTGGACCAAATATTATAAAATATTATAAAGATTCAAAAATTATAGATATATTACAATTAGATGATGAAAGTTTTGAAAAAATAATGAATTTATTTCCTGATTTACAATTAACATTAGATGATATTCATACAACATACACTGCATTAATTGAAAAATCTTTTGCTATAGAGCATCCAGAAATTAGAGATATAGGAACACTATTTGCTCATGCAATAGAAGATTCCAACTATTCTGAAATAGAAAAATATAAAGAAATATTTATAAAAGAAACTAGATTAGATTATCTTCAATCATTCTTAAAAAAAGAAAACTTAAACAATATAGAAACAACAGGAGAACTAATTGATTTCATTATAAAATTATATAAAAATGGAGAAAAAGTTAGAGCAAACAACTACATTCATGAACTATCAAATGAATTAATAAGAAATAGTCGTACGGAATATCGAAACTACCATTATTTATTTGAGATGTATTATGTTTTAGAAAATTTATTTGAAGACATTCTAAAAATAATTGATGAATGTAATAAAAAGAATATTCAAATTAAATTATTTGAACCAAACAATAATACCAATAGAAATGGTGTTTTTGGAACGCCTGCAAGCCTTGGCGCTCCAAGCACTATTGAAGTAATTGGTTCTTATGAAAGAAAAGCTTCCTTTATCTTAGATTCATTAAGATGGAAGTTAGAAATAATTACAAGTTCATTAGATCGACAATTCTTTAAAAGACTTGAAAAAATCTATGATATTCCGGAAGAATACAAAGAACCAAAAGCATTTCTGGAAATGGTATGTCAAAAAATACAAGATCCTAACAAAAGAAATAAGTACTTACCAATATTAAGAGAAGCAGTTTATTACCATATTGAAAAAGTAGCGAATAGTAAAAAAGCAGAAATAGAATATGGAAGAGAATTAAATCTACCATATGATTTTGAACCAAAAAACGTTCAAACCGTAATGTATAAGTACATCATTAAAAATTCGAATTATTGCTATTTAGATAAACAACGATTAGATGATTATATAATCAAAAAATGTATTGAAGCAGGAATGGAAGAAAGAATTGCTTATGATTGTATGAACTATTATACTCACGGAAAAGGATTTATGAGTGATGAGCGTTGCTTAGCAGCTAAAAAGAGAATTAAGGATTTTATAACAATCGCTCGTAAAATAATCGATGAACATCAAAATAAAATAATATACAAGAATACTGGGAAAAGTATATCTGAATCTAAAAAAGAAATTATAAAAGAAATGGATCGCTTAAATCTATTACAAAGAATCTATAGAGTACCTGAGCAACAAGATATATATATGATCTTAAGAAAATTAAACATCAGATTAATATCTAATAAAATACTGACAAATCCAGAACTTTATGAAAAACTAAAAGAAATAATACAAAAAAGAAAACTTCATTTATTTCCGGATGTTTTTAAAGACCTACTTGAAAAAGCAAAAATAGAATTAAGCTATGAAGACTTTGCCGAATTTATAAATTATTTTGCTGTTATATTCGAAGACTATGAACGAGAGAAAAAAGCAAACAATAAAAACTCTGAAGAGGAAATGAGTATGCTATACATTCTATCTTCTATTCAATACTATGCTTCTTGTTCATCTGTATATGCCCAAGTATTAACACCAGAAGATGCTAAATTAATAAAAACAAATCCAGGACCAAATAGTGCTAGCAGTAAAATAGAAAATGATGAAAGATCTAAAGAAGCTGTTGAATGGACAGTATCAAATTTCAGAAGAAAAAAAGTTACAATTCCTACATTTGATGAAAACATAACACTTTCAACAGAAAAAAAGAAAACAATAAATGTAATTGTTGGAAACTTTACTGATCATACAAATGTAACACATGGAGAAAGAACAGGTGCTTGTATGCGTATCGGTGGTGTAGGAGAAGATTTATTCTATTTTGCACTAAAAAATGACAATGGTTTCCATATTCGTTTCGAAGATCCAGAAACCCACGAATATGTTTCGCGTATTACTGGTTTTAGAAATGGTAATACTGTTGTCTTAAATCAACTTAGACATTCAAAAAGTAGTAAGTATACAGATGAAGATTTAATGCAATTTTCCAAAATGGTAGCAGAAATGCTTATAGAAAAATCAAAAAATAGTTCAAGACCAATTGAAAATGTCGTAATTGATCGAAGATATGGATTTGAAACATATTCTGGACCATTTCAATCATTAGGAAATGTAAATTTAAGAGAAGGATACACAGAAATATATAGTGATACAGAACCAAGTAACTGTATTGTTTTAGCTACATCATCAAAAACTTCTTCATTTGTTCCAGTAGATACTAGTAAATCTAACATTCCATCATATCCAACATGTCGAGGAAAAATAAAATATTCAAATAATATAGAAGAAATAAAAATTAACTATAATAGAATTCTTGCAGTTAAAAGATTGTTAGATGGTGTTCCTTTAGAAGAATTAGATGTTCTTACTTTGCCAAATAACATAATTAGTGCTATAGTATCAGATGACTGGATTATTCTAATTAATAATCAAAAAGAACTTCAGTATATACTTATAGAAGAAGATCCAAGAGCAAAAGAAGAATTACTAGACTATCTAGAAAGAGTAAAAGAAAAAATACAAAACAATGAAGAAGTATTAGAGGAAGGAAGTATATTACATGGAATACAATAAAATTTTATTTGGAAAAATTAGAACCATTGATAATGAATTAGGTATTGGAGAAATCATTACACCAGAAGATTCCTTTCGCTTCCTTTTAGAGGACAAAATGACTGACTTAGAAGCAGGAGATATAGTTAGCTTTCGAGCAGAACAAATTGATGGTAAGAATAGAGCTTTCTTTATAAATAAAATAGAAGAAAGCAAATTATATAATAATATAGATGATAAATATAAACTTAAAAATTATAAATAAAGGAATGAAGGTTCATTCCTTTTTATGTTATAATGATAATAGGTGATCATATGAATAGGGAAGTTATTGATAAATTAATTGAAAAAGCCAAAGAAACAGCCAATAAAAACTTTTGTTGTAAATATTCTAACTTTACAGTTGGTGCTGCTTTACTTACCAAAGATGGTGAAGTATATTCTGGATTTAATGTAGAGAATGATGGTATTCAATCAATTTGTGCAGAAAGAGTAGCTTTTACAAAAGCTCTTTCAACCATGAAAAAAGAATTTACATGTATCGTTGTAGTTGGAAAAAATATGTCAGATGAAAAATTCAAAAAAACATTACCATGCGGCTACTGTCGCCAATTTATGTCTGAATATGCCGGACCAGACTTCTTAATCTATACATATGACGAAGTAGAAGATAAATTATATGAATATAAATTAAAAGATTTATTACCAGAAAGCTTTGGACTATAATATGACAAAAGAAGAAAGATTACAGAAAGTAAAAGAAAAAATTGAATCTGGTACTTTCGAACTAGACTACGAAGATGGATTCCTTCTAAACAGAGATGAAGGACTTTTTCGAATATATGTAAAAAAAGCAGCATATGAAGAACGTTTAATTAACGAAGATACTTTCGATAAAATAGTAGAAGCAGCAGTATCTCCAGAAGAATTAGATTTAACCGAAAAAGAAAGATCAGACCTCTGGTATAATATTGCTCACTATATGATTTATGGTCAACAAAGATTTGGTAAAGCTTTAATAGAGGAACTACTTTCCTATGCAAATGTAAATGAAGAATATCAAGAAAAAATACGTAACTTAGTTCCAGAACTATTAACAAATCGTTCAATAATCCTAAAAAATTTTTCAACAGAAGATGAAACGCTTGAAGAAATCTTAAATTACAAACGATATGATATGATAGCTGCTTATGTATCAGATAGAACATGGGGAACTCTTATATCCGAAGAAATGTATCAAAGAATAAAAAAAGAATTTCCATTTGATCAATATCCATATCCAGAACTGCTAAAAACATATGAAAATCGTAATAATCAAAACACAAATCAAAATAAAAATGATGTAATCGAAAACTTAGCTAAAAAAGTAGAGATATTAGAACGCGAAATGGAAGATATCCTAGTAGCTCGTGGTTATGAAAAAGAAACAGAAGAATCGAAGGAATTAGATAAAAAAATAAAAGAATTGAATCAAGAAATATTATCATCAATGCGTCAAATTCCAACGTTAATTAATTATAATAATTGTTGGAACTTTGCCAAACTAAATAGTTTTATGGACGATGAAGAGGAAGAAGAATTCCATAGAATTTGTTTTGAAAAAAACTTTTTTGATAATTTGATGACTTTAAGATATAGAAATATTGTATCTGACGAAGATATTATGAATAAAGTATATGAATTAATTGATAAAAATATTCCTGTTCCAATAAAACTTGCTCGTGAAATACCAGATAAATACAGAACTTCAGATCGTTATTTAAATTATTTAATAAAACAGGGTAGATTAGATATCCTGTTATCATATGACAGCCCTATTAGTACTTATAAACCAGATTTAATCGAAAAAGAATTATATCAAGAAGTAATTCGTCAAATAATATTAGAAATTCAAAACGGAAATCCTAATTATGACTCATATATTCAATATATAAAAGATAACTATGATGATTATCCAGAAATTCTACAAGCAATCATAAATACTGGAAGAGTTCAAAAAATAAACCTAAGAGCAGTAGGAAAAACAGAAATTGTTCATGATTTAGTTGCATCATTAATAAAAGATAATAAAGAAGTTATACTTGTTGATCACTATGATATAACATCTCCTAAACTAATGAGAATATTATTAGAATCAAATCGTTGGACAGATTTAGATTATATAATATTTAATTTAGATTTATCAGATCCAGAAATAAAAGAAATATTGATACAATATCTGGATAATGCTTATATTGCAGATAAATTACTTCAAAGAAATGCAGAATCTATTATCAAAGATGAAGAATTACTACAATATTACATAAAAGATGAATTATTTTTAGAACTATTACTTGAAAAAGTAAATCATGAAGAAGCATTATCATACTTTTATAACCATGAAATATTTGAAAAAATAAAAGAAGCTTTATCAAAAAAATATAACTTAAATCTATCTCATCTTGAAATCGTAGAAGAACAACTTGGAGCCGAAATCATTCGCTATATAGATAACCCCAATATAGGACAAATCATTAATCTAAAAGACGAAACCTTCTATAAGATTATGGATTTATTTCCAAAAACACAATTTGATATGAAAGATTTAGAAGCTGCATATGATTCCTTAATTCAATACTTATTTACAAAAGAAAATATAGAAGATACTACAATATTTGCATCATTTATCCAAGCATTAGAACAAAAGGATATTAATAGAATAAACGAAATAAAACAAAAATTATTATTAAATATTCATGATGATTTTATAGCAAAATTAATAAAAGCATATAATATTCAAAATGTAAATACAAAAAGAGATTTTCTAAATAAAATTATAGAAGAATATCAACATGGAGATAAAGCAACTGCTAAACAAATCATTCACAATTTAACAAACGAATATATTCTAACCAAAAGAAAAGAATATCATAACAATCAATACTTTGCTCAACTATATAAAGAAGAATATCACATCTTCGATAGAATGCTTGAAGCAATCGAAGAAGGAAATAGTCTTAGATTAACACTCTTAATTGAAAAAATAGTTCCATACTTAAACAAAGGATTTTATAAAGATTTTTCAAAAAATAAAAAAATATCTACGGAATTAGAAAATCCAAAAGTATTATTAAGAATAGTAATTGAAAATATTAAAAATCCAGAGAAGAGAGAAAAATATCTACCTGTTTTAAAAGAAATAACAGATTATTATATCTTCAGAATGACAGAAGATAAACATCGTGAAATAGAATTGGGAGCAGAATTAAAATTACCATATACACTAGAAGAAAAAAGTAAAGAAAATGCTATAATAAAATTTGTTATTGGGAATGCTACTGATTTTTCCGTTCACAGAAGAGAACTTCAAGATATCATTCTAGAAGAATTACAAAAACAAGGATTAGATAACTATACTGTAAAAAAATGTTTAGATTACATAAAAAATCCAAGTTATTTTGATTCTTATTCAATAAACTTGATTCAACCATATATTGGAATAGTTATTAAAAATGCAACAAAGATATATAAACAATATAAAGATGAAATATTCTATGATAGAGATTATTGTAAACTAAATCCCGATGGAATTGAAAAAATAGCATCATTATTAGATAAAAATTATAAAATTAGACGTTTGTATTCTATTCCTCAAAGCCAAACGAATATGTATCAAATTTTAGCGGAATTAAATATAGATGTTTTAGAAAAGAGTGTCTTTTCTAATCCAGAAGTATATAACACCTTGCTTATGATTATGCAAAAAAGAAAACTACATCTACTTCCATCAGAATTAAAACCATTAATAGAAAGATGCAGTATTTCTGACGATCTATCAAATATTTCTGGATTAATTAACTTCTTTGCAACAATTCTAGAAGAAGAACAAAAAAGATTAATAGCAGCAGGTAAAAATCCTAACGATGCCTTATCAGGATTAACCTCTATTTTAATTCAAGCAGAAACATATAGTAGTCTATCTAGTGTTTATTCTCAAATCCTTGGACAAGAAGATGCTAAATTAATAAAATCAAATCCAGGACCAAATAGCGCTAATAATAAAATAAAAAACAATCAAAGATTAAAAGAAGCAATTGAATGGACTATAAAGAATTTTAAAAGACAAGAAATCACAATACCACCTTTTGATAAAAATATAGAAATTTCTTCACCAAAAGGCAAAAAGAATATCAATGTTATCGTTGGTAATTTTACAGATACATCGAACTTGACACATGGCGAAAGAACCGGAGCTTGTATGCGTATCGGTGGTGTTGGTGAATCCTTATTTCAATTCTGCTTAAAAAATCCAAATGGATTTCATATTCGCTTCGAAGATCCAGATACACATGAATACATTTCAAGAGTATCAGGCTTCAGAAATGGAAATACTGTTTTCCTAAATGAATTAAGATATAGCTGTAATCCAGATAAATATACTAATGAAGATGTAGTTGAAGCCTGTAAACAAGCTGCCAACTATTTAATAGAACTTAGTAAAGATAGCACTTGTCCAATCGAAAATGTTGTTATTTCTAATCAATATGCGATGGGACATACAAAAAATACCATTCAAAATTTAGGTGTAAATAACATAAAAGAGGGATTGTCTGGTTTCTATAGTGATGTAGATAAAAATGCAATTGTTTTAGCTACCACAGCTACCGATGGAACTTTCGTACCAATAAACTTTGATAAAAGAAATGTTCCTACATACCAACCTTGTCGTCCTAAAATACGTTCCTTATCTCATTCACCGTTACTAATTAACAAAATTAATAGAGTAGCATCTATAAAAACAATATTAGAAGGAACAAACTATGAAGACGTAAGTAAAATATCATTTCCGAAAGGAATTATTTATGGTATAGTATCAGACGATTGGTATATCTATGTAGATCGAGATAAAAATATTATATATGATTACATACCAATTGATCCAAGAGCAAAAGAAGAAATGGTTCAATATATCGAAGTAATACAAGAAATGTTAGCTAAAAACGAAATAAAGGATGATGAATATGGAATACGATATGATTAAAATAGGTAAAATAAGAAAAATCGATTATGATAAAGGAATAGGAGAAATTGTTACTTCTGATTCAAATTATTTCTTTACCATCGATGACATATCCTATAATGGAACCCTTTTCAAAGGAGACAATGTTAAGTTTAGAGCAGAAAATGTTCAAGGAGTTAATAAAGCATATTTTGTTAACAAAATAAATCATGATTTTAAACTAGAAAGTATTCCTATTATAAAAGGTAAAAAATTAAAGAGAGGAGAATGATTTTCATTCTCCTTTATAATTTCATGAAACTTTGTTATAATGATACTTAGATAGGATGATGGAAATGGAAAACAAAGAAGTAATGTATCACATTAATCTTAGTAAAGAATTAATAGAAGATGCAAAATATGCTATCTTACCTGGAGATCCAGGAAGAGTACCTAAAATTGCACAATGTTTAAAAAATCCTAAAGAAATATCAGTTAATCGAGAATACACAAGTTACTTGGGTGAACTAGAAGGAGAAAAAATACTAGTGATGTCTACTGGTATGGGTGGACCATCTACTGCTATTGCTGTAGAAGAACTAAAACAAATTGGTATTGAAACACTAATTCGAGTAGGAACAAGTGGAGGTATGCAACTAAACGTTAATGCCGGAGATATAGTAATTGCCAATGCAGCTATTAGACAAGAGGGAACATCCAAAGAATATGTTCCAGTTGAATTCCCTGCTGTTTCTGATTTTGAAATAACCACAGCTTTAAAACAAGCAGCTGATGAATTAGGTTATAAAAATCATATTGGAATTGTTCAATGCAAAGATTCCTTTTATGGTCAACATTCACCAGAAAGAATGCCAGTAAGCTATGAATTAGAAAATAAATGGAACGCTTGGATTAAAGCTGGAGCTTTATGTAGTGAAATGGAAACAGCAGCACTATATACAGTATCTAGTACACTAGGTTTAAAAGCAGGAGCAGTACTAACTGTAGTTTGGAACCAAGAACAAGAAAAAAGAGGAATATCACAAGAACAAAACTTTGATGTAGATAAAGAGATTGTAGTTGCTATCAAAGCACTATCAATACTAATTAATAAGGGGAAATAAATATGCAAAAGATCCTAAATCATTTCAAAAACAATGCAATCATTTATTTGATAATAATTACATGTATAATTGTTTTAATAGTAGTTAGAACCAAAACAGGTATGCAATTACCAGAAGACGTAAGAATAGATACATCTCACTTTAATGTTGTAGATATTGACAATGCTGTAAAACTATTTGAAGATAGTTCTCCAAAAATGTTAATCGTAAGTGTTTACAATTGTCCTGCTACAGAAAGATATGTCCCTGTAGTTAGGGTTTCTCAAATAAAATATCAATATACTTCCTATTATTTAGAACTAACAGATATTAAAGAAGAATCAGAATCTTATAAAAAATTTGAAGAAGAATTAGATAAATTTGATTATACATATGAAGGAAAAAAAGGCACATTAAAAACATTCTTAGGGAATACTCCATTAACATTATTCATAAAAGATAATAGAGTAGTATATGGTTATTACGGAACAATGAGCGAAAATGTATTAAATACATTTATAGAAAAATATGGAGTAGGTAATAATGAATAAAAGAGTTTCAGGAAGAGCAATTATTATAAAAGATGATGAAGTATATTTGATGTTCCGCCGCAAAATAAAAGATGGAATAAAAAATGAATATTATGCTATTCCAGGAGGAGGACAGGAAGATAACGAAACTATAGAAGAATGCGTTATACGAGAAATCAAAGAAGAATTCAATTTAGATATAAAAGTATTAGATTTACTTGGAATCGTAGAAGATGATAAAAATATTGGTTACGTTTATGATACAGAATTACTAGGTGGAGAATTTAAACTTAGTGGAGAAGAGTTAGAACGTAATCGTAAAGATAATTACTACGAAGTAAGAAAAGTAAATATGAAAGATATCGATAAAATAGAACTATTAGATGAAAATAGAGAATTAGTAAAAAAATCATATGCTAGAAAGGAAAAGAAACATGAATAAAAACAAAGTTTTATCAGGTGCTTTTGGTTGGTTATTTATAGGGCTACTTGTATGCTTTATTACTTCATTTTTAACCAGTATCAATGAAACCGTATTTACAATGGTATATGGATCCCTAGGTGGATTTAGTTATATTATATTTACCATACTAGAATTAGCATTAGCAATTTACTTATCTGTAAGAATATTTAAAATGAATCCTCTAACAGCAAAAATAGTTTATCTATTATATACAATGCTATCAGGATTAACTTTAACAGGATTATTAATGATTTATACAGCATCTTCTGTTTGCTATGTATTTTTAGCAACAGCGTTAGTATTTGGTTCCTTTGCAATCATAGGTAGATATACTAAAACAGATTTATCTAGTTGGATTACCTATTTATTTATAGCATTAATAGCAATTCTAGTTCTAGAAATTATTAATATATTCTTAATGAATAATACATTAAATATGATATTAGGTATTGTAGGAGTATTGCTATTCTGTGCATACACAGCTTATGATGTTCAAAAAGCATATAAATTATCTAGTATGGAAACTCCAGAAAACACAAGTATCTATTGTGCTTTTAGATTATTCCTAGACTTTATTAATATCTTTATTGATTTATTAAGACTATTTGGCAGAAGTAGAGACTAACATGTCTCTTTTTTATTGTCAAAAAACAAAAATGATGATAATATTAAGAAGAACTTGGTCCGTTGGTGAAGTGGTTTAACACATAACCCTCTCAAGGTTACATACATGGGTCCGAATCCCATACGGATCACCAATGAAAAATAACTAGTCAAAAGACTAGTTTTTTTATTTCCAAAATAGTATAATGAATATAGTAAAGGGTGGTGAAAAGATGAAGAAAAAGAAAAATGTTTTCATCCCCATAAATGCCTTTATAACATAAGAAACTCCTTGCATATATAGATAAGGAGTGGAACATGACAGATTTAGAAAATGAAATATTAAAACTATATACCAAAGGAATATCTCTTAATGAAATACAATCTAAATTGTATATACCAGATACAATTTTTTTAAAAGCCTTAAAAAACATTAGAGAAAATCACAAACTAGATTTCAAATACTATTCTGATGGAAAGATTGTTCAACACAAAAATAAAAGCAATGATAGTAATCAAAGAATATTTCAAACAGGTGATAATCTTCATGTAATTTTCTATTCCGATTTACATGCTGGAAATAAAAGAGATGAATTAGATTTGTTAGATATTGTTTATGAACATGCTATTATGGAGAATATACATATATTATTTAATACAGGAGATGTAATTGAAAACATATATTCTGTTCCAGAAAGATGTTTAAGACAAGCTACAATTGAAGGTCAAATAAGTCATTTATTAAGACATTTCCCATATTCTAGTTCCATAACAAATTTTATTCTTTATGGAAATCATGATCATAAAGCATTGACAGAATATGGTATAGATGTAGCTGCAATCCTTGAAAAAGAAAGACCAGATTTAGTATCACTTGGATATGGAGAAGCAAATGTAGATATCAACAATACTTTTATTACATTACAGCATAATTTAACAAATAGAAAAGTGGGAGTCCCTGAAAATGCAAATATCGTATTTAGAGGACATTCTCATAAAATGAAAATTGATATGAGAAAAGATGCACCTATTATATTTGTACCTGCTTTATCCAATGCTTTACCAGAAAGTTATACATATCCACCTATACCTGGATTCCTAGATGTAACTTTTACATTCACGCATGAAGGTCAAATAGATAAAGTTTATATTATTGGATTTAATACAGAAAAAAAACTAAATCAAGTATCAGAATGCGTTCTAACATTAAAAAAGACCATTTGACAAAAAAAATTAATTTGCTATAATGTAATCACAAACGAAGAAAAAGAAGAGTAAATTAGTAATTATTTTGTAGAGAACTCTTGGTTGGTGAAAAAGAGTATTTAATCTAATTGAAGAAACTTTGGAGTTGAATAGCGTATACAAACTATTCCGTTCATCGCGTTAAGATATTAAGAAGTAATTAAGGTGGTACCACGAACTATTCGTCCTTTGGATGAATAGTTCTTTTTATTTAGAAAGGGTGATTTTATGACTACCAAAGACTTAGCAGACTTAATATTTCCTAACATAACCAAAACAGTAGCAGACTTAGAAAAAGAATATCCAGAAAGAGATTTACCTGAAGGAGCGAAAGTAACAAGATATGCACCATCTCCAACAGGATTCATGCATATTGGTAATTTCTATTCTGTAGTTGTTGATTATGTAGTAGCAAAAAGAAGTGGTGGAATATTCTATCTTCGTAACGAAGATACAGATGGAGCCCGTGAAATAGAAGGAGCAGTTGAATACATCAGACATGTTCTTGAACACTATCATATGAATCCAGACGAATATGAATATAGAGATACAAAAGAAACAAAAGGAAATTATGGACCATATATTCAATCAGAAAGAAAAGATATTTACCATGCTTTTATTAAAGAATTAATAGCAGAAGGAAAAGCATATCCATGTTTCTTAACTCAAGAAGAAATGGATGTAATTCGTGAAGCTCAAACAAAAGATAAAAGAAGAATTGGTATTTATGGAAGATATGCTAAATATCGTAATCTAAGTCCAGATGAAGCAGCAGAACGTATTAAAAATGGAGAAAACTATGTTATTAGATTAAAATCTCAAGGTGACTTTAATAAAAAATTTAAATTTGATGACTTAGCATTTGGTACTATGGAATTCCCAGAAAATGATATCGATGTCGTTATCATGAAATCTAGTAACTTATTACCTACATACCATTTTGCACATTTAGTAGATGATCATTTGATGCGTACTACTCATGTAGTTAGAGGACAAGAATGGGTATCTAGTGTTCCAACACACTATGAACTATTTAAAACATTTGGTTTCAAAATGCCAAAATACATTCATACACCATTAATTCTTAAAAAAGATGGAGATAAAATTAGAAAAATATCTAAACGTTTAGATCCAGAAGCAAGAATGACATATTATGAAGAAAAAGGATATCCAATCTATTCAGTTATTGAAGCAATCATGACTATTGCAAATTCTAACTATGAACAATGGAGAGATGGACATCCAGATGCTCCATTTACAGATTTTGAATTCTCACCAAAGAAAATGTCAGCTTCAGGAGCACTATTTGATTTAGATAAACTAGATAATATATCTAAAAATTATATTTCTAAATTAAAAGCAACAGAAGTGTTCGATATGTTAGATACATGGTCAAAAGAATATGATAAAGACTTTAATGAATTAATTAATAAAGACAAAGAATATACAACAGCAATTCTTAATATTGAAAGAGAACAAAAGAAACCTCGTAAAGACTATGCATCTCTATCAGAAATCAAAGGACAAATATGGTATATGTTTGATGAATTATATCAAGACGTAGAACTTAACTTTGATCCTAAATTTGATAAAGATACGATTCATGAAGTATTAAATACATACTTTGATAAATACTATGATGAATCTGATGACAAAGATACTTGGTTTAATAAAATGAAAGAATTAACAGATGAACTTGGTTTCTCTAGCGATATGAAAGCTTATAAAGAAAATCCTGATAATTATAAAGGTAGTGTAGCAGACATATCTAATATTATAAGAGTGGGTGTAACAAGTCTTTCTCAAACACCAGATCTATATGTTATCTTACAATTACTAGGTAAAGATAGAATCAAAGAAAGAATATCTAAAATAAAGTAGTTTAATCTACTTTATTTTTTTGTTATAATTAAAACAGAATAGGTGATAGTATGAAAAAGTTAATCTATACATTTATAATGTTATTAATGTTTATAGGAGTAGTACAAGCAGATTCAAATCTATTTCATAAAACATTTGAAACGGATAAAATAGAATATGGTAAAACTAATTACATTGCTATGGGTAAAATGGATAATTTAGCATTAAAAGATACTGCCTTAACAGTTAACTACACTCATGAAAATGAAGTAGAAGAAAGTGGTTGTAAAAAAGATTATTGCATCTTTATTAAACAATATAATAATAAAGGAAATATAATAAAATCCTTAATTTTAGAAAATATTCATAGTATCATATCAGCAAATGTTATAGATGATTATTTATATATGGTAGCAATGGAGTGCATTGAAGGAATAGAAAATGAGTGCTCTAATGGTTATGGAGCTATTTCTTTATGGAAATATGACTCTAATTTAGAACTTGTAAAAAAAATAGAATTGAATCCAAAAGAAGAGTATAATGAGAATATTTATAGCATCATGGGAATGTATTATGGTGCTCATTATGGACCTTATATAATAACAGATCACTTTAATGGACCTAGTACTTATTCAGAAGACTTATATGAGTATTTTGACTTTTATCAAATTAATAAAGAAGGAAATAATATAGTAATTTATTCTTCAGATAAAGATGTTATTGTAGACAGTGATTTAAATACTATTAATTATAGAGAAAATACATGGAAAGCAAAATATGGAGATGGCAGTGATTATTCATTTAATTTGTCTGATTCTGATAAAATATTAACATCAGGAACAATTATTGAAGATGAAGAAACATATATAGCATTTTTAAAAGAAAATGACAAAGAAATACTAAAAACGAAAGACTATTATTCATTTTTCTTCCCTATAAAGATTAATGACTATTATGTTGTATTAGGATTATCTGAAAAAATGGAATCAGATATTTTGGTAATAGATGAAAATGGTAATATTATTCAAACAATAACAGGCAATTATTGGAATCTTCGTAAAGTTGATAATGGCTTTGCTGTAACAAATCTAGGTATTGGAGTACCATATTATTTAGGAAATGTAAGTGGACCTCAAACTATCTACACAGAAGTATACTATATATATAAAGTAGAAACCAAAACAGATGGTAATGGTAGTATAGATTATAAAAGATATGCAGATGGCAATAATGAATATGTTGAATTTACAGTAACACCAAAAGAAGGATATGTACTTGGTGAAGTAAAAGTAACAGATGCTAATGGTAATATTGTTAAATTTACAGATTACAAATTTTCAATGCCAAATGCTGATGTTTTAATAGAAGCAACATTCGTTCCAGTCAATCCAAATACAAATTCCTTCGTACCTACTATTTTTATAATTGCAATTTTATCAGGATTATTAATATTCCTATTTGAAAGCAAAAAAAATAAAGTAGTTTAATCTATTTTATTTTTTTGTTATAATTAAAAAAGAATAGGTGATAGTATGAAGAAGCATATTTTATTTATGATAGCATCATTATTCTTATTTATTGGTACTGTTAATGGCGCAAAATGTACAGTAGTATCAGGTACTGGTAAAAATATAGGTGACGAAGTAGCTTGCGGAACAGAAAACTTTTACATAATAAAAAATGATGAAACAAACATAAAAATGTTAGCTAAATATAATTTATATGTAGGAGCTAACTTCAATAAGATTACGGTAGATTCTAATACATATGTCTACACCGAGTGCGTAGATTCGACTTGCGAAAATTTAAAAGAGCATTATTCATATTATTTTGAAGGGGAAGAAGTAAATAGCACTGATGCTTTTATTGATAAGATAAGTAGCAGATATGATTTAGAAAATGTTAATAGGTATATTAGATTTGACGATAATATTACTAATAGAACATTATACTTATTCATTCCCAATTATTCTGAAAAGAAAACGATAGATGGTAAAACATATGTAAAAACAATTGTAAAAATATATCCATATACAGTAATTAATTCAACGACAAAAGGATATGCCTTACAAAATAAACTAGCTTTAGGAGTTACTGGAGAAAAAGGAAATGCTAATTATCCAATATATGCAACATTGCCACTTTTTATTGGCAATTATGGAGTAGATGGATGGGAAAATGAGGACGTGTGGAATAATTCTACTGAAAACCATGATAATTTTATAGATGGTTATATTAATTTCGATTTCAATGATAATTCCAATATTAGCGTATATTTATCAGACTATCATAAAAATTTAAAAGATATGGGATACGAAGTATCTGATGTAGATATATTGAATATGAAAGAATTAAATGATTTAGTTAAAGAAATTAGTGGTAAAAATTTACCATTATCAGAATGGTATACTGCATCAAAAACAGCACCTCTTACTGAAGAAGATGGCACAGAGTATGCAACCTTAGGAGATTTGAAAAATTACGTATCAAATGATTATAAGTGGTTATGGAATTCAACATATTGGACAAATACATCTATGGGTAATCTTGATGTAGAGTATAATCCGTCAATGTTATACTTTGTTTCTTCTGCTGGAACTATATGTTATTCAGGTAGTGATTGCTATGGTGGAATACCACGTGCAGGAATTCGACCAGTTATAACATTAGCAGCAGATCAAGTTGAAGTTAAAGCGGAAGAAAAAAATCCTAAAACAGGCATATTTTTATCTTATATTATAATAGTATTATTCTTAATATTCGGAATGATATCATATATCATTAGTCAAAAGAAATTATTAAATAAAATAAAGTAGGAAACTACTTTATTTTTATTTACATAAATTATTAAGTATTGTAAAATTTAATTATAGTAGGTGATAATATGAAAAAAGTAATGACAATTATAGCAGCAGTAATAGTAGGAGTATTGTTATTAGGAGCAGGTTTCTTAATAGGAAAGAACATAAATAAGCCACAAGATAAATGTGTAGCTGAAGAAAAAGAAGAAGAAAAAGATAAAACCACAAAAAAGATATCTGCATACTCAATAACTAAAAAAGACTCAATAGGAATTATTTCAGATGGAAAAACATATATGCTAAATAGCGATGGCACAATCAAAGATGATTATTTCAATATCGAAGAAATAAAAGATGTAAAAATGAAAGCACATGTAGATGTTCCACCAACGGATGTTGGAGGAGCAGATATATACTTTTTATCACAAGATGGAAAAGTCTACGTGTTTAGTGCTGATTGTGCTACTGTAGATTACAGAGACGAAGAAAATGAATTGGACGACTGTGTTGCTCAAGTTAATTTATCTAAAAAAATAGATGACTTAAAATACTACATTCCTTATGATGCAGAGTTTGCTTCTACTCATATGTTATATTATGTAAAAGACGAAATATATGATGTAAATTTTAAAAAATTTAACATAAACAAATATGAAATATATAGTGGAATATATATTTCTGGATATAGTGATGGATCATTAAGTGTTTATGATGATAATGATAAAGAAGAAGAACTTACATATGAAAATAAATCTTTAAATTTCAAATACATTATCTATGTAGATACAGCTGATGAAACAATTTATTATATAATTGATGAAAATGATAGATTATTTAAACTAAGTGTTGAAGAATCCGACCATAAATTAGAATATATATCTAAAGTAACAAATTATGAATTCAAAGATAAAGTAACAAAAGAAGATGGTTACACAATTGAATGTGAAGACTCTATTTGTAATATGACAGTCAATTTAGAAAATAATGAAATATATAATTTCTCATAAAAAGTAGTTTTAAACTACTTTATTTTTTTACATATCATATATTATAAGATAAGATTATAACTACTATAAAAAAGAATTATCTTAAAAAACGTGATATAAAATTGACATTAAAGATTTAAGTGTTATAATGGAATTGCTTTTACAGAAAAAAGCAAAAAAATATACCAGAAAAACTTTTTTTAAAAGTTTTTTTAAAAAAAATGAAGAAAAAGTTGACAATAAAAAATACCTTTGGTATATTACTGGTACAACTGCGAAAAAAGTTGTAAAATATACCATATTTTAGTTGACAACAAGTTAAATAGTTGGTATATTTAAAAAGCGTTGTTGAGAAAAACTCAACGGCAAGC
>FLNV01000982.1_pt1 | contig 85397 bp, 64 predicted proteins | sample 1140351 | NCBI WGS metagenome assembly FLNV01 (sample SAMEA3878207, study PRJEB12797) | bioreactor metagenome | biome: Moose rumen | place: Sweden | collected 2011-10 | reverse complement strand
TAATTAAACATGTTGCCACTATTATATAATAGTTGCCATGTGTAATAAAAATAGGTAGATTTACGGTAGTCTTTAAGTGTAAAGGCATGACAAAAATTAGAGCAAGTTATTCTACTACCATTTCTTTCAATCACACCTTTCGATATGTATGCACATCTTCCTGTTGCTTGTGACGGACTGCCTCCCGATACCTCAATTACAATATCGTGCTCAGATAGTAATTTTTCTTTGTTCTTGATATATCTTTTGGGAAGGTCAATCAGTGATAAAATATCAGCTCCTCTGATACATCCTACTTCAAAATATCCATCAGAAATAGCATCTTTACCCCAATCGCCAGTGTTGTCTGATAAGATGTATTCATTTAATTGGCAGATATTCCATCCTTTGGGTATTTCGCGTTTCAGTTGCTCGTTATAGACCATTGCACCACCGCTGGACTTGTACGGTTTACCGTTCTCATCGGGGAAATCAAACTGCACAAACCAATAGTCGTACAACTGTTTGGCAAGGGCTTCTAAATTTTGATTTGTTTTCTTTTCTTCTCTCTGGTGGAGATCCCCTATAAATCGTCCGCGAGTAACGGGCGATTTTTTATTTCCTCACACCATTCGCAAGAAAAACATATATTTCCATACACTTTTATTCAAGAAAATTTGCTCAATTCAAAAATTTATTGTAATTTTGCTGCGAATTTTGAAAAAGAAATTAAAAAGAAATCAAAAATAAAATGATTGGTGAAGTTATAAATGCTAAAGATTATAGTCTCAAACCTAAGGCTACAATTCAACAAACAGGCAAAACAGGATTTAATACAGATGCCATTGAGCAGCTCAAAATCGACGAAAACAAAGCCGTCGTACTTGCGCCCGACACGCAAGAGAAGCATGTGCTCTACATGGCAGTCGTTGATGCCGACAGCAATGACCGCGCCTTCGCAATCCGCAAATCCGGTGCTTACTATTACATCAACACCAAACAACTCTACGACCACATGGAGTTGGATTATATCAAGAATACGATTATCTTTGATCTCGCACGCTGCAATAAATACGATGAAGCTATCGGCGGCGAGTGTTATAAAATGATTGCACGCGTGCGAACGCGGACGGCAGAGGAAAACGATGAGTAAATTGTGCCTACTGATGACCTTAACATAGAAACTTTAATTGATTTCTCAAAACAACAGGATGATCTCATAAAAGGACATCAGATAGAGATGCAGCAAGTGCTCCATAACAAGGAGCAGTTGCGCGCTGCCCTTGCGCTCGAACATGCACAAAAACTAACTCTTGAGCAAGAAAAAGCCGAACTAATAAGACAAATCGAGCAACTCAAAACTGAAAAAGCACAACTCCTCGCCGAAAACAAAGAACTTAGAGAACGGCCCAATATCGTTACTTCGCAATATATCGAAAAACAGACTATTGGCAAGCAATATCACGTCTCTTTAACCGCGCCTGCACGTTCCGCACGCCGCAAGCTGAATACTAACGACCAACCGCAACTGCCATTATGGAACAACAACGCAACATCTATGTAGCCGGCAATTACATCGCCGAACAACATATCGACACCCAATTTATAGGCGGCACGCATACCCATGTGGAGCCGTCAACTGTCAGCAATCAAACGTCAGCATTCAGCACGGAGGATGTCACCGAGTTTGAAGAAGTGCCTGTTTATTGCCGATACCTCGATTCGGAGGCCATCAGGCGCACAGGCTTCTGGACACCCGCGCAAGTACAGCAAAAACTCGAAGAAGCCAGTGAAAAAGACGCGAAAGAGTTTGTCGCTTTTCTTCGTGATTTTGAGAGGAAAGGTTACCTCTGTTTTCACGGCGAGAGCAAGCGCAAAATCTTCCAAACGCTCCGCCAACAGCTACCTATGATGCGAAACTATAGTGAGGCTAATTTCTATGCGTATTTCTGACAATCTATTTGAACGCATTTGAATTTCTCGAAGCGTTTTGCCCCCCTCTATTTGAATTCTATTTGAATAAATGCCCGTAAAGCAGTCACAATTTCTGTGGCTGCTTTTTTTATGCTACCTTTGCAGCCGAATTCGAATCACAACCCGGCGCCGGGTTATTTGTTTAACACTTTTAACCCACTCGCACGGCACGAGCATAAACAATGCCGAACTATTATGACAACCAATTATGAAGTTATCGACCAATTTTTCGCTGCACAAGTAGCATGTAATGAATCCGAAGCAACGCTGAAAGCGCTTCGTCCGCAGGTGGAAGCCGCCGTGCAGGCACTCATCGCAGAACGCGGACTGCCAAAGACCTTCACCGGCACCATCGAGTACCACGGTTTCAAGATCGTCGTCAGCCGACCCAAGTCCTACACCTGGGAGAAGAACACCAACCCTGCCATCACCTCCGACCCCAACCACGCTATCTACATGCAGCAACTCGCGCTCCAGGAACAGATAGCAGCGCAGCTCAAGGACATGCGGGCTGACCTCAAACGAACTGCCGAGAAACTCGCCGCCGCCCATCCCGAGAGCGAGAGTATCAAACATTCTTTCCGGATTGCGTTCGTAGGATAAAAGAACAAAAAGAAAAAAGAACCAAAAAAGAATAAAAAGAAAAGGTGGTGGTGGTAGAGACTATACTATGCTATACTTTACCACCACCAATTTTAAGACGCTATGAATTTTGAAAAACTATGGGCGATGCTATACGAACACGGAGCATGCGCCAAAAAAGAAGAAGGGACCAGACGGTTCTGGGACACGCTCACGACCGATGAACAAACACATGTCTTTACCACCATCAGCACCAAATTGGAGGAAGGTAAGTTTGTTCAATTCGACCCGATTAGAGCCATCAAAGAGAACAGACCGCGTAAACCTCGTACCCAAATCCTCTCCTACAACGAGTACTACGCCCGATACGGCACAACCCTGGAGCAGGACGGATGGAAGATGGCAAATCCAACAGGACAAAAAGTAATTTATGTAAAAAAGTAAAAATTATGGCACAGATTGTAGAAATAAAGACAGTTCGCGGGACGGAGATGATGCTGCGCGGCAAGTTTGGAAACCAGATTTTCCAAGTGAAAAACGGCAAGCAGATTGTGATGCAGATGCCACAAAAACGCAGTTCGCCGCCAAGCCCCAAAGAGATTGAACAACGGCAGCGGTTTGCCACCTTGACGCTGGCTATCAACCGGCTAACGCCCGAACAATGGGAGTTTCTGCACAAGGAATGGAAAGCCGCCGGCTACCGCTTCAACGGCAAGAAATACTGCACGTTGAGGGGTTATGCCTATGGGCGGCTGTACAAGGAATGGATGTAATAAAAATGAAAAAATGGTAAATGAGAAAATATGAAAATGAATAAATCACCAATGAACAATAACCAATTACAAATCCACCCCCTTCAGGGGGCAGGGGGGCTCCTATATGACGTGCCCTACTTGGTACGTGACCCGAATGAGTACCGGATGTCGGAGAAACGGCATCAGATAGAAGTACGCAATCAAGCCGTGGTGGATGATTATTTCATAGCACGCGCTAACGGAATCCGTGGAGAAGACGCGCGAAGGCAGGTGGCGGAAAAACACCTAATCACGGAAAAACGCTTTCGCAAAATCCTTAAATGGTTCTATGAAGAAGCAAAAAAACGGAAAAAATACGATTTTCTGATAAAATTTTCACTCTCTGAGGAACACTAAAAGGGGTTTTACTATTATCTTTGCACCGTCTTTCGAAATACATTTACTCAGGGGTCGTTTACGACTCGTTTAGCACTCTTTCTACACGATGGGAAAAGTTATTTTATCGCCCGGTGCTGACCCAAAAGAGGTCGCACAACGGCTCAGAAAAAAGGGCTTCGTCATGAAGCAGCAACTACCCGATGGCAGTTTTGTCATCTATAAAAAACCACCTAAAAAAAGAAAAAAACATGGACAAGCAAAAAATTTACAAGATCGTGACCACGGCAGTGACCGCTCTCCTCAGTTGTCTGGCGATAGCCTGGGGTTTGAGCTCCTGTAACGTCACCAGGACCATCACCACCCAGAGCCAGTATTACCAACGAGGCGACACCACCTGCACCATCGTCACCAAAACCATTGAGAGTTACGATGGAACTCGAAAATGACCGGGGTCCCCGGCGCAACTTGTAAAGTTGTGATGGGGAAAGCGTAGTGTACGGCGAAAGTTCATACGACCGAAGTATTCGGGAGTCGTACTGAGCCGTAGCATAAGCGCTGAAACCTACGATGCTTCCAAGAAGCTGTAGTAACCGAAAACGCGCCTTCGGCTTTTAGAAAACAGTTTTCGGCCGTTTTCTAAGAGCGGTAGCGAGTTTTCTAGAAGGCGGTTCGAACGGCTTTCAGCCGGACAGAGGAAGATTATTAAGCGGCGTATCATGCTGGCATGAATACGCGATTAAGAAGATTACGCTCAGGCCGCGTAGGCCGAAACCGCCGCGTTTTCGATTAACTAACAAACGCCGAAATGGTACACGGCGGAAAAGAAAGTACCGACAAATCTACTTACTCATTTTTTTTACCCCCTCACGGCGTAGGGGTCCGAACAGATGCAATTAGGTCTGTCAGCGCAGCGGTCTGTATTCTGTCAGCGCAGCGGTCTGTTTACCATCCGCATGGTGTAATTCGGTCCGTATTCTGTCAGCGCAGCGGTCTGTATTCTGTCAGCGCAGCGGTCTTCTGTTCGGCAAACGCCGAACAATTATGGCAATTGTAAAATGGATGAAAGGAATCGAGTTTGTATCAGGTCTGCTGAGCAAACGTCCGAAGAAAGGTGCTCCTCACAGCGAGCACAGTAACGCACTCTTGGCTACCCACCGTGTGGCACCGACGTCCAACCCGGACTGCACGCGTATCTATGCCGTAGGCGAGTACAGCCGCAGCACCCAGCCCTCTGCCAAAGAGTTGGCGCTCCGCGAGCGCTTCACCGAGGTGCGCGCGATGGTAGCTACCCGCCGGAAGGATCTGAACAAGATCTCGCAGGACCAGCTGGACTTCATCGCCCAGAAGGATCTGGCAACCGGCAAAAAGACCATGACGGCGTACCTGTGGAAGGTATGCGGCGAGGAGTACGACGCAGCGCACAACGGCTAACCGTACAGCAAGAAAAATCGCCTCCCTAAAAGGCGATTTTTCTCTTTTTATTTGCGTATGTGCAATTTTTGTTGTACCTTTGCACGCAAAACGTGCAAGAAAGGAAAAAATATTTACGTGCTCTCGCACAAAAAAAACAAAAAAAGTCCATCTATATTGGGGTCCCCACAGGAACCAGCAAAGCGTTCCGCATGGGGAGAGCGAAGGCAGGAGTTACCTCGTCGATTAAGCGGAGTGGTATCGACTTTTGTAACCTCCTTGCCGAACGCGAAGGTGATAGATTCGGACACTTTTTTGACTTATATATGGAGGGGTATATAAACAACTACAAATGCGCAATTACCTAAGTGTTCGCAATTCGCGAACGGCAAACACAACATATTAACATACACCGCAATTCCATAAAACAGCACAAATTTATGGATTATATTCCAAAAAAATAATATAATTTTTCGGATTATACTCCAAAAAGTTTGCATAATTCAAATAAAAGTTGTACCTTTGCAGCGATTTTAACCGGCGTAGGTATGTTTAAGCGAGATTTACACCCAATCATCATCGACCAATGTTTCCAGGGCAAAGCGATTATCCTTCTTGGGGCACGGCAGGTCGGCAAGACAACACTTCTCAAACAGATTATCCAAGAACAACAAGCGGAAGTGCAATACCTCAACTGCGATGAGCCGCAAGTAGTGGAGGCGCTTACTAACCGCAATTTGCGTGAACTGCAATTGCTGGTAGGTGGTGCCAGATTCATAGTTATTGACGAAGCGCAGAAAGTAAACAATATCGGTTTGACACTCAAACTGATTGTTGATAACATACCTGATGTGCAAATAATAGCAACCGGCTCATCGGCGTTTGAATTGCGAAACCGGCTCAATGAGCCTCTCACGGGACGCAAATTTGAGTATCAGATGTTCCCCATCTCCACCAACGAGATTTATAAGTCTTCAGGATATCTGGATGTAAAGCGCTTATTGGAAACACGGCTTATCTATGGCTCTTATCCGGACGTCCTCTCTAACATCGGAAATGCTCAGAGTCTTTTGCTGTCTCTATCGGACAGTTATCTGTACAAAGATATTTTGACGATGGATAGTTTGCGCAAACCGGAAGTCCTAAATAAACTTCTGCAAGCATTGGCTTTTCAAGTTGGTTCGGAGGTATCTTATAACGAATTGGCGCAAACCGTAGGAACAGACAGCAAGACAGTAGAAAAGTATATAGATTTATTGGAGAAATGCTTCATCATCTTCCGGCTTAACGGACTGAGCCGCAATTTGCGTAACGAGTTAAAGAAAGCGAAGAAGATTTATTTCTGTGACAATGGCGTACGCAACGCGGTTATACAGCAATTTGCACCTATATCGTTGCGCAATGATATGGGAGAACTTCTTCATCTCGGAGCGTATTAAGCGTAATCACTACATGGGACACCATTGTAATATGTATTTCTGGCGCACGACATCGCAGCAGGAGATAGACTATATTGAGGAGTCGGATGGGCTGATGTCAGCTTTTGAAATGAAATGGAACCCGAAGAAAGGAGCCACCAAACTGCCGGAATCATTCCTGAAAGCCTATGACATCAAAGAAACAGCAATAGTCACTCCCGACAATTACCTTGATTGGCTAATTTAGTCCCTACCCTGTCCGCATAATAAGAGCGAGCCGCCCGGAAAGGCGGCTCACTCTTTAATAAGCCATACATGGCTGATGCGATTACTCTTGCATTAAAAGTTGCATAACCGTGTAGGCGCTGTAAGCAACGGATGTACCCGGTCCGAAGATGGCAGCGACACCGGCTTTGTACAAGAAGTCATAGTCCTGCGCAGGTATTACTCCGCCCGCAGTAACCATGATATCCGGACGGCCGAGTTTCTTGAGCTCCTCGATGACCTGCGGGATGAGGGTCTTGTGACCTGCTGCAAGCGAGGAGACACCTAATACATGGACGTCATTTTCGACGGCTTGTTTGGCTGCCTCTGCCGGGGTCTGGAAGAGCGGACCCATATCGACATCGAAGCCGCAGTCGGCATAACCGGTTGCTACTACTTTGGCACCACGATCGTGACCATCCTGGCCCATCTTAGCGATCATGATACGCGGTTGACGGCCTTCTTTCTTAGCGAAGGCAGCGGTGAGAGCCTGAGCCTTCTCGAAGTACTCGTCTCCCTTGGTTCCTGAAGCGTACACGCCTGAAATAGTTCTGATAGTTGCTTTATAACGTCCTACGACTTTCTCGCAGGCATCGGAGATCTCGCCGAGTGAAGCGCGGAGTCCGGCTGCTTTGACAGCCAGCGCGAGGAGGTTCTCACCCTTACCGCCGTCTGCCCATTTCTGAACGGACTCGGTGATCTCGGCAAGAGCAGCCTGAACGGCTTTCTCGTCACGGTTAGCACGGAGTTCAGCGAGGCGGGCTACCTGTTGCTCACGAACGGCGGTGTTATCAATCTCGAGGATGTCGATCGGGTCTTCGTGCTCCAGACGATACTCGTTGATACCGATGATCTTCTGTTTGCCGGAGTCGATACGCGCCTGTGTACGCGCCGCAGCTTCCTCGATACGCATCTTAGGAATACCGGTCTCGATAGCTGCTGCCATACCGCCGAGTTTCTCAATCTCCTGGATATGAGCCCACGCTTTCTCCATGAGTTCTTGGGTCAGCGACTCTACGTAGTAGGAACCGCCCCACGGGTCGATCTCCTTGCAGATCTTGGTCTCCTCCTGGATGTATATCTGAGTGTTACGTGCGATACGAGCGGAGAAGTCCGTCGGCAGTGCGATAGCCTCGTCGAGCGCGTTGGTGTGGAGCGACTGGGTGTGACCGAGTGCAGCTCCCATCGCCTCGATACAGGTACGACCGACGTTGTTGAACGGGTCCTGCTCGGTGAGCGACCAACCGGAGGTCTGGCTGTGGGTACGGAGCGCCATGGATTTCGGGTTTTTCGCGCCGAAAGACTTGACGATCTTCGCCCAGAGCATACGTCCTGCACGCATCTTGGCAATCTCCATGAAGTGGTTCATACCGATTGCCCAGAAGAAGGACAGACGCGGCGCGAAAGTGTCCACATCCATGCCGGCGTTGACACCTGCGCGGAGGTACTCCATACCGTCGGCAAGCGTGTAAGCCAACTCGATATCTGCTGTCGCACCGGCTTCCTGCATGTGGTAACCGGAGATGGAGATGGAGTTGAACTTAGGCATGTTCTGGGACGTATATTCGAAGATATCGGCGATGATCTTCATGGAGAACTTAGGCGGATAGATATAGGTGTTGCGCACCATGAACTCCTTGAGGATATCGTTCTGGATGGTACCTGCCATCTCCTCCAGTTTGGCTCCCTGCTCGAGTCCGGCGTTGATATAGAACGCGAGGATCGGCAGCACGGCGCCGTTCATGGTCATGGAGACGGACATCTTGTTCAGAGGAATACCGGCGAAGAGGACTTTCATATCCTCCAGCGAGCAGATAGACACACCGGCTTTGCCGACGTCACCGACCACACGCATGTTATCGGCGTTGTAGCCGCGGTGGGTCGGGAGGTCGAAGGCTACGGACAGACCTTTCTGACCGGAAGCGAGGTTACGGCGGTAGAAAGCGTTAGACTCCTCTGCGGTGGAGAATCCGGCGTACTGACGGATGGTCCAGGGACGGAGAGGATACATGGCGCTATACGGGCCACGGAGGAAGGGAGGAATACCCGAGACGTAGTCGAGGTGCTCCATGCCTTTGAGGTCCTCTTTGGTATAAATAGGCTTGACGTCGATGAGCTCCGGCGTCTGCCAGTCGGCGGTGTTCGGGCCAACAACCTTGCTGGCCGAAACTTGCTTGATATCTATTTGTTTGAAATCTGGTTTCATAATTGTATGTTTTTATGTGATTTTCTAAGGAAAGAAAAATACGTGGCTTTTGTCCGCTTAAGCGGCCTTATGCATCCGTCTTTATGTCGGTTCGTAAGCAAGCTTCTAACCGCCCTAAATCCGTATCCACTTGTTGTCTGCCTTTTGATAAGTCAGCCAACAGCCACTCACAAAAATGCGCTTTGCTTACAAAAATTTCGAAAATCTATTCAGCGTGTAGCTTTTAATCACTACTTTCCGCATGGATATTTTTGGTATTTTCTAATCCCGTAGGGATATTTTTGTAAGGCTGACGAACGACTTATCGAAGTCGTGCGGAATGATTAGCGGATTTGGCACTCGGGGAGCTTGCTCACAGGAGGGCGAAAGCCGATAAGCATTAGGCTACATCGTTAGCCGTACAGCCGCATTTTTCTTTTCTTTTTTCAAAGATCACTTTTTGAGTAACTGTGCATTAAGGCCTTTGAGGGTCTCCAATACGTTGCAACGGACGTGGATGAAGTTCTGGATGCCGAGCTTCTGGAGGTCCTCCATGCAAGCCGGAGCACCGGCAACGATGAAGATCTCTTTGGCGTTCTGGAGCTTCTTCCATGCCTTCGGCGCGAGGGTTGCGTACTCGTCATCTGACGAACAGAGGACGATGATGTCCGCTTTCGCCTTACGAGCCGCCTTGATACCTTCAGCGATCGTAGCAAAGCCGTTGTTGTCGATGACCTTGTATCCTGCGCATGCGAGGAAGTTACAACTGAACTGCGCACGCGCGATACGCATAGCGAGGTTGCCGATGGTGAGCATGAACGCAACAGGTTGTTTCTTAGCAGCTTCGGTCTCTAAGCGCAATGCCTCGAACTCCTCGGCTGCACGGGCAACTGGCAATGTTGCCAGACCGCCTTCGGCTGACGGAGTACAGACCGCTTCGCTGACAGAGTACGGACCTGATTTGCAACCACATGCTTGGTCTGTATTCTGTATTCTGTACTCTGTATTCTTCGATTTGCACGTGCAGATCGAGCTGCAAGCACCGGCGTCGGCTTTGATCTTCTTGCCGGCTTTCTCGGTGAAGTTCGGGAACTGGTTGGAACCGAGCAGCACCTCTTTGCGTTTGGCTACGTCGTTGAGACGCGCTTTGAGGTTTGCCGCCATATGCTCCTGTACCTTGCCTTCGGAAACCATCTGGTACATACCGCCCTGGTCCTGGATAGCCAAGAACTGCTTCCATGCCTCGGCAGCGATGGACGCCGTGAGGTTCTCCAGATAATACGAACCGGCAGCCGGGTCCACGATCTTATCGAAGTGCGCCTCCTCTTTGAGGAGCAGCTGCTGGTTGCGGGCGATACGCTCGGAGAAATCGGTCGGACGCTCGTAGGTGATGTCGAACGGCGTAACGGTGATCTCATCCACGCCTGCCAGAGCAGCGGACATCGTCTCAGTCTGCGTGCGGAGGAGGTTCACATATGCGTCGAAGATAGTCATGTTGAAACGGCTGGTCTCGGCGGATACGTTCATCTTAGCGGCATTGCGGAGAGCGGTGGTGAAGATCGGCGCTTTGTAAGCCTCTACGATCTTTGCCCAGAGCAGACGCGCAGCACGGAACTTAGCCAGCTCCATGAAGTAGTTGCCGCCGATACCCATGTTGAAACGGATAGCGTTGGCAGCGCGGTAGTTCGGCACACCGGCTTCGGTCAGCATCGTCATGTACTCGGCACCCCAAGCGAGGGCGTAAGCGAGTTCCTGCGTAGCATATGCGCCGGAGTTATTGAGCACAACGGAGTTGACACCCACTACGCGGTAACCCGGCAGCGCTTTGGCGGCTTTCACCACCTCGGCGATCTTAGCCGATACCTGCTCACGGGTCAGCGGTTTGCCCTTGACGAGCATGTTCTTGATCGGGTCCACGTTGATGGAACCTACCATGTGCTTCACATCGTAACCCATGCGGCCGTAGTAGCGCACGAGGATGTTCGCGAGCTTCGGCGCAGCGCAGGCGCAGATGGAGAAGTTGATGGCGATGCAGTCAGCGGCGATACCGTTGAGCAGCGTTTTGATGAAATGGTAGGTCAACTTCTCTTTGTCCAGACAAAAACCGAGGGAGTTGATACCCTTGTTGAGCACCTCGAGGGCTTTCTCGTTCGCCTTGCGTGCGTTCTTGCAGGCGCAGATGTTCTGACGGATAGCCCAGTCGTTGTTAGTACGCGTACCGCGGACGTAGGGGAACTGACCGGGGGCGGAGACGGTGGTCTTGAGCCCTTTCAGGTCCTCACGGCGGTAGAACGGCTGCACGTTGAATCCTTCCGGCGTGCGCCATACCAGCTTCTTGTCGAAGTCGGCACCTTTCAGGTCAGCGATGATTTTGGCTTTCCATGTCTCGGTGGAGACCGGCGCAAAATCCGCCAACATGTTTACTTTGTTTTCTGCCATGCTAATTGTGTTTTTAGATAGTATATTTAGTTTGACTAGTATTCTAGTATCCTAGGGTCCTAGGAGCCTAGGATTTCAAAAAACGCACAAAGTTACAATAAGTTTTGCATATATGCAAGAAAAAACGGCAAATTTTATTCAAAAATGCCGTTTTAACCTATTTGCGAGATATTTTTTCCCGTTTAAGAGGGGTTTATTGGATTCTTTGTCCCATCACATTGTAGATTTGGTCTCCAATGACGATGAGAAGTCGTCCATCCCGCAGAATTTTGTGCGTTGGAACGGAAATCTGCTCATTTTCGATGTCCGTGTGGTATCCTCCGCCACACGAGGTGAGGTAATTGCTATAGGAGACTCCTGCACCGGTGGCGTTGATGGTGATGGAAGCAAAACCTACACCTTGGGTAGTATGTGCCTCTGCCGCAAAGCGCAGCGGAGAGAGACCGGACAGGGAACCGGAGTTCGTCCATGTATAGTCGTTGAGTTTATTATTCGAAGCGGTCAACGAAGCAATCACAGAACCTGCCGCAGAGATAGATACGGTCTGATTCGACGAGCCGCCGTAGGTACGGATATTCATTGTGATCGAGTTCAATCCCGAGAGATCGATAGCCGGCGATTCGATATATTTACCGGCTACCAGTAACCAGTATGATCCGTTATTTCCGGCCGTATTGGTCCAGCCGGTCTGGTTCTCGGCGTCAAAAGTATAAACAGCCGGAGCAGCCCCTGCTTGTTCAGTCGCTTGGGCGAAGACAGCGTAGTAGGTGACATCGGCTGTTACCTCCGGGAACTCAGTGATCAGCTTATAGAGCGTTTCGGGAGCTTCGTTCTGCGTGCCTGCAATAGGTGCATCGGTCCAGCCCATGAAGACGGAACTCTCATCCGAGCAGGAGTTCGGTTCAGCCGGCAGTTCCAAGATCTTACCATCTTCGATTACGGAATCGGTGTGCAGGATCTCGCCGTTGACAGACCATGTGACACCATGTTTGTTGACTCCGGGTTGCGGAGGAGTAACCGGCGTGCCGCCATCATAGGGAGAGACGAGAGAGGAAAGGGAAAGGGACTGTCCTTTCTTGTTACCCCAGATATATTCTGCCAATTCGGGATAGTCGATGAAGGGGTTACGGTTGCCCTGTTTATACGAACATTTATTGAGTGTCTCGTTTCCGTAGATCACTTCATTACGCGCCAGTTCACGCTCCGATACCGGGTCCTGGCGGTGCCATTTGAGCAGCAGATCAATCGAATAAGCCGACAGCTGCGCCGTGCCATTCGCATAAGTGAACATCGTACGTCCGCCTTCCGCCTGCGTGAAATTAGAAGACATATAACAGGTGACCATATAGAAATAGGTACGCGCGAGATCGCCTTTGAACTCATCGTCGGGTTCGTACACCACTCCGGAGACCGTATAACCGGGGAACGTGCTGGCACCCTTACGGCCTTTAGCCTGCACTCCGTTTGTCGTACATTTGGTTCCGTTCTCGCACTCTCCGAAAGGTTCGTTTCCGCGGTAACTGTTGACATAGCAGTTGGTGGGATAGAGATGGAACGCATCGCTATAAAGGGGCGAAGCCTCGCCAAACCACGATTTAGGTACCGAGTGTTCGCGGTTGTAACCGCACGTACCGGAACACCAAGACTCCGTATAAGCCGGGTCGCAGAAGGAATAGATGTCATCAATCGTTGTACCGGCATTGTTGTAGGTGTCCGTCCATTTGAAAAGGTACTTCAATTCGTCGTACGAGACGGTGGTATGAGGGCGTATTTTCGCGCTCAAAGCCGTACGGAGCGTTTCGCCGGACTTGCCATCCGCCGAAGCATAATAGGTAGTGAGGGTAACGGTCGGAGCGACTGTTGCCCATGCCATTTGCGCTGCACAGAGGAGCGCGAGGAAAGAAAGAATGTGTTTTTTCATATTATTAAGCGTTAAAGAGTTAGAGAGTTAAAATGGTTTGCTGCGCAAACGTTAAAGAGTTACATTGGTGATTAATGCAGTACCTCGTGCAGGATCTCGCTTACCGTAGGATGCGGGAAGACGACTTGCTGCATTTCCGCCACCGTATAGCCTTTGCTGACGGCAAAAGAGGCTGCTGCGATAAATTCCGAGCAGGGGTTTCCGATACAATGCACGCCGAGTACGGTTTGCTTTTCTGCGTCCAAGATGAGTTTGCAGAGTCCTGTTTCTCCTTCGTTCTCCGCCATGAAGCGTCCGGAGAAAGTCATCGGCAGTTTGCGAATCTCAGTCGTGAACCCCATATCCGCTGCCTGATTTTCGGTAAGCCCCACAGAAGCGATCTCCGGGTTGGTATAAACGACCGAAGGAATAGCAAGATAATTTACCATCTGATCATTTACCATTTTGTCATTTACCATTTTGTCATTTACCATTTTGTCATTTAGCATTTTGGACACAGCCACTTCGGCTTGGTGGGAGGCGACATGCGCAAGCATGATCTTACCCGTTACATCGCCGCAGGCATAGACATTCGGCAGGTTGGTCCGGCAGAACCCATCCACTTTGATTGCACCGCGTTCCAGTTCGAGTCCGTTGAGCGCTTCGAGACCTTGCAGGTTCGCGCGACGGCCGACAGAGACGAGGATCCGCTCTGCGGCAAGCCTACCCCCAGAAGTTCTACGACCGTCCTCAGGACGCTCGATCGAGCAGAGCTCTTCACCCTGAAGGGAAGGGCTTGATACAGACACCTCGTTGCCCTCGATCTTCTCCACTTTCGTGGAAGTGAGGATATTGATACCGGCTTTGCGGTATTTATCGAGGAGGATTTGCACCACTTCTGGATCGAGGTTCGGCAGGATAGAAGGCATGGCTTCAATGACGGTCACAGGCACACCGAGTTCGTGGTAAAGCGTTGCAAACTCCATTCCTATAACGCCGCCGCCTACAATGATGACGGACTTCGGCAGTTCGGTTGCTGCCAATGCGTCTGTCGAATCCCAGACAGCGGGATTATCTTTGATACCCGGAATAGGCGGTACGAAGTTCGTAGAGCCGGTGCAGATCATAATATATTGTGCCTCATACAACTGACCGTTGCATTCGACACAATATGACCGTTCGCTTTGCTCACTGAAAGAACAAAGACCGTTCGCTTCGCTCTCTGAAGGACTGAGGATTTTGGCAAAGCCGTTCACCACGGTGCAATGGTCGTTATTGAGGCGGGCTTTGATACCGGCAACGAGTTTGCGGACGACGATGGTTTTGCGTTTCTGCATGGCTGCAAAATCGAAGGTGACATTCTCTGCGGCAACTCCGTATTTCTGCGCGTGCGTGGCGTTATAATACTGCTTCGCGCCATAAAGGAGCGATTTGGTAGGAATACATCCGACATTGAGGCAGGTACCGCCAAGCGCGTTCTGCTCAAAGAGAATAACGTCTTTGCCGGCTTTGGAAGCCTTCTCTGCTGCGGTATAACCCGCAGGACCGCCACCGATGATTGCTAAAAAATACCTCATATTTTTATAGCGTTAAATAGTTAAAGAGTTAAAATGGTTTGCTTTGCAAACGTTAAATTGTTATTTCTTGTTCTTTTTTCTTGTCCCCTTGTCTTTTATTCTTATCTCCGGGGTGGATTGGAGGACAATCGAGTTAGCCGGGATGTCTTGGGTGAGCCAGATATTACCTCCTATGACCGTATCATGACCGATGGTGACACGGCCCAGGATAGAGGTGTTGGAATAGACCGTGACATGGTCTTCCAAGATAGGGTGACGCGGTACATCCATCGGTTTGCCTTGTTCATCGTATTCAAAGTTCTTCGCGCCCAGCGTCACACCCTGGTAGAGCACAACGTGCGAGCCGATAACTGCCGTTTCTCCGATGACAACACCTGTACCGTGATCGATACAGAAATGGTCTCCTATCTGCGCTGCAGGGTGAATATCTATTCCTGTGCGGCTATGCGCCAATTCCGTCAGCATGCGCGGAATGCGCGGCACGCCAAGCAGATAGAGTGCATGCGCCGTGCGGTAGTGAATCATCACTTGGGTAAGCGGATAACTGAGTATCACTTCTCCGCGGTCGGTTACCGCCGGATCATTATGCAACATTGCATCCACATCGGTATTGACCAGACGCTTGATATCCGGCAGTTCCGCCCAAAAGGCTTCGGGGATATTCAGTTCCGAAGGTGCTTCCATCGACGGGAAGAACTCCGGGAACACTTCTCCGCACATGAACGCCATGAAGCGTTTGAGCTGGTCTATCGTAGGAATATAGGTCATAGCACACTCAGGTATCTTTCTCCCGTATCGGGAAGGAGCACAACGATATTCTTATTTTTATAGTCCGGAAGAGCGGTTAATTGCAACGCCGCAGCATAAGCAGCACCGGAAGAGACGCCAACCAGCAGTCCATGATCTTTAGCCAGTGTCCGCGCCGCAGAGAGAGCATCCTCGTCCGTGACAGGCATCACTCGGTCGATATATTCGGACTGATAGGTCTCAGGAATGAAGTTCGCCCCTATTCCTTGTATCTTATGCGGTCCTGCATGTCCTGCGGAGAGGAGAGGCGAGGCAGCCGGTTCAACCGCAATGATCTCCACAAGCCTGTTCTTCTCCTTCAGTGCGTGCCCTACTCCGCTCACCGTGCCGCCTGTTCCGACTCCGGCGATAAAAACATCCACCCGGCCGTCCGTGTCTTGCCATATCTCCTGTCCCGTTGTGGCATAATGGATAGCAGGGTTGGCAGGGTTCGTGAATTGGCCTAATATGATGGCGTCCGGGGTCTCGTTCCGCAGTTGCTCCGCTTTGGCGACAGCACCTTTCATTCCTTCGGCTCCGGGCGTAAGAACGAGTTCGGCTCCATAGGCTTTGAGCAGGTTTCTTCGCTCTACGGACATGGTCTCCGGCATGGTGAGGATAACACGATATCCCTTGAGTCGTCCTATCCACGCCAAGCCCACTCCGGTGTTGCCGGAAGTAGGTTCAATGATCGTTGCTCCCGGTTGCAGTTTGCCGCTTTTCTCCGCATCCTCAATCATCGCCAGCGCCGTACGGTCCTTGACAGAACCGCCGGGGTTGAACCGCTCCAGTTTGAGGAACAGGTGCGGCTGTATTTCGAGCATCGGGGTATGCCCAATTAAGTCTAAAAGACTATTTTTGCATTTATTCATTTTCGCATTTTCACATTTTCACATTTACACATTTTCGCATTTACGCATTTATTCATTTACGCATTTTCACATTTTCTCATTTATTGAGCGGAGATAGATACGCACGGCTTCGGCGATCATCTCCGGGCATGGGCGTTTTTGGTAATACTCGGGTGTGCGTTCAGCGGGTTTAGGAGAGGTAGCCTCTTCCCGACCCTCCCCTGAAGGGAAGGGAGAATTATTCTTCGGCGCAAGGCCTAAGAGTTCCGCGCAGATAAGGGATCCGTAACGGGATTTATATTCATTTGCGAGTTGCTGCACAAAGGCATAGTTGGCCATCTTCCCTTCGCTGTCATGAGGTGTAGCAGAGCCATTATGCAGCCCGGCGAGCATGAACATGCCGGACGCAGCTCCGCAGACGAGTCTCATCCGTCCCATTCCTCCGCCGAACGAAGCAGAGAGCCGCAGAGCGAGTTTCTCGTCCGTAATACCATATATATCCGCGCAGGAGGCGAACACCGCCTGTGAGCAGTTAAACCCTTGTTTGAACAGGTCCACGGCGCGCTGCGCACGGGATTCGATCTCTTCGTTTGTCATTTTCACTTAATCAGGCTACAAAATTACTACTATTTTTGCACATATCAAAATTATTTTTGAATTAAAAAGTGTATATATACTACGTATATATACATAGAAAGTGCAAAAAGTGCATTTTTTTCACTCTATCCTTGGGTTATCCTTGGGGAATCCTTGGGTTATCCTTTGGTGCGGAGTGCTGACTTACTCTATTTTGTCATGCTTCGTTGTACCAGTTCTCCAATTTCTCGTTGAAGGCCCGTCTGTCGAGTGTCTGCGCCCAGCGGCGTAGTTCGTCCGTGTGATCCTCAAAATGGAGCGTGACCGTACGGCGCCATTTCCATTTCTTAGGCTTGAGTCTGGACCATCTGCTGGATTCAAGTCCTCTCATTCTGCAAAGGATGACTCGCACTCCTTGCGGCAGTTCCTTGCAGACCTCGTATGCCATGCGCCTGTTTCCGATCACTTCCTTGTCAATCGTTTTGACGTGTCCCGAAGGATAGAAACATATCTGTTTTCCTTGCGCGAGGCTGTCTATGGCGATCCGGCTGAGTTGCGATGCAGCCGCCACACCTTCTTCGCGGGACATGGCACTTTTATTGAGGTCCGGCACTTCGATAGCGTCTCCGAGTCGCAGCACGCGTCCGTAGAGCCAGTGGCGCATGAAGAGTTCGTCCACCATAGGGCTTATCGGCAGCCACCACAGTTCGCTGAAAAGGATCAGCGGATCCATGTAGGCTGTATGATTCGGCAAGACCAGATGAACGGAGTTGTCGCGCAGCAATTCTTCGCCTGTGATGCGCACATCGTAGTGCCAGTGCAAGAAGAATTTAATTATTTTACCAAGAGTGAAACGATTCATATTTTTCGGGATTTCGGGATTACGGGATGACGTAATTACGGGATGACGGATTAGGGATTATAGTTCCTTTATTAGTTCCAGGAGGGAGGCATTGTTTCTTCGGTCGAAGAAAAGTGCGTCCATGCCGGCGTTTTTTGCGCCCTCAATATCTGTTGTCATGGAGTCACCGATCATGAGCACTTCTCCGGGTTTGAGTCCGGCACGGCGCAGCGCCTCCTGATAAAAACGGATGTCGGGTTTGTCATAGCCGATGTCCATAGAGATAAACGTGTCCTCGAAATAATGGAGAATGCCGGCTCGCTCCAGCCTCGAACGCTGCAAGTGTCCGAAACTGTTGGAGGCTGCAAAGAGGCGGTAGCCTTTGTTTTTCAAGGTCTCAAGCATTTCTTCCGCCTCGGGAACCAAGGTGTGCGTCTTTCCCCATGCGGCGCGGAAAGCCTGTTTGAAAGGCTCAACCGCCGAGTCCGGATATCCGATAGCAGCGATGAACTCCTTCGGATAAAGGTCCATCACTTCCGCAATCGTGTATTTGCCATGCTTCGCCTCAGAGAAAAGCCGTCCTGCGATGTCGAAGAAGAGGTTAAAGAGACCGCTCCGCTGACAGAAGACAGACCGCTCCGCTGACAGACCGCCTTCGGCTGACAGAGTATCCATCGCTGCATCAAAAGCCTCCCGACAACAAGGAACGTAGTCGAGGAGCGTATCGTCTATGTCAACGAATATGGCCTTATACAAATTACAAATTAAAAATTAAAAATTAAAAATTAAAAATTATTAATCAAAAATTATTAATCAAAAATTATTAATCAAAATGGAGTCACGTGGCGTGACTCCATTTTGTCGGGTAGGCGAGATTCGAACTCACGACCTCCTGCTCCCAAAGCAGGCATTCTAACCGGGCTGAACTACTACCCGCACAAAAGCGAGTGCAAAGGTACTGCTTTTTTTTGAATTACGCAAATAAATTCTTCATTTTTTTTGCTACAAAGTCACTATCTCGCCTTTTTCGGGTACTTCGATATGCCTGAATCCCGCCTCATAGAGATGATCTTTGTACGTTTCCGCCGCCTTCTCTTCTCCATGGACGACAAAGACTCGCTGCACGTTTTCCACCTGGAGAGAACGCGTCAGATAGTCGATCATCTCTTTGTAATCGCCGTGTCCGGAGAAGCCTTCCAGTTTGGTAATCTGCGCTTTGATCTTGCGGTCAAGTCCGAAGATAGATATCCATTTGAGTCCGGGTTCCTGAATACGCGCTCCGAGTGTCGTCGGCTCGCAATAACCGACGATAAGGATCGTGCATCGCGGGTCGGATATATGGTTCGCCACATGGTGTTTGATACGTCCCGCCTCCAACATGCCGGATGCGGAGATGATGATAGCGGGTTTGTCGTCGGTATTCAGCCGTTTCGACTCGCGCACGTCGGTGATGTAACGCAGTGTGTTGAATCCGAACGGGTCGTCGTCAAAACGCAGCGTGTCGCGCACCTCGTCCGAGAGGTACTGCGGGTACATGCGGAAGATATGCGTGGCGTTGGTCGAGAGCGGCGAATCGACATAGACCGGAATGCGGTTGGAGAGGTATTGCTCGTTGTACAGTTTATTCAGGACATAGACGATCTCCTGGGTCCGCCCGACAGAGAAAGAAGGGATGAGGAGTTTGCCTTTGCGGTACTCGCAAGTGTCTTTCACAATCTCCAGCAGCTGCTGCTCCGTGACCATCGGATCCTCGTGCAGGCGGTCTCCGTAAGTCGATTCGCAGATGAGGTAATCGCATTGCGGGAAGAGCATCGGCGAAGGGAGAATATGGCTGTGCGCCCGCCCTATATCGCCTGTGTAGCAAAGGCGTTTCCAGAGAAACCTCTCCCCTTCCCTCCCCTCAAGGGAGGGGGTAGATTTTTCATAGATTTCCAGCGAACAGATCGCGCTTCCGAGCATGTGGCCCGAATTGGTAAAAGTCAGCAGCACATCGTCAAAGACACGGAACCGGCGGTCGTAGTCGTAGCAAACGAAATGCTTCATCACCCGATCGACGTCCTGCTGGGTATAAAGCGGCTCCAGGAAATAGTTCTTCCCCTTCTCTTTATGGGGGTGCTGCCGGTTGATTTTCTTGTTATAAGTCTTGACATCCTGCTCCTGAATGAAAGCGGTGTCGGCAAGCATGATTGCGCACAGGTCGCGCGTGGCATGGGTGCAATAGATATCGCCGCGGAAGCCCTTTTTGAAGACATACGGGATGAGCCCCGAATGGTCGATATGAGCGTGAGAGAGGACGATACAATCCAGTTTCTCCGGGTCAAAACCCAGGTCTCTGTTGTCGGCGTCTGTCTCCGCTCCTTTGCCTTGATACATACCACAGTCGAGAAGAATAGTGTGTCCCGAATCGGTCGTGATCAGGTGCTTGCTGCCCGTCACTTCGCGCGTTGCGCCTAAAAACTGAATTTTCATGGTTTTAACGATTTATGGCACAAAAGTAGTAAAAAATTTTGATATGTGCAAATTTTTTTGTACTTTTGCAGTCGCAAAAGTGAATAGCAATGAAAAACTGGAAATTATTTGTATTGGCAGTTATGGCAATTATTGGTGTGTCATGCACAGAGAAAGCGAGTGAAGGTAAGGCTCCGATCACGAAGCCTCAGATCACGATAGAAGGCGGTCGATTGACGCCGGAAGGATTGTGGGCGATGGGTCGTATCGGTTCGGTCAAGAGCGATATTGAGACCGGTCTGCTCGCTTACACCGTGAGTTATTATTCCGTAGAGGAAAACCGCTCCACCACCTGGATCCGGATTGTTAATCCGTTTGCAGTCGAAAGTCAAAAGTCGAAAGAACGTCCTGCGGACTCAAAGCCGGAAGTGATTGACGAGTTTGTAGGAAGCGAACCGGCATGGTTCGGCAACAGCGGCTGTCTGGCATACCTCAAAGGCGGCAAACTCTATCTCCGCAGGGACAAAGAGGAGGTGGAAGTAGAAGGCGCAGAGGATATTGAGGGATTTTTGCTCTCGCCGATGCGGGACAAGGTCATTCTCATCAAGCAGGTGAAGACCGTTCCTTCGACTGTGGACAAATATCCGGATCTGCCGTTAGCAACGGGACACATGCACGAGGACCTGATGTACAAACACTGGGACGAATGGACAGAAACCGCGCCGCAGCCTTTCATATGCGAGTTGGAGACCGAGTATTTCGGTGAGGGCGAACGGATCAAATCCGCCAAGATCGGCGAGTGCGTCAACATCCTGGAAGGCACGGCTTATGAGAGTCCGATGAAGCCCTTCGGCGGTATAGAGCAGTTAGCATGGAACCCGAACAACGAAGAGATAGCGTACACCTGCCGCAAGAAGACCGGTCTGGAATACGCCGTGAGCACGAACAGCGACATATACCTATATGATTTACGCACGCGTACGCATAAGAATATCACCGGCGACAACAAGGGTTATGACACGAATCCGAGTTATTCGCGTAACGGCGAGTGGATCGCTTGGCAGTCCATGGAACGCGACGGCTATGAGAGCGACGAGAACCGGCTGATGGCTCTCAATTTAGAGACAGGCGAGAAGCGTTTCCTGAGCCGCGCGATGGACACCAATGTCGATGAATACAAATGGCTGGACGACACAGCGCTGGTCTTCACGGCTTGCAAGCATGCTACCGTTCAGCTCTACCGCGTCACCTTGGACGGATGGACAAGCAAACTGACGGAAGGTCAATGGGATCTGGGTCTGGGTGATGTGACGGATTATCAGGCATATCTGTTAGGTCACTCCATGCGTCAGGCGAACGAGATTTACCATCTCGACATCCGCGAATGGCTGCGCAAAGACCATGAGCAGTACGCCCATACGGAGATCTATTACGAGCAGCCGTTCGACACGTACAACCAGCCGCTGGAACAGCTGACCCACGAGAACGACAATATATACAACCAGATCGAGCGTTCGACCGTTGAGCCGCGGTGGCAGAAGACGACGGACGGAAAAGACATGCTGACGTGGATCATCTATCCGCCGCATTTCGATCCGGCGAAGAAATATCCGACTATCCTGTATTGCGAGGGCGGCCCGCAGAGTCCGGTGAGCCAGTTCTGGTCGTTCCGCTGGAATTTCATGATGATGAGCGCAGGCGATTATATCATCGTTGCGCCGAACAGAAGGGGTCTGCCGGGATTCGGAAAAGAATGGAACGAAGAGATCAGCGGCGACTACGGAGGCCAGTGTATGAAGGATTATTTCACCGCCATCGACGAGTTCTGCAAAGAGCCGTACGTGGACAAGAACCACTTAGGATGCGTGGGTGCTTCTTTCGGCGGGTTCAGCGTCTATTGGATAGCAGGCCACCACGACGGACGGTTCAAAGCGTTCATTGCGCATGACGGAATTTTCAATCTGGAGATGCAATATCTGGAGACCGAGGAGAAATGGTTCGCGAACTGGGACATGGGCGGTGCGTACTGGGAGAAAGACAACAAGATCGCGCAGCGCACGTTTGAGAACAGTCCGCATAAATTCGTAGATAAATGGGACACGCCGATCCTCTGTATCCACGGCGAGAAAGACTACCGTATTCTGGCTAACCAGGCGATGGCAGCGTTTGATGCAGCCAAGATGCGCGGCGTGCCGGCTGAGTTACTGATCTTCCCGGACGAGAACCACTGGGTCCTCAAACCCCAGAACGGCATTCTCTGGCAAAGAGAGTTCAGAGGTTGGCTCGACAGATGGCTGAAGGAATAGTTTAGTGTTTAGAGACTAGAGATGAAATACAATTACGAATACGAGATTAAGTACCAGGAGGTGGACGGGGCGAAGAAGTTGCGGCTGTTCAACCTGGAGAACTACCTGCTGGAGGTAGCAGGTACAGTAGCGGATGAGTTGGGATTCGGCATTGCAGCGCTTCATCCGCGCGGACTGACATGGATCCTGACGCGGCTGAGCGTAGAGATGTACGAACTGCCGACGCATTGCCAGCAGGTGCGGTTCGAGACATGGATCGAGAGCAACTCGCATATGCTGAGTACCCGTAATTTCCGCATTTATGCGAAGGAGTCGAAAGTCGAAAGTCAAAAGTCGAAAGAGGGCGAGTGGACACTCATCGGTGTTTGCAAGAGCGTCTGGGCGGTGCTGGATCTGGAGAAGAGAGAGATCGTAAACATCTTCGACGACCCGATGTTCGCGGACTGCGTGGACGGCGAAGTGATAGAGATGAGCCGCGTACGAATGACGACCATTCCTGAGCCGACAGGCTGCGAAACGCACAAAGTGGTGTATTCCGATATCGACTACAACGGACATTGCAATAGTTGCCGCTATCTGCAGGCGATGACCGATGCGTACCTGCCGGATTACTACGGAAAGAAAGTACGGCTGGATATCAATTACAGCAAGGAGGCGATGCCGGGCGAGACGCTGCAGACGCTCTATCTCGTTACGCCGGACGGCGTGCAATACCAACTCAAGAACGAAGCGGGAGAGACCTCTTGCTCCGCGAAAATAAGTATCAGTTAGACCGCTTCGCTCAAAGACAAAAGACCGCAGCGGAGCTGCTCAAAGACAAAAGCACATATACAATCAATAATTATGGAAAATACAGAGAACACCCTGTTGAAGCGACCGGCGGAGTTGGAATGCGACGTCGTGCGGTTCCAGAACCAGAAAGACAAATGGATAGCGTTCGTTGGTCTGAAAGACGGTCGTCCGTATGAGATCTTCACGGGTCTGGCAGACGACGAGATGGGAATAGCGTTGCCCAAGTCCGTTACCAAAGGCAAGATCATCAAGGTTGTCAAAGAGGACGGCACGAAGCGGTACGACTTCCAGTTCGTCAACACCCGCGGTTTCAAGACGACTGTGGAAGGACTGAGTTACAAGTTCGACCGCGAGTTCTGGAACTACGCGCGTCTGATATCGGGTGTGCTGCGGTACGGCATGCCGATAGACCAGGTGGTACATATGATCAGCGGTCTGCAGATGGACAATGACTCTATCAACAACTGGACCACCGGCGTAGCCCGTGTGCTGAAAAGGTATATCCCCGGAGCCGAAGTAGAAGAGATGGAAGTTGAAAGTTGAGAGTTGAGAGTTGAGAGAAAAAGAAAGCCCGCGAGTGCGGGCTTTTCTTTTTCTGTTACTTTTCTGCTTTGGCAGGAGCATGTTCCTCCGTGTGTTGCAGGATGTCTCCTTTCTCGTTGTAGAACCTCATCTCGAGCATGCCGAGTGCCTGATTTTCCATCACTTTTACGCCATACTCTCTGCGCCATTTGCCGGCGAGTGAAGCGATCCACCCGTGCGTCACGTAGGCGTACACATATGGGTGGAGATGCAGTTTCAACCCCCGTCCGTGATGGGAAGACATGTGTGCACAAGCTTCTTCGATCTGGTCGGTGAAGAGGATGGAAGACTGGATCTTACCTTTTCCTCCACATGTGGGGCATACCTCTGTGACATCCACTTCCACAGCGGGCCGCACGCGCTGGCGCGTGATCTGCATGAGTCCGAACTTACTGAGTTGCAGCACATTATGCTTTGCCCGGTCGCGCTCCATCAGTTTGCGTACATAGTCGTACAGCTGCTGCTGGTGGCCTTTGTCATCCATGTCGATAAAATCCACGATGATGATACCGCCAATATCGCGCAGGCGCAGTTGGTGCACTAACTCGTCAGCCGCCAACATGTTGAACTGGAAGGCGTTTTGCTCCTGGTCCTCGAACAATTTCTTGCTGCCGGAATTGACATCAATGGAGAACAGTGCTTCGGTTTTCTCGATAATGAGGTATCCCCCATGTTTAAAACCGACCGTTCTGCCGAGTCCCGTTTTCATCTGCCGGGTGATGTCGAAATGGTCAAAAATAGGCTGTGCGCCTTTGTAGAGTTTGACAATCTTCTCGCTTTCGGGAGCGATGAGCCTTAGATAATGCCGTACGTCTTCGTAGATCTCCTTGTCATTGATCTGAATGGAAGTGAAATCGGGGCTGAGCACGTCTCGGATGATACCGAGTGTACGTCCCATCTCTTCGCTCACGAGGCTGACGGGCTCTTTCTGCTGGAGGGTTTTGACGGTCTGTGTCCACCGCTCCATCAGGAGGCGCAGTTCGTTGTCTAACTCAGCGGCACGTTTGTCTTCAGCTACGGTGCGGATGATGATGCCGAAACCTTGCGGTTTGATAGAAAGCATCAGTTGTTTGAGACGTTGTCTCTCCGCTTCCCGTTTGATTTTCTGGGAGACCATGACTCCGTCGGTAAAGGGAATGAGGACGATATTCCGTCCGGCGATAGAGATCTCTGCAGTCAGGCGCGGTCCTTTGGTGTTGATGGGTTCTTTGGAAACCTGCACAAGAATAGGATCGCCTACTTTGAGGACCTCGGCTATCTGTCCCTCTTTACCTACTTCGGGTTGGCGCGGAGTCTTGGTGATGACCGGAATCCGGCGTCTGTCCGAAACGGCTTTGGTAACATACGTTTGCAGCGTACGAAACTGAGAACCTAAATCCAAATAGTGCAGAAAAGCTTCTTTCTCATGACCCACATCCACAAAAACCGCATTGAGCGCCGGCATCACTTTTTTGACTCTGCCGTAATAAATGTTACCTACTGCGAAATTGTCTTCATTGCGTTTCTCACGCGCCACTTCCTGCAGCCGGTCATCCTCGGTCAGCGCTATTGCGATCTCTTGCGGCTGTACGTCCACAATTAATTCGCTTTTCATATTTGTTGAGTTTTATAAAAATAAAAGCCTTGTGGCAACCCGGCTACACTTAGGCGGGTCTTGAGCCACAAAGCTAAAAATACGATCGTCGATTACTTATGCTTATGACGATTCTTGCGCAGACGTTTTTTACGTTTGTGCGTTGACATCTTGTGTCTCTTATGCTTCTTTCCGTTTGGCATAATTGTTTAATTTAAAATGTTATTATACTAATGTTATTTTTTTCCTTTTACGTCTCTTACAACGGCTTTGAACTCCTTAGCGGGCACAAAGAACGGTATCGAGTGCTCGGGCACGTCAACGGAAGTTTTGGAGCGTATGTTGCGCGCCACTTTCGCTTTGCGGGTCTTCAGGATAAAGCTTCCGAAACCGCGCATGTAAACAAATTCCCCTTCGCCAAGAGACTTCCTGACGTGATCCAGCATGCTATCCAGTATCAGGTTGATTGACTTCTTGTCATAACCCGTGCTGATCGCAATTTCATTTACTAATTCTGCTTTTGTCATACTATATTGTCTGTTATAAATTTTCTGTTTTTAGAGAGGAGTGATCCTCCTTCCGCGAAAAAATCGTGCAAAATTAGTAAAATATTTTGACATGTGCAAATTTTTTTCTAATTTTGTGGTCAATTTTAGTATTTATAGCTCAAAAACGTCTTTTTTTATGGCTAAATCACTCATATATAGCCGTTTATACGAATGGTATTTCGTTAACCACCGCGACTTGCCGTGGCGTGAGACGGAGGACCCATATGCCATATGGCTGAGCGAGATCATTCTGCAACAGACGCGTGTTGCTCAGGGTCTGGAGTATTACCGCCGTTTTCTGCAGCGTTGGCCTACCGTCCGTGATCTGGCAGCGGCGGACGAAGCGGAGGTTTTGCGCGAATGGCAGGGACTGGGTTATTACTCCCGCGCGCGGAACCTGCACAAAGCGGCGAAAATGATAGTAGAAAGACAAAAGTCGAAAGTCGAAAGCCAAGAGATACCTGCCTATCATTTTCCGCGTACTTTTGAGGAGATCCGGGCTCTGCCCGGTGTGGGAGACTATACCGCCGGAGCGATTGCTTCGTTTGCATACAACCAGCCCTATCCTGCTATGGACGGCAATGTATATCGCGTTGTGGCAAGGCTTTTCGATATCGACGAACCTTTCGACACTACGGCAGGAAAGAAACTGTTTCACAAGAAGATAGAAGAACTGCTGGACCGCGACGACCCGCGTCTTTTCAACTCCGCTATCATGGAGTTCGGTGCGCTGTACTGCACGCCTGTGTTAGAAGCCGTCAGCCATCAGCATTCAGCTGTCAGTCGTTGCGAGAGTTGTCCGCTGGCGGATTTCTGTGCGGCGCATGCCCACGGCACGGCGGAGTTATTGCCCGTACGAAAACAGCGGCCGAAAATGCGTGACCGGTGGTTCGATTACCATATCTACTTACAGCAGTCAGCCGTCAGCATTCAGCCGTCAGAAGTATATACTCTTATCCGGCGGAGGGAGGACCCAAAAGATATATGGTATCACCTCTACGAGTTCCCCTGCGAGGAAAGTGAAGGAGTACAGAATACAGAATACAGAGTACAGACTGATTCGGTCCGTACTCTGTCAGCGGAGCGGTCTGTACTCTGTCAGCCGCAGGCGGTCTGCGAGTTATCGCACGTCCTCTCGCATCAGAAGATACACGCGCGGTTTATAATACATAAGGTGGAGGAGTTGCCGCAAATAGAAGGGACTATTGCTGTCCGGTGGGAGGAATTGGATGATTATGCTTTTTCCCGATTAACGCTGCGAGCAATTGAGCAACTAAAAAACCATACAATGGCACGGGAACCTGCTACGTTGCGCCCGATAAATATATTGTAATTTCAGCCCGGCTCTAAATGAGTGCGTGTTTACGCCATACTCCGCGAAGACCGCCACCCTGACAGTGTGGCGGTTCGTATTGCCCGGATACCAGCCCATTTCCACCATCGGAACGATGTCCACAGCCGGCATGGAAACATCAACAGGCAACGAGTATGACCTCTGTCCTGCCGGGACAAAGGGATGGCTGTTAAAATCATCGTAGAACGCGTTGTAGGCTATTTCGTCCGTTTCCGTGATGTCCAGTTGAGCAGCAGCATAAAACGGGAAAGCTACTGCGGCACCTATCATGAAATAGCACGAGCCGAAATGTCCGCCAAGCAGGACCGGTATATGTATCCGGCAATGGCTTTGGCTTCTGTTTTGGCGGGTAGTGCGCCGCAGGGCATATAAGTTGTCGTAGTCACGAACCGGAGCGGCGGCTTCGTCATCCATATCTGTGTACTCCTGCACCTCTTTTTGTCTGGAAAAGACAGCCCCGTAGCCTATTCCTGCGCCGATAGAAAAGAGGAAACGCTGATACTCCAGTTCGTAGGTCAAGTTGAAGTCCGCAGCAGGTCCGAAGGCAGAAGATACCGTTTCCATGCCACCCTGTACTCCTATGCCGAGTCCGTGCCACGTCTGCGCAGGCGAGGCGGCGAGAGCCTCACCTGCGATCAGCAGCAACACCCCGATGAGGGCTTTATTGACTGATAACCGTGAATTCCACACGGCGGTTGTGTTGGCGTCCTTCATCCGTATTATTGGTATCTATCGGTTCGCGCGAGCCGCGTCCCTCCGTAGTAATGCGTCCGGCAGCAACTCCGTGGTCTGTCAGATATTGTTTCACAGCCTCGGCACGCTGCAGCGACAGACGGTCGTTGAAAGCGTCCGTACCCACATTATCGGTATGTCCCACGATGCGGATATGTATATCCGGACGGGTGAGCATCATATCCAACAGCGTTTGCAACTGCTGTGTCGATTCCTGAATGATATTCGCCGTACGGAACTCAAACATCAGGTTAGCCAACACAACGGCTTCGTCTTTCTTAACCACCATGTCTCCGAAACGGATGGTATCTTCGGGTGCCGGAGTAGTCTCGGATGCCGGTGTAGGTTTGGTTGCCGGTTTGGGGGTAGTTTTCGGTTTGGGTTTGGAGGTAGTATGCGTATGTTTCTTAGCGGGTTTCTCTTTCTCCAGCGCAATGAGATAAGTAAAGCGGGCACCTACCATAAAGTTATGCACTTTATTATCTGCCATTTTGTCCGAGCAGAAGAGCGAATGAACCTGTATATTATCCGGACGGCTCATTGCCGCCATATCCAATAGCGGTTGATCTGTTGCGGTATGATTCATATTCAGCACATTACATTCGCCGAAGATCGAGAGACGCATATGTTTGTTGAGATAACGTCCTATCTCAGCCGAGGGGGCTATATTGAGTCCCAGCCGCAAGGGCATACGGTCCTTTACAGCATACCATCCGGCATAATGTCCCTGGTCCACATCTTCCGCAAAAACAGGGTCGGTAAAAGTGACTTGTACATTGGCATTGGCATTGGCTTGACCGAACACGCCGAAACCGACACGCACGCCGGCTGTGAAGAACCAGTCCTGCGCAAAGCGGCAGCCTGCCAGTATCGGCAGATTGAGCATCAGGGCATGCTCCGTGTCTTTGAAAGAAGTGAAATCATAGTGATAAGCAAGCGTGTAGTCCGGAAGGGGCGTATAGAGGAAATCCACATTCTCACGGAACGAGTTGCGCAGTCGGCTTATACTCATAATGTACTGCATTTCCAGACCCGTATGAAAGATAAAGTTCTTCTTGTCATACTCATATCCGACACCTATTTCGGCTCCGGGTCCGCCGAGCGCTTTCCAGTCCGGTGCATTGTGATATAGCGAACCATACCCTGCTCCTCCCCACACGGTGACGTAGTGGGCATAGTCCTTCTCATTCTTACTTTTGCTTTTGCGTTTCTGCGGTGCGCCCCAAACCATACCGGCTGTCACCAACAATAACAACACGCTGACTAATAATCTTCTATTCATGGTTGAATCACTAATTTCTTGTTTTCACCTTCTATCACCAGATATACTCCCGGACAGGAGATGTTATTCACGTTCATTCCCGAAACAGTATAAATCCTCCGGGGAGCCGGCTGCTGCCCTTCTATGGGGACATAGGGGCAGGTCCGCATGGTCTTCGTTTTGCCGTCCTGACCGGTAAAGACCGCCGTCAGCACATATTCAGCACCGGCGGGGAAGCCTTCCTGCAGATAGAGATAGGATTTGTTCTCCCCCAGTAATGCCTGTCCGTCCTGCCACCATTGAAAGTCGCGCAGGATGAGATGATACCCGCTGTAGTCGCCATTATATGCGGCAAGGGTGTTGCCCCATTTCTGGGTGAAGATGCCCAGCGGCGAGAAATAGACATGCAATGCCAGTTTGAGCGGTTGTGCCGACACATGGTGTACGGTGTCGGTAAAAGTCAGTTCCCATATGGTATCACACGGTCCGCCGAGGTAGGTCATTTCTTCCGTCCCCATACCATTCAGAGGGATGGTTGTTCCTCCAAGAGTCAGTACATGCGCCTCGCCTTCCGTAACCATATAGGCGATATCGAACCGTTCATCGCCATCGCAAAGCGTCACTTCTTCTGTCAGCAGTTCCACTACAACCGAATACACAGGTTCAGGAGGTTCAGAAGGCTCCGGGTTCTCTTTTGTATAGATATGCAGCGGCTGTGACCATTCTTCGCAACCGTCTTCATTCACTGCCTTTACGGTATATTCCCCCTCTACTGCTTCTATCCAGTTCACATCTTCCGCAACGGGTACTCCCTCTTTGTACCAATAGTAAGAGATGCCGTTCTGTCCGTTGCTCACGCGGACGGAGGTTGTTTCCCCTTCTGCTACCGAGTCCGCCAACGCGCTCAGCACGGGTACGACCGGAGGATTGGCGGTTAAGAGCACATGCACGGTCTCGGTGACTGGGAAGACGGGCTGTAATACCACACCGGCTATCCGGATGACCGCACCGCTGACGGTACCGACGGTGGTTCGGATGGTTATTTCGGTTCTTCCCTTATTGGTCGCAGTCCAGCGGAACGTATAAGGGGTGGCTGTAGTAGAGAGCGAAACGGATGCGACCGTGCCTATCGCCTCTCCGTTCGCCGTTATCTGCAGGTTGGCTTTCCTGTTCGTATTGGCGACGGACAGGTCCAGCGTCAAGGCGTAGAGTTGCCCCTCTTCCAACTCCGTCACGGCTTTCCACAGCTGTTGCGGCGGCGCAGAGCAGGTGACGGTATCATCGTGCAAGCCCAGCATGTTGAAGCCGAACTTGTCCACCGCCCTTGTAAGTGTTTCTTCGGAGCCCTCACAGATAACCGAATCTCTTTCGTCCGGAGTGAGGATATGCAGTGCCAGTTGCCGTGTGTCCTGAATGAGGTCGCAGCCGTTCTTGCTTTTGGCCGTGACCGATACGTAGCCCATATAGGACAGCATGGCGGGCAGGTCCACTTCGGGACCCGTTACCTCTGTGCCGTCGGCAAAAGTCCAGACGATGTCGCTATACCGGTCTGCATCCTTCAGGCTCAAACTGAGGGTTTCTCCCTCTATATAAAAGGGTTTGCCGTTGGTAGCAGTCAAGTGCTCCGTGTTATAATCCGAAAAATAGCCGTAGGTGCATGTTCCTCCTCCGCCGCTATCCAGCACCCCGAGATGAAAGACCGCACTGTCATTACGGATATTGAGCAGTCCTGTAGAAGCTTGCGGCGTCAGCGGTTTGACGCAGTAACTCCAGTCCGTGGCGCCGGGCACGACCGAGAAATCCGCGGCCGTGAGTGCGGAGGACGAGCCGTTGACCCGGAAATACCCTGTATAGTCACTATGAACCAGTACAACCACTTTCGGTTGGGCGGCGAACCGCGCCTTATAGACCACCGCGGACGAACCGGTACAGGCCAATTTTGGCAACTGCGTGCCTCCTAATTCTCCGCCATCGCCGGTGAGTTGGAAGATGACAAGCGGCTGGCCAGACTGAATATACGAGACGGCGTCTGTCAACCCGAGCACACGCGTTTGTCCCGTGTTCAGCACCGGTTGGGTGGCCCCGTTGACGGTAAAAGAAGTATTATCCTGCAAAGCGTAGATATAGAGGTTCTCCGCCTGCCCTGTATGTTTTACAGCTATATATTCCGTTCCCGCCAAGCGGTCGGGCACGAGTTGGTCTCCCACGAGGTCCTGCCCTGAAGCAGCGACACTGTCGTCCGTAGAGTTGACAGCCACGGGTTGGGAGGCATGAATGACGGTGCCTGACAAATGGTCGGCAGCACCGGCACTTTTGGCAACTACGGTATAGACCTCGCCGCGGTTGAGGGTCACCTGAACGGGGGCACCGGTAGGGTTGTTGGCAGAAGGTACGGGGGTGGTGATGTCCACAACGGTGTTATCCTCCGTAGCCAGAATCTCGATGGAAGCGAAACCTGACCATGAAGTGGGATAGGCGTTCTGCATGCCCACGATAAAATCCGTGCCCAAGGCGTTCTCCCCCTTGAGGGTATAGATTTCGCTATTGGCATTGGTTTGCGCAAAATAGACGGATATGTCCTCATCGGACTCGATGAGAATACCGTACGGCACTTTCTTCTTGTGTTCCGCACGGTTGATACCGATGGTACTGAGCGGCACGTCCACCGTGGAGTTGGCGGCAAGCGTAATGGTATAAGGTGCGAAATAATGCCAGTCGGTCACGTCCGTCATCCCGGGTTGGGAGACGGTGATGGTAGCGGGTCGATCATAGGAGGTGAAACACAGTTTGCTATATTCGGCGGCAAGACTGTTGTCATGCTGAGGGGTCAGATAGGGCACCGCGAACCAGAACCGTGTGCCAGTCTGTGCACACAGCAACAAAGGGAAACATACCGCTATGACCACCCACCTGTATCTCATTTACCGACGCATTATCTTCGTTGCCACTCCGTTTTTGAGGACAATATAGAATCCCGGTACACCTGCCTGCTGCACCTGCTGTCCCATGACATTATAGACGCTCTCCAGTCCGTCATCCTCATACTCAACAAACACCGGCGTATAGGGACATGACTGTATCTGTGTTCCGTCCGCGAGGGTCAGCCGTACGGTATAGGTGTCGCCTTCAGCGAACTGCTCCGGCACATAGATATACGAGCGGTGTTCGTTCATAGGCAGGTCGTTGCAGAACCAGTCGTAGGCGGTGATGACGAGTCCTCCGTTATTATCGGCGTTCTTGACGGCAAGCAGGTCGTTCCACCGCTGTGCAAAGATGTCGGCAGAGAGGCGGACGCCGAGTGTGAACGGCAGTTCGGTGACGCGTCCGCAGGGTGCGTCGGTGAAACGCACGAAGCCGTTATGCTTGCCCGCAGCCGGAGCATCGGCGAGCGTACAGGCGACAGGCAGGTCCGTGCCTGAAGCACGCATCGTGCCGTCCAGCCAGAGCTGCCATTGCTCCATGGTTCCTCCTGTGACGACAGCGGGAATGAGAATTTCCGTCTCACCCTCGCACTGTTCATCCGGGTTCTCCATCGTAAAGACAGTGGCGGGAGCCGCCGAGACAGTGATGCTGTTGGTGCCTTCGCAGTTGCCGGACATGACCGTTACCGTATAAACACCGGGTGAAGTGACCTCAATAGCACGGGTGGTCTCACCGGTGCTCCACAGATAGGAGTCGTATTCCAACCGGGTCTTCAGCCTTACGGCTCCGTCACAAAGTACGCTATCGCCTTCTATGAGAGGTTTGAAATCTTCCTGCACCTGCACATAGACGGTCTCCGTTAGCGGCAGACGCGGGATGAAGGAGAGGCTGTCTATGGTGACAAACCTGCCGTCCTTGGGTTTCTGCACCGTTATCTGCACGAGCGCGAAGTCGGCATCGGCAGTCCATCGGAACGTGCCCGCTGCAACAGCAGGCGGGTTCGGTACAGAAATAACCGAGGTCCGGCTGTTATTGACAGTGATCGTTATTTTAGGAGCAGCGGCATTGGCTTGGGGAACGGAAAGGCGGTAATACAGGTCATAATCGACCCCCTGCGCAATATGCTCGTAGGTCTGCATCCAAAGTATCGTACTATCCTCGGTATGGAGAGCGAAGGTATCCGGTCCTATCCATGTGATTACATTCAGTCCTTCCACGAACTGCTCAATGACAAACGTGGCATCCGCCTCAAATTTGTCTTTGTAGGTCTTCTCCGTATAACCGAGCGGCGTGCCGTTCTTATACCACGTAAAGGGAGCCACTCCCTCGGCGGTAATGACAGCGGAGTCGCCCTTGCATACGGCTATGTTATGCTCCGGCGAAGCGGAAAGGATATTCAGAGTGAAGGTATCGGGTATCATTTCGCAGCCTTCCTTGTGCGTACCCCAAACGATATACTGCCCGTTATCCGCTTCAGTCAGGTCCGTGATAACCGGGTTCGGGTCATTGAGTCCGAAATCTCCCCGCGGTCCTGTCCAGTGAATCTCGCTGTAGGTATCGGGCTCGCGCAGGGAGAAAGAGATGTCCTCGCCCGTGAAATAGTAGTCGTGGTCGGTCTGCGCTGCTACGGTCAGTTTGCCGAAATTGGAGAAATAGCCGTAGGAGAATGCGCCTCCTCCCGTGTCGAGTATCGCGAGGTGGAAGAGTCCCTTGCTGTTTTTCACCTGTATCCACGGCATGGTAGCTGGGATGGTTATCGCCACGTCCGCTGCGTACGCCCATTCGGGCATACCGGGGACCGGCGCAAAGGACTCCTGCGGCAGGTCCAGCGAAGAACCGTTGACCGTAAAGCCATCGATATTCTCCATGCGTGTCAGTACGGATACATGTACGGTGACAGTAGGGGCGGAGTTGCCCACAAAAGCGAGTACCGGTACGTACGCCACTTCGGTAGAGCCGGAGCAGGAGAGGCTGGGGAGAATGGTGCCGCCCAGTTCGCGTCCCTCGTCATTGGAGGTGAGCTGGAAGCAGACGAACGGCGTGCCGTCCTTGGTATAGAAACAGTTGGCGGAGAGGTTCGCCAGTTTCTTCTCCAAAGGCTGGTAGCCGGAGGCGGTACCGACCAGGGTCTCGGTAGTACCGTCGGTAGTGTATATCTCCGCGGGGGAGTCTATCGCATAGAAATAGGCATACTCGTGGCGGTTCGAGCCAGAGTTGTTCGCCACCACCACATAGCGGTCACTCGTCAGGTCCACCGGTACTAACTGTTCACCCACGAGGTCTTTGTCTCCCCAGTTGTTCTGTGAGAAGTCGGTAGCGGAGTCGTCGGTGGAGTTGACCGCAACGGGTTTGTCGGATGTGACACGTGTGCCGCCCAGGAGCAGCGCAGCCGGTGTGTCGGTCTGCCGGCTCTGCACGGCATAGGTTTCCCCCCTGTTGAGCGTCACGTTGACGGTGGTAGCCGCTGCATCCACATTGGTCGGCACGCGGGTGACGATCTGCACATGGGTATTGTCTTCTGTTGCCACCACCTCCACCGAGGCGTGCGCCTTCATATCGGTATGGATGGCATACGCCTGGTCAGTACGCGGGTCCTCACTGTTGAGCAGACCGCAACGGTAGCGGTTCTGCATCGGCACAACAAAGTCCGTTCCGAGACCGTGGGAGCCTTTCAGGGTATATATCTCCGCGTTCTCATTGGAGGTAGTAAAATAAGCCGAGACCGGCACCGAAGATGTGATTAAGAGACCTTTGGGGTGCACAACTCCGTCCGCCTTGGTGGCTATGTCGGAGAGATAGGCAGAGGGGTCTGCCTCGTTACCCGTTATAGCACCCAGCGAAAAGGTATAGACGGAGTGCGCGGCAACGGCGCGGTTATTCAGCAGCACGCGGTTATCCGCAGGAAGTGAGACAGTGACGTTAGCCGGACGGTCGTATGTGACTATATTGAGCGTTATTCTCTCCGCTTTGTGCTTCGGGGAGAGGTACGGTGCGGCGAACCAAAATTCGGTATCCACCTGTGCCCACGCATGGAGCGCGAGCACAAGTGCCATACCTACTACTGTCAACAACCTTTTCATTTAACCAACAGTTTGCCGGATTTACCGTTTTTATCCTTCAGTATATATATCTGTGTTCCCTGCGGAGCGAGTGTAGCCTGTATGTCCTGCATCCGTGCGCCGCTCATCAGCAGTGTGCCGTCAATAGTATAGACATTGACAACGGCTTCTGCGGTGAATACGATCCCGACACCTGTTCCTGTACCCGGTTTCCAAGTATAGGGTTCGCTCAGCTGGCTGTCGCGGTACTCAGTGCTGCCTTCTGCCGCCAATGCCTGCAGATAAACGGTGTAGGTGAAGCCGTCCAGTACAGACTCGCCCTTCTCTATCGAGCCGCCGACGGTTACCGCCTGCTCCGTGACGAGTTCTTCGTCTGCATCATAGACGAATACTTTGTAACTATCGGCATTCTCCACTGCGCTAAAGGAGATGACCCCTTCGCCGGTGATGTTGCTGATAACCGGTGTGTCCAGACGCGGCAGAGAAGCAGTACACTTGGTACCATAGACATAGGTGAACTCATAGTTACCCGCCCACGGGTTCTTCGTCTGCTCATCCACTACGACTGTCCATTCCACATTACCTTTGTAGTAGATCACATCGCCGTAATGCACCCGAATATCGCTGCGGGGCACCAAAGTAAACACGGTCGTTCCTGCGGCATAGCCGGAGGTGCCGTCTTCGCCTTTCTTGTCGAAGTAGTTCTGCAGTTTATCGCCATAGACGGTAAGCATATCGACCTGCAATCCTCCGCCGCGCCATACGGGGTTGTTCTCGCCGGAGAGGGTGAATACAATACGCCCCTCAGCATCGGTTTCAACTGTCAGATAGACACCACCGTCAGCGGCACTGACCTCTTTGCTGCATACCTCGCTCAAAGGCAGGTCTGCACCGGAAGCGGCTAGGTGCCATGTGTAGCCCTCCGAAACAGCGGGTTGCAGTCCCTCCGCCTCTGCCGTCAGATAGACGGTGTAGTCGCTCTCCACATACGGTGCAAAATCAATCGTATCGCCGTTGGTCACGTCAGCCTGCGTATAAACGGCAAAGTTACCGCGGTAGATGTCCACTTTGTAGTTTTCTGCGCCTTCCACCGCGTCAAACGTGATGACCTTGGATGCACCACTGATGTTCGTGATAACAGGAGCGTCCAGAGACGGGCAGGAAGTGCCATAGGTATATTCGAAGGTATAGCCGCCATAGCAGTTGTTGTTGGAGGCTGTCTTCCATTCGATGGTACCATTGTTGTACTTGATTTTCGTGCCCGGAGCCACAAAGGCTTCGTCTTTGAGTCTGAGGGTGAAGGTCAGGCTGTTGTCGCCGTCATAGTCGCGGATGAAGAAGTTGCCTGCGGGCTGCGAGCCTACGGTGAACTTATCCAGATTGTTTCCGTTCATACCGTTACCGCCGCGGAACCTGGTACCGCTGTCGCCGGAGATGGAGATTACCACATTGCCCTCGTCATCGGTCTGCCATGTGATATACGCGAGCGAGTTGCCGTTACCAATCGGTTCGGAGCAGTATTCGGAGTTGCCGAGTACGATCTCCGGGGCGGTGAGGGTCCAGTCATACGCTTCGGATTCGGCATCCAGCATACCTTCCGCCTTGGCAACAAGCACCACCTGATAGGTGCCGTCCACCAGCGGGGAGAAATGCAGCACGTCGCCGGAAGCCACGTTCTCCTGCTTGTATTGCTCGGAGCCGTTCAGATAGACAATCACCGTGTAACTCTCTGCGTCGGTGACGGAAGTGAAAGTTATCACGCTGTCCGCACTGATAGCGGAGATGACGGGTTGGTCCAATCCCGGGCAGGTCGAGCCATAGACATACTCGAAAGAGTACTGGTTGCCGTTCTTGCCGTTCGAGCCGATATACCACTCTATCTGTTGCTGCTCGCCGTTCTTGTTGAAAGTGATTATATCACCGGCTTGCGGGATATAATCGCCTTCGGTCTTGGGGGTCCAAGTGAGAACCGTAGCATGGTCGGCAGTGTTCCAGCCTTTGTTGAAATAGTTGGTCATAGGCTGGCCGTTGCATTTGAAACCGTTGGGGTTCATACCGTTTCCGCCACGGAAAGTAGCATTGGCGTTGTTGCCGTAATCGGACATGGTGATGAGGATATTGCCGGACGCATCGGTCTCGAAGGTGAGGCACATATAGTTATCATTATTGTTACCTACACGCTCTGCGCAGACGGAGGAAGCAGGCATAGGCGCCTCCGCCGGAGTCCAATCCACCGCTTCCGACAGGTCGGAGTTCTGATAGTCGCTGCCCGTAGAGAGCGAACGCACATAGACTTGGAAGGTCTTGGCGGAATAGGAGGTCAGGTTGATTTGTTCTCCGCTCGCCACCTTTTGATAAGCCATCAGCGAACCGTTGTAATACACGTACGCGATGTTTCCATCTGCATCTTCATCCGCGTCAAAGGTGAGCACGCCTTCTGTGGTAATGGAGACATTCTCAGGAGCCGGCAGTTTGGCGCAAGCGTTATCATCGTAGGTGTAGGTAAACGAATAGGCATTGCTGTTGGAGTCACCGTTCTTGGTGGTCCACTCGATCTGCTGGTTTTCTCCGTTGGCGTTGAAGGTAATTTGCGCCCCTTCTGGAATAGTGGTGACAGGTGTCCATACGATGGTATTCGAACCGGCGGAATAGGTCTTGCTGAAGAAATTGGTGATTGCCTCACCGTTGACCTTGAAACCGTTGGTGTTCATACCGTTGCCACCGCGGAAAGCCGCTGCCGGGTCGCCGTCCTGACCGGTAAGGGTGATTACGACGTTGCCGTCCACTGTATTCCAAGACAGATAAACTTGTCTGTTACCGTTACCGATAGCGCCGTTGCAGGTTGCTACTTGGGTTGCCGCCTGCATGCTGACAAAGGACAGCATGAGGGTCATTAAAAGAAATGAAATCTTTTTCATGATTGTGATTTTATTATTGTTTAATTAATATGGTATTGCGCTTCCGCGTGCGGGTACATGAGCAGGTCCATCATCGGTGCCTCCGTTCGAGACAGTAAGCATCAGATTGACTATGGATACAACAGCCACATCGGTAGCCGGTTGTATATACATATTCTTTTTCATATCGGCATGTATAGATTAAGTTAAACATCTTGCTTTTTACTTTACCATCCGTCCGGTAGCGTCATAGCGTCTGCCGTTGCGGAGGATGTACAGTTTACCGTCCATGATTACCTTGGTACACGGCACATCGTTCCCTTGGATCCCGTCGATGCCAGTAGCGGTGTTCGTTCCTTCCACGCCGAAAGTGATACGCCGTACGCCCGGTCTCGCAGCAGGAGCCGGCTGAGGTCCTTCCCTTAAATCCACATATGCCCGGTTGGCAGGAACCGTCAGGTCGGTCTGACGGGCTGTTACCGCGTAGAACTTCGTGCCGGAGAAGTAATAGACATCAGGCGTAGTATTCGGGATGATTATCTCCTCAAAGGTACCCACCATGTTTCCGTTCTGTACGGGGGCTGCCACAGGAGCGTCATCGGTGACGTAGAGCATTAGCGCATTGGAGGTTGCCTCAAACAGGTAGGGCTTACCGGGTTCCAAGGCATCCAGCACCTCGTCAAAGACGAACTTGCCGTTCTCGACACCTGCCATCACATACATATTCGCCCCTGCGAAGGTCAGTCCCTGCGGATAACATACCGTGCCTAACTCACCCGGTGCCATCCAGTTGTCGTTGCGCTTATAGCCCGGTTTGGAGCCATAGGTGTAGGTAAAGTTTTTGGAGACATTCCCGTTATTATCCGATACTTTCCACTCAATGGCTGTGTTGTACGAAATGACATCACCGTACTTGAGCGGGCAGTCAGCTTTCGGCACAAGAATCATGGTAGATTCACCCTCGCTGTAATTGGTGGTTCCATCGGCTTTCTTCTTGTCGAAATAACTGTCCAACTGGTTGCCATACACTTTCATTTGATTGATTTGCACGCCGCTGCCTCGCCATACGGGGTTGTTCGTGCCGGAGAGAGTAAGGATGATCCGGCGGTCGGCATCGGTCTTGATGTCCAGATAGACACCGCCGTTGGCAGTACTGAGTTCCATGTTATATACTTCGCTGAGCGTAAGGGGTTCGCGGGAAGCCGCCATAATCCATTCATAGGGTTCGGATGTTGCGGACTGCAAACCTGTGGCGTTGGCGGTGAGATAAACCGAGTAAACAGTATTGTTCACCTCTACCCACGGGTCATAGTTAATGGTAGCTCCATTGGATACATTCGCCTGCGTATAAACAAGGAAACCGTCGCGGTAGATGGACAACTTGTAGTTCTCTGCGTCTGCCACGGGCTCAAAGGTAATAACCTTGGATGCACTGATATTAGAGATGACGGGTTGGTCCAGTCCCGGACAGATCGCGCCATAGACGTACTCGAAAGAGTACTGGTTGCCGTTCTTGCCGTTCGAGCCGATATACCACTCTATCTGTTGCTGCTCGCCGGACTTGTTGAAAGTAATGACATCGCCGTATTGCGGTATATAATCGCCTTCGGTCTTGGGAAGCCAAGTAATGGTCTTAGTTTTGTCGCCGCCGTATTGACGTGTGAAATAGTCCGTCATAGCACGACCATTGCATTTGAAGCCGAGGGGATCCATGCCGTTGTTGCCACGGAAAGTAGCATTGGCGTTGTCGCCGTAATCGGACATAGTGATGACGATATTGCCGGACGCATCGGTCACGAACGAGAGGCACATATAGTTGTCATTATTATTACCTGTGCGCTCAGAGCAGACTTTCGACTGCACGGTGCGCGCTGTGAGCGTCCAATGATAGGCGTCCGATGCTTCGGAATCGCTGTAACCCTCTGCACTTGCCACCACGGTCACGGTGTAGTCACCTGCTACCCACGGGAAGAAATGGAGCACATCGCCGGAGTTGAGACCCGCCTGCGTATATTTCTCCACGCCGTTCAGCGAAACGGTTGCCACATACGATGTAGCATGAGTGTCTCCACTGATTGTAATCACGCTGTCTGCGTCAATGTCTGTGATAGTCGGTTGCGACAGTACCGGTGCTGCCACTACCCAGTCTGCGGCGCCTGATTCAGGAGAGTCATGGTAGCAGGAGGCGTGAGCAATGAGTTTGACCAGATAGGTGCCGTTAACAGCAGGGCGCGTCAGGGGGTTGCCGGAAACAACGGTTTGGCGCGCATATTCCGTCTCATTGGCATCATAGATAACAGCGGTGTAGGTCTCGGCATTGGCAACCGGGTCAAAGGTAATCACGCCATCAGCGAAGGAAGAGATAGTCGGTGCCGCCAAAGTCGGCATCTTGCTGCCATAGATATAGGAGAAAAGGATAAGTTTGCTGTTAGAACCTGAGGTGGGATTCCATTCCGCAGTACCAAGAAAACGAATCCGGTCACCCAATTGCACGGCTGTCTGATTATTTTTGGGTTTAAGAATGAATGTGTTGGTGCCTGCCCAGCCGCTTTCTCTGTCAAAATAGCTTTGCAGTTTCTGATTACCCACAAAGAGTTTGTCCCAAGTAAGTCCGTCGTTACGCCATGTAGCGCCTTCTAATGTAAAGATGATTCTGCCGTTTTCGTCCGTCTCTGCCGTCAGATAGACATTGTTATCCGTCTGTTCGTTCACCGTCATATGGCAGATGTCGGTATTGCGTTCGGGTGTGCCGGCCGTCAGTTCCCAGTCATAAGTTGCCGATATGCCGGAAATATACCCGTCGGCTACCGCCGTCACCTGTACCGAAAAGGTGGCATCCACGTAAGGCACGAAGCCTATCGCGTCACCGGAATGGATATCCGCCTGTGAATAGACGCAGTTGTTTGCTCCGCGGTAGATGGCGAGGTTGTAGGCTGTGGCACCGGTTACCGAGTTGAAAGTGATATGGTTGGTTCCATCTATGCCGGAGATAGCAGGAGCCGCTAACGCCGACGAACAGGAAGTGCCGTAGGTATATGCAAAGGTATAGCCGCCATAGCAGTTGTTGTTGTTTGCGGTGAACCACTCTATCGTACCATTGTTGTACTTGATCTTCGTGCCGGTCGGAAGAGTCTGTCCCTCTTTGAGTTGGAGAGTGAACGTGCGGCTCATGTCACCCGCATACACCCTATTAAAATAGGTGCTTGCATCCTCTTCCGATTGCCCTTCTTTCTGCACTTTGAAATTATTCAGATTGCTGCCCATACCGTTGTTGCGGAACAGGGTCCAGTCGCTGCCGGAGATGGTAATAACGACATCTCCGTTGTCGGCGGTCTGCCACGTCAGGTAAGCCTGTGAGTTGCCGCTGCCGATAGATGACAAGCAGTATTCGGAGTCGCCTATCACATTCCAAGCCACGCCTTCCGAGCGGTTGCTCTCCCCATGTACCTCATCATTGAAAGCGGGAACCGCCACCACATATACCATATAACTGCCGGTGGCGGTGTAGTCAAGCACCGTGCCGGCAGGCTCAACCGTTTGTTCGTGTTTGAGCGTACTGCCGTCATACACCACAGCCTTATAGGAGGCAGCATTGTCAACGCTGGTGAACGTGATGGTATTGTCCGCAATGCTCACGCCGATAGGCGCGTCAAGCGGCGTGCGGTCACTGCAGTTCGTACCATAGATATAGGTGAAAGACAAGGCAGGATTGTTGGCATTGTTTGAACCTACTTTCCAAGCTATTGATTGTTTCTCTCCATATGCATTGAACGTAATGACATCACCATATACCGGCGCAGCATCACCCGTATTGGGCGTATAGGTCAGAGTGGTTGTACCGGCAACAATACCAGTTTGGCGGGTGAAAGCCGTGGTGATGGGCTTGCCATTGATTTTGAAACCATCATTGTTCAGACCATTGTCATGGAAAGTAGTACCGCTGTTCCCTTCCGCATTACTGATGGTAATCACGAACTTACCATCCGCTTCGGTCGCAAACGTTATATTGAACTTCTGCTGCGCATTGGGCGTTTGATTGGGATTGTTATATTGGTAATTACCATTGATATATTTATCGCAGTATGCCGATTTAGGCAGGGCGGCTTTGGCGGGTGACCAAGTGACGGCGTCCGACCATTCCGACGAAACGGTTCCTTCGGTATAAGAGACCGCCTGCACCTTCACCGAATAGGTGGCGTCTGCAACATATGACCGGAAAGACAAGGTGCTGCCGCTGCCGCTGATTTTCTCCCTGCCGACAAGCGTCTCACCGCGATAGATATGCACCAGATAATCGCCTGCTCCGCTGATTGCACCTCCCAACGTGACAACACCTTCGGTAGTAACAGACGTGAGAGAAGGTGTGGCAAGTTGAGCAGAAGGAGCACTGCCTACTGTATAGGCGAACACATTTCCGTTTGCTTGAATATGAGAGCAAGCAGAGTTAGCCCAACAGACAGGGCGATTATTATCATTGTCTTTCGGACTATAGTAGAGAATGTCACCCGTTTTGAGAATGACAGACGCATTGGTTTTCGGTTTCAGCCGAAACTCTGTCGGGTTATTGGCATCGAACACCTTATCATAATAGGTATTGATTCGGACAGGCGCGTCAGAGGAACCGGCTTTCTTGTACCAGAAACCGTCTATCTGCAACGGGTTTTGTCCTTCTGCGGCAAAGACGGTGAAAGCTTCCCCTGCTCCGCCGTGGATGGAGAGGACGATGGTGTCACCCTTGTCTGCATCAGTAGCGGGCAAGGTGCGCCAAGTGATATACGCTTTCTGTTTGGTCGTACCGTTGTTGCCATTGGGGTGGTCGGTAGACTCAATCTCCGCATTGAAACAAGTCGTTTTCTCCACATACGCATACAATGGGGCGGAGAACATTCCCGCAAAGAGGGCGAGAAGAAAGATAAATGTTTTTCTCATGGTTGTGAGTTTTAAGATTTGTTTATGTTGATTAAGGATTTTTTCAAATCCGGTGCAAAGGTACTACATATTCCTTATTTATGCAAGCGTGATTCCGCACGTAATACAAATAAAGTACGTACCTGCGCAATGAAGTACGTACTATTCTGTTTGTTTTCAGCGAATCAGCGCATCAAGATGCGACAAAAAAAAGTACGCATTAAGTACGTACTTCTTTACTGCTTTTTGCCATGCGAGAGGAGGAGTTTCGACAGAAGCCGGTATACTGCTACCTTCTCTTCCGCACTAAATCCATCTCCCGCTTTAGGGGGCTGGGGGGCTTTTAACACCTCCAGATGGTGCTTTATCACAGCCAAATCGCCCCGTTGTGCAGGTCCGGTCTGTGCGTCACGAGGGGTCATCGAGTGTACTTTGGCAGCCGTGTTGTCGATGAGCGGCAGCAGGGCTTCAAAAGGAATACGTGTGTCGCGTAAGAGGTCTGCAGCGACGCGGAACATCAGGTTCGAATAGTTATTGGCGAACACACCGGCTATATGCAGCCGTTCGCGGTCATGCCGGTTCGCCTCATAGATATGTCCCGTCAGGTTCTGCGCCAAGGAGTATATCGCCGCCACGTCATCGATGTTCTTTCCCTCGATAAAACAAGGAATGCTGCTCCAGTCGTCTATCATCTTCGTCCGGCTGAAGGACTGGAAGAAATAAAGTACACCGGCATGGGGTTTGTCTTCTCCGAACACGTCTATCGGCATTGTGCCGGATGTATGCAGGTGCAGGGCTTTCGGCGCATGGATGACCGATATCACATCCCGCAAGGCTTGGTCCGCAATGGCATAGATATATATGTCTGCCTGTGGCAGACTGACCGCGTTGCTGTAAGACCGCTCTGCTGTAGGACTCGTCAGCGGACGGGCATGAATGAGTTCGGTCTTGATGCCTTTGGTCTCAAAGGCGTGGTGCAGGTTCGTCCCTACACTCCCAGCGCCAAGAATAGCTATCTTCATCTCCCTACCTCCTTGTAGAACTCGGAGACGGCGACGATACCTTTCTCCCACACCTCGAGGTCCATGGATTCGTTAGGCGAATGGATGGCGTTCTGCTCCAGGCCGAAACCCATCAGGATGGTCTTGCATCCCAAGATCCGTTCGAAGGCGGCAATAATAGGTATCGAGCCGCCGCGGCGCGCGGCAAGCGGTCTTTTGCCGAAGGCTTTCTCGAAGCCTTTTTCCGCCGCTTTGTAGGCGGGAATATCTATTGGGCAGACATAGCCCTGACCGCCGTGCATCGGTGTCACTTTCACGCGCACACCCTGCGGACGGAGCGACTCGATATAATCGACGAACGCCTGCGAGATTTTCTCGTGGTCCTGGTTGGCTACGAGCCGGCATGAGACCTTGGCAAAAGCTTTGGAGGGCAGGACTGTCTTGGAGCCCTCGCCGGTATAACCGCCCCAGATGCCGCAGATGTCAAAAGAGGGTCTGCAGGAGTTGCGTTCGAGAGTCGAATAACCCTTTTCTCCAAAGACATCATCGACGCCAATAGCAGTGTTGTATTTTTCCTGCGAGAACGGTATCTGCGCAATCATTTTCCGTTCCTCATCGGGAATAGGCAGCACATCGTCGTAGAAGCCGGGAATCGTTATTCTACCGTCCTTATCGACGATCTGCGCCAGCATTTCACAGAGTGCATTTACCGGATTTTTGACCGCTCCGCCAAAATGTCCGGAATGGAGGTCTCTGTTAGGTCCGTCCACCTCTATCTGCCAGTACGCCAGTCCGCGCAGGCCTGTAGTGATAGAAGGTGTCTCTTTACCGATCATGGAGGTGTCGGAGACAAGGATGATGTCGGCTTTCAGCAGGTCTTTGTGTTCCTCCAGAAATGCCTCCAGCGAGGGAGAACCGATCTCTTCTTCGCCTTCGAAGATGAACTTGACGTTGCATCTCATCTGTCCTGTCCTGACCATGTATTCAAACGCTTTGACCTGAATCATCGCCTGTCCTTTGTCGTCGTCGGCACCTCGTGCGTAAAGCCGTCCGTCACGGATGGACGGTTCCCACGGGTCGGACAGCCATAACTCCAACGGCTCCACCGGCATCACGTCGTAGTGGGCGTAAACGAGAACGGTAGAAACCCCACCCTGACCCTCCCCACAAGGGAGGGGACACCGGTATTCGCCATAAACAAACGGATTACCCGACTCCCTCCCTTGAGGGGAGGGCTGGGGAGGGGTTACTACTTCCGCTTTCTGGCAGCCGGCTTGCAGCAGCAGTTCGCGCCACCGCTCGGCGCAGCGCAGCATGTCGGCTTTGTGCTCCGCCTGGCAACTGACTGAAGGGATGCGAATGAGACTCGCCCATTCGTCCATAAACCGCTCACGATGAGCACCGATATACGATAAGATATCCATATTTATAGTAAATAAATTATTTTGTTGCAAATTCAGCGCAAAGATACACTTTTTTTTGCATATATCAAAATATTTTTGTAATTTTGCGCCCGAATTTATTTTGGCGTATTATGCGCATGCGGGTACACATATTATTTTTAATGCTCCTATTCTGCTTCACGGCGGTGTGGGCAGAAGATAGTATACCCGCCGGTATTCAGTCGTCAGACAGTATTGTGCAGGAAGTAAAAACCTCCCCCGCCCCCTCCTCAAGAGGGGAGAATGAGGATAGTTCTATTGCAGAGGAGGAAAGCAAGCCGAAGAAGGAGAGTGAGCTCAAATCGCCTGTGCATTACCAGGCGTCCGACTCGATGATCATGATGGGGAACGGTACCGCCTTCCTGCACGGGAAGGGCGACCTCAAATACGAATCGATGCAGCTGCAGGCGGATTACATCCGTATCAAGATGGACTCCAGCACGATCTACGCCCACGGCGTGTATGACTCGATATACGAGGAATGGCACGGCAAGCCCGTCTTCAACGATGGCAAAGAGAGTTACGAGACCAACGAGATAACCTATAACATCAAGACGCAGAAAGGTTATATCCGTCACGTAGTGACCCAGCAGGGCGAAGGATATATCATCGCCGACAAGACCAAGAAACTGAACAACGACGAGATGATGCTTGGCGGCGGACAGTACACCACCTGCGATGACCACGACCATCCGCATTTCTACCTCCATCTGACGAAAGCGAAAGTGAAGCCGGGCGAGTACATAGCCGCCGGACCGTCTTATTTGGTGGTAGGTGATGTGCCGCTTCCGATAGCGCTGCCGTTCGGATTCTTCCCGTTCACGAACACCTATTCGTCCGGACTGATCATGCCTACTTTCGGCGACGACTACACGCGCGGCTTGTACCTGCGCGGATTAGGATATTATTTCGCCATCTGCGACTACATGGACCTCGAAGTGACGGGCGACATCTACAGCCGCGGCACCTGGGCAGTGAGCGCCAAGAGCCGGTATCTGTGGCGGTACCATTTCTCGGGCAACCTGAGTATCAGTTACCGCAACGATGTGACGAGCGAACAAGGCATGCCGGACTACAGTGCGCGTAAGAACTTCAGCATCCAATGGAGCCACTCGCAGGACGCCAAGTCCAACCCGTACAGCACTTTCTCCGCATCCGTCAACTTCTCCACATCGGGTTACAACCGCAGCAACATCAACAGTTACTACAACCCATCCCTGTACTCGGAGAACACGAAGAGCAGTACGATCAACTACACGCAGCGGTTCCCCGACAGTCCGTGGAGCCTGTCGATGAGCGCGAGTCTGACACAACGCACCAGCGACTCGACCATCAGCCTTACCGCACCGCAGATGACCGTCTCCATGAGCAGCCAGTACCCGTTCAAACTATGGCGGCAGGCGACACTCAAACGCAAAGGAAAAGTGGCAGGCAAAGAGCGGTGGTACGAGAAGATCAGCATGAGCTATTCGATGAACGGCAAGATAGCCACCAACAGCATGAAGGAGAAAGATTTCCTGCATTCGAACTTCTTCCGCGACTGGCAGACGGGTATCAGCCATAACCTGCCTATCAAAGCGAGTTTCACACTCTTCAAATACCTCTCCGTCTCGCCAACCATCAACCTGCGCGACCGGATGTATTTCAGCCGCATCGACCAGCAATGGGACGACGAGGCACAGGCGCTGGCGCGGGACACCACAACCGGATTCTACAACGTCTTCGATTTTGACGTAGGACTGAGCCTCAGCACAAAGCTGTACGGCTTCTACACGCCGCTCAAGAAGCTGTTCCCGAACAGCAAAGTGGAGAAATTCCGCCATGTGGTGACACCTACCCTCTCTATCAGCTACCACCCGGATTTCGAAAAGAGTTTCTGGGGTTATTACGGCCATTACGACCAGCCGGTATATACCAACGAGACAGACAGCACCACGGGCCGCAAGATCCAGAAGACGGACGAAGCCGGTAACCCGGTAGTGATGCACCAGACCTATTCGCGGTTCGCCAACAGCCCGTTCGGCAACGCGCCGAGAGGCATGTCTGCAACGCTGAACTTCGGCGTAGCAAACAACCTGGAAGTCAAAGTGGTCAACAAAGAAGACACCACGGGCAAGAACCCGTACAAGGTGATCAGTCTGATTGATAACTTCTCCGTGAACGGAGGATATAACTTCGCAGCCGACAGTATGAACTGGAGCAATTTCTCCGTGAACCTGCGTCTGAAATTCCCGAAGTTGAACAACTACAGCCTGAACATGAGTACGTCGCTCGATCCGTATATGTACGAACTGAACGCCGCCGGCACCCCCGTGCGGACCAACAAACAGTACTGGCACAACGGACGGTTCCCGCACTGGAGCGGATTCAGTTGGAACTTCAGCTACACCTTCAACAACCAGACCATCAAGAAATGGAAAGCCGCGATCGAGAAAAGGAGAGGCGAAAGTAAGCCGTCAGCCGGCAGCAGTCAGCCATCGGAAGCAGGGACGGGCGACGAAGAACCGAACCTTGAGCCGATCACGAAAGACGACAGCGGCATGGACCGCAACGCCAAGTTAGGCGGAAAGAAAGAAGCGGAGGTGGACGACGGATACGTCCGGACAGAGTTCCCATGGAGCCTCTCTATCAACTACTCCCTCGCCTACGCCAACGGAAGCGAGTTCGACTACAACAAGATGCAATACAAGATGAAATGGCGCAACTCGCTCAGCCTGCAAGGAAACATCGGTCTCGGACAAGGATGGAAAGTGAGCGCCAACATGACCTATAACTTCGATGTGATGAGAGTGACGAGCTGCACGTTCAACATCAGCCGGGACCTGCACTGCTGGAACATGACAGCCAGCATCAACCCTATCGGACCGTTCAAGAGCTACACCTTCCATATAGGTGTCAACGCGTCCATACTGAGCGACCTCAAATATGACAAAAACAGTAACCAATCAACAAATTCACGAGTAACATGGTGGTAGAAAAATTAAAAGTAGTGAGTGCCACGTACGAGCTGTACATAGCCGGCGAGGACGGAAAAGAAGAGTTAATGGAAAAAGCTACGGAGGAGACTCCGTTAGTGTGGTGCCAAGGCGAAGGAATGATGCTCCCAGCCTTTGAAGCACAGATGGAAGGCAAAGAGGAAGGAGCGCTTTTCGACTTCGTGCTCAAAGCCGCAGACGCCTACGGCGAGTATATCCCTGAAGGACTAATGGACCTGCCGAAGAAGATGTTCTTCAACGGCGACGGCGAGTTCGACGAAGAGCGCGTGTATGTAGGTGCTGTCGTACCGATGAACACCGTGGACGGACAAGTAGTCAAAGCGCAGGTGTGCGAGATAACAGACGAACAAGTGACAATCGACCTCAACCACCCTTACGCCGGTGAGGACCTGCATTTCCAAGGAAAGATCATCGCTGTCCGCGACGTGACGGAAGGCGAACTGAAAGCCATCCGCAACCCGCGACACGGATGCGGAGGCTGCGGCGGAGGATGCAGCAAGAAGAAAGGCGAAGGATGCGAAGGCTGCGGAGAAAGCGGTTGCGGAGGATGCGAATAACCCCAACTTACTCCCGTCATTCTCCCGAAACACCCCCGACCCGATTCTCTCTCGTTAGTGTCTCGCTAGTCTGATTTGGACATGTAACATACATAAACAAACTAAAACAACATACATAAACTATGGCAAATATTGTAGCGATAGTGGGTCGTCCCAATGTAGGGAAATCGACCCTGTTCAACCGCCTGACGGGAACACGGAGGGCGATAGTGATGAATACCGCCGGTACAACCCGTGACCGCCAGTACGGCAAAGCCGAATGGTGCGGAAGGGAGTTCTCGGTGATAGACACCGGGGGATGGGTTGTCAACAGCGATGACACTTTCGAGAGCGAGATCAACCGGCAAGTGGACCTCGCTATCCGCGAAGCGGACGTAGTGATGCTGGTTGTCGATGTGAACGAAGGGGTGACCCAGTTCGACATGGAGGTGGCGCATCTGCTACGGCAGGCAAAGAAACCTACCGTCCTCTGCGTCAACAAAGTAGATACGTTCGAGAGCCAGTACGGCGCAGCTGAGTTCTACAAACTCGGCTTGGGCGAACCGTTTATCCTCTCCGCCGAGAACGGTCTGGGAACGGGTGATCTCTTGGACGAGGTAGTGAGCCGTTTCCGCAAAGAGGACAACAGCGACGAGGCACTCGAAGACCTGCCGCGGTTCGCTATCGTAGGACGGCCTAACGCAGGCAAGTCCAGCATCCTGAACGCCTTCATCGGAGAAGAGCGGACGATAGTAACCGACATCCCCGGCACGACACGGGACTCCATATACACCCGGTATAACAAGTTCGGCAAGGATTTCTACCTCGTCGATACCGCCGGCATCCGCAAGAAAGCCAAAGTGACGGAAGACATGGAGTATTACTCCGTCGTACGCTCCATCCGCGCGATAGAGAACAGCGACGTGTGTATCCTCATGATTGACGCTACACGCGGCATTGAAGCACAGGACCTGAATATCTATTCGCTGATTCAGAAGAACAAGAAAGGACTGGTCGTTTGTATCAACAAATGGGACTTGGTGGAGAGCAAGACCAACGCTGACATCAAGGCATACGAGTCCGCTATCCGCGAACGCATCGCGCCTTTCACGGATTTCCCCATCATCTTTACCTCCGCCGTAACCAAACAGAGGATATTCAAAGTGGTGGAGACCGCGATACATGTCTATGAGAACAAGAACAAGAAAGTGCCGACAGCACAACTGAACGAGAAGTTCCTGCCGCTCATCGAGAACTACCCGCCGCCTGCATGGAAAGGCAAGTACATCAAGATCAAATACTGCACCCAGTTGCCGAACACGCAGATACCTACGTTTGTGTTCTTCGCCAACCTGCCGCAGTACGTCAAAGAGCCGTACCGCCGTTTCCTGGAGAACAAACTGCGCGAGTGGTGGGATTTTAGCGGCACGCCGGTACAACTGTTTATACGGGCAAAGTGACAGGAGTCGAAAGCAAATAGTCAAAAGTCGAAAGCCGAAAGTAGAAAGATATTAAGAAAAAGTATAACTTTTTACTTAAATGCTTGCATATGTCAAAAAAAAGTAGTACCTTTGCGCGCTTTTTGGTATGAAAATAATAGGTTTTGTATATAGTCAAAAGTCGAAAGACGAAAGTCGAAAGACAGAAAGCGAGTGGGAGATGGTGCTGAAAGGCGACAGTTGCCTGCTCAACGGAAGAAAGCCTTTTTTCCTGCCGGAAGGAGCCACGGAGATAGGAGCTACGGAATGTCTCATCCTCCGCGTCAGCCGGCTTGGCAAAGGGATCGCCTCGCGTTTTGCAGACAGATACTACGACGCAACGGCTCCCGGAGTGGATTTTACCGACCTCGCCGCGCTGCGTGAAGCACAAGAAGCAGGCAGGCCCTGGACACAGGCTATCGCGTTTGACTACAGCCTCGCGATAGGAGAATGGGACGATGTACGAAGCCACGATGTACAAAGTACGCAGGAGTCCTTGGTTCTTTCGCCCGAAGAAGCGATAGCGGAGGCAAGCAAGACCATGACCATCCGGCAAGGGGACTTGATTTATATCCAGAGAAAACAAACTCCGCGGCTCGTCCAAAAAGAAGAAGTCATCCGCATGGAGACCAACGGAGAAGAAAAACTCTATTGCAAGATAAAATGAGAAAACTGATCACAATATTGTTAACGCTGCTATGCCTGCCCTTGACGGCGGGTGTTCACTCATACACCGGACGCTCGGTATTGGCGGACGGGCACTGGGTGAAGATACGCGTGAGCGAGAGCGGCGTGTGCCGGATGAGTTTTGACGAACTGCGCAAAGCGGGTATCGACCCAGCACAAGTGCAAGTGTACGGCTACGGCGGCGCACAGAAAGCACAGAACTTCACCCTGCCGAACATAGACGACCTGCCGTCTGTGCCGGTTTACAAAGGAGAGGATTTCATCCTTTTCTATGTTCAGGGACCGATCAGTTGGCAATATAACGGCAGCCGTTTTGTACACACCCGGAATACCTATTCCAACTACGGCTATTATTTCCTGACGGACAGCCGTGAGCCGACGGCAATCAGCCATCAGCCGTCAGCGACAAGCGGCACTCCGACGGATGTTACCACCTATTCTCTTTATCAGGTTATCAACAACGACTCCGTCAACCTGATAGACCGTACCGGTGTCTCCGGCGCAGGACGTACTTTCTACGGCGAGCAGTTCCTGGTGAACAGACCGCGCACGTTCTTCTTCAACACGCCCAATGCCACCGCTGACGGAGGAAGCACGGTATTTATAGACTTGGCGGCGAACGCTCCTACCGTTTCCCAGTTCACCGCTACGATCAACGGAACGACAACCAAGAGCGTGTCTATCTCCTCTATACCCGATCATTACACCTTCGGCCGCGCAGGTACGATCAGTGCTACATGTCCTTCTGCCGCCGGCAGACAACAAGTCCAGCTGCAACTGCAATGCGGCACCGCCAGCGCTTTAGGATGGCTCAACTATATCGAGATAACCACCGTGAGCGACCTTGTCATGACCGGTGATTACATGCCCGTGCGGACGACGAAGAACTACAAGAGCGCCACACCGGTGCGTTTCCATCTCTCGAACGCAACAACGGACATTCATATCTGGGACGTAACAGACCTCAGTGCGATACATGAGGTGGAATACACGCTCTCCGGCTCAGAGGCAGTATGGACAGGCACACAAGCCGATGGCATCCATGAATACATCGCCTTCAACCCCAACGGATCACGGTTCGTCAAAGCAGAGACGGTAGGCGATATAAGCAACCAGGACCTGCACGCGCTGAGCGACATCGACTATGTGATTATTTGTCCGGAAGGATACGAGGATGTCTCAACGGATCTGGCACGCGCTCACGAGGAGAAAGAGAGTATCACATGGGCGGTAGTGACCGACCAACAGGTATATAACGAGTTCTCCTCCGGTACACCCGATGCCTCCGCTTACCGGTGGCTGATGAAGATGCTGTACGACCGAGCGAAAAACGGCATGGGACAGAAACCAAGATGGCTCCTGCTCATGGGGCACGGATCGTTTGACAACAGAGACCTGCTCAGGAACACATCCGGTTCGAAGCTGCTTCTCACCTATCAGGCGGAGAACTCTTTGAACGAAGTGAATGCTTATGCCACCGATGACTATTTCGGATGGCTGGACGATAATGACTGTATTGACTCATACGGCAACTGGAACGCCAGCCAAGGCAAGATGGATATAGGCGTAGGACGGTTGCCGTTCGATAGCCATGCAGAGGCGCGCACGACGGTGGACAAACTAATACGGTACATCCGCAACGAACAGACAGGCAAATGGAAAAACAGGCTGGTCTATCTGGCGGACGATGGCGAGAACGGTATGCACACAAGGACAGCCGAAGAGAGCGCGGAAAGGGTACGGAAGAAGAATCCCGATTTTGTAGTACATAAGATCTTTCTGGATGCCTATCCACAGGAGGTGAACGCCAGCGGCGAGAGCTACCCGTTGGCACAGAACCGTGTGCTGAACATTCTACGGGAAGGAGCACTCCTCTTCGATTATTCCGGTCACGGAGGCTATAACGCTATTACCAACGAATCGATCCTGAACCTCAAAAATATCGAAAGCATGTCGAATAAGAACCAAGCTTTCTGGATGTTCTACACCTGCAATTTCTCCCAGTGCGACGCCGGCAAACGGAGTGCAGCGGAGTCAGCTGTATTGAACCCCAAAGGCGGCGCGATAGGTATTCTATCCGCCACCCGCACGGTCTATGCAACCCAGAACACCGACCTGAACCGCTCTGTATGCGACACCCTCTTCGGACACTCGGACGTCTTCCATTATGACATGACAATAGGCGAAGCTGTTGCAATCGGCAAGAACACCTGCAAATCCCAGGACGAGAACAGACTGGCATACGTGCTGCTCGGAGACCCTGCCATGAGGCTGAACTACCCAACGGATTACCAAGTAGAAACCACCACCAAAATAGACACCCTCAATGCGTTGAGCGTACAGCATGTAGAAGGCAGGATCATAGACGAGGACAAGACCTTGGTGAGCGATTTCAACGGAAAAGTGGATATTACGGTGTACGACAAGATGCAGTCTATCCCCACGCGCGACAATGATAATGTGGGCGGCGAACCCCAAGTGGTAGCCTATAACGACTATCCCAATACCATTTTCTCCGGCTCTACAGAAGTACAAGACGGTCTGTTCAACTATACGTTCATGGTTCCGAAAGACATCCGGTACAACTACGGCAACGGACGTATCGTGTATTATGCAAAGACCGCCGACAGTCTGGAGACAGCAGAAGCGGTGGGACACTATGAGGACTTTGTAGTAGGCGGTTCGAACAGTATCGTTCTGGCAGACACGGAAGGTCCCCGGATGCGTCTTTATCTCAATACGCCTGCTTTCACGGACGGAGGCAAGACCTACTCCACCCCGCGTTTCTTCGCCGAACTGGAGGATGAGCACGGAATCAACACGGCAGGAGCAGGTATCGGTCACGACCTGATGCTGATTGTGGACAACGATCCCAAACAGATATACACGCTCAATGAGTATTTCACGGCGCAGAACAACAGCTATCAGGCAGGACAGGTAAGTTATCTGATGGAGGCGCTGCCGGACGGTCCGCACAGTCTCACTTTCCGGGCATGGGATCTGCTGAACAACAGTACGACACAGAACCTAAACTTCATCGTCCAGGCAGGTATCGATCCGTCGATATACTCTGTAACAACCTATCCGAACCCTATTCGTGCTGCCGGCGTACTGACACTGGCTGTCAACTACGACCAGCCGGACGAACTGCTGCAGACCGAGATATACCTGTTCGACATCAACGGACAAATGGTGTATAGTCATAAACAGGACAACCCCGATGCTGTAGCAATCAATCTGCCTTCCCTCGGTTTAAAACCGGGCATATATGTATATCAAGTAAAAATCAAATCCTCATCCGGCAAGTATAGTACCACCGCCGGGAAAATAATTATTTTATAGCCTATGAAGCATATCGCATGAATTGTATGAAAACGAAAATTACTAACACAAACAATATACAATAAAAGATGAAAAAAATTCTTATTTCTCTCGCAGCACTGACGCTTTCTTTATCACTGAGCGCTCAGGCTGAACCGACACCGAATCCTGTTATCACTTCCATGCCGTCGCTATCTATTGCACCGGATGCACGTGCCGCCGGTCTGGGTGACGTAGGTGTAGCTACAGAAGCGGATTTTAACTCGCAGTATTGGAACCCCGCCAAGTATGCGTACATGTACTCGAAAGGCGGTATCACTGCGAACTACACCCCGTGGTTGCGTAAACTGGTAGGTGACATCGACTTGGCTTACCTCGCCGGTTTCTATAACTTTGGCGACCTCGGCGGCGGTATTGGTGCCAGCTTCACGTATTTCTCAATGGGCGATGTGGCTCTGACCGACCTGAACGGTACCAAACTGCAGGACGTACGTCCTAACGAATGGGCTCTGGACCTCAGTTACTTCCGCAAACTGCATGAGTATGTTTCTATGTCCGTTGCTGTTCGTTTCCTCTATTCGGACCTGAACAACGGCTACAACAGTTCTATCGGCGGCGGCACGGAAATGCACCCGGCATGGTCTATGGCAGCAGACATCGGTCTGTACTACCGCCAACCGATTGAGTTGCCGATGGGCGAGAGCCATTTCTCACTCGGTTTCACACTGAAGAACCTCGGTGGTAAGATGAACTACGCCGACGACGGTAGCAGCAACTTCATCCCGTCCAGCATGAACATCGGTGTCGGCTACGAACTCCCGTGCGACAAGTACAACTTCCTGACCTTCAACCTGGAGGCAAACAAGATGCTCGTTCCTACCCGCCGGTCCAAATACACCGCAGGTTTCGATGCCAACGACGAAACGACCTGGCTGATGAACCAGACAGACTACTCTGCGCTGAACCCTGCTCGCGGATGGCTGATGTCTTTTGCTGACGCACCGACAGGACTGAAAGAGGAGTTTGACGAGGTTCGTTGGGGTGCCGGTATCGAGTACTCCTACAACAAGCAATTCTTTGCACGTGTAGGTTACAGCTACGAGAACATATGGAAAGGTAACCGCAATGTGATCACCTTCGGTGCCGGATTCCACCTCTCCATCGTTTCGCTGGATGTATCGTACTGCGTAGGTCTGGCTTCGTCCAACCCGCTTGATCAGACCATGCGTTTCACGCTCGGATTTGACCTGGCAGGAATCAAAGACTTGGTGAACAACAGAAAGAAATAATGTTCCGAATAGGCTTTGGATATGATGTACATCAGTTTTCCCCTAACCGCAAATTGTGGTTAGGGGGAATTGAAGTACCGTACGAGCTAGGGTTGCTCGGCCATTCGGATGCCGATGTAGTGATTCATGCTTTATGCGACGCGCTGCTTGGCGCCGCAGCAATGCGCGACATCGGATGCCATTTCCCGGACACCAAAGGCAATGAGTTCGAAGGGATTGACTCCAAGATCCTCTTGCGCCGCGTGATGGCAATGCTCCGCGAAGCAGGACACGAACTCGGCAACTGCGACATCACCATCTGCGCCCAGGCACCCAAACTGAATCCATATATCGAGGCTATGCAGGATTGTCTGGCAGAAGTGATGGGAGTAGAGCCGAACCAAGTGAGCCTCAAGGCAACGACGACCGAACATCTGGGTTTCGTAGGCCGTAAAGAAGGAATAGCAGCATATGCAGTGGTGCTCATTATTTGATGGTTTGAAGGTTTGAAAAGTTTATTTTTAACCATATCGCTCTCGTTGCTTTCCGATCTCTTCCAACTCGGAGGGACACCGCATGTCGTCTATCAAGACAGCGTTTATGAACGCGTAGTGTTGACGGACAGCACTTCATTAGAGGTCTACCGCGGGGATTCGATTCTCGTTGTCTTCACAGCCTGTGCGCCGCAGTGTTCTTCGTGCGCGCGTATATATAATAAGGAGTGGCAGCTGATTAAGACTGTCACCCCGCCCTTCACTTCCGTCTTTCCGCTTGCTACTATTGAGAATGGCAAGATCGTATGGAAAGACAACGACTCTTGGGAATACTAAGAATATTCTAAGATTTTAGATTTCAGAACTATAAGCTAAAGCGTATAACTTCAGCTGCTTGAGCATTGCTGCCACACCATTTGAACGCGTGGGGCTAAGGTGCTCGCGCAGACCTATACGATCAATAAAATAAAGGTCCGCCGATAATACCTCACGGGGTGTATGACCGCTCAACACATGAATGAGCAGTGCCACCATGCCTTTTACCAACTGGGCATCCGAATCACCGTTTATAATCATCTTCCCATCTTCCATCCGGACAGTAAACCATACCGGAGACTGACATCCGTCAATCAGGTTCCGGCTGTTTCTATCGGCGTCCGGGAAAGGATGATTGTTCAGTTCTTTCGCATAATCTATTATCAGCTGATAGCGATCGATCCAGTCGTCGAATGCCTCAAACTCCTCTATTATTCCGTCTTGTAGTTCGTTGATACTCATCTCTTTAAAAATTCATATAGTTCTTCTGCAATTCGTTCGTCGGATTGCTCGTCGCATATATCCACATCCAAAATGTGATTCGCTTTGGCATAGAATGGCTCACGTACCTCGAGTTGCGGAGCGATGAAAGCCAATAACTCTTCCTCCGTGCGCCCCTGCAACACCGGTCTGTCGCTGAGATCTGTCAGGGCAAGCCTTTTCGCCAGATGCTCCGGTCTCCAGCGTATATAGATACTGGTGCCTAACTCGCGCAGACACTCCATATTGTCCTCCCAGCACGGATAGCCGCCTCCGGTAGCATAGATGATCTTGTCAAATGGTATTTGGTCTGCCAGATCCTCAACTACATATTTCTCTTTCTTGCGGAATTCCTCTATTCCGAATGTTCGGATATAATCTGCCGTTGAGAGTCCGTGTATCTCCTTGAACGCATCGTCCAGATCGACAAAATGCCAGCCGAGTTTCTCTGCCAGCAGCCGTCCGGCAGTCGTCTTGCCGGCACCCATATATCCTACCAAATAGATGGGAAGTGTCATTCCTTAATCACCCCGTTATCGAAAAACAGTTTCCTGCCCGGATACGACTCCGGCCAATGAGGGTTGTGCGTGGACATCAGCACCGTAATACCCGCCTGCGAGATAGAATAAAGCAGATCCATGATCTCACGACCGGTTTCCGTATCGAGGTTTCCTGTCGGCTCGTCAGCAAGGATCATTTCCGGAGAATTAAGCAATGCTCGAGCTATCACGACACGCTGCTGTTCTCCTCCTGAAAGTTCATAAGGCTTCTTGTAAGCCTTGGTCTCCATTCCTACTTGCTCCAGCACCTCCCGCACATGATTTTTCATGAGCGTCTTGTCTTTCCACCCCGTTGCGCGGAGGACGAAAAGCAGGTTCTCTTCCACAGACCGGTCCGTCAGCAGTTTATAATCCTGGAATATGATACCTAACCGCCTGCGCAGGTAAGGCAGTTTGCGGCGGCGGATTTTTGTCATGTCATACTCCAGCACTTGCGCTTCGCCGGATGTCACCGGCAAGGCTCCGTATATAGTTTTCATCAACGATGACTTACCGCTGCCTACTTTGCCCAGCAGATAAATCATCTCGCCGCTCTGTACCTGTAGGTTCACGTCATGCAGCACAATCTGGTCTGCCTGACGGATCTCTACTCCTTTATAATTGATTAATTCTGCCATTAATCTTCATTCTCCAGTTGTTGCTCTACCTCCGCTAAACGCGCTTTCAACTCCTCTATCTTCTTGAGCATGTCATTCACAATCTTGTTGGCTGTCTTGGATTTGCCGGTAAAGAAGAGTATGTTGTTCTCCGCCGTTTTAATCTCCTGCTGCAGTCTCTCGCGCAGTTTATGCAGGTTGTTGCCTCCCGCAGCCATCAGCCGTTCGGCACGCTGCTTGCGGCGTTCCTCACGCTCCTGTTCGCGCGCTGCCTGACGCTCGAGATACTCTTTATGGCGTTGTTCGCGAAGTTTGCGGCGCTCACGAAGTTCGAGGAAGAACTCTTTCTTGGTAGCAAAGAAACGGTCGCATTCCGCACGATAAGTTTCGTAGATAGACTGGTTGTGTTTCTTCGGAGCAAAGCCAATCGTGCGCCACTCGTTTTGAAGGGACTGCACTTTCAGGGTCAGTTCTTCCCATTGTTTGGCGTTCATCGGTTCCCCGTTGATGATAGGTTCGTTGATTGCTTTCAGTTGGTCGATAATAGCCTGCTTACGAGCCAGATTCTCCTGCTCTTTCCGGTGCAGCTCGTCGAAATAAGCCTGATGTTTCTTATTGATGACGGTGGATGCCGCTTTGAAACGCTCCCATAACTGCTCGCGCAACTCTCTGGCTACCGGACCTATCTCCGCCCACTCGTCATGCAGTTGCTGCAACATGCGGCTGGCCTCGACAATATTCTCATTGCTCTGCAATTTCTCTGCGGCTTCGCACAAGAGAGTCTTAAGTTCCAGATTCTTCTTGAAATCCAGATCCCGCAACTCGATATTGATCTTCACCAGGTCATAGAACTGCTCTTGGTATTGCTGGTATGCCTTGCGGATCTCCTGGGTATGAGTTACAGGAACAGCCCCTATTTTCTTCCATTCGGCCTGCAACTCGCGCATGCGCTGGAGATTAGCCATCACGCCGTCAGCCGTTGCGCCCTCCACTAACGCTTTCATCTCGTCCAGAATAGCCTGTTTCCGAGCCAGATTATCCTCCTGCTCCTTATTCTGAGCCGCCGTCACCTCGGCGCGACGGGCTTTATAATCCGATAGCAGAGCCTTGAATTCCTCTTCCTCCCGAGACGCCTCCTCGGCGATCTCGCTTACCTCTTCACAGGAATAAAAACGCGTTTTGAGGTGCTCCACCTGATCCTTGATTGCAGTGATCTCATCTGCTTCCAACAGCTGCTTCAGCTCGTCAATAATGTTTTGTCTTGTACTTGCCATAGATAGATTTATTTAATCGCAAAACCTTTGCGCCTGCAAAGGTACTGCTTTTTTTTGACATATGCAAGCGTTTTAGCGAAAAAAAATGTCTAAAATTCTTGCATATGTGCATTTTTTGTTGTATCTTTGCAGCCAAATTAGTGTCTTATGAAAGTACGTGAGAAAATAGACGGTTTGCGCCGGTTGATGGCGTCGAACGGATTAGCGGCTTACGTGGTGCCGGGCAATGACCCGCACGCAAGCGAGTATATGGCTTCGCACTGGTTCGAGATGCAGTGGATCTCGGGCTTTAACGGAGAAGCCGGAACGGTAGTGGTCACGATGGACCGCGCTTTGCTATGGACGGACAGCAGGTACTATCTGCAGGCCGGCATCGAGTTGCAGGATTCGGGCATTGAGCTCATGCGCGAGAGCGATATTGACTGCCCCTCCGTGATAGACTGGCTGAGCGAGAACATAGACGGAGTGGTCGGCGTTAATCCCGAGATGTTCTCGGTCAATAGTTTCCGCGAGTTCCGGTCGGAATTGAAATCAATCGACCTCATCAAGCCGCTTTGGACGGAGGACAGACCTTCCATACCGCAGGACAAACTATATCCTTATTCTGCCGATTTCGCGGGGGAGAGTGTGGAGAGCAAGCTGGCGAGAATGCGCGGGATTTTAGAGTCCAAAGTGAAAAATCAAGAGGCGAAAGAATGGGCACTTATTATCAGCGCTTTGGACGAGATAGCATGGCTGCTTAACATCCGCGGAAACGACGTGGAGTTCAATCCGGTTGTGATCAGTTATGTTGTGCTTGAGAAAGATAAATGCACGCTGTTCGTGGATGAAGCAAAGATTGACTCTCCTGCCCGTAATTATCTGGATTTCAATAATATCGACATCCGTCCCTACGAAGCGGTGTTCGAGTACATTCATGGTCTGCGAGGCACGGTCTTTTACGATGGTGCACGCGTGAACGAAGCCCTGTACGAAGCTATCCCGGAGGCATGTAAAAAAGTGGGCATCACCTCTCCTATCCTGATTGACAAGGCGAAAAAGAACGCAGTGGAACTGGAGGGCGAACGTATCGCCATGCGGCAGGATGCTGTGGCGCTTACCCGGTTCTTCAAATGGCTGGAAGAGGAAGCTTTTGCGGAAGGCAAGACACGGACGGAATGGGAACTGATGGAGAAATTGCATGAATTCCGAGCCATGGGAGAGAATTTTGTGGAAGAATCTTTCGGTACGATTGCAGGATACCGGGGAAATGGAGCGATTGTGCACTATGCGGCTACGCCGGATAAATGTGCGGTGGTCAAGCCGGAAGGCATGCTCCTCCTCGATTCAGGAGGACAATATCTGGATGGCACTACGGATATCACCCGTACCGTATGGCTGGGAGGACGAATACCGCAGCAAGCCAAACTGGACTACACCTATGTCCTAAAAGGACACATCGCGCTGGCACGTGCCCGTTTCCCGCGCGGTACCAGAGGAAACCAACTGGACGCATTCGCAAAACAATACATGTGGGAAGCCGGAATTACTTTCGGTCATGGCACAGGACATGGCGTAGGCCATTTCCTCTGCTGCCACGAGGGACCGCAGAACGTACGTACAGATAATAACCCCATGCCGCTCGAGATCGGACATATCGTCTCGGACGAACCGGGTATTTATCGTACAGACAAATGGGGGATCCGGACGGAAAACCTGATCACGGTCATTCCAGCCGCACGGACCAAGACCGCCACGACGGAGGACGAATGGCTCGCTTTTGAGACCCTCACGCTCTGTTTCTATGACACCTCTCTGATTGAGATGAGCCTGATGACTGAAGACGAGATAGACTGGATCAATGCGTACCACGTACGCGTCTATAAAGAGGTTGCGCCGCTCCTCAATGACGAAGAAAAAGCATACCTCGCTTACAAATGTCAGGCAATTGAGATTTAAAACTCACAATAACTATTATTAACAATTTAAATTTTTACCATTATGAAAGCAGATCTTATTAACGCATGGTTGTACAACGAAGGTTACAAACACGAGACCGACTCTGACGGAGATGTTCATTTCCGCTATAACGGCAAGCACATTTATTTCACGCCGGACGATGACGACACCTATTTCCGTCTTATCATGCCGAATATCTACGAGTTGGAAGACAACCGCGTAAAGGTACTGGAGGCATGTAATACCATCACCCGTGATTATAAAGTAGTAAAAGCATATCTGGTAAAGGATCGTCTCTGGCTGTCTATCGAGATGTTTGTGGATTCAACTCCGGAGGTCGGTGATTTCTTCGAGCGTTGCTGCCGCATACTGATCTCGGCGTACGAGGACACGGCAAAAGAAATTTTTGGTGAATAATAACTATGGCAGCACTTTCACAATCGGATAAAATTGGCGGATATACCGTCCAAAGCCTAATAAAAGCCAACCACTACACGGAGACTTATCGTGTGGTGGATAGCGATAGCCGGCCGTTCTTCCTCAAACTGTTCATTCTCAACAACCTTCCGGCAAAATTAATGAACTCGGATACGAAGTGTGTTCGGGAAATTGAATACTGCCGCCAACTGAAGCATCGGAATATCGTCAGTTATGTCAACGATGGGGCAGTGGACAAAGAGAGCGGTTCTTACCAATACTACCTGACGAATTATTTTGCAGGTGCGGTATTGGCGGACAGACTGCATACTCAAGGAACGATGAGCGAGGAGGAGGCTCTGCGGACCTTCCGTGCCATACTCGCCGGCTTGCAGTACATGCATGCCCAGGCTACGCCGATATGCCATAATGATATCACACCGGCAAATATCGTTTTAAACGATGCCATGGATGGAGAAGCCGTGATCATTGACCTCGGACACACCTGCACTCCTTGCGCCGGCATAGCCGAGTTCGACACCAACGATCTGGACGTGCTCTACCACGCCAAAGAGACCATGGTAGGGATCTTCGATCAGCAGACGGATATTTTCTCCGCCTGCGCGGTGCTCTATGCGATGCTGACAGGCGTGGCTCCTTGGCAACTGGACGTTGCGAGCGAAGGCGACTACAAAGAGCGGTTCAAGGCAATGTGGCAATATCGTCAGACTCATCCGCTGGAGATGCCGGAAGGAGTCAGTGCCAAAATAAAAGCCATCCTATCCGAAGGACTGGCGCTCAAGTCTTCCGACCGGTTCAAGAATGTCAATGACATCCTTGCCATCGTGGACGACAAACAGCCCGCCGGAGGCGAGCAAGGCGGCAAACGCACCGACGCCGGCAGTAGTTCGATGGGCGACGGCGGCAAGCGCGAAGGATCAGCGGACGGAGACGACGATCTGCCTATAGAGATTAGAAAAGGTGGAGGAAACGGATTTGCGGACATTGCCGGAATGCAGGAATTGAAAGACTATCTGACGCAGAAAGTAATTTTCATGATCCAAAACAAAGAACTGGCGGAGCAATACCGAATCACACCTCCGAACGGCATGTTGTTGTACGGCCCTCCGGGGTGCGGAAAGACCTTCTTTGCAGAGAAATTTGCGGAAGAAACCAATTTCAATTTCATGCTGGTCAAATCGTCCGATATTGGCAGCAGCCTAGTGCATGGAACGGAAGCAAAGATACAGAAACTCTTTGCCAAAGCGGAGAAAAACAGTCCTATCGTCATTTGCTTCGATGAGTTTGATGCCTTGGTTCCTGTACGCGGAGCACATGGTAGCGAGTATCAGTCAGGGGAAGTGAATGAGTTCCTTGCGCAAATGAACAACTGCGCAAAGAAAGGTATCTTCATCATTGCTACCTCCAACCGGCCGGACAAGATCGACCCTGCGATCCTGCGTACAGGACGTATCGACAAGCAGGTCTTCGTACCGCTCCCGGACATGGAGGCACGCAAAGAGATGTTCAAGATGTATCTGGCGAAACGTCCTACTTCGGAGGATATCAATATAGATGAATATGCGGCTAAAACAGAAGGGTATATCGCTTCGGATATCGCCTTTATCGTCAATGATGCAGCCATGACTGCCGCCTTCACGCGAAAGCCCATCAGCCATGAACTGATGTGTACTTCGCTGAATAATATCAAACCTTCGCTACAGAAGGAAGTGATTGACGAATATTCGCAGATTCAAAACAAAATGAATGGCGTACAACGCCGCGCTATTGTGCAAGGATTGTAAAATATTGAAAGTAAAAAAAAAAGTTATGAAAGAAATAGAAAATCCGAAAGACAGACTTTTTAATCCGTATATCATCGAAGAACGCCAACTGAACATTACCCAGTTGGATGTATTCAGTCGTTTGATGATGGATCGTATCCTCTTCCTCAGCGGAGAGGTAGTAGGTGACACTATGGACACACTCGTTGCCCAATTGTTATTCCTTGATTCCCTCAACCATGATCCGATTCACCTGTATATCAATTCCGGTGGCGGAGAGTGCTATTCGGGTCTGGAGTTGATCTCCGTAATGAAATTTATCAAGTCGCCGGTTTATACAACCGTATTGGGTCTAGCTGCCTCTATGGGTGCCGTGATCGCATCGAGCGGAGAGAAAGGCCATCGTACCGCCCTGCCCTACTCGCGATTCATGATCCATCAGCCCAGTTCCGGTATCGGCTACTCGACATTCAAGGACCAAGCTATCCATCTCAAAGAGATGGAGAACCTGAAACTGGACTTGTACAAAGTGCTGGCGGAGAACAGCGGCAAGTCCTTAGAAGAAATCGAGCAGCTATGCGACCGCGACAACTGGATGAAAGCAGACGAAGCGATCCAAATGGGCTTCCTCGATGAAATCGTCGAAAGAAAAGACTAATTCTATTAGTATCCCGAAAACAAAAAATGGCTGCCACCCGGCAGCCATTTTTATTAGAGCAGTTCTACGGATCTGTTCACAAACTTGGCAAGTGCTTCGCCTTTCAGTTGACCAGAAGCCAGAAGCGCGATGTCGATCAGTTGTTTCAGACGCTCGTCCTCGTTCGCCAAGGAATAAACAGTCTTTATCACTGTCTCTTTCTTGGTTTCCTCTCCTTCCTTCTTCTCTACCTCCTCGCTCACTTGCTCGCTCGTCATCTTAGCCGCTAACTCCTGTATCAAAGGGTGAGCCGTATTGACCACGAGGTTGTATTGATCAGGCATCTGACCGTAGAAGGACATTCCCTGCTGGTGCGCAGACATCTCTTTCATACGGCGCATGAACTCGTTCTGCGTCAGGAATACAGGCAGTGCATCCGCCGCCGCAGGTTCGCAGGTTACGTAATAATTCAGTTTCTCGGCTTTCGGGATGAACGCCTCGAACGCCTTGCGCAGACCCTCGCGTTGTTCATCGCTATAGTCGTCTTTGGCATTTTCGTCCTTGCGGATGAGGTTCTCTATCGTGTCGCTATCGATGCGCACAAAACGGAGTTTCTCATTCTTTTGTTCGGCCTGACTCATGGTGTGAACATCCAACTCGCCATCCATCAACAGCACATCATAGCCTTTTGCTTTTGCGCGTTCGATAAACGTATAGTGTGCATCCGGATCGTTGGTATAGAGCAGAACGAGGTTGCCGTCTTTGTCGGTCTGGGCTTCTTTCACCTGCTCTTTGTATTCGTCCAGCGTAGCGTATTTGCCGTCGAGGTTCTTGTAAAGCGCGAAATCTTTCGCCTTCTCGTAGAACTTCTCGTCGGTCAGCATGCCGAACTGGATGAACATCTTGATATCGTCCCATTTCTTGGCAAACTCTTCCTTGTCCGCTTTGTATAACTCTGCCAGTTTGTCCGCTACCTTCTTTGTGATATAGCCGCTGATCTTCTTGACGTTATTGTCGCTCTGCAGGTAACTACGGCTGACATTCAGCGGGATATCCGGGCTGTCGATCACGCCGTGTAGCAGCGTCAGATACTCAGGAACGATGTTCTCTACTTCGTCCGTCACATACACCTGGTTGCAATAGAGTTGGATCTTATTGCGGTGTACATCCAGATTGCTCTTTATCTTCGGGAAATAGAGGATTCCGGTCAGGTTGAACGGATAGTCCACATTCAGGTGGATATGGAAGAGCGGTTCCTCCATTTGCGTTGGATAGAGTTCGTGATAGAACTTGTCGTAATCCTCATCTGTCAAATCTGCCGGCTTACGGGTCCAGGCTGGATTGATATCATTGATGATATTCTCTTCGTCCAGTTCTACTTCTTTGCCGTCCTTCCATTCTTTCTTCTTACCAAAAGCAATCTCTACCGGCAGGAATTTGCAGTATTTGCGCAGCAGTCCTTCGATCGTGGCGTCCTCTAAATACTGGCTGAACTCGTCATCAATATGGAGAACGACATCCGTTCCGCGCTCGGCCTTGATAGTTTCCTCCATCGTATACTCCGGATCCCCTTCGCAGCTCCAATGAACCGCTTTGGCGTCCTCTTGGTAACTCAGCGAGAAAATCTCCACTTTCTTGCTGACCATGAAGGCGGAATAGAAACCGAGTCCGAAATGACCGATGATAGCCTCCGTGCGGTCTTTGTATTTATTGACGAATTCCTCGGCACCCGAGAAAGCGATCTGGTTGATATATTTGTCAACCTCCTCGGCTGTCATGCCTATTCCGTGATCGGACACGGTTAGCGTCTTCTTCTCCTTATTGATAATCACGCGCACGCGTAAGTCGCCTAAATCGCCCTTCACTTCACCAACCGAAGACAGGGTCTTCAGCTTCTGGGTCGCATCCACCGCATTGGAGATTAGCTCACGCAGGAAGATCTCATGGTCGGAATATAAGAATTTCTTAATGACGGGGAATATATTATCACTCGTTACCCCAATATTACCTTTGCTCATAGTATATGTTTTGTTTAAAAATTTCGTCATATCGTCATGACGTTATGCCGTCATGCCGATTTTTTCTGAACAAATCTCATGCCATGAGCCTCTTTCTGCCAAAATGGCAGTTATTCGTAGCCTTTGTTCTGCTTCAGGTTTCCGTTGGTCTGCAGAGCTGTTTGGGGAATGGGGAAAACAGAGAGACCGGGATCTAAGTCGAATTTGCCAAAGCGGATCTGGTCCTGCCGATGCCAGCCTTCCCACATCAGTTCGATCCACCGCTCGTAATAGATATTTTCGAGTGTCGCTTTGCGGGGTTCGATCGTCTGGTTAAGCGCCAGCGCTTCGCGCAGACGGACCAACTCAAACTCAGTCTGTCCGTCTTCGCCGTTGCGCACCTTCGCCTCTGCCATCATCAGATAGACGTCCGCCAGACGGAAGAGAACAATATCGCTGTTGCGCAACTGACCGTCGAAGATCGTTCCGGGATCGTGCGCATACTTACTCATTCGCGCGCCTGCCGTCGCCACATACGGACTACCGGTCAGGTTCATCTGCACCTCGCGGGGATAATAAACCAGCGTATCGCCGGAGGAAAGAACCAACGGTACTCCCCGCACATGGACGATGCCGGAGAAGAATGTAGTCGAGAAACGGCAGTCCGGATGGTTCGTGCCGTAACCGAACACATCCAGCGTCTCCTGGGTTGCACAAGAACCGTTCTCGCCGCCGTAACCCATCGCCGCGGCGTGCTGGTAATGGAGACTGCGGAACAGGTTCTTGAACCTATTCCGATACACATTCGGATCCATCGGAATGGTGAAAATATTCTCCGTCGCGTCCTCGTTATATGTGGAGAAACAATTGAGTTGGCTCTCGCAGAGCACATATCCGGCTTGGGAACTGAGTATCTGCTGACCGTAGAAATTGACTGCTTCCCACGCGTTTTTCTCTCCCGCCTCGCCACAGGGCAGTTGGATGGTCTTGCCGTCATGTCGCACCTCGTCCGTCCAGTTGTCATCGCGCCATACCTCCGCATTGAGCGCCATTTTCATCAGCATAAAATGCACCACAGGCTTGGTCACACGACCGTAGTATTCGCCGCGGCTGTTGCTGCGCTCGTCCGGCAGGTAGAGCAATGCCATCTGCATCTCATCCCATGCGAAATCAAACACTTCGCTCCGTTCGGACTGGTAGATATCATGCACGGGTATGGTTATTTTGGTCACTATAGGCACGCGCCCGAACAGGTCCAGCAGGTACATATACGCCATCGCGCGCACCGCACGCACCTCGGCGTTATAACTCATCGACTGATCCTGGGTCAAGAGATATCCGTATTCGTCCAGAAGCGACAGCGAATAGTTACACAGCCCCACGAGTTGGAACAGATACCGCCATGAGTTCTCGCAGCATTCGTTGTCAACCGTCCATGTATGCTCGTGCAGATCCATCCACAGACCGCCGTCCCACCAGTCGCCGCCGCGTACCGGAATGATCGCTTCGTTGGACGCAAAAGTCTGCAGATCATACACGCCGCGATACGTTCCCTGCAGCCCGTAACCGTCCGTGCTGCCGCCTATATGGCTATACAGCGACAGAACCGCCTGCTGGTACAACGCCGACGCAGATGTGATTACCTTCTCCTGCGGCTGACCCGAATGGGGATCCTCGTCCAGAAAACCGCACGCACTCATCAGAACCACCACCGGCAGCATAAATAAGAATCTTCGGAATCTCGGTAACTCGATATGTCGATATGTCGATCTCATGACTAAAACTGTATTTGCAGCGACAGACTATACGTCCGGCTCACCGGGTACGAACGCTTGTCGTCCACTCCTAAGGTATTGTTGATCACCGTACTGTTGATAATCGGCGTCAGTCCCGAGTAACTTGTTATTGTCGCTAAATTATTGACAGAAACAGAGAGCCGCAGCCCCGAAAGCTGATACTTGCGCTGACGGGCAGCCTCGGACGGCTGGTAAGTCCACCCCAATGTCAAGTAGTCTATATTGAGATAATCGCCGCGCTCCAGCCAGTAGTCCGTCACCGTCAAGTCGTCTATATTGCGCTCGCTCGCACCCTTCATCACATTGTAATACGGCATTGAACCCATATTCATATAACTGAGCGCCGTTCCGTTGTATATCTTATGCCCGAAAGCGCCGTTCAACTGAATCGAAAGGTCGAATTGTTTGTACCGGACGGAAATATTGCTGCCCAACAGCACTTTCGGCGTTGCCTGACCGCACACACGCCGGTCGCCGCTGCCGTCCGACAAGTCCACAAAACCGTCGCCGTCCAAGTCCTCAATCTCATACACCCGCTCGCCCGTCGAGGTCGTCGTCAGACCCGTACAATGAGGCAGATAGAACACACCCAGCGAATAACCCGGAATCTGGTACACCACATCCGTGTTGCCGCCGTGCAGCCCCGCTCCGTTGACCGACGCAATCGGCGTATAAGTCGGAGCGGTCAGATACTCGTTCTCGTAATAACCGTTCAGCGAAAGCAGCTTGTTCTGCTGCCACGTCAGGTTAAATCCGATATTCAGATCCCAGTCCCGCGTCTTGACTGCCGCCAGACCGAAACCGATCTCCACACCCTGGTTCTGCATCTTGCCGAGGTTCGCCAGCATCTTATCGTAGATAAACGGCGGAACCGGCATCGTGTAGTTATACAGCATATCGTAGATATACGAGTAGTAATAATCGGCGGTCAAGACCACGCGGTTCTGCCAAAATCCCCACTCCATGCCCACGTTCGCCGTCTGGGTCTTCTCCCATGTCAAGTTCGGGTTCTCGTTCCGCGCGATACCCAATATCACATCCGGCAGACCTTCCGACTCTGTAATTCCGGTCGGCGTCATCAGCCTCAGTGACTGGTACGCCGCGATACCGCCTAAGTTACCCGACAGACCCCAGCCCGCACGGATGTTCAGACGCGTCAACCATGACTCGTCACGCAGCCACGGCTCGTTCTTCATGTTCCACGCGATATTGGCAGAAGGAAAGAAACCCCATTTATGCCCTTTCGCGGCTACCGAACTGGCATCCCCGCGGGCAGATAAAGTGATCGTATAGCGGTCCAGAGCCGTGTAACTGACGCGTCCCATGACGGAAGCCATCCGCTGCTGCTCATAACTGCTGCCGCTGCCGTCCCAAAGACGCAACGCACCCACGGATATATTGTCGTACCCGTACGCATTGGACGCCAAGCGGTTGATCGTTGTGTGAAAACCCGTCAAGTGCTTGCCCTGCAACTCGCCTAACACGTCCGCCTCGATATGGTGTCCCGACTCCCAGTCATGGTCATAGTGCAGCACGAGGTTCGTCAGCCATACATGACTCTTGCCCGCCTCGCGATAGACCTTGCCCGTGCTCTCCATATACGTCGGATAGAAATGGCTCTCGTCGTCCGCATCGTAACTGTAACTGCCATAAATAGCTGCCGTCAGACCGTAGCCAATATCGCCTTTGATCCGCAGATGCGTGTTGAAATGCATCGCCTCGTTGTGTTTCTTGATATCCAGCAGACCCATCGGATGGCTTATCTGGCTCGCGTCCGCATAGCCGCTGTAACCGCCGGAAGCGTTGCGCACATTGGGAAAAGTGGGATTGAATGCCGCCGCCGAATAGAAGGTCTTCTGCACATCGTTCAGGTATTGGTTATGTCCCAGCGCGCCGAACAGACCCAGATCGAACGTCAGCCGTTTGGACAACATGTGTTGCGTCACATCCACTTTGGCGGTCAGATTGCGTGTCCCCATCTCGCGGACGATACTGTTGTTCTGGCTGAAACTGATCGCGCCACGGTAACTGCTGTTCTCCGTTCCGCCACCGATCGCCAGATGGTGGTTGTGAACCAGACCGGTGCGAATGATAGCCCGTTGCCAGTCCGTCGAAGCGCCGCCGTCCGCAATCGCCATTCCGCGGCTGCCCGCCAACGAACGGTACTCATCCGCATTCAGCATCCCGAGGAACTTATCCGCGTGCGCGAAACCTATATTACCCGCGTACGAGACATGGATCTTCCCTTCCGCCCCGCGGCGCGTGCGCACTTCGATCACACCCGCCGCGCCGCGGGCTCCGTACTGAGCCGTCTGAGCGGCATCCTTCAGTATAGTGAAACTTTCTATATCGCCCGGAAAAATAGTAGCTAACGTCCGCAGATCGGACGACATGCCGTCTATCATCACAAGCGGTTCGTTACCCCCGGTCAAGGAGTGGTTGCCGCGCACTCGTACGGACGAAAGCATCGCCTCCGGATTCGTGTTCGAACCCACCGTCACACCCGCCGTCTGACCGTTCAGCACATCCAGCGAGTTTGTCAGGTGACCCCGTCGCGATGTCTCCACACGAAGCGTATCCGCCTCGGACACCTCCGGACCGACTCTCTCCGCATGCACTGCAAGCGGCAAGAGCAACATAAGTATTATCGGGACAGTGCGTTTCAACGGTATCAGGTACTGATTACTCATAATTTGATTGCAAAGGTACACTTTTTTTTGCATATATCAAAATTTTTCTGTACCTTTGCACGATTTTTTCGCGTTATGAATGAATTTTTAGAGACAGAAGAACAGATATTGAAGATGCTCAAAACCGTCTTTGACCCGGAAATACCCGTAAACGTATATGATCTGGGGTTGATTTATGGCATCGAGTTGAAGGACGACGGGGTTTGCGAGATCACGATGACATTGACCGCGCCCTCCTGTCCGGCAGGGGATTTCCTCGTAGAGGATATCCGCCAGAAAGTAGGATCCGTTGAAGGGATAAAGGATGTTAATGTGAATATTGTCTTTGAACCCGAATGGAACAAAGACATGATGAGCGAAGAAGCCAAACTCGAACTCGGTTTCCTGTAAATGGTAAATGACTAAATGGTAAATGGCATGATCTATTTCTTAAGCGATGCACATTTGGGAAGCCTGGCCATTGAAAGAGGCTGGGCGCATCAGAAAAAACTGATTGACATGCTGGAGGAGATGAGCAAAGACGCCGTCTCCATCTATATGCTGGGCGACATGTTCGATTTCTGGATGGAATATTTTATCCATGACAAGAGCAAAAGGCAGTTCCATCCTTTCTGCAAAGAACTGCGCAAACTGGCTAAGAAAGGCATTCACGTACATATGTTCATCGGCAATCATGACCTTTGGACATTCGGTGGTCTGGCGCAACTGACCGGCGCGGAAATACACTATGAGCCATGCACGATTATCCGATACGGGAAAGCTATTTATCTGGCGCACGGAGACGGACTGCTTCCTGAAAACTGGGAGAAACTGTATCCAAAAGAAATCAAAAAGAAAATCAAACGTTTTATCAAACTGCGCGAGATTTTCCGTTCTCCGTTCCTCCAGTTCTGTTTCCGTTGTCTTCCCCCTTCCTGGGGAAACCATTTCGGATACAATTGGGCTAAGAAAAGCAGGCTGAAAGAACTCGCTAACCCTTGTCCGTACAAGGGCGAAGACAAAGAAGAGTTGGTACTTTTTGCCAAAGACCAGGAGAAACAGCAAAATCACCGGGACTACTATATCTTCGGGCACCGGCATATCGAGTTGGACCTGCAGATCGCTTCCGGAAGCCGGGTTGTCATACTGGGAGACTGCTTCAAACAATGGACGTATGCCAAGTTAGACAACAAAGGAAACCTCACCCTCCATAATTTTTAATTCGTAATTTTTAATTTTGTCTATGCATACGAGAGAAGAACAACTGAAAGCGTTCGGCAGGCTACTGGACATTATGGATGACCTGCGGGAGAAATGTCCTTGGGACCGGAAACAGACTTTTGACAGCCTGCGCCAGAACACTATCGAGGAGACGTTTGAATTGGCTACAGCCATCAGCCGGCATGACATGACGGAAATCAGCAAGGAACTGGGAGACGTGCTCCTGCATGTGGTTTTCTATGCCAAGATGGGATCGGAAAAAGGAGAATTCGACATCGCCGATGTTTGCAACAGCCTCTGCGACAAACTCATCTTCCGCCACCCGCATGTCTACGGAGAAGCAGCCGCACAGAACGCCGAAGAAGTCAGCCATCTGTGGGAACAAGTGAAACTGAAAGAGAAGGGCGGCAACAAGACGGTATTAGGAGGTATTCCGGACAGTCTGCCTTCACTCGTCAAAGCATATCGCATCCAGGACAAAGCGGCTAACGTAGGTTTCGACTGGGAAAAACGAGAAGACGTCTGGGACAAAGTGAAAGAGGAAATAGCCGAGTTCGAAGCAGAAATGACCGAATTATCAAATGACCAAATGGTAAATGACAAAATGGTAAATGAATTTGGTGATTTGCTATTCGCAATGATCAATGCTGCGCGTCTTTATAAGATCCGTCCGGACAATGCGCTGGAGCAGACCAACCTCAAGTTCATCAAACGGTTCAATTATATCGAGCAGCAGGCAAAAGAAAAAGGCAAGGACATCAAAGATTTGAGCCTTGCCGAAATGGATGAACTTTGGAACGAAGCCAAACGGATTGCCGATTAAGGTTTTCTTACCGCAATATTGAATTGCAAAGCTCCTTGCGAATAGGGAGCCTTGGCTGACGAGGTAAGAGTGAGATTGATTTGATGGGAACCGGCCTCTACCGGCACATAACTCAACGTTGTCAGACATGCGGAAACGCTGTCCGGAATAAAGATCAGTTTGGCATGAGCAGGATCGGATTCCGGCGTTATACCGCCTAACGTATCCGGCCAGTTAAGCGACAGATGCACTTTCGACTCATCTGCACTCGCAACAAAAGAGACCAGAGGGTCATAATACCCGTTGAGCAGCAATCCCATCCGAACCGTATCGCCTATATTAAGCGAATCGTCCAGCATTATTGTGTCACACACACCCGAAAGATTGGTACGAACCAATTGTCTCGACACATCGATACGGGGAGATATGACAGTGGTCATATCACACGAAACAACCGCGAAACCTATCGCGGCGAACATAATAACAAATAAGAATTTACGAATACGCATATCTGATTTGATTTAAGAGTGCGGCATAAAAGACTCGAACTTTCACTCCTCTCGGAACCAGATCCTAAGTCTGGCGCGTCTACCAATTCCGCCAATGCCGCTCGCGTTCGGCAACAAGTGTGCAATGGTCCATACCGCTCTGCTAAATGGACAGGCAACTTGTGCCTCCGCTCTCCGGTCTGTGAACACTTCGTTGGTTCCCATCCCGGTTGCCATGCGGAGAGTTCCACCGAAAAAGCGTGCAAAGGTACAAAGAATTTTTGAATTATGCAAGAAAATACGCAAACTTTTTATCATATTCTGCCAAATGGCATCAAAATCGTGCATCGCCGGACGCCGTCACCCGTCGCATATATCGGGGTTACGGTAGGGGCTGGCACAAGAGACGAGGCACTGGAAGAAAACGGGATGGCGCATTATATCGAGCACTGTGTATTCAAAGGCACGGCTCATCACTCCGCGCGCCAGATCATCCATGCCATTGAAGGAATTGGAGGCGAGATTAACGCTTATACGACCAAGGAAGAAACTACTTTCTATGCCGCTATTCTGGCGGAACATGTACAACTGACGCTCCACCTGATCGCGGAAATGATACTCCAACCCACCTTCAAGAAAGAAGAAACCGACAAAGAGCGGATGGTTATTCTGGACGAGATAGAGAGTTACAACGATAGTCCGAGTGAACTGATATACGATGATTTCGAGAGTCTGGTCTTCGCCGGAAGTTCTCTCGCCATGCCTATTCTGGGAACGAAGAAGACACTGCGGCATATTTCCTCCAAACCTGACTATCCGCTTAAATGGATGCAGACCCACTACCGCCCCGAACGGATGGTGATTTTCTGTCAAGGGGATGTCAAACCGGAAAAGATCTTCAGGCTCGCAGAAAAAGAGTTCGGACATCTGTTAGGCAAATCCGGTCTGTCAGCGAGTGAAACGAGCGGTCTGTCAGCAAAGCGGTCAGTCAGCGCCAGCGGTCTGTCAGCTCGTGAACACGAGCGGTCTTTCCGTAAGCACACCCACCAAGTCCACTCCATGTTAGGCGGAAAGGCATATCCGCTGGGGCATGAGAACCAATTAGCAATGTTTCTGCTCAATAATATCTTGGGCGGCGGCAGCCTGAACAGCCGGCTGAATCTGAGCCTGCGTGAGTCTAAAGGACTGGTCTATACGGTTGAATCCACCTATACTCCCCTTTCCGACACCGGCTACTGGTGCGTCTATTGGGCGTGCGACCCGGAAGACTATGAACAAAGTCTAGGACTGGTCCACAAAGAACTGGATCTGCTGTGCACACGCCCGCTATCCGAAGCGGCATTGCAAAAAGCGCTGGTACAACTCCGCGGGCAACTGGCCATCTCCGCCCAAAACCAAGAGAATAGTGCGTTAGCCATGGCAAAATCGATGCTCTACAGAGGCTCTGCACCCGAATGGCAGGAAACAATGCAAAAAATAGAACGGACCACTGTACAGCAAATCCAGAATGTAGCAAAAGAGATATTTAATCCCTCTAACTTTTACATTTTGACATACGAATAATAAATTTCTTTCCATTTTATTTTATTTTTGGCACTTTTTGGTAACTAAATGTTACAATTCGAAGAAAAACGCATAATTTTTGCAGTTTTTCCTTGAAATATTTGGTCATATCAAAAAAAAGCAGTAACTTTGCGCGATTTTTCATTTATGCGCGTGTGCGTATTCCATATAATATTATATGCATATACGCACGCGAGGCTGACAGTTGAAAACTAATTTAAACAAACAACAATACATGATGAAGAAGATTTTTACACTACTCTTTCTGGCAGCATTGAGCCTCGGCTTATATGCGCAGAAGCAAGTAAGCGGTGTGGTTGTGGACAGCAAGGGCGAACCGGTAATCGGCGCCAGCATTCAGGCGAAAGGCACCACACAGGGTACGATCTCGGATTACGACGGTAAATTCGAGATGGAAGTACCGGAGTCTGTGAAGACTTTGGTAATTAGTTTCGTCGGTATGGCGACCCAGGAGGTAGCAGCCGGCAAGAATTTGAAGATTACGATGCAGGAGAACAGCGAGGTAATCCAGGAAGTTGTCGTTACCGGTTTCGGAAACGTTTCGAAAGGTTCTTATGCCGGTTCCGCACAAGCCGTTAAAGCAGAGGATATCGAGAAGAAGAGTCCGTCTGAGATCTCAAAGGCGCTTGCCGGAGAGGTTGCCGGTGTTCAGGTTATCAACGGTAGCGGCCAGCCGGGTACAAACGCTACCATCCGTATCCGCGGTATCGGTTCGTTGAACGGTAGTTCTGCTCCGCTCTACGTAGTAGATGGTGTTACCTATGATGGTGACATCTCATCCATCGACCCGGGAGATATTGCTTCCACCACGATTCTGAAGGATGCTACCGCTACTTCGTTGTATGGTGCGCGCGGTGCCAACGGTGTCATCGTCATTACTACCAAGAAAGGTACTTCGGGTGACGAAGGTCATATTGATGTAGATGTCAAATACGGAGCCAACATGCGTTTGCTGCCACTGTATGACGTTATCACCAGCCCGGAGGAATACGTAACCTTGGCATGGCAGAGCATCTATAATGGCCAGCGCTATGGCGGTAGTTCTATTGCTCCGCAATCAACAGCTGTTAATTCAGCAAGCAATATGCTTTTCAGCCCCAAAGGTATTCCTGCCGACTACAAACTTTGGGAGAATCCTGGTAAATTCTTAATCAACCCTTATGATGAGAATGGTTTGGTAAATCCGACTTTTGACTATTCCAATGTGCGTAAAAAAGGATACGAGAATCTGGAGTCTTGGAAAGACGCTATCTTCCGCGTGGGTCAGAAAGTAGATGCCAATATCAAAATTCATGGCGGCTCGGAGAAAGTGAAATACTTCACTTCTTTCGGTTACTTGAAAGACGAAGGCTACTATCAGGCTTCCGACTTCAACCGCTTCACCGTACGTTCGAATGTGGATTACGAACCGAAGAAGTGGCTGAAAGGTAATGTCAACTTGGCATACACCTATTTTTCGATGAACAACCCGGACCAGAACGGCGACGGCGCCATGAACAATGGTTTCTATTATGTCAATGCCATCCCGCCCATCTATCCGGTTTATTTGCGCGACAGCGAAGGCAATATCGCTATCGACCCGCGTACCGGTCAGCCGATGTATGACTATGGTAATGAGTTAGGCCGTTCCTTCGGTATGGGTATCAACCCAGCCGGTTCGCTCCGCTTGGATAAAGAGACCCAAGAGCAGCATGAAGTGGATGCCAAGACTTCGCTGGAGTTCAAACTCTACAAAGGTTTGAAATTCACCCTCAATGCCGGCTTGCACTACTATAACAACCGCTACTCGGACATGACCAACAAGTATTATGGTGATGCAGGAGGTATTGGTCGTATTCTGCAGCAATATTCGAATATGTTCACCATCTCCGCGCAACAGATGTTGGAATACAACAACACCTTTGGAGATCATACCATTCGTGTAATGGCGGGTCACGAGAACTACTTGTATCTTGCCAATGCCGCATACGGATATAAATCCTACATGGCAGACGGAAGCAGCATTGAACTCAGTAATGCGATTAAGATGAATGAGATCGAGGGTAACAGCACACGCTATGCAATGGATGCATACTTTGCAACCGGAATGTATAGTTATAAAGAGCGTTATACCATTACCGCCAACTACCGTGCGGATGGTAGTTCCCGCTATGCCAAAGGTCACCGCTGGGGTCACTTCGGTTCCGTAGGTGCTGCTTGGACTTTCACGAACGAAGATTTCATTGAGAACAGCGACGCAAAAGATTGGTTGAAGGATGGTAAACTGCGTCTGAGTTGGGGTGTATTGGGTAACCAGATCAACTCGCTCTACAGCTATACCAACACCTATTCCATCCAGAACCTGAACGACCAGATTTCGTTCATTGAGTCTTCCAAGGGTAACCCGAACATTACATGGGAACGCTCCAATATCGTGGACCTCGGTCTGGAACTCTCAATCGGGAAGTATCTGGATATGGAGTTGGATTATTTCTACAAACTGACGGATAACATGCTCTTCCCGCGTGCCGTTGCACCTTCACTCGGTTACACCTCTATTCCTACCAACGATGCTAAGATGGTGAACCAAGGTGTGGAATTCGGATTCAAGGTACATGCTGTAGATATGCGTAATGTCAAATTGGACTTCATGCTCAATGGTGCGCATTACAAGAACTACATGACCCAGATGCCGGTGGATTACACCGATGCCAATGGTGTGGATCACCGTATGATCATGAACGGTGCGATGTCTGTGGGACACTCTCTGTATGACCACTATACCGTTAAATACCTCGGTGTAAACCCGGAGAATGGTAACTCTATCTTTGAGGCATATTATGACTCCCGTAATGGCGAATTCGGAGCCCAGATTAACGATAATGAGTACAACTATATACCTTCGTTGTACCAATGGATTGAGGAGCAGAAAGATGCCGGAGTAGAGAATCCGGAACAGTATTTAAAGACGATTCAGACCGAAGATTACTCCATGGCGACTTCCCAATATATCGGCAAATCGTATCTTCCTACTATATCCGGCGGTATCGGTTTTGACCTTGAGGTATATGGCGTAACCCTTTCTGCTACTTGTTCGTACCAACTTGGCGGATACGGCTATGATAATACTTATATTGCCTTGATGGCGAATGATCAGGTGGGTAATCACAACTGGCATATTGATGCACGCAAGGCATGGACGGAGAATAATCCGGGACATGGAGTTAAGGAAACCGATGGCACGTTCTCCAATTTGGACCCGACTGATATTCCGCGCTTCTCGAATGGTGTAGGAAATATGGATAGTTATGCAACAGCTGGATCTACCCGTTTCCTGACAAGCAACTCGTTCCTGAGTTTGAACAACGTACAATTGGGTTACAATTTCCCGAAGAAGTTGATTCAGAAGATCAAATTGCAGAAACTGAACCTCTACATCTCGGCAAACAACTTGGCAATTGCAACTGCACGCCGCGGTTACAACCCGATGACCTCCTTTACCGGATCTTCGGACACCCACGCATACAGCCCGTTGTCAACCATCATGGGTGGTGTTAAGTTCACATTCTAAACCCTAACTTAGAAAGGAGATTAAATTATGAAAAAGATATTTTATGTATTCACACTTGTTGCTGCAGCGTTGGTAATCAACAGTTGTGCCGACAGCTACTTGAACCAAGAGCCGGGCGGTAGCACCATTACCGAGGACCAATACAACCGCATGGACAATGTGTTGGAAGGTACCGTGAAAGGTGTATATACCCTTCTCTATCCGTACGGAGGCGAACACGATGCCTTCGGTCAGCGTTCGCTTGACATGTATGGCGACCTGCTTTGCGGCGATATGGCATTAGCAACCCAGAACTATGGGTGGTTTTCTTCCGATGAACTCATGCGTACCTATGGCCGACGTGGCACATTCTGGATGTACTACTATGAATTCATCCGCGCCTGCAACAGAGCAATCAACCGATTAGACAAAGAAGGTCTTCCCGAATTGGTATTCGATGCCGATACGCTCACAGAAGAAGAGTACAAGAATGGTTTCTACTATGCCGAGTTGCTAACTATTCGTGGTTGGGCATATGCCGGATTGAGCCGTTACTTCGTATCTACCGAAGCAGATCCTTCTGCGTTGGCAGTCCCCATCTACACAGAGGCGGATACCAAAGAGGATACCATTATCGGTGGTCCGCGTGCAACGGTTAGCGATTTGTATCTGCGTATTGAAGACGACCTCACAACGGCCATCCAGTATTACGAGGCATATTATCTCTGGGCTCGCGACACCAAGATAGAGATGAATGCGGACATCGCTAAGATTTTGTTGGCATACTCTTATCTCAACAAAGGCGGTATTGATGCCTCCAGTTATGCCAAAGCCCTTGAATGGGCAGGCAAAGCCATTACAGAAGGCGCACCGCATATTCTGCCGCTGGCAGAAGTGCTGACGACCGGTTTTAACGATGTAACCAATGAGAACTGGCTCTGGGGCGAGGATGTTACGGTACAAAACACCACTTCCTTGGCATCCTTCTTTGGCCAATGCGATATCTTCTCGTATAGTTACGCCTCAGCAGGCGATGTAAAGGGTATTGACCAGATATTGTACGAATCTATCCCTGCGTGGGACATCCGCAAATTCTGGTGGAACAATTACGCGCAATCCGGTAAAAGCAATGCTGATCGTTTCAAATATGCACCCGACGGCAAGTTCTACTCCGCTACCAGCAAGACTATTCAAGGTGACAAAGATTGGCTGAGCGACAACGTCTATATGCGTTGGGAGTTGGCATATCTGATTGCAGCAGAGGCTGCCGCTCGTACCAATGACTTGACGAGCGCACAGAACTATCTCTACGCAATTACCGACCAACGCGTAGTTGTTGGACAAGAAACCGAGTATGACGCTTGGAAAGCCGGGCTTACAGATGCATCTTCATTACTGGCTGCCATCAAATACAACTGGCGAGTAGAATTATGGGGAGAGGGCTATGGTCTGCAAACCTTCCGTCGATTTGGAGAAGCAGTCAACTTAGGAGATAACCATTTGCGGTCTAACAAGACAATTTCTCCGAGCACAGATCCTCGCTTGTTTACATTCGAGTTGCCTACTTCCGAGTTGTATTACAACCCGTTCATCCGCGACTTGGACACCAAAACATTGCATAAGAAAAACTAATTGTATTAGTTGAAAATCATATTACTAACTAAATTTATTAAAGTATGAAAAAGTATTTATTTATGGCTATCGCAGCCATTGCGAGCATTGCACTCGTAGGATGTAAGGGTGACGATAAGAACAACCCGGACTCTGGGACTCCGTCAGCAGATGCAAAAGTTGTTATCAGCCCGAAAACACTTGAAATCGCAGTAGACGAGCAAGGTAAATTGCGCTCTGCTCTCAATCCGAGCAAAGAAGGTGTAGTTATTTCTTACAAATCTGACGACGAAGCTGTTGCCACTGTAGATGCTTCCGGTTTGGTTACCGGTATTGCAGGCGGTACTGCTAACATTATCGCCAGCGCAGAAGGCTATCAATCTGATACTTGCGTTGTCACTGTTGTTGACGCTTCAGAAGTTTTCGCATGGGGCGGTATCGGTTTGTTTGGAGATCAAACCGAGAAAGTTGGAGAAGAGTACCAACACTGGGATGAAGAAGATCAGTGCTACTACAAGTCCCAAAACTTCATTGGCACTTTCTATGTATGGAGTTCTGACATCTTTTTCGTTAATGGCTCTGGATTTAGTGGTGCTGGCTACTTCGCTGAAGTACAAGCCCCTGTTGCTATTATTCAGGAGGGAAATTGGAAAGGTTATTACTACATGCCTACTCTGCTCTTCACGGATACAATTGAAGCTACCGCTGAAGGTGCCTGCGAACCGGGCGCTCTGACTGACGCTAATGCATGGGGTACATGGTTGACAGATTCCACATATGAAGGAGACAATTCGTTAAAAGGAACCACTCTTGACTATCTTGACTTCGATGCACAAAGATCAGTTCCTTATGTTGGTTTTATCAAAGATGGTATCTTGGTAGGCAATAGTAGTGCTGCATATTATCGGATGAATATCACTTGGTTCAACATAAACGAAGGTTTGTATGGTCTTAAGATGGAGAGCAATGAAGAGGGCCAATTTATTGCATTCGTAGAACCATTTGAGTTTACCTCAAGAAGCGACATGTATTATGAGTTACTGCCGGAGGCTAGTGGAAATCATAAAATTGCTCCTATGAAAATCAACAATCCGGAGCAGGTTCGCATGTTGAAGAATCTCTCAAAAACCAGATTGCACGTAGCAAAATAAGTTTTCTTCTAATAAACAATAATCAGGCTGCCCCACAGGTGGCCTGATTTGTTATATATTGAAACCCTAAATAGCATATTTAACACCGGAAAAGGAACAAAATGTTTGTATTCAGTCAAAAATATATCTTTTTGCTTGCGTATGTGGGATTTTTTTTGTATCTTTGCACGCTATATTGGAAAAATTGTGCCATAGGCAAGAAAATTATAGTTTTATGAAAAGATATTTGATTAGTTTGGCAGCTGCATTGGTATGCAGTACGAGTGCATGGGCAGTAATGGCATCCCCGGAGCCGTTTGAGTACACGAAACCCGACGGAACCAAGGTAATGGCGCGCGTTTACGGAGATGAGTTCCACTCCTTTATCGAGTCTTTGGATGGCGAGTTACTGGAAGGACGCCGTGATATAGAAGCGATGGAGCAAGGCGCTCAACGCCGTCGTGCCCGCCGGATAGAGCAAGCAGCAGGGAATGCTGCATTCTCTCCGTTCGGCTCGCCGAAAAGTCTGGTGCTTTTGGTCGGTTTTGCTGATCTGGATTTTGAACAGAGCCGCCAGAATTTTCAAGACCTGCTGACCAAAACGGGCTATAACTATAATGGAGCTACGGGCTCCTGCCGCGATTATTATATCGCCTCCTCGGATAGCCTGTTTATGCCCCAGTTTGATTGCTACGGTCCTTACAAACTAAGCAAAAACATGGCGTATTACGGTGGTAACAGCGGAGACAACAACAGCGTACATGGCGCAGAGATGGTAGCCGAAGCATGCCAGATGGCGCACGAAGCCGGCGTGAACTTTAAGGATTACGATGTCAACGGCGACGGTATTCTGGACAATGTATTCGTTTTCTTCGCAGGGCATAATGAGGCGGAAGGCGCCGGTGCCAATACCATCTGGCCACACGCCAGCAATATATCCTACCTGAATGTCCGTCTGGACGGTGTTTTAGTTGGTTCATACGCATGTTCTTCGGAATACAAAGGTTCCGCGGGCAAGACACGTTGCGGCGTAGGTACGTTCTGCCATGAGTTCGGTCATGTAATCGGTCAGCCGGATTTCTACGACACCAAATACACTTACTATACCGTGGGCAACTGGTCAATCATGTGCCAAGGCAGTTATAACAACGGCGGCAACACCCCTCCCACATTCTCCGCTTATGAGCGTATGTACGAAGGATGGCTGACGCCGAAGCAGTTGGAGTTACCGGGTCAATACACACTGACGGATATCCCATTCCGGAAAGAAGCGTATCTTATAGCCGCCGGCACTCACAACCTGTCCGGTAGCGCGCCTAATCCAAGCGAGTTCTTTATCCTGGACTACCGCAGCGGGGCCAACGGCTGGGACACCTACCTTCCCGGAAGCGGTATGATTGTATGGCATATTGACTACAGCGCCTCCGCTTGGGCCAGTAACACACCCAATAATGGTCCTACCATTCTACGCATGCATCTGGAGGAAGCCAACGGCGTTAACTGGAAAAAACGTAGTGACGGTGAGACCGGTCGTGCCTCGGATGTATATCCCGGAACCAACAATGTAACTGCTTTCAATCCGATATTGCATAGTGGCGTTCAGTTGTCACAGCCGATATTCAATATCAAGGAAGTGGGCGGTACTATCAATTTCACCTATATCAGCGACGGAGGGTCGTCTCTTCGTGCCGACCAAGAGAGTATAGAACTGACCACCACAATGAGCGATGAGAACAAGATTGTAGACTGGCAACCTCAATCATTCATGCTGTTAGGTGCAGGATTAGACCCGAACAAGTCCTTGACGCTGAGCGTTAACAGCAATCTTTTCACGCTCTACTCAGGCGATGCAGCTCCGTCACGCACGAGCAGCCAATGGCGCCGTTCTATCACGCTGAAAGCGCAGAAAGATTCAACGTTGCAACAACGTGTATGGGTAAGTTATGCACCCACCCAAAAAAACTGTGAAGCGGTGAACTCCATTATCAGCATCATGTCCGAGAACGCCAGCCTGACGATGCCACTGGTAGGCAATGCTCCGCGTCCTACATATGTCAAGACACCTGTCGTACTGCCGGTTAAGGACATCACTCCCTACTCTTTCACCGTTGAATGGCAGATTCAGGAAGATGCAGAGCGCTATTATCTCACGCTGTATCAGGTAAAGGAAGGCAATACAGATTTCAAACAAGGATTTGAGAACTTCAATGATTTCGACAAGATCCGTGAGGAAGGATGGCAAAGCACCACCAACCTGACAACCACAACCGACAAATCGGACGGTCAGCGCGCACTATACTTCAAGAACTACGGCGACGAAATCACCTCGGAGACATATCCTACTCCAATTACAGGAATGTCCTTCTGGTACAATGCCTTTGCCTCAACAGCAGACACCATCGGCGTAATAGAAGTGGAGGCTTACAATGATACTACGTGGAAACAATTGGAGAGTATCGTCGTCGTGAAGAAATCCAAGAAGGCCACCGCCAGGTATGAATTTACGCCGGATGAGAACATCCACGCATTCCGTCTCACATGGATTGATAACGGAGAGAACGGCGTAGCATTGGATGCATTTGTCGCAACCGCTTCGCAACAGATCAACTACCTGTATAAAGGTCGCGATCTCAGTTTGACCAATAACTGGCTAAAAGAAACCGATACTTATTCTTTCGGCAATCTGGAACCGGCAAACACCTATTATTATCAGATTCAGGCAACCGATCTGGACAAAGGCTGCGTAGAACATTTGACAGAACTGACCAAAGCTATAGCAGTCACAACCATCGATGGCAAACCGTTAGACAGCAAACAATTGACAATCGCTATCGACAGTATTAACTATAGCCCTGCGCAACACGCTATTTATGTGACAAATCCGGAGGATGGAGACTACCTCTATTTCTACAATACCGAAGGCGGGCTGGTGTATAGCACACGCGTCAAATACGGTGAATTTATTTATCCGCTGGATCTAAATCGTTTCAATGTAGGCGAAGTATATCTGGTTCAACATGCCGTAGGAGGTAAGTTAGGCAGGAAGAACAAGTGGGCGAAGTTCGTTTTCTGACACACTCCCCCATTTTACCCCACATTTTTATTAAATTGTTAATAACTCGCGTAAGTCATTGAATTTACGCGAGTTATTGTATATATGGCATTGTAAAAAACATGTTAATAAAACAATTGATAATTTTTTTCGTGGGGAAATATGGGGAATATCAAATATTTTTACTATCTTTGCAGCGGATTTTAATCGAAAGTGGTGCATGAGTACATTTATCGGAAATATAGAAGGTCGTTTGGACGAGAAGGGACGAATATTCGTGCCTGCCGTTTATCGCAAGATTCTGGCTGAGGATGAGTCCAAACGGATCGTTATGCGTCGCGATACGGACAACGAGTGTCTGATGTTTTATCCGGAGAGTGTCTGGAACGAGAAAGTAGAGCAACTGCGGCAGACGCTGGATGAGTGGGATCCGGAGGACCAGTTGATATTGATGCAGTTCATGGCGGATGCGGAGTATTTAGAGATGGACGGTCAGGGTCGTATCCTGCTGCAGAAGAAGAACTTAGAGACCATCGGGGCACAACAGGATGTGCTGTTTGTAGGCATGCTGAACCGTTTTGCACTTTGGGCGCCGGAGAAATTCGCAGAGAAACGATTGAGCCAGACCGAATTAGCGGCAAGACTGCGGGCAAAAATGAAGAAAAAAGAGGACAAATAGGCGGTTCTCACCGGGTTAACAGTAGGACGACCTTATATGAACAACCCGGTAATCACCCCCTAATACCCCCCTTATCACCCCCTAATAACCCCCTTTCGTAAGGAAAGATTGACGAAAAATTAAGAAAAAACACATGGAAGCGATTTATCACATACCGGCAATGCTGCAAGAGACGATCGAGGGCTTGGCCGTCAAGCCCGGCGGGGTGTATGTGGATGTCACTTTCGGCGGGGGAGGACACAGCCGCGCCATATTGGAGAGGATGGACGCGAATGTACAAAGGGACGATGTACGATGTACAAAGGAAAGCCGGATAAC
>FLNV01000544.1_pt1 | contig 86896 bp, 69 predicted proteins | sample 1140351 | NCBI WGS metagenome assembly FLNV01 (sample SAMEA3878207, study PRJEB12797) | bioreactor metagenome | biome: Moose rumen | place: Sweden | collected 2011-10 | reverse complement strand
ACTTGATGAAGAAGCCACCATAAAAAGAAGAAAAAAACAGTTCATGGGATGAACTGCAAAAAACCGCTTCGCGGAAAAAAGGGGAACCGGCACGTTTGTGGTTGTACAAAAGAGGTTGTAGGACGTCAAAAGCGTGATGAAGTTGCAGTCAGTTAAGTACGTTCAAAACAGTAATTTATTTGGTGTTAATCGTAATTAATACAAGTTTCGCAAGTTCACTCACCTCAGTCTTTAAAGAGCTTAAACGCTGATTATTCGTAATGCTTTTGCTCTTTCAGGGCGGGTTCCATGCAACACAATTCCCCAGGGCGTTGCCCTGGGCTATGGGCTGTTGGCCTTTCAGGTCGTTTACGTACAGGCGCCTCTTAATTTGCGAAACTTGAATCAATTATTATATTCACTTTTGACGTTATACTTACTCGCTTCTCAAATTCATTGGGATTTTTTTCCCAAGAATTGGTTTTTTCCCATTCATTATTGAATGGTTTTTTCTTCTTTTCCAAAATGCTCAAACTTGTATCATCAATTCAACTGTAGTCTTTGCTCTCATCATAATGATAGCCCACTATCGCTATAATTTTGGGAAAGAAGTTTTTTTGTTTTTTATAATACACGTTTGGGATGGTAAGCCGCTTGAGTTTTTTATAAAACATGTTTTGGCTGGTATGAGTTGCTGGCGAAGTGATAAGATTGTGTGTTTGTGGGTTATGCGAAATGCTGGATTAAAAGCACAAAAAAACTTCTTTTTATGAGTAAAAGGGGGAATGGTGTTCGAAACGAGTGCGAGGGAGCGGGCTGGGATGAATCACTTGATGAAGAAGCCACCATAAAAAGAAGAAAAAAACAGTTCATGGGATGAACTGCAAAAAACCGCTTCGCGGAAAAAAGGGGAACCGGTACGTTTGTGGTTGTACAAAAGAGGTTGTAGGACGTCAAAAGCGTGATGGCGTGGGTGGATCAAGAAAGAGGTTGCAGAACATCGGAGGTCCGTTATCGGGGGGGAATGATCCAAATATCAAAGAGGTTATCCGTTTTTAGAAAGGCATGATTGTATGGTTACTTTTGTTTAAATAATACTTTTCAATTGTAGCTTGTGGATATGTACCAAAATTAACAAGAATGCCTATGGGGAATGATGTCCCAATCATGTAACTGAATAATTGCTGACGTTCTCTGTCGCCAATGGATTCTCTAGCCTTACATTCAATAATTATATTACCGTCCTCTCTTTCCACCATCATGTCCATTCTTAAAAAAGACCTCAATTCTTTTCCACGGAACAGGGGGTGGTATGTAAATTCTTTATGAGGATCTATGTCGTTATCTTTCAGAACTGTGGCAAGAGCTTCTTGATAAATATATTCGGGGAGCCCGCATGGCAATTCTTTGTATACTTCATGCATGAAACCAATTATGTCATAAACATGTTTTTTCAACTTATTTGTAAGTTCAGATTCGACGTATGGGCGAAGTTTAAAAAACATAGGCTTTTGCTTTTTATGCAAAGTTACAAAAAATTATCAATGTTTTAAATGTGTTGTGAAATATTGTGAAATTTTTTCCAAGAATTGGTTCTTTCCCATTCATTATTGAATGGTTTTTTTCTTCTTTTCCAAAATGCTCAAACTTCTTTCGTCCATTCGACTGTTAGTCCTTTCTATCTACATCATGGTAGCCCACTATCGCTATAATTTTGGGAAAGAAGTTTTTTTGTTTTTTTATAATACACGTTTGGGATGGTAAGCCGCTTGAGTTTTTTATAAAACATGTTTTGGCTGGTATGAGTTGCTGGCGAAGTGATAAGATTGTGCGTTTGTGGGTTAGACAAGATGTTGGATTAAAAGCATAAAAAAAATTCTTTTTATGAGTAGAAGTATTACGGGTGTCATAAAGAAGTACGACTGACCGGGGTGTGATGAATTACTTGATGTGTAAGCCATAAAAAGAAGAAAAAAACAGTTCATGGGATGAACTGCAAAAAACCGCTTCGCGGAAAAAAGGGGAACCGGCACGTTTGTGGTTGTCTAGGATGTTGTTTGTTTTTTATTGCTTCCGGTAAACTTTATATAAATCCTTCGAACTTGTTTACTGATATGCTTTTTGAAAATCAGACAAGTTCGTGGGCTTATTTTTCTTTTCTTTTTAACATACGACGTTGTAGAACCTTTGAGAAACGCTCCCAGTACTTGTGGGGCATCCGTTAAGTTGCAGAACGTCGGAGGTCCGTTATCGGGGGACGGAAATGGTCTCAGGACTGGTTGGGCATAAGTTAAGTTGCAGGACTTGGGAGGTTGTATAAAATGATTGAATATGAGTTTTAACGGACAGTCATCCTACTAATGAACTTCACGCTAAGTGATCGATATTGAATAGTTAATAAACAATAAATATTTTCCAATTATTTGGATAGCAACATAGAAGCAATAATTTTTACAAGACATCAACAAAAACACTTCTTTACCGGAAAGGTAGAGAAGTGTTGTTTGTTGAGAAGAGAGAAGGAAAAGACTATAGGAAAAGAGCGGGCTTCGCCCGCCGGGCTAAAGCCCGAATAAATTAAATGAATTAAATAAATTTTAAACGTCGCTTCGCTCCTTTTTATTGGCTTCGCCAATTATTCTGTGACAGGGCGAACAGTGTGTCCGTAGTAGCGGTAATAGTTACCGACGCCCGCATTACTGCCGTAGTCGAGGTAGTACGCGCCGATGGAGCCGTTCGGGTCCTGCGTGGAAGACCAGTAGTAGCCGCAGCCTCCAGCGCTGTCGACTTGGTCATCATAGCGACCGCCCGCAGCGGGCAAGAATATGGAATTGCCGTTAGAACCCACGAACGTTATGCCGTTTATGCCATTTACCTGCGTCCATGTACTTGTGCAGTTATCTATAAGCTTTCTTAGCTGCTCATAAGTCGGCATCTTCCATTTACCGCCCCATTTCACGTGAGCTACATCGTATTGGGTGCCGGCAATGTCGCTACCAATATTAATGAAACAATAATACCAATCTTTTCCGTTCTGATATGCGGCATTGTCAAAGTATTTATAAGTACTGTAACTATAATATGATTTTTCTGCAGTCTCTCCCCAAGCATAATATCCGCCGTATTCCCAAGGGGCGGAAGCTCCGACATTGCAGCAAGCGAATTTCACACCGATACCGAGGTCAATGGCATGAGGGTGGTTGTTGTCCGGGCAGAGAGATTTGTCCACTTTAAACTCGTATTCCTGGTCGGAGTAGATGATTTCATCACCAAGTTTGATGTATGTCTTATATTTGTATTCCCCTTCTTCGAGGTTATCGGTATTGCCTGTTATGACATATCTTGTAATCAGGTCACTCCATGTAGCAGATCGCACCTTATCGTTATTGCTATAAGGCACAAGCTGTTTCTCACCTGTCTTTTTGTTGTAAAAGAGGAACCCCGCTTCAATTTGCGATAGCGACACTGTTTGTGAATACGACTTAATTCTCCTGCCATTGAACGGATTTTGTCCGGCTGAGTTATAGATTTCCCCACGAGGTTTATTTTTTTTAGGTTCTATTGCTGAAGGATATTGGTATATAACTGTATTGTTTGTTGGTGTAAATAATTGATATGTACCCGAATACACATGTCCCTCTTTATTTGTGAAACTATAATCATAATCTCTCCAGAATTCCCACCATCCGTATTTATATGATTTTTGCAAATCAGTTCCGCCTTTTCCTGCATTATAAAACCTTGCAGCGACTCTATTTAAAAATAAATAAGAAAAATCGAAGCCGATTTGATGATCGGCACCGCCGAACCCCGCGCAATCAGCACTTTTTGCAGCTGTTAAAATTTGTGAGCCGCTGTTAAACGCATGACAGACACATGTCCATATAATTGTTTCATTTAATTTTGGGAACCGCGGAGATAAAGTAACATCTTCATAAACCGCGTTGTGATTTTTATCAAATCCCAATAATTTGCCTGAGACACCATTGTCGTTATAATTCTTACCGTATAATAACTTGCTTTTCTGGTTGTCTTGTAATTGTTTTATCCAATAATCATTGGACGGCATACATAACTGTCCTTTGGTATTTCCGTGTGTTGCTATAAACACTAATCCGTAATTAGAAAAGCTATTTATATCAGACAATTTACATTCATCCCCTATAAGAATTTTCGGTTTTAGACCATTTTTTTTCGCAAATTCTGAAAAAGAATATTGCATTGTCACTAATGTTTCTTTGGGTGGATTGGGTGCCCACAACAATACATTCTTGTTGGTTATGACTCTTTCAGTTAAATTTGTAGCAGCTTTCTGCGGTGCTGACATGGATTTATCTTCTTTAATATTAGATTCTGTAATTATGTTATTATCATTTCTTTCCTGTACATTGTTATTATCATCTTCTTCATCATCTTCGATTTTAAGAGTATTATTTATCTCTTCCACCAAATTGTCAACTTCACCATTATCTAATTCCTCATCAGTCTCTTGAAGTCTGGAAACGCCATATAGATCAACTTGTAGCTCCATTCCGTCCGTCATCGTTATATATAGCATATTGTCTTCTACTATAGATGACTCAATTAGCGGATTGTCCTTTATTTTTTTTTGGATTTCCTCATAAGCGATGTCTTTATTATCTTCCATCAAATCCTTTACTTCCTCAGTGAGGTCATCTAATGCCGTTTCTTCATTATATTCTTTTTGAGGCTTATCATCAATTTCATGGTCATTTTTAGAACAAGCAAAAAGCATCAGTGCGATGGCGGTGATACTGATAATGATTCTTAAAGATTTCATAATGTGTTATTTGATTGTTAGTATATAAATGCTTTTTCAATGCAAATATATAAAAACATGATGAAACAACAAAAAAGATGATGAAATTATTCATCATCTTCCTTGTGGATAAGATTGCGGTGAGCAATTATTTCCGACAGCGGAACGTAATGGTTTATGATGAGTGCCTTGATTTCATCAGACATGGGTCGTACTGATTGCTAATCTGCTTATAACCTTTTCATTCATTTTCGGGCATCGAGCCCGAAAATGAATTGTGCGGACGAGGCGCCTCAATGGTCTTTACACCCCCTTCGGCTCATTTCATTTCGCCCTTTCCCCCGTTATCGGGGGACGGAAATGCTCCCAGTACTTGTGGGGCATCCGTTAAGTTGCAGAACGTCGGAGGTCCGTTATCGGGGGACGGAAATGGTCTCAGGACTGGTTGGGCATAAGTTAAGTTGCAGGACTTGGGAGGTTGTATAAAATGATTGAATATGAGTTTTACCAGACATCAATATAAGTAATCAAAAACCGCAACAGTTGATGTCTGCTGCGGTTTTTGGGATATTCGGTTTTGAAGTTATTGTTCGTTGAGAGCTTTGATTTTTTCGACCACTTCTTTCAATTCGGATTTGAGTTTATCGATTTTCCTATTAACTTCATCTACCAACGCGCTGCCGTTCTTAGATTTAGCTGAGAAAGAGAGGAATCCGAGGTTGTTTTCGTAAGTTTTGATTTCGTTTGTAAGGATTTCCTTCTGTCTGTTGAGTTTGTCCTTCACTTTTCCGTCAGTATCCTTGACTTCGCTTTTGAATCTGTTGATTCTCCTTCTTGAAGCCGATTCGTTAAGTGCTCCATAGAGTCGGTCCATCTGTTCTCTGAACGCCTTATACATAGCCTCTTTCTTTTTAAACGGCACATGCCCGATGTTGTTCCAGTCTTCCTGTGCCTGCTTGAGTTGCGGTCTGAAATCCTCCTCTTCACTTTGCGGGTCGATAGCGGCAAGAGCGTCGATTATAGCCTGTTTTTTCTGCAGATTATCGTTTTGCTCGTTGAATACAGCGGAATTAGCCTCTTTTTTAGCTTCGAAGAAGGCATCGCAAGCCGCATTGAACCGTTTCCAGATTTCGTCGCTGTATTTTTTAGGCACAGTACCGATTTCCTTCCATTGTTTCTGCAGGGCTATGATAGCGTTTGTAGTCTTCTTCCACTCAGTGCTGTCCTTGAGTTCTTCAGCTTTCTGGCAGAGTTCCAGTTTAAGCTGATAATTGCTGTTAAGGCTATCATGCACATTCTTGATGAATTCAGATTTCTTATTGAAGAATTCGTCGCACGCAGCTCTATATCTTTCGAAGATTTTCACGTTCATCTTCTGCGGAGCGAATCCGATAGTTCTCCATTCTTTCTGCAGCTCGATGATTTCATCGGTTTTTGCATTCCAATCGGCGAAAGTCTTTAATTCATCGGTGTTTATATTCTCGATGTTCTCACATATCGCAGTTTTTTTCTCGAGATTCTCCTGTTCCTGCGCTTTTCTTTCCTCGAAGAATTCCTGGTGCTTCTTATTGACTACCGTTGATGCAGCCTTGAACCTGTTCCAGAGTTCTTCTCTAAGATCTTTCTCCACCGGTCCGATTTCACGGAATTCCTGATGCAGTTGCTGTAGTTGTCTTGAAGCCGCCACAACATCCTCAAGATTAGCAAGAGCTTCCGCCTTTTCGCAGAGTGCGGTTTTCAGTTCGAGATTTTTCTTGAAGTCGTATGCTCTGAACTCGTTATTGAGTTTAAGAGTGTCATAGAATCGTTCCACATAAAGCTGGTATGTTTTCCAGAGGTCAGTAGCTTTTTCCTGCGGAACGAGTTTGATTTCATTCCATTCTTGCTGTAAAGCTCTGAAATCGTTGTATACGCGGTTCACCTCATCCGGTTTTTCGAGAATAGCCTTGATTTTCTCAATAATCTGAAGTTTTTTGAGGTAGTTAGCCTCTTTCTCCTCTTTTTCCGCTTCAGCGTTTTTAGCCCTTTTCTGATTTATCAATGTGATGAGTTCCTTGAGTATCGCTTCATTATTATCGGTTACAGGCACATACTCGTCGGGGTTTCCTCCATTTTCGACAAACTTCTTGTAGTCTTCCTCTGCTTTCATCTTATGGATTTTGTAGAAAGAAGCCTTGAGGTGGTCACGTTCCTGACGTGATACATCCTCATCGTTTTCAGCCAGTTCCTTCAATCTTCCAAGAACCTCCTCAATGGAATTGTAGATCACAACTTCAGGTTGTTCTTCAGCCACTTCAACATCTGGCACAGTTGTGTCGCTATCGGCAGGTGTGTTATCATCCTCTACCGGTTTCTCCTCAGCAGCGGGTGCTTTTTCAACTGCAGGTGCTTCCTCTACAACTGGAGTTTCCTCTACCGCAGGTGTTTCCTCTACCGCAGGTGTTTCCTCAACAACAGGAGCTTCTTCTACTGCAGGTGTTTCCTCAACAGCAGGTGTTTCCTCAACTGCAGGTGTTTCCTCAACTGCAGGTGTTTCCTCTACTGCAGGATTTTCAGTCTTAGTTTCAGTGGTACTCTCATTCGCAACTGTTTGAGTTGCGTTAGTCTCGACAGATGAATTGTCTTCCTTAAGAAGTTCATCGTTTTTTTTGATGTCGCTCATCACAAAGAAAAATTAAATTAAAGAATTGTGGAAAAATCCACACGTTAGTATATTCACGAAGTGCAAAGTCAACATGGACAATGCTTATAGGTTGCAAAGTAAGTAAAATATTTTGTAATTCAAATGCTTTAGTGGTAAAAAAAACGAAAAAGATAGGCTAAAAGTGAATAAATTTCACGTAATCAAGGCATCGTCAGCCCCTTTCCGTCGTTTTCCATGAAATATTCACGGTGCACACTCAAATCAGTGAGAGGTAGATGACGGCAGCCGGAATGGCAAAAAGTGCCGAATCGAATCTGTCGAGCCATCCGCCGTGTCCCGGGAGAATATGTCCGGAGTCCTTTACCCCCAGTTTTCGTTTGAGTCTTGACTCCACAAGATCGCCCCAAGTGCCGAAAGCCACCACAACGCAGGCGAATCCCGCCCATGTCAGTCGGTTGAAGATATCGCTCTGTTGGCATAATTCGTTATTGAATGAGGCAAATGACGCCAAGATTTGTGATATGGCAATAGCGAGCAGTCCCCCTCCGATAGTACCTTCCCAAGATTTCTTAGGCGAAACCGACGGGAAGAGCCTGTGTTTCCCGAATTTGGACCCGATGAGATATGCCCCTGTGTCGGAAGTCCAAATAAAGAAGAATAGGGATAGAGTGAAAATATATGTATATCCGAGTCCTTCCTGCACTTGAATGAACTGCAGATAAGGCAGAAGCGAAAATGGGAGTGCAATATACAAGATAGCCATAAAGCTGAAAGCCCAATTCTCAATTTTCCTGAACCCTTTCATATAAAGTTCAGAAATGAGGATGTACATAAAAGTGAGCAGAAGCGGAATAAACACTTTCATTCCCAATCCGGCCAGTCCGACATTGATTTCGAACATAGCATAGTAAAGGTATACGGCTCCCACTGTAGTAATCAGGCGGTTTACCTGTATTCTCAGTCCCGCATTAACCAAATTACAGAATTCCCATGTAGCCAAACCTGTGATTACGGCGAAAAGGAGGTTGAATCCAAGAGGTGAGAATATAGCGGTTCCAACCACCAGAAGCACATAAACGAGTCCGGTTGCAGCCCTTACGAGCAATGTGTCGAAAGGGTTAGAGTCTTTCTTTATTTCAGTAGATTCATCGTTGTTTAACAGCCCTCCGTCGAGAGGGCTGTTATCGTATTTATTATCAGAATTAGTCTCAGTCATCAGAATAACTTAAGTTGATTTACAGAAAAATTGTATTCAAGAATTCAAAGGGAAAAACGTCGCAATCATTTTCTATCCCTACAGGGTCCAATGAGATTATCAATCCGAGAAAATTTATTCATCATTAAGGTCGATTACGATTTCATCCTCATCGTCCTCATCATCCTGCTCGTTGTCGGGCAAAACTTCCTCAATATTCAATTTTCTTCTTCTACGGCTTGAAGTAAGTGCAACCTCTTCACCTTCCTCTTCATCGTCGTCATTGTCTTCTTCAGCAGTTTTCTCTTCATCTGTCTTTTCCTCATCTTCGAGAGCGTTACTTCGGATTGGGTCTACCGTTTCATCTTGAATTTCAGCCACTTTTTCATCAGCGATGATGTCATCGGTTTCTTCCGTTTCGTTTACAATCTCTTTCTCAGGCTGTTTTTGCTCAGGCAGTTCATCCTCTATCACCTCAACAACATCGTCATCAGATTCATCATCGCTTAAATCTATAGCCAGTTCCTGCGGTTCGTCATCTTCAACGGCTTTGTCATAAGCAGGTGCATTATCTTCAGATTCCACGACATTTTCATCCTTATCTTTCATTTCATGGTCAGAAGTCTTGTCAGGAACGTTGTAAGAAGGTTTTGGTTGATTATCTTCAGCCATTTCCTTGTCATTGTCATCTTCCGTTGTTTCAGACGAGCTGTCCATAGCCGACCAGCTATCCAAGAACGGATTGTAGTCGTCGTTCATGGTAGGTTCATCGTTTTGGAAATCAGTATCAGGCAGTTCGTTTTCATTTTCTTCATCCTTATATGGAGGATTTTGCCTGTCGTCATTCTCTATCTCGTCGGGGAAGAGTGAAAGTTCAATATTTGCTTTTTTCCCTGATACGTCTTCATTAGTTTTACTGTCTTCCTCTTCAACGATATCATCCTCTACTTCTACGACATCATCCTCATCTTTAACTATATCATCCTCCACATCACTCAACGCTTCCTTCTCCGGTTCATAATTTTCATTATCGAGAGTCTGATTATCGGTGACCTCTTTAACATCCTCTTCATTATCATCGTCGGCATCATTTCCCATTCCCAGACTGTTCATATAATCCTGCTCAGCCTTAAGTCTTCTCTGTTCCTCTTCATCCTCCTGTTCTTTTTCCATCCTGGCTCTTTCCTCTTCGCGTCTTTTCCGATCCTCCATCCTTCTTTGTTCAGCCAGTCTGCGTGTTTCCTCATGCCTTCTCATTTCTTCCCTTCTAAGCCTTTCCTTTCTTTCATACTCCTCTTTTCTTCTCTGCTCTTCCAATTCCATCTGTTTCTGTTTTTCCTGTTCCTCCATCAGTCTCCGCTGTTTCTCCACAACAGCTGCAAGAGCTTTCTGTCGGATGATTTCGGCATTTTCGTCGGCGAAATCCACCATCTGGTCATTATCGCTCTGCTGTCCTTTATCTATGTTTTCGTTGAGTTCCATGATTTCGTCGGATCTTGACCTCCACTGTCTTGGTCCGAAAATCATCTCGAGGTCAGCCGGATAAATCACTTCCTTATCGATGAGCAGTTGTGCGAGTTGCTGCAGCCCCTGTGCATGTTGCGAGAGCACTTCTTTCGCCCTTTCGTACTGCAATTGTATGAGGTCCTTGACTTCCTCATCAATCATTTGTGCCGTAGCCTCACTATAAGGTCTGCTAAATGAATTTTCGCTGAAATTATAGTAGTTCACGTTAGGCATTCTCTGCCCCATTCCATAAACTGAAATCATTCCGTATACCATCTTGGTCACCCTTTCGAGGTCGTTGCTTGCACCAGTGCAGATATGTCCGGTGAATAGTTCCTCAGCAGCCCTACCACCGAGCAGTCCGCAAATCTGGTCGAGCAGTTCCTCTTTAGTGGTTACCGGCCGTTCTTCCGGCATATACCAGTTAGCTCCGAGCGCATTTCCTCTCGGCACGATTGTGACCTTGACGAGCGGATTAGCATGTTGCAAGAACCATGAGATAGTGGCATGTCCGGCTTCGTGAATCGCGATAGTACGCTTTTCGCTCTCTGTCATGACCTTCGTTTTCTTTTCGAGTCCACCGAGCACTCTGTCCACCGCATCGAGGAAGCACTGTTTGTCGACCCATTCCTGCTTTCTTCTCGCGGCAATGAGTGCTGCCTCGTTGCATACGTTAGCAATATCGGCTCCAGACAGTCCCGGTGTTTGTCGTGCAAGAGTCTCGACATCCACCGACTCGTCAATTTTAATCGGTTTGAGGTGGACATTGAAAATCTGCTGTCTTTCTTTCAGGTCGGGCAGTTCTACTGTGATTTGCCTGTCGAACCTACCAGCTCTGAGCAGCGCTTTGTCGAGTATGTCAGCCCTGTTGGTAGCCGCCATAACAATAACTCCGGTATTAGCTCCAAATCCGTCCATTTCGGTAAGAAGCTGGTTGAGAGTGCTTTCCCTTTCGTCGTTCGACTGAATGCTGGCTTTTCCGCTTCTCGCCCTACCGATAGCGTCGATTTCGTCGATGAAAACGATGCAAGGAGCTTTTTGCTTAGCCTGTTGGAAGAGGTCCCTTACTCTTGAGGCTCCGACCCCGACAAACATCTCGACGAAATCCGATCCAGAAAGCGAGAAGAAAGATACGTTAGCCTCCCCCGCCACAGCTTTAGCGAGGAGAGTCTTACCCGTTCCCGGAGGTCCCACGAGCAGTATGCCTTTAGGAATTTTTCCACCCAGTTCCGTGTATTTCTGCGGGTTTCTGAGGAAGTCGACCACTTCCTGCACCTCCTGTTTAGCTCCATAGAGTCCAGCCACATCCTTGAATGTGATTTTATCCGATCCCGACTTACCACCATCGAACAATTTGGCTTTAGACTTGCCGAACGAGAAGATTCCGCCACCGCTTCCTCCTCCCATTCTTCTCATGATGATAATCCAGAATGCGATAAGGAATATAAACGGGAATATTTGCCAGAACACGTCCCAGAATCCGGAACCGCCGTTTTCGTATTTGACATCGCCATTGAATCTTCCATTTTTCTTAGTCTGCTGAATGAATTCATCGAGTTTGTCGACAGATGAGAAGTTAGTGACGAGCACAAGTCTTCCTTTAGAGTCGAGCGGTAGAGATTCTCCGACTCTGAGTCTGTAGTCTTTTTTAATTTCGAAAGTCAGTTCCTGGTCAGCCTTATTGACAAAGATATTGTCGACGTATCCGCTGTCCATACATTCCTGGAATTTGGTGTATGGCAATTTAGACGTTTTTTCCCCGTTATTAGAGAATATCATGACAAAGAGTAATGCCAAGAGTCCGATGTAGACCCATGTAAGGTTGAATTTGGAATTCCCCTTGTTATCGTTGTTTTTACCGTTTTGTAGGTTGTTTCGGTTGTTTCTGATAAATTTGTTCTGCTGGTTTTTCTTATCCATAAATAATGCAATATAAAGAAATCCGGTAATAAATTAGTCAATATCAGGCAAGTCGGTGAATTTAGCATCTTCCCAAAGATGGTCGATGTCATAGAAATCCCTGTTTTCTTTCAAGAATACATGAACGATGACATCTCCATAATCCATAGCGACCCACAGGCAGTTTCTGAGTCCGTCGACGGCATGCGGTTTTTCTTGAGCCTTCTTTATTGAGAATTCGCAAATAGAGTCGTAGATTGCAGAGACATGACTTGGTGAATTAGCGTCACAAATCACAAGATACTTGCAAATCGTGTCGTGAATTTCATTCAAGTCAGCGATTCTGATATTATGTCCTTTTTTTTCTTGAATACCCTCTACTATACTTTCAATCAGGTTGTTATTAATTTTCATATTTATCAAGGCGCAGGGAATTTTAACAGTTTGTTTTTAAACGGCTTAGAACAAATGAACTTATTTCCTGCCAGTTATAAATAATTAAGTTTACAAAAATAAATGATATAAAAACAGAGCGACTCGATAGTCCTCGCAATTAAAAGGCAAAGTTAATGAAAACCTTTTTGCCTACAAAATAAAGTTATCCATTTTTTATCATGTCAATCGTTAAAATAATAGAAAAAGTGGAAGTGATGGTTGATATAAATCAAAAATTAGTATATTTGCATTGAATTTGACAATTGATATCATATAATTTGAAATCCTATAAAAACTTTTAAAAACAAATTTAACGATGTTAATGAATAATTGGTTTGAGTGCAAGGTGAAGATAGACAAGACACTCGAAAACGGAACACAGAAGAAAGTGACAGAACCCTATTTGGTAGATGCTATGAACTTTACGGACGCCGAAGCCCGCATAATCAAGGAGATTACCCCTTATTGCAACGGTCAGTTGGAAGTAGTAGACATCAAACGAGCAAAATACAGCGAAATGTTCACGAACGAAGCCGACAGTGCAGATAAATGGTATAAGGCGAAGGTTATGTTTGTTACCTTAGACGAAAAGAGCCAGACCGAGAAACGCACAGCGACGCTGATGCTGGTTCAGGCTGGCAGTTTCAAAGACGCGCTCTTCACTTTAGAAGAAGGTATGAAGGGCACAATGGCCGACTATGAGATCAACACCATTCAAGAGACCAACATATTGGACATATTCCCATTTGAGTCGGAAGAGAAATCGGATAAGACAGCAGAACAATAGACTGGAGAGATAAAGAGAACAGAAAGGAGATAAAGATTACAGAAAGTACAGGTTTTGGCATTATAGGCAGGGACAGGTGATTACAGACTGGTAGATGAGGAATTATAGAAACGGTTGATATTGTAGTTCAAAAAAAGACAAATAATGATTGAGTCATCATTAAAAGAGATATATAATGAGCTTCCAGATGGCACGAGGCTTGTGGCGATATCAAAGTATCACCCTGCCTCAGCGATTGCGGAGGCATATAGTTTCGGCCAGCGGCTCTTTGGCGAGAACCACGTTCAGGAATTGCTGTCAAAAGTGAGTGATTTGCCCGATGACATAGAATGGCATTTCACCGGTCACCTTCAGACAAATAAGGTGAAATACATCGCACCTTTTATCAGCATGATTCATTCAGTTGACAGCATGAAGCTGATTAAGGAGGTCGACAAGCAAGGCCGTCGAGTAGGTCGCCGAATAAATTGTCTGCTGGAGCTTCATGTTGCCGCAGAGTCGACCAAATACGGTTTTAGTGCAGAAGAACTTAAGGAGTTGTATGAGAGTCATTCATTTGACATTTTTTCCAATGTGAACATATGCGGCCTGATGTGTATGGCAACGAACACCGATGACACCGAGCGAATCAAGGAAGATTTTTCAACAGCCAAGTACGTATATGATGAAATCCGCAGTAATTATTATGCAGGCAGCGATTCTTTCAAGGAGTTGTCGATGGGAATGAGTGACGACTACAAGATAGCCCTGAATTACGGTTCCACCTTGGTGAGGATCGGCACCCGAATCTTTGGCGAGCGTGTATATTGACAATAAAAACAAGCATATATGGAACACAGGCGTGACATAGCCCGTTATTTAGGTCAGAAATACAGTGAGCGCGGCGAGTTTAGCAGCCAGACGCTGGACATTCTGATAAACATGATAGAACCGATGAAGGTTCTTCGCGGCACAGTATTGCTTCATGAAGGTGAGATCTGTAAATACATATACTATATAGAGCGCGGTTTGGTACGTCAGAGTTATTATAAGAAGGGCAAGCAATTGACAGAGCACATAGGCTATGAAGGCAGCATGATAATGTGTATAGACAGTTTGTTCAATCATGAGCCGTCCTTACTAACGATTGAAACATTGGAGCCCTGCATGATATATGGATTGAAATACGATGAGATGGTATTTGCAGCTCACAGTTCTTTTGAATTTTGCAATCTTCTGATGTCGATATACAAAGAGTCTTTAATTATCTCACAGCACAAGGCTGACATGCTTCGTTTTTCGAGTGCCCGTGAGCGTTATGAGCAAACGATGTCGGAACATCCTGAGATAATCCGTCGTACTCCTCTTCATATAGTAGCCTCATATCTTCAGATAACTCCAGAGACTTTAAGCAGAGTTCGCACATTAATAAGTGACAGTGTTCTTCCACAATGAAAAGTATGAAACTACAAGAGATAACACTTAAGTTCCCAGAGATTTCAGACGACCGCGGCGTGCTATGTATCTCAGAAAACGGTTCATTGCCGTTTGACTTAAAGCGAGTGTTTTGGATATACGACATATCAGAGGGCAAGACCCGTGGTGGTCATGCTCACCGCAGTTGTGAGGAAGTTGTAATAGCTCTTCGCGGCAGTTTTGACATGTATGTGGACGACGGCAAAAGCAGCAAGACAATCCGCATGGAGCATCCCACAAAAGGCATATATATCCGCAAGGATGTGTGGTGTGAGTTGCGCAATTTCGCTCCCGGCACGATATGTCTTGTATTTGCTTCAGAGCCCTACAATCCGGAAGGTTATGTTAATGACTACAACGAATTTCTTAAGTTATGCAAATAGGCCATTCCATCAACGTACGAGCTTATGATCCTTCAGACCGTGAATTATGGGATTCAGTAGTGAAAGAAAGCAGGAACGGCACATTTCTGTTTCTTCGCGGTTTTATGGACTATCACAGCGACCGTTTTTCCGACTGTTCCCTTTTGTTTGAGAAGAATGGGAAAGTTGTGGGTTGTTTTCCGGCGAATTACAGTTCATCTGATGATTGTGTGTATTCTCATCAAGGCCTGACTTACGGAGGTTTGACCGTATTGCGTAGCGTAACGTCGTCGGAGATGGTTGAGATGTTTGACTTGCTAATCAGCCATTACCATCAGACCTACGGAAGATGCATACTGGTTTACAAGCCGATTCCACATATTTATCACTCCTACCCTTCAGACGATGACCTTTACTGTCTTTTCCGTCATGGAGGAAATCTAGTGTCGAGGAGTTTGTCGTCGTGCATAGACTTGTTACACCCCGTAGGTATGAACGAATTACGTCGTCGCTGCGTTGCCAAGGGTCGCAGAGTCGGTCTGGAAGTGGTTGAGGTGTCAGACAAGTCGTCTTATATGTCCTACTGGCACCTGTTGTCCGCTTGCTTGGAAAGCGGTCATGGCGTTCGTCCGGTTCACAGTGCTGAAGAGATGCTATTGTTGTCGGACCGTTTTCGCGCCAACATATCGCTATATGTAAGCAGGACATCATCGGGTGAGATTGTGTCTGGTGTATGGTTGTTTAAATGTGGCGATGTGCTTCACACCCAGTATTTGGCGAGCAGTCCCAAGGGCAAGGAATGCGGCGGTCTTGATTTGATAATCAGCGAGATAATCCGGCGTTACTCTACTGATTTCCGTTATTTGGATTTCGGCATATCGACCGAAGATGGCGGCAGGATTCTGAACAGCGGTTTGCTGTTTCAGAAAGAAGGCTTCGGTGGTCGTGGCATATGCTACGACAGTTATCGTGTTGATCTATAACTATGATCTTATTCTTTCATTAGAACAGGAGAAATACAAAGAATGAGTTCCACTTTCCCCATCGAATCCCCATCGAATTAATGTCTACATCATTTATTATTAAGGTTTTATTTGTTTTTTTTAATAAAAAAATATATATTTGCAAAAAACACAACAAAAAGCAAGTACAACCATTAATTTGTAAGAAAGTGGTGTTTAATGCTTTAAATTAAGAAAAGATTATATGTTTTCATTTTTCATTTAAAACTTTGTTCATGGATAATTATCCATTTAAAGAATAAACGTTATGATAAATAAAATAACATATCGTAAACATTATGTAAGGCCCATGATATCGACAATTGCAATGTCAAGTTGCAATCTTCTGTTAGACAGTGATGACAAAGACCTTCCATTCGATCCTGGAGACGGCACCGGAGAAGCACTTGCGCCCGAACTACACGACGAATGGGATTGGGATGATGATAACTGGAAAAATAATCTATGGTAAACAATCCATTAATTTAATAATATGAAAAGATTATTCATAATATGCTTCATGCTTGCAGGCCTAACCGAGGCATTAGCTCAAGACTTTAAGCTGTATTTTGCCAATAATGTGACAGACGTGTCCGATTTTAATGAAATAGAAACGTCTGACGAATTGAATTGGCGTGAGGTTCAGAATGGTGATATCAGCGGAAACCAGGTTGAGGTTGATGCCGTGAAGCAAATGTTTGCTTCAGAGGAGATGAAAGGAGTTGAACAACAGCATCAATATTGGAAGATGCGCGACCATTCTCTCCTTTGTTTCCGAATAGAAGATGGTGAAGGTAAGTATGGCAATTATGAGGTGGAAGTAAAAGACGGTACAAATACTTTGACAATGACCGCCAGCCGTTATTTCTATACAAATGCACCGCTTAGCGACAAACCTTTGGAAGTACGTGTTTGGCCTAGTAGGAAAAAGAAATCGGATGGTATTTATTTCAGGTATTACGTATATGACTGGGATGATGCCCATCTCTACACCTTCAATTTAGATGCCAAACGTCAGCTAGAGGACGAAACCTACAAGATTGAATATGTTTTGGAAGGAATGGATGAAAATGGTTCAACCACCACAGAAATCCATCAACTTGAAATACGAAACAAGTACTTTCAGACATTCTATGTGCCTGAAGACCGACAACTTCAGGATGTATTTCTGATGAGTGGGAAGAATCGGCTTAGAATCAATAAATCCCGACTACATCCGGGAACGTCGCCTTACACCAACTATGATGTTACGAGACTTACTCCATCATTCGTTCTCGACAAGCATGAGAATCGTGAATTGGTGAATTTCAACGCATTGGGTTCCGGACTTTACGAACATTTCGACACTCTTTATGTAACACTTCTCAACGAAAAAGGTGCCTACGTAAGCCGGGCGACATTCAACGTTGAACGTGTGGATGAAAATGGGCACCGCATTAACGACGCCGATGTGAAATATCTGAAATACGATAGCAATAAAAAGGCACATCTCATACTTACTCACGGCCATCCAGCCTACATAGAGATATTGTCAAATGGGTATTTGCCAACCATTTATAAATACAGTGGTTCAGCCGATCCAATAACAGGAATAGTCAGTGAGGAACTTTGCAATGCCACAATTATGCTAAAAAAGGGTAATGTGGATGAAAGCGGATTTGCTTTGGCACAACAGAATTTAATCACACTAAAAGACGAGAAAATCATTGTAGTTCGTGGTGACACAGACTATTGTTTGTGTTCAGAAGAAATCAACGACCTAGGTGGATACGTACCGACCGATACACTGTTCTATTCGGAGAGTTGCGGACACAACTATCCTAAAATGCTTAACAACAAGTCCGTGGAACGCTTAGCCCAGGCAGAGATGGTATATAGTTTGTCCGCCAACGCAATTTCTGATTGTACACTCAACTGTGTAGAAGAGAAAAGTGGTGCCATTCACGCAGCAAAACCCATCAGCTCTGAGATAATAAGTACCACTGATTTTCCTTCTTTCAGTCGCAACTATTATTTTCAGAGATTCGACCTCGTGGGAGCGATGCCTCAAAATGTTGTATGCCGGCTGCAGTTGAAAGCGGAAAACACCTCATACAACCAATTTCCTTTGCTTGTGAACCACTGGTTCGACCGTGAACAGAGCAAAAAAGATGCTGAGGACGATGTAAACAATGATATAGCTCCCGACCAAAGTAGCAGCACAGAGACGACGATGGCAGACAGCAATTTCAATGTAGCTCTGCCAATAAACTTTAAGTTTTCATTCAACCCCTTAGTTGTCAAAACATCAGTTATATGGGACTTCAGCCGTCAGTTGGTGGATTTCCAGATAGTCGGCATATACGATCAAGCCGCCGGCCCCCACGAAGGTGAAAGCGAAGCGAGAAGTGCCCAACGACAGGAAGTAGAAGCCGCTGCCGGATATGGATATGGAAAATGGAATGAAAATGGAACAACAAAATATAACCTTGGTCAGAAAAGCATGCCATTGAAAAACGACCTGGCAAATGCGGCCGACGATATTTTCACTGTCACGCCTGCTTTGGGTGCAGGATGGTTTGGAGGGTTCAAAGTAGGACTTCGAAGAGTGTTTACCACTGGCTATGATGATGAAGACCGAGATAACACATTCTTGCTAACAGAAGCCTCCGGCAACATAGGCTATGCATTCACGATGTCGTTTCCCAATCTCATTGACAAATATCTGGGAAGCGGGCCAATCAGTACAGTTGTAAAAAAGATCCCATGTCTGAGTTTAGGTGGACAATTTGGTGCATCCGCAGGACTTACCTTCGGAATGCAGTCGTTTGACCCATACAGAGAAATGTCATCTCAAAACTCCGGTTTCTTCACCAATTTTGAAGCTCAAGCAAAGGCAGGTGTGTGGGCACAGCTAACAATCCCGAGCAATCCTATTTTATGTGGAACGGCAGGTCTGCGAGCCGGAGTTAAATTCGCTTTCAGGGCAGGAGCCGCAGTACCGTTTGATTTCAGCAATTTTGGATATGGCGTGGAATTTTTCGGACTTGGCGTGATTGAGGCATTCGCCAACATACATACTCCACTATTCCACTGGTCGGGAAAGGCAGGAGTATATCTTGGAGGTTCGAAACTCTTTCCAGACGACGGATATAATCCCTTCCACAAGGATTTCCCCGCATGGCTGAATGATGGTGATGTGAAGTCGGTTGGAGATGCATGGCGTGCCCCCCAACATATAGAATCGAGCAACATGGGTGAACCGTTGATCAGCGATGTGGCAATCGATGCAAATCCTCATTTTCTTGATGAACAAACCGTTGTTGTGAACCATCTGGGCCATCCTGACGACTATAATGACGATTATGTAGCCACAGTTGACTTGCAGACAAAATCCATCCAAGACCTGTCGATGTCAGATGATATGATTGCACATAGTCATATGCGCTCCAAACGAGGTGATTATGAGGTTGTGGTTTATGAAGAAAGCACAGTTGCAGTGGATAATTCAGAGCTGAACGACGAAAATGCGGCAGAACAAAGCAACAATCTTGCGAACCACACACGCATTATGTCGGCATTCCGCCAGCCAGACGGGACCTGGCTGAAATTGCCAGTAAGCCCGTTAGATGACAATGGCATTGCAAACAACCTTCCAGTTGTAACAATCCAGGACGACGGAAAGGCAGCCTGTGTATGGCAAAGAGGCATTTCCGAATGGTATGAGCCGGAAACTGAAAGTGAACAAATATATCCATATTTTATGAAAGGCCATTTGGTATATTCCTACTACGATGGTAATGAATGGAGCCAGCCAAAAGTTCTCTTTGCAGTTGACAAGAATCAAATGGCCGGTCAATATGACCTTATCATGCGTAATGACACAGTGCTTATAGGATGCAATGTTGTCAGTCAGTATTCAGGTCCAGAGAGCCGTAACACGCATTTCATCTACTTCAGTTGTGGTTCAGAAGATTTACTCAGTACATATTATGAGGACATAAAACCAGAGAGGTTCTTCATGAACCGCGTGGGCCAGCACGCAGTAATCGCCATGCTATATGAGAAAAGCGATTCTCTGAAAGACATCTATGTGAAGACCCTCAACATGAATGGTCATAACGAAGGGTGCGTTGGGAACAACCTTAACCTGTCATTCTGTCACTCTCAGCTCATCAAAATCGTGTGCGACCGTTCAGCACAAGATATTGACGACTTCGCTATACTATGGACAGAGATGAACAATACCATCAACGAGGAAGATGGTTCTCACACATCCACTGATGACGTTAGAGGACTGCTCAACGCATCCCGAGTTCATCTAACAAACACGGCACTGTGCGTGACTGCGCCTATTACCTTAGGAACCGATCAAAACGGCATGGTGATTACCGACTTTGACGGAGTGCTTGACGACTCACGAATACGTGTGGTATATTCCCTTGCAGACCCACAGACAGGAGGTGCCGTTGTGATGACTAACGAAAAATATTTCCAAAACAGCTTTGAGAGCGATGTTACATATTCTCGTAATTCATTAGCCAGCCACAATCTACTTCCAGTAAATGTCATGGTTCACAATACCGGTACATCAGCTATTAAAAGTGTCACCGCAACCATCAACGGTCAAGATTTTATTATTCCAGATAGTTACGTAGCTCCTCTCCGCCAGCAGACCTTTATCGTGAACTATCCAGTGGATGATGATTTCGATGGATATATGTCAACAAATGTGACTGTTGAGTTCGACAATGTGTTTAAAGCTAAATCACATCCTCGACACGCAAAGAGCTTTATCCGACAGACCACGCAGATGCCTAGCACAAGAATCAAGAGCACAGAGGAAATCGGGCTAAAACTTATCGGACAAAGCATTGAGGATGGAGTGAACACATTCGTTGTTGAGCTAACGGACAACAGTATGCGAGGCATGAATCAAGCAAATACTGTGATAGTAGGCTTGTATGCTCATCCTGGTTCTTTCGAACCTCTGACAAACGAAGCTGAGGTGAGAGTTTCCAGTTCCGATTTCATGATTATTGGAGGCAAGCGCAAAGCTTTTGCTACTATATCTATTGATGGCATCACACAACCAATAAAGGCTTTTATCAACACTCGTGTGGTAGACACTTCAATAATTGTAGGAGAAGAACTGACCGGAGAGCAACAACAGGAAAGCATCGTGGATAACGTGCTAGGATTTGAGAATACATACGCAGTCAGACTCTATCCTACCGACAATCCTACAGATTTGAGACAACTTCTTGAAGAACCGGCAAAAGAACATCGTATACATTTGGAGATTGAGAACAATGGTGTACGTCTTTCCGGGCTGAAAAACGGAGAACATATACGTCTCTTCACAACAAGCGGTATAACAGTATTCAGCGAAAAAATCGATAACTCCTCTCTTTTCATTCCACTTGAGAAACATGGCATATACCTTCTAACCGGAGAAAAAGAGGTTTTCAAATTCAGATACTAAATAAAATCTTCAGTGATTATATAAAGTTATAATTATGAAAAAGCTATTTTTGTATTTAATGACCATAATCCTTTCAGTTGAAGGTAAGGCACAAACATATAATATCAATGTCAGCAATCCAGTCAACGGAACAGTAACAAGCAGTCACACCTCAGCATCGGCGGGTCAGATTGTCGCCATACTGGCATCACCATCTTCTGGTTATGACCTAGGACGTATCACTGTTAAAGGCAACACATCCACACCAACAGTTTATGAAAGCGACGGCATCGTGTTCAATGGAGACGGCACATCCTTTGACGGATGGATAAAGACACAGGACGGAGGAAGCGGATGGGCCATAACAGATGGAAATTCTTTTGCCACTTCTTATGAACTATGTACGCTTGAACAGACTGTAACGCTGACGGATATATGCTATAGTGAGGCACAACTCGATGAAGGACTTATTGCCACGGCATCAGTTGATATGTGTGCAACGATGGGCGCTAGTGTAGCGCAAGCTATCGTAAAAATGCTGGATGTCAGTGGTAACGAAATAGGAAGCGTGACAGTTGTAGACGACCTCAGTGAACATGATTGGCAGACATATACAAAGACCTTCACTCTCGTAAGCGGTACCCACCAGTTGAAATACATTCTGTCTGGCAAGGATGCGGTTTATTGGGAAGGATATTACGGACCGAGGTTCCGAAATGTAAATATCATTACTGATGTGACACCGGCAAATAAACCCTCTGGCACAAGACTGCTAAGATTTGTAATGCCGGCTGAAGAAGTCAGCATAAGCTCAGTATTCGAACCTTCCGACCCCGATATAGCGTTCGAAGGTGAAGACCCATTGTTATGGACATCTTACAGACGTTCATTCTCAGGCAACGGAACATTTGCCTCACCATACTACATCTCCACTGCAGGGCAACTGGCACAACTGGCATACGATGTGAATAACGGAAACGACTATAACGGAAAAATCTTTGTGTTGGCAGAAGATATTGACTTGGAAAAGAAGGTTGATGGCGAACAGGTACAATGGGTGCCTATCGGTGGACGAGATGGCGTGTTCAGAGGACAGATGTATGGAAGGGAGTATTGGAACGCAAATGCGGGAAAAAAGTGTCATGTGGTTAAAAATATGTATATAAATGATTCAACAACGCCTGAAGACACCTACAACTTTAATTACTACTATGGACTTTTCGGGCAGGCGACTAACACACTGCGCGACATCATCATGACCGACGCTGAGATTTCAGTTGTAGGGACTTTCAATATAGCAAATCCAAATGTAGGAATTCTATGTGGCAGTCATACGTCTTCAATTGCATCTCAAACACCCCCCATTTACAATTGTTCAGTAAGCGGAAAAATAGATGTCAAAACCTACGCATATGCTTTTGTAGGAGGTTTGGCTGGTAAGTTCGATCATCCTTTACCAACAGCAATCTTGAATTGTACGTCTGAAGTTAGTATAAATACCGTAGGGACTAGTGTGAGAGCGGGAGGTATTGTCGGATATCTTGAAGAAGCCTGCATAACAGACTGTCAGGCAATAGCAGATATTTCCTGTACCAGAGGATATGCAGGAGGAATTTGTGGCTATTGTGAAGTTAACAGCGAAAACGGAGGGCAAATCTCCGCTTGTGTCTCTTCGGGATCTGTCGGTATCACGGGCCAAGGATATGCCGGAGGTATTTGTGGATATGCAAATTTAACAGATATACACTCATGTGTCTGTATGTCAACCATCACTGGCAACACTAAGGCAACGTTCGGAGGCATCTGTGGATATATTTCCTCAGGATCTTTGAGCCATAGTGTCTTTACAGGATTGATCGATGGTTCTAAGGCTTGGTATGCCGGTGGCATAGTCGGATATATATACGAAAATCAAGAAGAAGTGGTGAGTTGTTGTCTGATGACAGGTACAATAAAGTCAACAGATAAAGATACCCCATGTTATGCCATATCAGGATATGTGGTTAATCCACTGGTTGTTATAGCCAACAGTTATTATGACACAACCCTATGCGGACTTGAGGCATTGCCAACTATGGAAACGACACACCCTACCGTTAAAGGGCTTACAACAGCTGAAATGACAACAGGAAGTCAGCAAGACATGACATTCCTCACTTCAGAGGATAATTATGGATTCATATTTGCAAAAGGATATTATCCAAGAGTGTTCAACAACGAATCTCTTCTTTCAGAATCGTCACAACAATATCAAAGAGGGGCATGGCTCGCATCACTACCTCTAACTATGGAGTCAGGCGACCTGGCATACGACTTAGTTGCAACGGTGACAGCACAGCAAAAGATGGGAATGTGGACAGAACTGGAATTCGACCCTTCAACACAGCAGTGGGAGTCGAACGAGGTTCGTGTCAACAGCTCAGCCAGCCTGCCTAAGGATGCTTCATGCATTAAAGTGGAAGGAGTGAAAGCCACAGTTTGCGACAAGGGCAACTTCACAATGACAGTATCTGTGGGTTCTCTCTTCCGTCCTATTCATTTCGATATCGTTTCCTATGGCACACCATGGGACGGCACCATTGCCGACGGTATAGCAACAGGAACAGGTTCCCCATCCTCTCCTTACATTATACGCACACCAGAGGAACTGGCTTATGCCGTCAATAATAACAGAGCTGATGCCTGTTACCGTCAGATATGTGATATATGGTTGAACGAACGAATGATAGACAGTGAAGAGGAATTTATCCTACAGGTGTCAGAACCCCGTAAAAACCGTCACACATGGTTCAGTAACACAACCTGGAATGGCATCTATGACGGCACAAACCATTACATACGTGGTCTCTACTTTATGTTGCCACAAGACATCAAGGACGAGGCATGGGGATTGTTCGGAACCGTCACCACAGGGGCAGAAGTAAAGAATCTCGGTGTTATCGATGTGAGTATGCAGTGTCTGGACTTTCAACTGGGCACATTGGATGCTTACGATAACTGTCACAACTCCATTGGCGTGTTGGCCGGAATATGTGACGGACACATCCGTAACTGTCTGACTCAAGGCGCCATAGACACATTCCGAAGAGTTTATTCCAAAGTGAAATATGCATGGCACTTTTATATGAAGATGGACTATATTGGCGGCTTATGTGGACGAGTTGGAGTGAACAATGATGAAGCGTTAGTGGAAGACTGTGTTTCGGCAGTCACATTTCTGACTGGATATTCAGTGGCAGGAGCATTCACAACACGCTTCCCAGAAGTCAACAGAGGAATGGTGAGCCACAGTCTTTCACTCTCCCCACAACTGTATTACGGCTACTATGTGGATGCCAACGGTGTTGCATACGACCAAGCAACAGAGAGTCTCGGAGAATCCGACTGTCTCAACGACTGCCATTATCCAAAAGGATTCAGATATACCGGTCCATCAACTGATTCATCTCCTGCCAGTGGCGACGACATAGCCACACTGAATGAAGCATTCTCAAGCTCTAACCTTTGGGTTACAGATGATGAATACTACCCAATGCTGACTGCTTTTTCAAAATCCTTCGGTAAATTGCTTACACTGCCATTTACTCCTGAAGAAGGCGACAACATAGCCGATGTTCACCAGCAAGTGACATTCAACCCTGGAAATCTGCATTGGCAATTATTCAACAACGGTTCCAGTCAATATTTTGAGTTGGACAGCGACATGGGAGTTCTCTCCCCATTAAGGGCGATGAATAACTACTACGAAAAGGTATGGATGCCTATGATGTACGGCCAGACTCCAGACGAAAAGGAATTTGTTATCATTCAATTCGGAACGAGTTACACGGGCGTCAAGCCTGGGATCACATTCAAAGACGAGAATGCCCGCCTAATGTGTGTGGAAAACTTCGACAGAAACAGTGACGGCAACATAACGTTGTCAGAGCTGGGAAGCGTCACAAACGATGAGACACTCACGGCATTCCAAACATCAAACGCGCCAAACATAAAGGAATTTCCTGAATTCCGCTATTTCAAGGCTGTCAACAATCTAACTACACAGTTGCAGTCAATGCATTCGCTTGAAAGCATACAACTGCCATTTGCTTTGGATACAATTACTGCAGATGCTTTCAACGGCTGTTCGTCACTCAAGGAAGTCACCATCCCCGCTCGAGTGGAGACACTGGGAGCACATCCGTTCTATGGTTCAGGAGTGGAGAATATCTATGTTGACAAATTCAACGAGTCGTTCCAGTCACGAGATGGACTACTGTTCGACAACGACAACCGCCTGATATGCTATCCTAACGGACGTACAGGCTCCGCAACGCTTGAAGGAGATATAACCGAGATAGGTCCAAACGCCATATATAAACTGACGGATTGCGACACAATCTTTATCGATGCCCCGAACTACTGGGATGTGGTATATCTCAATGCCGGAGGAATCGAGACTATTGACGGCTCATTACCTATGATATATGTTAAGGATGCCACCTACGACCAGACACTTCTCGACAGTTATCTCTATGATGACTCGTGGTGGGACTATGCAGAAACAGGGCATATAGGACGTTACTATCCTCTCACCGTAACATCAGCCAAGGCAGCAACCTTATATATCGGTTTCGACACTCATTTGCCAGCAAACCTAAAGCCTTATATAGTGACAACCACAAACGATGACGAGAAGGTTGCTCATCTGACCAGGCTGACCGACAATAGCGATCATAATACTCAGGAAGTGCCGATGCTGACACCAGTGGTCATCTTTGCCGATGCACCCGGAGTATACAACCTCTTTCCTCTATTCGAAGAACTCGAGCCGTTCCCAATGTGGAAAAACCTGCTTATTGGCTCCGACAGAAACGGAATGCCTGTATATCAAGAAGATGCCGCGCGAGGAAACATACTCACTCTCGGACGTAATGCCAGCAGAACACTAGGTTTCTACTTTTATACAGGCGAACAAATTCCACCGTACAGAGCATATCTAAGCTCAAATGATATTTCAAACATAAAATCCTTCCGCATTGTAATCGACCCTGATGATGAAACGACAGAGATAAATGACATTTACGATTCAGAAAATTCAAGCTCAGCTGCTGTAGATTCCGGTGATCACCAACAATGGTATAACCTTAACGGACAGCGTGTCAACCCTCAGCATCTTGGAAAGGGAATTTATATAATCAACGGAAAGAAAGTATTGATACAATAATAAAGACATGAACCGTTCAGATATTTATATATTTCACATTTTCATTGCTTAAACCCAAATCGGTGATTAGGACGAAATGATTAAGAATTATAATAAATATCATATTCTGACATAAAACCTAATGGCCGATTCGGGTTAAATAGAATATACGGCACCCCAGCATGAATTTCCTTTTCATCATTGAAATTGATGACAAGTGATGTTCCGTCTTCAGTCGTTCCAGTCATAGTTTTCACGCTTGTAATGCCTAGTTTTGCCAGTTTGTCGTGCGTGATATCGAATGGCAGAAACAGGACGATATGATTCTCCGAATGACACATATAATTTGTCCATATAAGAAAAAAGGTTCAAGAAATCGGAATTTCAGAACCTTTATAAAATTGTTATTATTCAATTATAATCAAAATTATTCCATTAATACCAAGCATTAGAGGAAATCCTTAAGGAATTCGAGCATTTGCTGGAATTCGTGTGGTTTGAATCCATGTCCGGCCCCCGGAATGATTTTCAATTGTGCCTTTTTATAAATAGAAGCCGCTCTTTGCGAATCCCGAAGTGGCACAATAGTGTCTTTATCTCCCTGGACGATAAGAACCGGGCGTTTGAATTTTGCGATGATGTCGAACGGCTTAATGTCCCTGACTTCGAGGAAGAATCTTTTTCCCAGAGGAACGTTCCACATGTTAGTTACCTCTGGTATGTCCTCCACGTTAGGATATCTTGCGTTCCAGTTGTCGGGAATGCAAAGAGCGGGATAAACAAGCACGAGTCTGCTGATTTCCTTCGGCATTTCAGCCGCCGCCAGAGCCGACACGAGCCCACCCTGACTTTCTCCAATCAGGACTATATTATCAGCATCGACATAGTCTTGTTTCTGGAAATAGCGAACAACCGCCTCCAAGTCGTTTTTCTCGTCGATGACAGACATTTCCATGGTGTTGTTATCGCTTCTGCTGTTAACCGATCCGCATGGGAAGTCGAGTGTGTAGCACATAAATCCCATTTCCTCAAGTGTTTTGAAATACCCCTTGCCAAAGAAGTGAGAACCATTAAATCCGTGTGCAATGATAGCGATAGGTTTTTTCCCTTGGAAATGTTGAGGTCGGTTGAGTATTCCGAATATTTTCCTGTCACCGTTATTAATCCAAACCGTTTGTTGGTCATCAAATATTTGATTATCGACCTGTTGTTGGCCAGTGTTTTGAGAATATGCTTCTATAGTGCAGCAAAAGAAAGCCGCGATTAATAATAAATTCCTCATAATATATATTATTTGAAAAAATGATGCATTATTTGTTGGTTAAACAAATACTTATAAATAAAGATACAAAGATAAGAGATAAAATTGAATGAAAGCAATAAATTATACATAAAAAATAAAAAAACAGTTTTGATGTTGTAATTTAATAAATTATCCTTATATTTGCAAGTTGAATTGTTGTTTAAAAAGACATGTTACAGACATAAGTGCATGATTCAAATTTATAAACCAAACTCCCCCAAATGATGAAACGTTACCTTATATTTCTTTTGTTAGCAAGCTATACCCTATGCATATCAGCCACCGTAAAGCCACGCAACGGCCGTGGGTCCACAGATGGTTCATGCACAGAGTCATCGGAGTCGGACTCCCGTCAGAAGTCGCCTATGAAGATTGGCAGTCAGTCGACCGCACCTTTGAAAGCTTTCGGGAGTCCGAAAGTACCCGTAATCCTTGTTCAGTTCAGCGACAAGAAATTCATCAGCGGTCTTGGCACGAGCATAGACTCAAGCGGTAATGAGATAGCGAACGAATGTTTGACGAGAGAAGACAGTATTACAGTCAACACATTCTTCAGTCGGTTTTGCAACGGCACCGGCGAATCCGGTTCCTATTATAAGGATGGCGGCAGCTATGGTGCCATCCGTGAATATTTCCGTGACCAGAGTCTAGGTCAGTTCACCCCCGAGTTTGTTGTTATAGGTCCGGTGACTTTGAGCAATTCCTACAGCTACTATGGCAAGAACAGCAGCACGAGCAGGGATGTTAATGTAAGCAAGTTCTATAAAGAAGCGATAGAGGCCGCTCAGGCTCAATACAGTTCTTGGAGCATGTTTGACAATGACAATAACAATGTAGTAGACATGGCCTTCTTCATTTATGCCGGTGAGGGCGAGAACGGCGGTGGTGGTGCCAACACGATATGGCCACACGAGCGTCAGTCGGGCGGTACGATCAATAGTGTTAAATTCGGATGTTATGCCTGTTGCAACGAGACTTACAAAGACAAGACAGACGGAATCGGTGTGTTTGTCCATGAATTAAGTCATGCTCTCGGCTTGCCCGATTTTTACGACAAGAACTACATAGCAGTCGGCATGGACTATTATGACATAATGGATTCTGGTTGCTACTGCCAGGACGGCAAGGTACCTTGCAACTATACCGCTTATGAGCGTGACTTCATGGGTTGGCAGTCGCTGATTACGTTGGATCCTTCCGAGCCTCAGATCATCACTTTGCAGCCCTCAAGCAACGGCGGATTGGGTTACAAGATACAGAATCCCTCAAATCCGAACGAGTATCTGGTGATTGAGAACCGTCAAGCCCTTGGCTGGGATGAGTACTTGGGTCGCGGCACCGAGCGTACCAAGATGCATGGTTTGCTGGTTACTCATGTGGTTTACGACAGTCAGGCGTGGTCGAGCAACAACGTAAACGTGAACGCATCGCTTCAGCGCATCCACGTAGTACCCGCCAGCAACCAGATTCGTTCATACATGTGGGTTAGTGACATGGACGACTACAATGATTTCATGTTTGCCAACATCAGCACTCTGTTTCCCGGCAGCAACAATGTGACATCACTTTTAAACGGTCATGAGATAATCTACAGTTACAATGAGACCGAGAAATCGACAGTGGTAGACCCATCTACAGGTGAGGAGACGACCGTTAAGACCAAGACCCCTCACATCTACAACTACAGTTTGGGCAATTTTGACCAGCCATTGAGCGATATCACAGAGAATGCCGACGGCAGTATCACATTGAATTATATGGAGCTTCAAACTGCGATAGACAAAATATTTGGAAATGAGTCAACCTCTCCGATATACAATCTATCCGGCCTGCATGTAGGTGATACAGAAATGCAGAACGGTTATCCTGCATCCATGCCGGAAGTTCCAGGCGTCTATATCATAAACGGCAAGAAATACATAGTGAAATAAGTCGGGGTTTAGAATAAGCTAAATCAGTCGTAGAAATTCCAGCTTACTCCGAATCTGAGTGATGCCGGATTCATCGGATAATTCGGCATTGTGAAATATCTGCCGTCAGATTGGTTGAAATGATAATATGTGAGATGGAATCTGATTTTCTTTAGTGCGAAGTTGATATACGCATTGAACACGGGATAGTTTCCGATTGATTCCTTAGTATTATCGTTTTGCACAATGAACTGCGCAGTAATCGGGTCGTAGTCAGGCGCATTGTATTTGGTGAAATACCTCATTTCGAGTCCCAATTCGGTTTTAAGCACTTTTGAGATGACAAACTTCAGGTAGAGGTTGCTATATACCGACAGCGTAGGGAGGGGTAAGACATCGTTATTTGTGCTTGTCTGGAATGTGATCAGGTTGTCGAAATGCAGTCCCTTATAGCTGAGTTTGTTATCGAGTTGCAGCATAATCGCCTGCACGCTACCCTCCTGTTTCACAGCCACATCATGAGTGCAGTAGGCTTCGCCATCAGAATTTGTGGACATAGTTCCCACATTCTTCAGATAAGTGTAGTTCGTGATGTTTTCGATTCCAAATTTCAGAAGCGTTTTCAGTCTTGGCACCGATATTTCCGCTCCTATTCTCGTTCTGGTTTCCGCATCCCAAGAGTGATCCCACCACAAGTTGTTAGAATGGAAATGGTCGAACATCAAGTTAGAGCTTCTGTTGAAGCCGGCGTTGATTCTGACATGTGCCGTATCTGGCAAAGCGAGGAACTTGAGCGGCAGATTCAATTCCCCCACTCCATTTACTGAGATATCCCCCGCATTGTCTCCAGCGACATCGATTTCGGCATTGACGTCGTAATGCACATAAGTGCCTTGTGTCCTAATCAGCCTTCCACCTATCAGCACATCATTCTCCTTGTATGTTTTATTGAAGCGTGTCAACACCTCGGCTCCGGTCACCGTGTCCGGCATTTCGTATTTCCGGTTTCTGAAACCCACATACGCCGACAATCCCGCCACAGCATATTTGTTGAATCCCTCATGTAGAGTGATTCCGAGTAGGTTTTTCATCTCGTTCATGGTATGCTTGTCGGCAGTGGTATCGTTGTCGAGATAGTATTTGGTGTAGAAATCCGTTTGATTTTCGAAAGAAGTATATCTTCTTCTGTAACTACCAAGCGAAAAAGCATGGAAAACACTTGTCACCGGCACAAATACCTCATGTCGGTTAGTAGAGTCGCCCTCCACTTTATGGAATCCGATGTGGTATCTATGGTTAAGCAAAACTTCATCGGCATGTATTCTTGACCTTGAGCGTTGCAGCCAAGTAGGAATGTCATCAGTGCCATAGGATCTGGCAAAAGAAGAAGGATCCGTGATATAAGCCGGATCTGTTATTCCGCCGTTTTCCATCATTTTCCAGTCGTAGTGTGTATATCTGAAATGCAGGTCGTATCTGTCACCTGTATATGACGCCCAAGCAGACGTATTGAAGAATGCGGTAGACTGGTTGTCGTAGTATCCCTGCCCGTACATATAGTTGAAAATAGATCCGAAATTCACCCTTTTGTTTACATTATTCGTGTAAATAGCCTTGAAATTGTCGAATCCAGTCTGTTTCGTTCCGCACCAATCGTATGAGAGGTTCATATATGGCGACTTTGTGTTGTAGAATTTGAACTGGTCGTTTGGAGTCATTGTCTGCCCCATGTTGTTGACAATGATAAAGTCGTGCAATGCAGGTCTGTCGAAGAAGAATCTGGTTTCTCTTGGTGAACCGAGGTTACCGAGAGAATTGTACTCACCGAAATGTCCGTCCGGCAAAGAATTCCCCTGAAATCCATGTTGTAGAGTGTCGACATCAACATGTTGCACGTCTCCAAAGACCGGATTAATGACCCATGCCTTTACATCTACCGGCACGTTTTTGATTTTAGCATCCCTGTTTAAGGTATCCGCCCCGTTGATGTCCCTATTATCGATATTACTCTCAAGGTCTCTGAGCACTCTCTGTGCTTGCACGTTTAGGTTTAAACGCATAAAGGGCGGAGCTATGAAAAGCACCGCCACAAGCGCAAAAACCCTTATAAATCTATGATTAATCAAATTGATTATAATTAAATACAGTTCATTAATTAGAGTTATTGACATATCAAAGAGCCTCATCGATGGTCAAAAGAGGAATCTGAGCAGGAATTCCACAATTTTGACAGCCATGGAGCCGAATCCCAATGAGAAGAACAGTGCCTTATTGTCGGGAAAGATGAAATAGACCAACACAGTGACAACGAACCCGATCATAAAGATGTAGTTCAGGATTTTCCTCACCTTATCTATGTCGACCTTTTTCTTTTTTGGTCTATGCCATTTCGACTCCGTTTTGTCGTCGTTTTTCTTTCCTTTGCTTTCTGCAACGGCATTGGCGATTATCTTGTCAATATCTTCAGTTTTCAAAGCGCAAAATGAATTTATCCTATATTAGAAAGAGTAGCCTGTATTTCGTCGAAGATAGCATCTTTGAGGTCAATGGTCTTGACTCTGAACTTGCCATTGACTTTTCTTAGTTTACCATTTCTGTTGAAAGACTCTGCATCAGTGATCCAGTCTTCAGCATAGATTCTTTCCGGTTCCTCAGTCAGTGTATAGGTATATGTGATATTTGTCATCTCCGCCGTAACGGAACCATCTTCCATATATATATTCAAATAGAAAGAGACGATAGCCATATCCTTGTTGAGAGCTTTATCTGTGAATATCAGCTGCTCGTTGCCTTGAATTTTCAGTCTGCCCTCTTCTTTGTCGGCTTTCACGATTCTTGCGTATTCAGTGTTTTTAAAGAAATCGGGAGAAGGCCACACGCCCCTTTCAGTGTTGGGTTGGAATCTGAGTGAAGCCCACTGAGAAAGATACATATATAATGCATCCTTTTTCAGAGGAATCTGGAATATTTTCTTGAACACGACCATACCGTTTTCCACTGGCACTTTGCCCGGGATGTAGGCAGAGAGATCTTGTCTTCCTCCCGAATATTCCCTGTTTGAGAAAGGTCCTTGTGCGTCAGCCTGACTTATCAAAGCCGGCATGAACATGATCAAACATGCTATCAAAAGTTTTTTCATTGTCATATAGTTTTGGTTAATATTAGAGTTATAGAAAAACGGGTGGCAAAGTGCCACAACTTTGCAAAGTTACATAAAAAATCTTATTATATATCACGTTGTCTTAGTTAAAAATGTGAAAAGTTGATTTATTTAGTTTTTTTAAGTATTTCATTTTATTTAGCTTGTTATTTCAGTTGTTTTTGTGTAATTTTGCGTGATTTTATTCATTATATATTGCAGACAAATCAGATGATTACTCTCCGCCCATCTGCATAATCAACAATTTAAGATTTCCGTAACGCGATGAACACGATTTTCATAGTATTGCCTATCCTGACTTTATTGATGTTTGACTTAGGTTTGACTTTAAGCGTAGATGACTTCCGTCTACTTCTTCATCGCCCCCGTGCCGTGTTTGGCGGTTTGGTTGGTCAGATATTGGTATTGCCGCTTTTAGCATATATTATAAGCATTTTTGCTGATATAGAGCCTTTATATATGATAGGCATCATGCTAATAGCATGCAGTCCCGGAGGGTCTTCGAGCAATGTGTTTTCGATGCTGGCCAAGGGAGATGTGGCCTTGTCGGTGAGTTTGACGGCGTTGAGCAGCATCATCACTTTATTTACTTTGCCATTGATTATGTCGTGGTTCACCGAATATGCAGGCAGCAGCGCTTCCATCACTTTGCCAGTAGGAAATCTGGTGGTTCAGAACTTGGTTTTGATGGCTGTACCGATAATCACAGGCTTATTAATCCGCAAATACTTTCCTAAAGGTTCTTCACGTATCCATGGTATGTTGAAACGCATAGCGTTTCCGGCCCTGATATTCTTGGCCGGCGTGTTCTTCATTCAGCATAGAGATACGATTATCAAAGAATTTCCATCTTTAGGTTTGATAATCACCGTTTTCATACTGTTAGCGATGTTTTCAGGCGGTTTGATTTCATCAGTTTTTCGTCTGAATTCTCAAGAGCGTCGTACTATAGTCATTGAGGTAGGTATGCAGAATGCCGCCCAGTCAATTACTATAGCTTGCAGTCCTTTGGTATTCAACAACGAGCTGATAGCGATTCCCGCCATCATCTACGCATTGATGATGAATGTGCTGCTTTTGATATATGTAGGCCTGGTGAAGGGTCGTGCTTGAGGCATGGAGATCATCGAATGGCATATAATTTGCATTATATGATATAAATTTATTATTTCAGTCATTTTTTTTAATTATATTTGCATTGCGATAATCTCAATATTATTTAATCCAAATCCCAATTCCAAAGAATTGGTGAATAAGACAAATACAATTTTAAATCAGCTATATGAAACGAATATTATTTTTCATGAGTTTTATGGCGTTTTTCTCCTTGAGTTTCGCCACTTCAGTAAAAGAGTTGAAGGTTGAAGGATTACGCAGTCCGTTGGGTATAGACGTGAGCAATCCCCGTTTCAGTTGGGAATTGGAGAGCTACTCTCGCGGTTGTCTTCAGTCGAGTTATCAGATAGTAGTGAAGGATGCTTCCGGCCGTCAGCTATGGGATTCCGGTAAGGTATCGAGTCGCCAGCAGTCGGGAATAGTTTATTCCGGTGAGAGTTTGAGCAGTTGCAGTTCTTATGAATGGACTGTAAGTGTGACGGACACGGAAGGTAACAGTTGTACAGGCAATTCCACATTCGAGACGGGTTTCATGTCGTCGAGCGAATGGACGGGTAAGTGGATTCATTCTGAGAGCCACTACCCTACTATTGACCCGATGGAGATTAAGTTTGACAATCCGTTGAGTTGCCGTTATCTACGCATGGTAGTAACCGGCACTGGTCTACGTGCGAGCAGTGACTCCGGTTTTTCATATGTCCAGTTGAGCGAGCTTGAAGTCTACAGCGGCGAAAACAACTTAGCCCTTGATGCAACTTTTACAGTTGGCAAGTCGGCAGACAACTGGGAGTTGAACAATTACGGCTGGTCTTTGTCGTATCTCCACGACGGTAAGACAAGCGGCACTTTAGGTTGGACAACGACTCAGAATGTGTCGATGCCCGTTGTTGTAAAGATTGACTTAGGTAGTGTTCAGAGCATTGACCGTGTGGTTCTTTATCCCCGTCAGGACGATCATGCTTCAGGTCAGGCGAACAATATAGCCGCCAATTTCCCCGATGTATTCACCCTTGACGTTTCAGCCAATAACAGCAATTATAGCACAGTATATTCCAAGCAGTCGGACCTGTCCGCCACAGTACCATATTTCGGCAAGACATTCACACTTCCTTCAGATAAATCGGTAAAGCGTGCGCGCATATATGCTTCTGCATTGGGTATTTTCACGATGAAGCTTAACGGCAAATCCGTGACCAGTTCAGTTTTAGAGCCGGGCGAGAGCGAATATGAGAAGACTCTCCTCTACTCCACTTACGATGTAACGAGTTTGCTTCTATCCGGTCAGAATTCTCTTGTAGCTCAAGTTGCCGGTGGAATATACAACATAGAATATCTTGACGATCGTTATTCAAAGGGTGAGGTTCAGAACAATGGCAAGACCGGTTTGATAGCCGAATTGCATATAGACTACACAGACGGTAGCAGCGACCGAATAGTGACGGATGAAAGCTGGCTTACCACATCGAGTCCGACTCTTGGCAGTAACTGGTGGGGTGGCGAAGACTACGATGCCAACCTCCGCATTTCGGATATCAACAGTCCTTCATTGAACATGTCGAGTTGGAATCCTGTATCGGTGATAACTCCATATTTCAGCAGTCCCCACAGCAATGTCAGCGGTAGCGGCAAATTGAAGAGCCGAATGTATGAGCCGCTGGAGGTTGTAGAGGAATGGAAAGCTGTGAGCGTGAAAACGATACAAAGCGGCGGTTATACCTTGCGTATGATAGATTTCGGCCGCAACTTCGCTGGCACATACCGTTTCCGTTTGAAAGGGAGGGCAGGTCAGACCATCAGTCTTCGTTGCGGTGAAAACATCAACTCAGACGGCAGTGTGATGATGGAGAATTTCTACACGGGTCCATCCAACCAATATGACGTATATACTTTTGCTGGCGACAGTGAAGGCGAAGAATGGGGTCCGGAATTCATGTACCACGGTTTCCGTTATCTTCAGATTATCGGTTTGGACGAAGCTCCAAATGCCGAAGATTTCACTGCTATGCGTATCCGTTCCAACATAGACAATATAGGAGAGTTGGATTGTGACAATCAGCTCATCAACGACATCCACGTGATATGCCGTGATGCCATAGCCTCCCAGCTTTATAATTCCATCACCGACTGTCCTCACCGTGAGAAATTAGGTTGGTTGGACGTGCCTAACGAGATGTACGTGTCGTTGAACATGAATTTCGACATGCAAAATTTCTACAAGAAGGTGGTTATGGACTGTTTCGACGCCCAGCAGAGCAACGGTTGGGTTCCGTCTGTATGTCCGTTCTACATGAATGTATATGGTGATGACACTAACTGGGGCGGTGCAGCGATTTTGGTTCCTTACCGGAATTGGAAATACTATGGTGACAAGAGTCTGATGGAGCAATACTATACAAAAATGAAACGTCTGGTTCAACACTTCACAAACAATACGACTAATTTTCTGATAAACAACAGCTACAGTGCATTGAGCGACTGGGGTCAGCAAACGGCAGGTGTTTCACCTCTTGTTCCGACCGAATTTACAGAGACAACCACATACTATTACATCTTGAAGGCCATGGAAGAGATGGCGACAGAGCTTGGAAGGAGCAGTGATGCGTCCAGCTACCGTGCTCATGCCTCAAACGTGAAGAAGGCGTTCAACAACAAGTTCTACAATCCGTCGACAGGCGTATATACGAGTGTAAGCGGTGGCGGCGGTCGTCAGAGCGAGCAGGCCCAACCTCTATATTACGGACTGGTTCCTGAGGGTGATGAAGAGAAAGTGGCAGGCGTGTTGGCCGAATCCGTGAAGAAAGACGGTTATAAGATAAAGACAGGTGAGATAGCATTGAAATGTGTGTTTATGAGTTTGGCCAAATATGGTTATAACGACATAGTATGGCAGATGGCAAACCAGACGGACTGTCCGAGCTACGGCTACTGGGTGAAGGAAGGTTATACCACCACTCCAGAATACTGGACAGTTGGAAACGAAAGTCAGAATCACTGTATGATGGACCATATAGAAGAATGGTTCTTCACTCAGCTTGGTGGTATTCAGAACACTGGCACAGCGTTTGACACTTTTACAATAGCCCCATATATTCCTGATGATTTGAACCGCAACGACATAAGCACTCGCTGTGCCTACGGCAAGATTCGCAGTGCTTGGGAGCGTCGCGACGGGGATATGGAATTCACGTTTGAGGTACCTGCCGGCACAACTGCCACGATTATCGTACCGGTAGGCGAAGGAAAATGTTTGTTTGAAGGTGGTATACCGTTACAAACAGGCAATGGTGTACAGTCGGTTGTTTACGAAGGAGGAAAGGCTACTGTAGTAGTAGGTAGCGGAACATATAATTTTCTCACCGGCGCGATACCCACAAGCATAACAGAAACCGATAAAGAGCCGCTTGTCGGTTCTTTATCGGTTTATGACTTGAGCGGTCGTATGCTCCTTCACTCAAGCGCGTCCGAAGCTTCATCCGATATTATAGATCACGTTACAGACGGTCCTTCCATTTTGATTGTCAACGGGAAGAAGGTAGTGACGAGTCGTTGATGTGCTTAATAACCATTCCTGCCAGAGAGCATCCGAAGATTGCAGTGATATGCGCCAGGGATCCGTTGATTTGAGCTTTCTGTATCAGTTTGTTATCATCGGGATTTTCATTTGTTTCACCTTTGTTTTGTAGAAGTTCGTCGGAAAAGACACAAAGGAATTTTCTTTTCGGGAAAATATTCTGCGATTTGAATTTACGTCTGAGCGCTCTTGCAAGCGGGTCGCCAGTCACTTTCCAGAATTCCGCGACACGTATACGCGTAGGGTCGATTTTCAATGCAGCGCCCATTGACGAGAAGAACACCGCCCCGGTTTTACATGCTTCCAAAATCAGGACCGCCTTGTCTTTCAGCGAATCGATGGCATCAATAATATAGTCATAAGAATCCAGATTGAAGCATTTTGCATTTTCCTGTGTGAAAAGTTTTTGTACGGCATTGATTCTTGCATTAGGATTAATGTCCAACAAGCGTGTTTTAAGAGCATCCACCTTCACTTGCCCCACGGTTTTGGTTGTAGCCATGAGTTGGCGGTTGATATTGGAAACGCTTACGATGTCGGTATCCACGATTGTGATATCCATCACGCCCGTTCTGACGAGGCATTCAGCGCACCATGATCCAACCCCTCCAACCCCGAACAGGATTATGCGTTTTCTCTGTATGTTTTCAGCAGATTCATCCCCTATCAGGCGGTTCACTCTTGAAAAGACATCGTGGTTCTCCATATATTTCATACAGATTTAAGAGCGTTGTCCACCTGGTTGGTGAGTTGTATAAAGTCACTTACAGAGAGTTGTTCCGGTCGTTTTGAAAAGACAGGATCTTGGAGCATAGGATGTCCGTTTCCGAGAATCTGCTTCATCCCGTTCCTCATCATTTTCCTTCTCATGGTGAAAACCGTCTTCACGATTCTTCTGAAGAGCTTTTCATCACATCCCAAATCATTCTTAGCGTTTCGTTTGAGTCTGACCACCGCACTTTTCACTTTAGGCGGCGGATTAAACACATTCTCGTTAACTGTGAAAAGATACTCCACATCGTACCAGGCCTGAATGAGAATCGAAAGCACTCCATAAGTTTTGTTCCCCGGCAATGCAGCAAGTCTTTCCGCCACTTCCTTTTGAATCATTCCCGTGCAGCAGGGAATAATGTCTTTGTATTCAAGCATTTTAAAGAAGATCTGGCTTGATATGTTGTAAGGATAATTACCTGTGAGTACAAACTGTTTGCCTTCAAACACCTCATCGAGCTTGAGTTTGAGGAAATCCTGCTGTATGACATTATCTCCGAGTTGCGGCATATTTTTCTTTAGGAAATCGACAGATTCGAAATCCAGTTCAACCACCTTCAAATGCCTGTTCTTTTTGATGAGGAACTGAGTTAACACCCCCATTCCGGGTCCCACTTCAAGCACAGGAATATCAGGGCAATTATCCACGGTGTCAGCGATATTGCTTGCGATGGTGAGGTCGGTTAGAAAATGTTGACCGAGGAATTTTTTAGGACGTACTTGCATATGTATAAAAAAGAGAGTCTATAAAAGTATAAATGGAATAATTTATAAAATATCGAAAATTTAAATAAAAATAGTTGAAATAATTTTTTTGTAGATACAAATTAGCTTAAATTTGCAATAAAATTGCATGGTGGTTTCAACGACTTTGCAAAGATAGTAAAAAAAGGATACATTTCAAATAAAAGCGGGTAATTGGTAAAGCGCAGTTTTCGAAATATACTGAACGTAATATTGTCTTTAGCTTTAGGTTGCGGCATATTATGGTGGATGTATCGTGGATTCGACTTCAGCCGTATCCGTGATGTGCTTTATAACGAGATGGACTGGGGCATGATGCTTTTTTCTATGGTATTCGGCATCACCGCCCAGCTGTTCCGTGGTCTTCGTTGGCAGCAGAGTCTGGAGCCCTTAGGGGAGCATCCCCGTAAGAGCACTTGCATTCATGCAGTTTTCCTGTCTTATGCTTCGAGCTTGATTATTCCCCGTATAGGCGAAGTAACCCGTTGTGGTGTGTTAAGCCGTTACGACAAGGTTTCCTTTGCCAAATCGATAGGCACAGTAGTGACCGAGCGTATTATAGACAGTCTGCTGATAATGTTCGTGGTAGCAGCCGTGATATTGTCCCAATTCGGTCAGTTCACCGGTTTCTTTGCCAAGACGGGCACAAACGTGAGTCACTTTTTCTCTCAATTCACCGCTACAGGCTACATTGTGACCGGTATATGCCTTCTTATCACCATTTTCTTCCTATATTGGGTATGGAAGAAGATGTCGTCGTATGTGCATTTCCGCAAGATTGTGAATGATATCCTTTCCGGCATCAAGTCGATAAAGTCGGTTCGCAGGAAATGGTTGTTTGTTGCCTACACATTAGGGATATGGGTGAGTTATTTCCTTCATTTCTACATCACCTTCTATTGTTTCAGTTTCACAGATCATTTAGGAGTGACTGTAGCGTTGGTAGCATTTGTTGTAGGCAGCATCGCAGTGATTGTTCCCACTCCCAACGGTTTAGGTCCTTGGCATTTTGCCGTCAAGACGATATTGCTGCTTTACGGAGTGTCAGCCGTCGACGGCGAGACTTTTGTGCTGATAGTTCACACGCTTCAGACTGCCTTGATTCCGTTGCTGGGAGTATTTTCACTGATTTGCCTTGGCTTTATGAGGAAAAAAGCCTTATAAGTGGGGACATGCACATATTTTTTTCCTAAAAAGGCATAAAGTTATCATAATTTTGGCTATCTTTGTGACTTAGAAATAACATTAACACTTAAAATAAAGAACTTATGGAAATAACAGAATTGAGTCCTCGGCTGGTATGGAAGAATTTCCATTCTCTGACCCAGATACCTCGTCCATCAGGGCATATAGAGGCAGTTTCAAAATTTTTAGTAGAATTCGGTAAGTCTCATGGTGCAGAAGCCTTTATCGACAAGGCTGGCAATGTTGTAATGCGCAAGGGTGCCACAGCTGGTTACGAGAATTTGGAGACCGTTGTTCTTCAGGCTCATATGGACATGGTTCCTCAAGCCGTAAAAGAGAGCAATCATAATTTTGAGACCGATCCTATTGAGACCTACATAGATGGTGATTGGGTACGTGCAAAGGGCACCACTCTGGGTGCAGACGACGGTATGGGTGTAGCTGCCGCGATGTCCATCCTTGAGGACGAGAGTGTGTGTCACGGTCCTCTGGAAATATTGATAACCGCAGATGAGGAGACAGGCATGTACGGTGCTTTTGGTTTGGAGGCAGGTACATTGAGTGGTAAGTATCTTCTCAATTTGGATTCAGAGACCGAGGGTGAGATTACGATTGGTTGTGCCGGTGGTCAGGATGTAGAGGTTCATGGTGAATATGAAGAGATGGAAGTAAATCCTGAAGGCATGGAGTCGTTACGTCTGAGTATCAAGGGCTTGAAGGGCGGTCATTCAGGCTTGGAGATAAACGAGGGACGTGCCAACGCCAACAAGCTGATGGCTCGTATGCTGTCGGAGATATTGGAATCCGGTTGTGGTTGGCTCAGCTCATGGCATGGTGGCAATATGCGCAATGCCATCCCACGCGACAGTGAATGCATTTTGCTGGTAGCCAAGAGCCATGTAGAAGAACTACGGTCTATCGTGTCGAAATGTAGCGAGACATTCAACTGCGAATACGCTGCTATAGAAGACAACATCCTAATCTCTCTTGATTCATGCGAGATGCCATCGAAGGCAATGCCGGAAGACGTACAGGACGATTTGGTTAGCTCCGTCCTTGCCGCCCACGATGGTGTATTACGTTTCATTCCAACTATTCCGAACATCGTTGAGACCTCTTCGAATCTGGCAATAATCAAGGCATGTGATGGCAAGATAGATATAGGCATTTTAGCCCGCAGCGCCACCGACAGCATGAAGGATTACCTGTGTAAATCCTTGAAGGACTGCTTTGAACTGGCCGATTTCGAAGTGACATTCTCAGGCGGTTACGGTGGTTGGCAGCCAAACACCAGTTCTGCTTTAGTAGCCAACATGTCGGCAGTATACGAACAGATGTTCGGCAAGAAGCCAATAGTACAGGTATGTCATGCCGGTTTGGAATGCGGTATCATCGGTGTGACCTATCCAGAAATGGACATGGCCTCCTTCGGCCCTACCCTCCTCTCACCTCACACACCAGACGAACGTTGCTACATACCTTCCGTAGGCAAGTTCTATGATTTTGTGGTTGAGATGTTGAAGCATATACCTGCAAAAGGATAAATTCTTACTGACACGTAAAAGAGCAATATACGATTAAAACCATCAACTTCTTCAGGACCTTGTTGGAATGTGACATATCGCAGTAATAGCATAAATTAAGCAAGAATGCGAGTTTTCATTTTCCACCAAGATTCTGAAGAAGCAAGAAAGAAAACAATAAATTGGCACTAAAGAAGAATAAAAACCTGAAGCTGTTCTATTCCATCGGCGAAGTGGCTTCGATGTTTGGCGTGACCGAGACACTGCTTCGTTTTTGGGAGAAGGAATTTCCATCGATAAAGCCCCAGAAGGCCGGTCGTGGCATCCGTCAGTACAGCCAATCAGACATAGATGAGATTCGCAAGATTCACCATTTAGTTAAGGACAAGGGCATGACTCTTGACGGTGCCCGTAATGTATTGAAGCGCAACAAGAATGTGCCGAGCATAAACGCCGAGGTGATTCGTCGTCTTCGCAACGTGCGTGATGAGCTCCAAGAGATTGGCAGGGAGTTTGACAGATGACCTGCATTGCCTCATGTAGATTAAACATTAAGATATTGAAATCAAACAATTAGCGACAGATAATAGACCAATCATTCATATAAGAAAGATTCACAATGAGTTCCACATCCCCTATCAGCGACTCCATCCGTTTTTTTCTGGAGCGCGCCATCGACAAGATTTCCGGTAACTACTCCGATGAAGAGATAACCGATTTCTACATTCATTTCGACCCCGAGAGCAATGAGCTGACAATGGTCGACGACAACGATTTTCGCTTATCTAAAGCCACTTTAGTCTCAGAAGACGAAGAATCCGACCTGGACAGTTTGAAGGAATCGATAAAGTCAAGTTTGCGTTCAGAACTGTCGAAGCTTAACTCCAACAAGACCTTCGACAATTTCAACATATTCCGTCCTTTTTCTTTCGTATATGAAGACGAGGACACGATGGAAGACCTTTTGATAGTGGACAATTCAAATTTCATAATAGGTGAGGAGCTGATGAAAGATCTTGACGAAGACCTCGATTCCTTCTTCAGCAAGCTGATGGATGAGCAGTAGGATAGATTTAAGATTTAAGATTTAAGATTTTATTTACTATTTACGACTTACTATTTGTTTGGATATTTTGGGATTTAGATATTTGTGTTCAGTTGACAAGTAGACAAGTAGTTTGGAGTTAATATTTGATTTATTTGTAATTAGTCAGATGTTTTCGGGATAAATAAAGATTAGTTTTTTGTCAGATTAGTTAGAAAATTATAATGCCATGAAATTTCAATTTTCTCTGGAATATCAGACTCAATGGGGAGAGGAGCTCCGTCTTCACATAGAGAACAAGGAATACCCGATGGAAACGAATGACGGTCATAGCTGGACATGCACCCTTCATCTTTATCCATCAAAGAAGGACCGTTTGGACTATTATTATCTGGTATATCACGACGGCAGTCTGTTATGGCGTGAATGGGAAACCTTTCCTCACACCGTCTACATTAAAAAACATGTAAATTCGTCAAAGCCCAGTTTCACTGAGCGTGTGTTCGTCATAGAGGATTATTGGCGTCCGATTCCCGACAATCTCCCTCTGTTCACCTCTGCCTTCACCGAGATACTGGGCAAGCATGAGAGCAAGGATTTAGGCGATTTGGAACAATATCCCTCCACTCTTCAGCTTCGAATCATAGAGCCCCGTCTTCGCAAGCATCAGCGTCTGGGCATCATAGGAAACACGAACCAGCTTGGCAATTGGGATAAGCCTGTTCCGCTCACCCTGACTGGCATTCAGGAATGGTGTATAAACATCGATTTCAACAGCATCTTCCATCCTATAGAATATAAATACGTGATATTGGACTCGGATGGCGAGATAGAGGCATGGGAAGAGGGTTCCAACCGCTATATAGGCAGCAGTTTGATAGGCGGCAACGACCAGACATGGATAAAGACCGATTCTTCCGCCCGCTTTTCACTACCCAACTGGAAGTGTGCCGGCGTGGTGGTACCAGTGTTCTCCCTTCGGTCAGAGAAGAGTTTCGGAGTTGGCGACTTCGGTGATTTGAAGAATATGATCAGTTGGGCAAGTGAAGTAGGCATGCATATGGTTCAGATTCTTCCCATCAACGACACGATGATGACAGGCAGTTGGTTTGACTCCTATCCTTACAATGCCATTTCCATTTATGCCTTTCATCCTCTTTATGCCGACCTGCATTCCCTTCCAACTCTTGAGAACAAGCTTGACATGGAGAATTTCATGATCCGTCAGCAAGAGTTAAACCGCAATCCTCAGATGGATTATGAATCGAGCATCCGCATAAAGATGGACTATTTCCGAAAGCTGTTCGCTCAAGAATGGTCAAGCACGTCAGAGAACAGTTCCTACCAGTCGTTCTTCGCTTCCAACCGTTCTTGGCTGGTACCTTATGCCGCATTCAGCTATCTCCGCGACAAATATGGTACCGCCGATTTCAACAGTTGGCCGAGTCACAGCCATTACAACAAGAAGGAAATCAGCCGCATGTGCTCCCCTCGCAATCCGGATTACGGCAAGATTGCCCTTTACTACTATATTCAGTACATGCTCCATCTTCAGTTGAGCGATGTTCATGAGCATGCTAAGAAATGTGATGTGATCCTCAAGGGAGACATACCAATAGGAATCAGCCGCAACAGCGTAGAAGCCTGGAGCGAGCCCGAGTTGTTCAACATGGACAAGCAGACCGGCGCCCCGCCCGATGATTTCTCTGTGACCGGCCAGAATTGGGGATTTCCCACATATAATTGGTATGCCATGTCGGAAGACGGCTATTCATGGTGGAAACGTCGTTTCAAGAAGATGTCGGAATATTTCGATGCCTACCGCATCGACCACATCCTCGGCTTCTTCCGCATATGGGAGATACCTCTTCATTCCGTAGAAGGCTTGTTGGGTCATTTCTCTCCATCCATTTCATTCAGTCAGAGCGAATTGGAAAAATTCGGTTTTCATTTCAACCGTAACCTGATGACCCGTCCCTATATCAACGACGACATTCTTTACAGCATATTCGGTCATCGAGCCGAGATGATCAAGCTGCTCTATCTGGACTCTTGCGAGAACACAACCGAAGGTGCGAGCTATAACGTATTCGGCGGTTTGAACGGTCTTTACAAACTGAAAGTCGCCTACGACACTCAGCGCAAGATAGAATCCGCATTCCGCGGCAAGACCGATGATGAAAGCCAGCTGATACGTGACGGCCTTTATCATCTTGCCAACAATGTTCTGTTCATAATCGACCCGTTGAACCCACATGGCTATCACCCACGCATCACAGCGCAGAAAGACTATGCCTACTGCTATCTTCCAGATTCCGACAAGCATGCCTTCGACCGTCTGTATGAGGAATATTACTACCATCGTCATAACGAATACTGGTATAACGAAGCGATGAAGAAACTTCCTATGCTGACTCAAAGCACCCGCATGCTTGTATGTGCAGAAGATTTGGGCATGGTACCCGACTGTGTACCTCGTCTGATGTCAGAGCTTCGGATCTTGAGTCTTGAGATTCAGAGCATGCCTAAAGCTTTCGGCGTGGAATTCGGAGATTTGAGCAAGAACCCATATTTATCAGTTGCCACCATCTCCACTCACGACATGAGCACACTTCGTGAATGGTGGGAAGAGGATCCGTCTCGCAGCCAGCGTTATTTCAACGAATCGCTTCAGATAGATGGTCCGGCTCCAAAAGAATTGCCAGGCTGGCTAAGCGAGAAGATTGTGTCGCGTCATCTATATAGCCCGTCAATGCTTTGCCTGCTATCGCTTCAGGACTGGCTGTCGATAGACGAAAATGTTCGCAATGCCGACTGCCACTCCGAACGTATCAACATTCCGTCAGTACCGAATCATTATTGGCGCTGGCGCATGCACCTAAATATCAGCGATCTACGCAACAACAAAAGTTTGTGCGACCGTATCCGCAATTTGATAGCACATTCGGGCAGATAAGACATACAAGAGCCCCATCATCAGAGAGAAATAAGCCAATTAGAACCAAACAAACAAACAAATAAAAGCATTGGAATTAGACGGCACGAAGAAACGAACCATACGATTTATAGGGATATTCATGATTGTGATGCTGCTTCTTGCAGGCATACGTCATATCTTTGACGTTAGGATTCCCTCCTACGAACATCTCAAAGCAGAAAACCTGCTACCGACAGAACAAAATCATAATGACGCAGATTTCGACATAGCTGAATCGGTTTCGTCGGACAGTCCTAAGAGCGAGATAAAAGAGGAGCCTATTTCGAATCAGTCCGAATCGGACGATTCGGCTCCGGAGATAACCGTTCTTGACAGTGTGAACAAAAACACCGCTCTCTTCCGTCAAAGCGGCAAGATATGGAATTATGACGAGTGTTTTGCCGACACCCAGCAGCAGCATATCTATGCAGCGAAGAAATTCGGCATCCGTCCGGTTGACAGTCCTTCCGACGTTTTATCTCTTGCCAGCCAATATAAAGTGGTGAGTTTGCAGAACTCTCCGTTTTATGTGCTTGACCACCTTAAATATTCCATGCCTTATCTGGTTCCATCTGCCAAAGAACTGCTCGACGAGATATGCATCAATTTTCTGGATTCTCTCCATCAGAAAGGTTATAAGCTGTATCTTCCGATTGTGTCTTCCGTGCTTCGCACGAAATCTGACGTTGCAAAGCTGCGCAAGCGTAACCGCAATGCCACAGACGACTCATGCCACGGTTATGGCACGACATTCGACATAACCTACAGCCGCTTCATGCCTCTGACCGGTGTGCCAACTCCTGTAGACAGCGCGACATGGATCCGCAGCGAGCTGAAGTTGACTCTTGCAGAGGTTATTTACGACTTGCGGCTTGAGGGAAAATGCTTCGTCAAACATGAGAAGCGTCAGCCCTGCTTTCATATAACTGTGAGAAGATAATTTTTTTTAGATGTTTCTGGAGATTCTAGATTTTTCTGGAGATTCTAGATTTTCTAGATTTTTCTAGATTTTCTAGAGGTTCTAGAGGTTCTAGATTTTCTAGAGATCATTAACGACGTTGATGGGTTTTCCTTTGATGAAAGCTTTTACGTTTTCAGCAGCGATTTGTATAAGGCGTGTTCTTGCCTCGAAGGTAGCCCAAGCGATATGTGGGGTGAAGAATGCATTTTTGCAATGCAGGAGCGGATTATCGTCGACAGGCGGTTCCACAGTGATTACATCGGCTCCATAAGCCATAATCCTGTTATCGTTGAGCGCGTCTGCGAGATCATCATCATTGACCAGTGGTCCTCTTCCTGTATTGATGATGATGGCATTCTTTTTCATGACATTGATTTTGTCTTTATTGACGAGATGATGTGTAGAATCGTTTAGCGGACAATGCAAGGTGATGACATCGCTTTCTTCAAAAATTTGCTCCATCTCCACAGATTTTATTCCCTGTGGAATTTGTTCATCGTCCTTAGATGTAAAAGCGATGACTTTCATTCCGAATGCCATTGCGATATTCGCAGTAGCCATTCCGGTGTTGCCCAATCCGACGATTCCGATAGTTTTTCCAGCCAATTCATGATAATCGTGTGAGAAGAATGAGAAATCATCAGCATTTTTCCATTTCCCATTTCGGTTGTCATTTGCATACATATCAACCCGATTGGTAATGTTAAGGAGATGCGCAAATGCCATCTGTGCTACGCTGTCGGTGCTATATGCCGGGATGTTGGTAACCACTACGTTTTGTCTTGACGCCGCGTTGATGTCGACCACATTGTATCCAGTTGCGAGTACACCCACATATAGAAGTCTTGGTAGTTGGTTCAACACCTCCGCATCGAGAATGACCTTGTTGGTTAGCACAATCTCCGCCCCCCTGCATCTTTCAAAAATCAGATCATGAGGTGTACGTTCGTAGGTCGTTAGTTCGCCGAATTTTTCAAAGCTTTCCCATGAGAGGTCGCCCGGGTTGACAGTAAATGCGTCAAGAATAACAATTTTCATAAAGAAAAAAAGTAATAAAAATATGTTTTTTTATTATTTGTTACATAATTAGGTTACAAAGGTAATGAAAATTGCATAATAATAGCCAAAAAATCGTTAAATTTGCAGAATAAAGAAGAATAAGCCGTTTGTTATCGGTAGTTTTTTCTCCCGTTATTGTATAAGCATAAATAATTCGCCTTCCTTCCTTACATAATGTCCACATCATCCTCTGAAAAGAACAAAGGCGCCAGTTTCAACCATATATTGAAATACACTGGTATATTCAGTATCGTTCAGGTGCTGAATATACTGATGAATATCATCCGCAACAAGATTGCCGCAATTTTTCTTGGTCCGAGTGGTTTAGGGGTGTTGAGTCTGTATAACACCGCTTCCAATCTATTGAACCAGACCACAAATTTCGGTATTCCGATGAGTGGTGTTAAGCACATTTCCGAGATTCATGAGAGCGGGGACTCAGACCGTCTTCGCGATTATGCCTGCACCGTCAGGAGTTTCAGTGTGTTGTCTGGTTTGTTCGGAGTGTTGTCAGGTTTTTCCGTCATCTTGTTTTGTTACCTTCATCCAGGCACAGGTATATTGCCACACATCAATGACTTTTGGAACAAGCTGGTTTTGTTGGCAGTTGTTTTTCTGATGTCAGTGACAGGTGGTGAGATGGCGATCTTGAAGGGAACGAAACAGTTGAAAAGTGTAACGAAGGTATCTCTTCTGATGGCTTTTTTCACCTTGCTGGTATGCAGTCCGATATTTTATCTGATGGGTCGGACAGGCATTGTATGGGCATTGTTGCTTAGCAATATCAGCTATTTATGGGTTCATCTTCATTATTCCACCCGTGTTTTGCCCTATAAAATAAACATTCGTTCACGCAGTAACCTACGTCGAGGAATTCCCATGATAAAGCTTGGCATAGGTTTCATTATCGCCGGTTTGTTTGGTCAGGGAGCAGAATACGTGATAAGGATGCTGATATTGAACGGTGGCAGCGAGGCGGACGTAGGTCTATACAACAGCGGTTATGTGATGGTAGTGACCTACGCAGCTGTGATATTCACCGCTCTTGAGGCAGATTATTTTCCACGTCTGTCTGCCACAGGCAATGACGTTGATCGTCAGAATATGACCGTAAACCGTCAGATAGAGGTGTGCGTTCTTCTGATAACACCATTCCTTATCTTTTTTGTGTTTGCCATGCCTTTTTTGATACCACTATTTTACAGCGATAAATTTGTGGAATGCATACCAATGTCTATAGGTGCGATGTTGTATATGTTTTTCCGTGCATTTTCTCTGCCTATCGGTTATTTGGCTTTAGCTCGTGGTGATTCGATGATGTATATGTTTACAGAGCTTGTTTATGACCTCGTTGTAATGGCCTTGATTCCATATTCATATTTTCAATGGGGTTTGCTCGGTACCGGCCTGATGTTGTCGTTATGCGGTTTGTTCGACTTTCTGATGATTTACTTTATATATCGCTGGCGCTACTCTTATCATTTCTCATGTCAAAGGCTATGGATATATGCAATTCAGTTCATTCTATTGTCGTCGTCAGTATATGCCGGTCTTCGATTTACAGGCTGGCTTCGCATATCAACAATTATTCTCCTTCTCTTCATTTCCGGTACATTATCGGTATATATACTGTCGAAAGAGACAAATTTTTTCATTAAACTAAAACAAAAAATCCATAAACGCGATGAGTAAAGTAAGTGTATTAACAGCCGTTTACAATGACGAGAAGCATCTTCGCAAATGCTTGGATTCTCTTCTCAATCAAACGTTGGAAGACATTCAGATAATATGCATAGACGATTGCTCCACCGACTCCACTCCTGATATACTTCAAGAATATGCCTCTCGTGATTCCCGCATCACAGTGATTCGCCAAGAAGAGAATCAGGGTCAGGCAATTGCGCGCAATGCCGGCTTGGAGATAGCCGATGGCAAATACATAACGATGCTTGACAGCGACGACTGGTTTGCTCCAGACTCCCTGGAGAAGGCATATACAGCCCTTGAAAAGAACAAGGACTGCGACTGTGCTGTATTCCGTCTGATGATGTGCTATCCTCAGAGTTCAGAAGAAGACTTGAAGATAGAGGAATATCCGAATCAGACCTCTGCCAAGAAGCTGAAAGGCAAGGACGCCTTTTTCTTGAGTCTGGATTTCAGTCTTCATGGTCTGTATATGGTTAGGTCGGAGATTCACAAGACTTACCCATACGACACGAGTTGCCGTCTGTACAGCGACGATAACACTAGCCGTCTTCATTATCTTCACTCTCGTAATGTGATACTATGTGATGGAGAATATTATTATCTGAAGCACTCAGAATCGATGACAAACAAGGCTTCAGTATTGCGTTTCGACCTGATGTTCGCCAACTTGAACATGAAGCGTCTGTTAGAAGAAGAGCGTCACGAGGGGATGTTGGGCAACCGTAAGGAAAGTGAGAAGATTCTTGACTTCTATGAGACTCACCGTTGGCTGATGGTGGTAGACAGCTATTACTATTATTATCAGCACAAGAAAGAATTCAAGAAATCAGAGCGTAGGTTGATAAAGGATAAATTCCGCGAGATAATCAAAACAATAGAGAGCCACCGTCTGTCCACTCATTTGCGAATCAAGCTTGGCTATGTGCCGTTCAAGCGGTGGTGGCTGTTCAAGACTCAGGAGCAGATATATTTCAAGCTGAAATCATGGGTTTCCTGAATGCTTGATGGGGAATAATAGGAAGTTATAGGAGGTTATAGGAAATTTTAGGAGGTTTTAGGGAGTTATAGGAAGTTATAGGGAGTTATAGGGAGTTATAGGAAATTATAGGGGGTTAGGGAATATTTATTAAACAACATATAAAAATAAAACTACAATGGTATTGAATTATATATGGATAGGCTTGTTCGTGATTGGCGTGTTGGTTGGTTTGTTCAACCAGTTTGTTATGGGCAATACAGAGGCTTTGCCCAGCATGATGGACGCAACCTTCGACATGTCGAAATCAGCCTTTGAGATGGCTATTGGCTTGACCGGCACATTGACCTTCTGGATGGGTATAATGAAGATAGGCGAAGACAGCGGCATGGTGAAACGCTTAGCAAAGTTTTTGAGTCCTGTGCTGTCGAAGCTGTTTCCTGAAGTTCCAAAGGACCATCCGGCATTAGGTTCTATATTCATGAACATGAGTGCCAACATGCTTGGTTTGGACAATGCAGCCACTCCGATGGGACTGAAGGCGATGCAGGAGCTTCAGGAGCTGAACAAGGAAAAGGAGAAGGCCACCAATGCAATGATTATGTTTCTGGTTCTGAACACTTCCGGTTTGACTATAATCCCAATCAGCATCATGGCTTATCGTCAGCAGATGGGTGCTGCCGACCCGACTGATGTGTTTATCCCATTATTGCTGACAACGATGTGCTCCACTATCGTGGGTTTGATAACCGTGTCGATTCATCAGAAGATCAATCTGTTCAAGAAGGCGTTTCTGGTGTTGTTTGCCGCAATTGCCGCTTTAGTAGCCGCATTGTTCTGGTCGATTCACGGTATGAGCAACGATGAGATGCAGGTTTTCTGCCGCGTTCTTACAAGCGTTCTGATTCTTGGTGCTATCATCTTTTTCATCTGCTATGGCTGGAAGAAGAAGCTCAATGTGTATGACTCCTTTATCCAAGGAGCCAAGGGCGGTTTTAATGTAGCAGTGAGTCTGATTCCATATTTTCTTGCCATTCTGGTGGCAATAGGCGTGTTTAAGGCTTCAGGCGCGATGAGCCTTTTGCAGGAAGGTCTGACATGGTGCGTAGACTCTATAGGCCTGAACAGTGATTTCGTTGCAGCCGTTCCCGTGGCAATGATGAAGCCCCTCGACGGCGGTGCCGCCCGCGGCATGATGCTGGAAGCGATGAGCACTTATGGTCCAGATTCGTTTATAGGTCATGTGTCGAGTGTACTTCAGGGCAGTACCGACACGACGTTGAAGATTCTGGTGATTTACTTTGGAAGCGTAGGCATCAAGAAATACCGTTATTCAGTAAGTTGCGGTTTATTAGCCGACTTGGCGGGCATCATCGCAGCCATTCTTATCAGCTACTTCTTCTTTTATTAAACCATAAATGCTGGATGAAAATAAAAATCAACACAAGACTCCTTAAAAACTAAAATTATATGAGCACTATGAAAAGAAAAATCAGTTTCAGAATTCCATCATTATTGATATGTGGTGCATTGCTGCTGAGCTGTGGCGGTGAAAAGAAGGATAAAAGCAGCGACATCGAATCAGACGGTTCCTCCGAGGTAGCTTATGAAGGCGTGCTTGGCGAGGACCAGGAGATTCCGATGACAGAGGTTGACGTTAACGGTCATGTATACCATGTAGCAGACATCAGCGACGAGAGCCATATCTATAAAGAGAATGTAGATAAAGGCAGCTGCCTGATAGTAATCAGCAAGCGTGAATATCGCCTTTATGTATACGAATGTGACGTGGATACGGTTTTGGCCGCTTCCTTCCCTATCTGCTATGCCAAGAATCCAGAGGCAAAGACTAAGTCGGGCGATAACCGCACTCCAGAGAGCAGCATGGAAAATCCGTTTACGATATGTCAGATTCAACCGGCAAGCGACTGGGTTCATGACTTTGGCGACGGTCGTGGTGAGTTGAAGGCCTATGGCGACTGGTTCATCCGCCTGGAGACCGGTTTCAATGGTATAGGCATTCACGGCAGCACAAATAACGAGGCATCAGTTCCTGGTCGTGACAGTGAGGGTTGCATCCGCTTGCGCGACAGCGACTTGATAAAATTCCACGACATGTATGCTGAGGTAGGTCAGAAGGTTGTGATTAAGAGCGTGGACATGCAGAAGTTGCCATTTGAGCGTTCAGCTGAAGCGGCTTTAGGTGATAAGTACAGAGGAATGGAATCGGGCAATGAGCAAGGTTGAGTGAGGGGGCTGATGATTGATTGTCTGTGGGCCTTCCGACACGAATAGGCGAAATAGGAATAATAGGCGAAATAGGATAGATAGGAGAAGAGAAATAGGAGAGATAAGGAGAGATAAGGAGAGATGGGAATGATATGCGTTATGAACTTGTGATTGGCGTTCTTGTCAATAAAAGCATCAGGCGGCTTGGATAAATCCGAGCCGCCTGATGCTTTTATAGTAATCGGTGTTTATCCACCGAAGTTGTCGAATCGGATCATGTCGTCTTCCACACCGAGTGAGTGTAAGAGGTCGAGCACGGTCTTAGCCATCATAGGCGGACCGCAGAGGTAATATTCCACGTCTTCCGGAGCCTCATGCTGCTTGAGATAAGTGTCGCCGAGGACATTTGCAATGAATCCCGGGCTGTACTTCACTCCAAGGCTGTCGGCTTTCTTGTCAGGGAAGTCGAGAGCGAGGTGGAAATGGAAGTTAGGATATTCCTTTTCCAGTTCGAGGAAGTCTTCCATGAAGAACACCTCGTCGATACCACGTGCTCCATAGAAATAATGCATCTCACGGTCGCGTGTGTGTAGAGTCTTGAGCATGTGCATGATTTGCGCACGCAGCGGTGCCATACCGGCTCCACCGCCGACCCATATCATCTCACGCTTAGAATCGAATACCGGTGCGAATTCACCATAAGGTCCGCTCATGATACATTTGTCGCCCGGTTTGAGGCTGAAGATATATGATGAAGCGATACCCGGGCTAACCGGTTGGAATCCGACTTGCGGTTTCGGCAGGAACGGTGGCGTAGCGATACGAACAGTAAGAGTGATGATATCTCCCTCGTCCGGATAGTTAGCCATAGAGTAAGCACGAATGGTAGGAGTGTCGTTCTTACATTTGAGTGAGAAGATATTGAATTTCTCCCAAACCGGCACGTAGAGTTCACCGATATCGTTCTTATCGTAGTCCTTATCATAATCGATGTCGAACTTAGGGATCTTGATTTGCGCATATGCACCAGGCACGAAGTCCATATGTTCTCCCGGCGGCAGCTGCACCTTGAATTCCTTGATGAATGAAGCGACATTCTTGTTGCTGATGACAGTGCACTCCCATTCCTTCACACCGAGCACAGATTCCGGTACTTTGACAGAGAGGTCACCCTTAACCTTGCACTGGCATCCGAGTCTGTAGTGCTCCTTAATCTGCTTGCGTGTGAAGTGTCCTTTTTCAGAGTCGAGGATTTCGCCACCCCCTTCAAGTACCTGGCATTTGCATTGTCCGCAAGAGCCTTTACCTCCACATGCAGAAGAGAGATAGATACCGTTTTCAGAGAGGGTTGACAGCAAGCTGCTACCTTGTCCTACCGACAGTTGTTTTTCGCCGTTGATAGTGATAGTCACGTTACCACTAGGCGAAAGGTATTTCTTTGCAACGAGCAGGATTATAACCAAAATAAGTATAACAACCAGAAACAGTCCTACACTTGCTAAAATAAAATTCATGTCCATAGTTATATCCTTTCGTTTTAAAGTTTAAGACCAGAGAAACACATAAATGCCATCGCCATGAGTCCAACCGTAATGAATGTGATACCCAGCCCCTGCAGAGGTTTCGGTACATCGCTGTATGCCATTTTCTCTCTAATGGCTGCGAGTCCGACGATAGCCAGAGTCCATCCAATACCAGAGCCGAGCGCATAAGCCACACAGTCACCGATACCGCCGATATACTGAGTGGAAGCCGGTTCGAGGTTGATACGTTGTTGCATGAAAAGAGAAGCTCCCATGATAGCGCAGTTGACTGCGATGAGCGGGAGGAAGATACCAAGAGCGGCATAAAGAGATGGCGAGAATTTCTCAACAATCATTTCGACGAGCTGTACCATAGCCGCGATAACAGCAATGAAAAGGATGAAGCTGAGGAAAGTGAGGTCGAGATCGCCAAAAATGCCACCCGGTTGCAGCACTTTAGTCTGCAGCAGATAGTCCACCGGAACAGTGATGAGCAGTACGAATGTAACCGCCACTCCAAGTCCGAGTGAGGTCTTCACGGTTTTGGATACAGCCAAATAAGAGCACATACCCAGGAAGAACGCGAAGATCATGTTGTCGACGAAAATCGAGCGAACGAACAAGCTAAAGAAATGTTCCATAATTTTTTACGTTTTTAAGTATGTGATTAATTACTGTATTTTATCTTTATTGTAAGCTCTGTGCGCCCAGATTACACATCCAAGCAGAATGAGCGCCATAGCCGGCATAGTCATCATACCGTTGTGCAGATATCCTCCACCGTTGTCGAGGAGCCAAGAATCCGGAACGATTTGGTATCCGAAGATAGAACCGAATCCGAATAATTCACGAATGAAACCCACGATAACGAGTATTACGGCATATCCGAGTCCGTTTGCGATACCGTCGAGGAACGACTCCCACGGTCCGTTCATCATGGCGAATGCCTCGAGGCGTCCCATGAGAATACAGTTTGTAATAATCAGTCCGACATAAACCGAAAGCTGTACGCTGACATCATAAACATAAGCTTTAAGAATGTTGCTTACGATTGTGACAAGAGCTGCGACAACCACCAGCTGCACGATGATACGAATTCTGTTAGGAATGGTTTTTCTGATTAAAGAAATGATCACGTTAGAGAATGCAGTGATGACAGTGACCGACAGTCCCATGACAATAGCCGGTTTGAGCTGTGCAGTGACGGCGAGTGCAGAGCAGATACCCAACACCTGAACCGCGATAGGGTTGTTCAGGTTCAGAGGGCTCTTGAATACTTCGCCATTCTCTTTAGAAAATAATTTACCCATATTCTTAGTCCTCCTTATTTTTTAAGATTGTTGAGTATGTCTGCATACATTCCGATACCCTTCTGAATCATGTCGCTCACACCGTTAGATGTGAGAGTAGCACCAGTTACGCCGTTAACATATGTAGCAGGGTCGGCATTTTTGTCTTCCTTTCCCTTTTTCACTACGCTAAGCGCGATTTGGTCAGGGTTCTTGTCATGCAGTTTTTTGTTTTTAAACAGGTCCTGGAACCATTTTTCGGTGATACGCGCACCAAGTCCCGCCGTTTCGCTCTCATGTGAGAAGTAAGTTCCGAAAACGGTTTCGCAGTCTTCGTTCAGTGCAACATATCCCCAGATTCCGCCCCAAAGTCCGGCACCGGTCATTGGTATGACATATTTAGTTTGTCCGTCGACCTTAGCCACATAGAGAGGACGATTAGATGGAGAGAGTTCCTTGTTAGGCACCTTAAAACCGTCCTGGTCGAGTTTTTCACCCGTTTTCAGAGGTTTAGCAGCATCTTCTCCATAAATCATGTCGTTGGTTATGAGTTCCTTGTATTTAGCTTCCACATCGTAGTCGGAACCCTTTTCAATACCAAGAGCTGCCAGGATCTGGCTTTTCTTGTCGTTATCTTCGTTGGCTTTCTGTGTAGGTCCAAGCACCTGTGCCACGAAAGCAAGCAGGAAAGCGACGAGGATAACCATCACAGAAGCATAGATTATGGTATATGCATTACCGTTTGTATTAAGTTTTCCCATATCTTATTCCTCCTTTACTTTAAGGCACGCTTAGCGCGCTTGTTGATATTTCTCTGCACCACGCAGTAGTCGATAAGCGGAGCGAAGAGGTTCATTAAGAGAATTGCGAGCATCATTCCTTCCGGATATCCCGGGTTGAGTACACGGATGATGACCGCCATGACACCGATAAGGAATCCGTAAATCCATTTTCCACATTCTGTACGTGCAGAAGTAACCGGGTCGGTAGCCATGAAGACAGCACCGAAACAGAATCCGCCGACAGTCAGATGTTCGTACCAAGGGAAGTTGAGTGCGTCCTGGTTGTCGTAGTGTAGCAAGAATGCCATGATGGCTCCACCCGCAAACACGGAGAGCATAGTTTTCCAGCTTGCCACTCCAGTCCAAAGCAACAGTATAGCTCCGAGTGCGATTGCAATCACGCTGGTTTCACCGATAGAGCCCGGCATGATTCCAGTGACAGTGTCCATGAAGCTGAAATCCACTTTATCTCCCGCTGCGAGCTGTCCGAGCGGAGTAGCTTGAGTGAAAGAATCGACATTACCGCTGACGCCAGATATACAGTCCATATAGTTTTGGTTTACCCATACCTTGTCGCCCGACATTGTAGACGGATAGGAGAAGAATAGGAATGCACGTGTGACAAGCGCCACATTAAATATATTCATGCCAGTGCCTCCAAACACTTCCTTCGCGAAAATGACAGCGAAAGCAGTAGCCACAGCGATGATCCAAAGCGGGCAGTTGATAGGCACGATCATCGGTATGATCATACCTGAAACGAGGAATCCCTCATGGATTTCCTCTCCTTTCCATTGCGCCACAGTGAATTCGATACCGAGTCCGACGAGATAGCTGACAACGATTTTCGGCAGTACCGCGAGGAATCCGTACCAGAAGCAAGCCCAGAACGTAGGGTCAGCCTCTCCAATTGCCACATAGTGCCAATGGCCGACGTTCCACATTCCGAAGAGCAATGCTGGCATGAGTGCGATCACAACAAACGACATGATACGCTTCGAGTCGATAGCGTCATGTATATGAGCTCCTTTGGTTTTCGATGTCTCATTTGGAACGAACATAAACGTTTCGAATCCGTCGAAGACAGAGCGGAATGCATGGAGCTTTCCTCCTTCCTGGAAAGAAGGTTTTATCTTGTCGAGAAATTTTCTTAACGCAGACATTGTTTATAAATTTATTTATCAATATTAAAATCTGAATAAAAGTCGCAATTATGCATTTTCCTTTCTGAGCATATCAAGTCCTTCACGAACGATTCGCTGCAATTCGAGTTTAGAACTGTCAACGAATTCCGCCACAGCGAAGTCTTCCGGCGCCACCTCATAAATTCCGAGCGCTTCCATCTTGTCGAAATCTCCGGCAATGATAGCCTTGATGAGCTGTTCAGGCATGATGTCCATCGGGAACACTTTCTCATACTCGTTCGACATGATCATGTGGCGATAACCGCCCTTGATACGTGAGTCGAAGAGGTATTCCTTCTTTTTCCCGAAAAGCCAGGAGAAATAAGTTCTGCTCGTAGAGAACTGCTTGAATCTCGGCATTATCCATCCGAATGCCTCATGCACGTCGTCACCTTCCGGAATGGCCGTAAGCTCTGTGGAATGTGCCCCGAGGAAGTCATCAAGAGTCACCTTAGTGCCGGTAAGCGGATTTCCGTCGATGATTCTGACGTGTTCCTCTTTCTTCAGGTTCCCACTGAGGATGTCCTTGATTCTCTGTCCCACCTTCACTTTAGCATAAGCCGGTTTAGCGATTTCGCTACCAGCCACAGCAATGGTTCTTGTGAGGTCGAGTTTACCGGTGTTTAAGAGTCTTCCGATGAAGATGACCTCTTCGGGTGCGATAGTCCAGACAACTTCTCCCTTGTTGATAGGGTCAACATGGTTGATTTGCACTCCGACGTTTCCAGCCGGGCATTTACCTTCGAAGACAGTGACTTTAGCGTTTTCGGCTTTAAGCACAGCCACTGCGGCAGCCCTCTTGGCACCGATATTCACCGGTGCGAGCTTACTCAGCGCATTGATACCCGTTTGGAAATCTTTCTCGTTGCCTTTAAGCACGAAGTCGAAATCAGCCGCCAGCGGCATATCGTTGAAAGCAGAAATAAAAATTGCTTTCGGCTTGTCTTCCGGGTTAGCGGTAACAGCGTATGGTCTTTGAACAAAGAATGCGAAAAGTCCGGAATCGAGCAGAACTTTGAGGACTTCCTGTTCGCTGGCCTTGTTGAGGTCCAACTTAGGGAATTCCACGAATTTCTGTTCTTTATCGGCTTTTACCTGAATGCTCAAGACTTTACGTCTGTCGCCTCTGACCACCGCTTGCACAGTGCCACTGACAGGAGAAGTAAACTTCACTTCCGGATGCAGTTTGTCAACGAACAACGCATCTCCCGCCTTCACTTCATTCCCTTCTTTTACTACCACTTTCGGTTTCACTCCCACGAAAGCATCCGGCACAAGTCCGTAGATTTCAGATGGTTGGGGTGTAACAACTTCATTGGCAGGCTTACCGACGAGATTGATGTCAAGGCCTTTCTTAAGTTTAATTACATTCGCCATAAAGATTTATAAATATTTATAATTTATTGGAATTGTTTTCAACGACTTGCAAAGTTAGCAAAAAAAAACGTAAAAATAATAAAAAAGGCTAATTTTTGTTAACCGGAAGTTTGAGAGGATTCTAGAAAATCTAGAGAATCTATAAATACTAGACATTCTAGAGATTTTAGAGATACTCTGATTATTGGAGACCGAAGGGATTATGCTATATGTATTATTCAAAAATGGCAGTATCTTGGATTTTAGCACCGAGTAGGAAATCAGCTATATCCATACGTTTTTTCCCAGCAATTTGCAGTGTTTTGAGTGATATCCATCCGTCGTCGGTTGCCACTTGTAGATTACATTTTCCATCGGTTTTGACAGTTCCCGGCTTGAGTCCTTTTTCTAGTAGTCCTTTTTCGGAGGCATAGATTTTCATGTCCATGACTTTTCCTCCGTTGTTGAGCACTGTCCAAGCAGCAGGATAAGGGCTGAGTCCTCTTATGAAGTCGTAGACTTTCTTTTGAGAGGCATTCCAGTTGATTCTGCATGTATCCCGGAAGATTTTCGGTGCCGGTTTGAGTTCAACGTTTTCTCCCACCAGCAGATCCTGGTCGATTGTATGCAGAGTGCCGTCGATGATATGGTCAACTGTATCCGTAACCAGTTTCGCACCGATGGTCATGAGTTTGTCGTGTACATCCCCCACGCATTCGTCATCTGCGATTTGCACTTTCACTTGCTTGATTACCTCACCCGTATCAATTTGGTGGTTGAGGAAGAAAGTGGTGACTCCAGTTTCCTTCTCACCATTGATGACCGCCCAGTTGATTGGCGCCGCACCTCTGTATTGAGGCAACAAGGAGGCATGCAGATTGAATGTGCCGAGGTGGGGCATATTCCACACCACTTCCGGCAGCATTCTGAATGCCACAACGATTTGGAGGTCGGCGTTTAGAGCTTCCAGTTGTTCCAAGAATTGTTCGTCCTTGAGTTTTTCGGGTTGCAGCACGGGGATGCCATGTTCCACGGCGTAGACTTTCACCGGGCTTGGTTGGAGCGTATGTCCATGTCTTCCCATCGGTTTGTCGGGCATAGTGACAACACCAACAACGTTGTATCCGCCTTCCACAAGAGCTTTAAGCGATTCGACGGCGAAATCCGGTGTACCCATGTATACGATTCTTAGAGTTTGCTTATTCATATACTGTCAGATTGAATTAATATTTTGCAAATTTACACAAAATAAATGTATTTTCGGATTGTAAATCTTTCTATTTGAAAAAAAAGGCTTAAATTTGTGGAATAAAATGCTATCAGTGAGAGAAGGAGAGAAGATGAGAATAACATTCTAATATTGAATGGAATTATTATATTAAAGATTTGGATATTTGAAGAATTTTGCTGAATTTTGTAAAAAGTTGCAATATAGATAAATGGAAACAAAGAATTTCTTTGCAGTGGACCTTGGTGCCACAAGCGGCCGCACGATTTTAGGCAGTATCGTTGGTGGTCGCCTTGTTCAGCGTGAACTGACCCGTTTTTCGAACCCGATCATCCAGGCATGTGGCCATTATTATTGGGACATCTATGCCCTTTACAACGAAATTATCCGTGGCTTGAAGCTTGTAGGCGATGAGGCCACTGAAATTGAGTCTATCGGTATAGACACATGGGGAGTAGACGTGGTGTGCATAGGATCCGACGGCGGTATTCTCCGCAACCCTTATTGTTATCGTGACCCTCACACGGACCATGCGATGGATGACTATTTCAAGCTGATTCCGAAAGAGCGAGTATATGAGAAGACCGGCATCCAGTTCATGCAGTTCAACACCCTTTTCCAGTTGAGCGCCATGCGTAAGAACGATGACTCGGCCTTGTCGGCCGCGAAGAAGATTCTGTTTGTTCCCGATGCCTTAATGTATATGCTGACAGGCGAGGCAGTTTGTGAATACACAATATTGTCGACGAGTCAGATGCTAGACCCCCGAACCCGCCGTATTGACAAGGAGCTGATAGATGTGATCGGATTGGAGGAGAGTCAGTTTGGCAGATATGTGAATCCTTCGGACCGTGTAGGTGCATTGACAGAAGAAGTACAGCGTCAGACCGGACTGGGTGCCGTGCCGGTTGTTGCCGTAGCCGGCCATGACACCGGTTCTGCCGTTGCGAGCGTTCCAGCAGAGAACGAGCGCTTCGCCTATCTGAGTTGCGGCACTTGGTCGCTTTTGGGCATAGAGACAAAGGATGCCATTATATCAGATGCGAGTTTCCGTTATAATTTCACGAATGAGGGCGGCATAGAGGGCACCACCCGTTTTCTGAAGAACATATGCGGCATGTGGCTTCTTGAGCGTTGTCGTAAGGAATGGAAATCAGATGAAGCCCCTTCTGACGTCAACCAGCTGAACGAAGATGCCATGTCAGTTCCCGCCTTCCGTTCATTCATCAATCCCGATGATCCCTGCTTCGCCAATCCTCCGAGCATGATCAGCGCCATTCAGGACTATTGCAGGTCGACAGGTCAGCCCGTTCCTGAAGATTACCGTCAGATTGGACGTTGCATCTTCGACAGTTTGGCAATGCGTTATCGTCAGGTGCTTGACTACTTGAAGTTTTTTGCACCATTCGAAATAGAGAAGCTCCATGTGATTGGAGGCGGCACCTATAATCATCATCTAATGCAGATGACTTCCAACAGCATCGGCATGCCGGTGATTACGGGTCCTGTAGAAGGAACCGCCATCGGCAACATCATGGTCCAGGCAAAGGCAGCCGGCTTGGTTAGCGACATTTATGAGATGCGTAGGATAATAGCTCAGAGTATAGAATTGAAGCGTTATGAGCCACAGGACCGGGAAGTTTGGGAAGCCGGGTACAAGAAGTATTTGGAGATTTGCGGATTTTAGGATGGGAGAGATGGGAGAGATAGGAGAAATAGGAGAAATAGGAGAGATAGGAAAGATAGGAGAGATGGGAAAGATAGACGAGATAGGAGAAATAGGAGAAATAGGAGAAATAGGAGAGATAGGAAAGATAGGCATTTTATTAGATAAAAATAATAAACTAAAATATAAAATTACTATGAAATCAGAATTAGTAAACAAGGCATATGAGGTGGCAAAGGCCCGTTATGCAGAGATCGGAGTAGACACAGAAGCAGTGTTGAATCAGCTTCAGGATTTTCATTTGTCGCTACATTGCTGGCAGGCCGACGACGTAAAAGGTTTTGAGGTTCAAGCCGGCAGCTTGTCGGGCGGCATCCAGTCGACAGGTGATTTCCCTGGTGCAGCCCGCAATATCGACGAGTTGCGTCAGGACATACTGAAGGCCAAGAGCCTTATTCCGGGCAATCACCGCCTGAACCTACATGAGATATACGGTGATTTCAAAGGCAAGGTGGTAGACAGGGACGAAGTGACAGTGGATTATTTCCAGAGTTGGATTGACTGGGGCAAGGCCAATGACACGAAGCTTGACTTCAACTCCACGTCTTTCTCCCATCCGAAGTCAGGAAGCCTGACGTTGTCGAATCCCGACAAAGGCATCCGCGATTTCTGGATAGAGCATACGAAGCGTTGCCGCGACATCGCCAATGCGATGGGAGAGGCTCAGGGAGACCCATGCATCATGAACCTGTGGGTTCACGACGGTTGCAAGGATGTGAGTGTGAATCATGCCCTTTACCGCAACCTCTTGAAGGAGTCGCTCGACGAGATATTCTCCAAGGAAGAGCCAATGATGAAGGACTGTATTGAGGGTAAGGTGTTTGGCATCGGTCTTGAGAGTTTCACAGTGGGCAGTCATGACTTTTACACAGCCTATGCAGCTCAGAACGGCAAGATGCTGACGATAGACACCGGTCATTATCACCCGACCGAGTCGCCAGCCGACAAAGTGAGTGCAGTACTACCATTCATTTCCGAACTGATGCTTCATGTAAGCCGTCCGGTCCGTTGGGACAGCGACCACGTGACGATTATGGACGACCCAACCCAGGAGTTGTTCTTCGAGATAGTTCGTGCCGACGCATTGGAACGCGTGCATTATGGCCTTGACTTCTTCGACGGCAGCATCAACCGAATCGGTGCCTATGTGATTGGCAGCCGTTCCGCACAGAAGTGTATGCTCCGCGCATTGCTTGAGCCGCGCGCCGAGATCAGCCGCCTTGAGTTGGCAGGCGAAGGCTATAAGGTTTTGGCCTTGATAGAAGAGCAGAAGGCGATGCCTTGGCAAGCCGTTTACGACGAGTTCTGCCTTCGCAATGACGTGCCTGTGGGTCAGGACTTTATTGTAGACATAGATGAATATGTGAAGACAACGACTGGATTAAGGAATTAAGATTTAAGATTTAAGGATTTATTTAGGTGTGGATAGGTTTGGGTAGGAATATATATTAATTAAATCAAATAAAATGGGAAAAAGTGGCAGTTTGAAGAGCACACTAGCAGTGTCGCTCAACAATTATCTTGATGCCGGTGCGATAGTAGCCGGTGCGAGTGGTCTGACGCTATGGCAGAACTACCTGGGTTTGAGCGAGATGCATTTAGGTTTTTTGAATTTCATCAGTGCCAATTGTCTTGGTGCAGCCGTAGGAGCGATAATCGGCGGTTTTCTGGCAGACAAATATGGCCGTAAGTTTATATTCACCTATAACCTGCTGGTATATATGCTCGGCGTACTGCTGATAATGTGCTCGGTGAATTTTCCGATGCTTTTATCCGGTTTCTTGATTACCGGCATCTCAGTAGGTGTAGGCGTTCCTGCTTCATGGACCTATATCTCCGAAAGTTCTGAAATTCACAACCGCGGTCGCAACATCAGCATTTCCCAGATGTCATGGGGCGTGGGTCCGATGTGTATCCTGTTCCTGGGCATGCTTTTCGCTCCCGAAGGCTATCTGTTCGGCTGGGTTGAGTCAGCAGCCCGTTTCATAGGCGGCTCCGGATTGAGTGAAGCGGAAGTGAATGTGTTCAGCTCGCGAGTGGTTTTCTTCTCGTTGTTTGTAGTTGCGTTTATAGCCTGGAATCTTCAGCGCAAGCTCCAGGAGAGCAGTGAATTCGAGGCTTCGAAGTCGAGCGGCAAGCAGAGCAGCCTTATGGACAACATCAAAGTGCTGTTCAAGAACCGTATCGCAGTGAAGACCGTCTTGTTTTTAGCCGCCATTTATCTGACTTGGAACCTTGTGGCATCAGTGATGGGCTTTTTCCAGCCTCATATATATGAATCAGCCGGCGGAATGAGCAACAAAGACGCCAACATGCTGAGTTGCATCAGCTGGGTGATAGTAGTAGCGAGCACTTTTGTCCTTTCGTTTGTGATAGACAAGGTTGCTCACCGCATTTTCTACGTATTCGGTTTGTTGTGTGCTCTGAGCGCATGGTTCATCATCGTAGGAATCGGAGTGAGCAATCTGGTATGGCTCTGGGTATTCACGATTCTGTGGGGCATCAACAACGGAGTGTCGGTTCAGGTGTTCTACGCCTTATGGGGCACAGAGCTGTTCCCGGCGAAATTCCGTGCCGGTGCTCAGGGCTTGATGTTTTTCATCGTCCGTGGTCTTTCGGCCGTATGGGGACTGGTATTCACATATATCTATGGTGAGAACGGCGAAGGCTTCACTCTTGCCGCCTATTGTATGATTGCTTTGTTGCTGATTTCGCTTGTAGTGGGATTTATCGGTGCGCCAAACACTCGCGGCAAGTCGCTCGACGAAATTACGAAGGAGCGTTATGGTGAGATTTAGAAATATAAATTAAAAAAAATATATACTATGTCGATATTGGAAAACCGCAAGGGATTGAAAACTTGCGTGATGCAGGTGGCAGAAGTGGCCGGCTACCTGTGGGAGAAAGGCTGGGCCGAGCGTAACGGCGGTAATATCACGGTGAATGTAACAGAATGGGTAGACGACGAGATCCGTCAGATGCCAGCCATCAGCGATGTGCTTCCTATCGGTACTACCCTGCCCCATCTAAAGGGTTGCTATTTCTATTGCAAGGGCACAGGCAAGCGAATGCGCGACTTGGCCCGCCGACCGATGGAGAACGGAAGCGTGATCCGGATACTCGACGACTGTGCGTCGTACGTAATTATCGCCGATGAGGCGGTGATGCCGACGAGTGAGCTTCCGAGCCACCTGTCGATGCACAACTACCTGATTGGCAGCGGTTCCATCTATAAGGCGAGCCTTCACACCCACCCTATTGAGCTTGTGGCCATGAGCCATAACCAGGAAATGCTGAAGAAGGACGTGATGACGAAGATCTTGTGGTCGATGATTCCCGAGACACTCGCCTTCGCCCCTCTGGGACTGGGAATAGTGCCTTACGAGCTGCCCGGTAGCGTGAAACTGGCAGATGCCACATTGGAACAGATTAAGGACTACGACGTGGTTATGTGGGAGAAGCATGGTGTTTGTGCTGTGGGCCAAGACATTATGGACGCCTTCGACCAGGTAGACGTTCTGAACAAGGCAGCAAACATATATATGTGTGCCAAAAACATGGGATTCACTCCAGAAGGCATGACCGAGGAGGCGATGAAAGAGGTGCAGGATGTGTTCAAGCTTCCGAAGAAGCGCCCATGCTGATTGTGAACCGGGAGGACGAACAGAAGGCATGTGCCGAGCGGTTGACGGACGAACTCCGCGAGAGGGTATTTATTTAAAAGGTTATTAGTCGAAGAGGGTAACTGTGTGCAGACATGGTTTCAAGTGTTGTATGCAGATAGGTTCGGTGTTGATAACGGTTGAAATTAATAAGCAGTTCAAGAAATGAGGGAACTGTGACAAGACTGAATTATTTATATGCGAAAACTCATATTCATATTAATAACGTTGTTGGTGGTGGGCGTGGTGCTTCACTCTTGCGGTAGCGAAGAGAGTCCAGAGAGTGTGCTGTCGTCGTCTTCAGAAGTGGATAAGCTGATGGAGGAGGCATCAGATGCATTGGACAACAGCGACTTCCCCTTGTCGGTGGAGAAATACACCGAATGCCTCCGTTATTTCAAGGAGAAGAAAGACACGGCGAACATGAGCGAATGCTATTTCCAGCTGTCTAGTAATTTCCAACGTCTGGGCAATTTCCAGATGGCGTTGAATATGGCGGAGAAATGCCTGCACTTGGACTCCTGCATGAATGAGCTGGAGAATATGAGCAGCAGCTATAACAACATGGCTGCTATAAGCCTTGCTGCCAAAGACTTGGAGTCGGCCCGTAAATTCATTTTGAAGGCCATTGAGCTAGAAGAGGAGACCGAGGAACAGGCAAAGATGTCGGTACGCTACGGCATAGCGTCGGAGATATATACTAAGAGCGACAGTGCCGAGCTGGGTTACGAATACGCCCAGAAGGCCTATGAGCTTGATTTGGAGAAGGGTGATTCTGTGAAGATAGGCAAGCGTTTGAGTCAGATGGGCGACGCGTTGTCCGCCATGGGCAGGCTTGACGAGGCCGAGGAGTCGTATCATGACGCAGAGCCCTACTTGAGCAAGGCGAAGGACAAGACGTCGATGTGCATCAACTACAAGCAGCTGGGAACACTTTACTCTAAAGAGGGCAAGTGGGAGTCGGCCATCGAATATCATGAGAAGAGTCTGGAACTGGCAAGGAAATACAACCTTAACTACCTGATTGAAAACAACCTGTCGGCATTGTCAAAGCTCTACAATCTGAGAGACAAGGGGCGTGCCTTGGAATATGCGCTGGAGGACATGACATGGAAAGACAGCATCTACAACCAGGAGATGCAGCAGACGGCTCAGCAGTTTTCCGCCCAATATGACCTGTGGGAGAAGGAGAAGCGCATCACTCGTCAGGCAAACCGCATTCAGACTCAGAAGATCATGATATGGACCATCTTCATCGCTTTCATCCTGATAGTGCTGCTTTTGGGTCTTTATGTCTACCTGCATTATATCCGCAAAGAGAAACAGGAACTTCATATCAAATACTCTCACGCTCTGATCACCGATTTCAATGCTTCTGAGCCTTCGCCAGAGACGAAATCGGTTCACAACGACATAGATATCGCGACAGAAACCGACCGTGAATTCCTGCTGAAGGTGAACGATGTGATCAGCCGTCATATCGACGAGGCTACGCTTTCGTCTGTGAAGATAGCAGAGGAGGTGTGCTTGGGTCAGCGTCAGGTGAACCGCAAGGTGAAGGCGATTACGGGCATCGACACGGGCACTTACATCAAGATGAAGCGTATCGGTAAGGCTCGCCAGCTGCTGGATTCTTCTACGCTGAATATCGGTGAAATACAGAGTGCCTGCGGATTCGAGAGTCCGAGCTACTTCTCGAGGGTGTTTAAGGATGTTGTGGGCATGTCGCCGAGCGAATACCGCAAATCGGGGCGCTTTAACTAAAAATCAGGAATGAGGGATTAGGAATTATATACTTGCAGACAGTTTTTTTTTAAAATTTGGAATGAGGAATTATTTTTCACAGCATTTGTAGGGGTTTAGTACAATGGTGTAGTGTTGAAGCGAGGGAACGGTTGGCATTACAGCAGTTGTGTTTAGTACAATGTAGAAAGGAACTACAACGCCCCGACGCGGGGACGCGTCGGCTCCACGGGTCGAAAACCGGCTTTGTGGGGAATAAGAAGGTGATGGCGTTGGTGAGACAGCCGGAGGGTGCGTTCGTTGGTGAGAGCACCGTTGCGGGCTGGCATAAAACCTCAATGGTCTTTACACCCCTTTCGGCTCATTATATTCGCCCTTTTCCCCGTTAGCGGGGAACGGAAACCCCTACAGCGGTCGGGTTGAGTACAAAGGTGTGGCGTTGAAGCGAGGGAACGGTTGGCATTACAGCCTGCCCCAGGTACGGCCGGGTTGAGTACAATATAAAGAGGGATGACAAGTGAATTCATCGGGATTTTTAGGGTTTGTTTGACGAATTCATCGGATGTAGGATTAATGTTTTCGGATAAAATTTGATTAAAAGTCCTAAAATTTACAATTGATGTCCGGAAAATAAAAAAGGTATTGTAGGAAAGGATGTAATTTTGCATCAGTAAAAAAGCAAATTTCATCCTTCTAAAAAATAGAGTTATACAGAGAAAGTGTTAGACGGTTAAGCGTAACCTATATCGGGGATATGTCTGCGAGGCATATCCCCGATTTTTTTTATTTGCCTTCGGCAAATGGTTCATTTTGGAAATAAAATTGACGTTAATGGGCAGAAAATTTTATTCAGAAAAAATGAGTGTCCTTCGGACAGAAATATAATAAATATAATAGTTGACGAGTAGGATAGGAAGAATAGGAGGGATAGGAAGAATAGGAGGGATAGGATAGCGATGCGCTTAAATTAAAAATTAAAGGCGTTTGAAGTTTTTAAATTTAAAGAAAATAAGGTTTTAAATGTGATGGTGTGGTTGACGGGAATTAAGAGCGAAAACTTCATGGAGTTGTATAACAAACAGAGGTCGCAGGATTTAAAACCTACAAAATATGGCAGGTCTGCCATTAGAAAATATAACAAAATGGTGGCTGAGTGAAGTACGATGTAAAGAGGTTGTACAACGTCCTGGCGCGGGGAACTCAGCATGGCAGAGGTGTATTTTCCATATACGCTATTCGGAAGCCGGGAGATCATTGTCTTTTTCCATATACACTATTCGGAAGCCGGGAGACTTCCGCTCCACTGGGAACACTTGAAGAGAGGTTGAAGCGAGAATGGAGGTAGTTAGCGTTGTGGGACAGCCGGGGGGTGCGTTCGTTGGTGAAAGCACCGTTGCGGGCTGGCATAAAACCAGCCCCTACAGCAGTTGGGTTGAGTACAAGGGTGTGGCGTTGAAGGAAGAGAACTCGTTGTCCTTTTCCAAATACGCCGTGCGGAAGCCGGGAGACTTCCGCTCCATTGTGAACACTTGAAGAGAGGTTGAAGCGAGGGAGTGGGTGTCTGAAACTTGATTTTTTACATATAATATATAATTTTTTACATTATAATAATAAAAGATGTGAAAATTTTTGTTCATAATGCAAATTTTATGTAATTTTGCAAAAAATTTCAGGATTAAGTGACAAGAATTGAATATAAGGATAGGGAAAAGATTGTAATGTTTTGATGTATAGGAAGGTAAGAATTGTTAAAGAGTATAATTGATATACCACGATATATACCATATTTTTTTAATGCCGTGAAAGCAAGCCAGTCAGCACATGTTGGCATCTACAAATTTACGACTAATTGAAAACTTATTGATTACTATTTAATTAACTCAAATATTTAATTGTTTATGAAACATTTTACACAAAACTTACGATGGCTCTTTATGAGCCTTTTGCTCGTTGTGGGCGTTGGAAGTGCGTGGGGAGAGAGCATCACATTCGATTTCGAAGATGAAGGAGCTCACCGTTCTTCTGGTAACAATTCCTATATTTCGACGAACTCATATTCCGAAAATGGTATAGCCATTGATTTGACCTATGCAGATGCTGTAACTACAGGCTCACCCCTTAGTGGCAGCGCAAACATTATGGGGCGTATCGCAAAAAATACCACAAATAGTCCTTCTATCGTTATAGGTCCTATCACGAACTCGGGAAACACTATTTCCTCCATAGCCTATAAGACAAAAGGTGTACAAGCTATGACAATGGACGTCAGCTGGTCTTCAGACAATTCCAACTGGACTTCATTACAAACTCTTTCAGAAATGCCTACATCATCAACTGACGAGTCAATATCCAATTTGTCAATCACAGCATCAACGTTTTATCTAAAATTTACAGTGTCTGTTTCTAGTTCAACTACTAGTAACAGAGATTTTCAGTTGGATGATATTGTAATTACATATTCATCAGGCACTACCGGTCCTGTCACTCCAACTTTCGCATGGTCGGCTTCGACAGCGACTGCAACAGTTGGTGAGACGTTTACTGCACCGACATTAAGCAATAGCAGTAATGGAGCAGTTACTTATTCATCAAGTGACACAAATGTTGCAACAATTGACGGAAGCGGTAATGTGACAATTGTGGCAGCCGGTACAACCACGATTACAGCATCTGTTGCAGCAACAAGCAACTACAATGCGGCAACAGCTTCTTATACGTTGACAGTAAGTGAGTCAACTCCAGCAAATCAGTTGGTGACAGTAGATTCAGAAGGAAATGTGACATTCTTGTTTAATGAAAGCGGATGGGGCATTCCAGAAGGAACATCCTCTGCAGCTGTTTCCACAGTTACTACATACACTAATTCTGGATATTCGATAATATTAGGTGGGGGTTCTCCTGGGCATTACTACAACACTAATGGTATGCTTATAATGGGAAAGACTGGTGCTTATCTTACATTGCCAGCCTTTGACTTTGACGTAGAGCGTATTGAGGTAACAGGCACGTCAAGCGCTTCTGGAAACGTTACGCAGAACATATACGTTGGAGATGAAGCAGTAAGTACATCCACAACAGGAGCAAAAGGGACTAACACATATTTAATTGCCGATGCCTATCAATCAGCAGGTAACGTATATACATTAAAGGTTACCAACAATTACAACACTCAAATTACTCAAATCAAAGTTTACAAGAAGAGTACATCACCTTCTATTTCGTTCGCCACAGCCAGTGCGAATGTGTATGTAGGTGGAACTTATACTCAGACTGCAACCGTATATAATACAGGTTCAGCAACTGTAAGTTATACAACCAGCAATGCAGAAGTGGCGACAGTAGATGCAAACGGCGTGGTAACAGGTGTTACCGCCGGCACAGTGACTATCACCGCTGCAGTGACAGTGGACGGAGTTGAATATACAGCTGAGTATGAAGTGACAGTAAAGAAGAACGATGCAGAGTTGTCGTTTGCCACACCGGTAGTTTCGATTACAGATACAGACACTTATGCAGGTCAGACAGTGACGAAGCCAGCAGATATTCTTGACAGCGAGATTTCCTACAGCAGCAACAACCCAACCATAGCAAGTGTTGACGCATCTACAGGTGCTATCACATTGGCAGGCGGTATTGGCACTACAATCATCACCGCCACTTTTGCAGGTAACGCCAAATATAATGCAGCAACTGCAACATACACATTGAAGGTGACCTCGGCAGCTGCCGCAAGCGGTGACTATGAGAAGGTGACCAGCACAGCAGACTTGACAGACGGCGAATACCTGATTGTTTATGAGGATGGTACGGTTGCATTCAACGGTGGACTTGAAACACTTAATGCAGTTAGCAACAATATCAGTGTAACTATTTCAGATAATAAGATAGAATCGAATGCAACCGTTGACGCTGCTGTATTTACTATTGAGGCTGTTGAAGGAGGATACACAATTCACAGTACAAGCGGTTATTATATTGGTAGGACTACTGATAGTAATGGTATGGATACCAATGCTTCTACAGCATATACCAATACAATTACAATTGACGAAGACGGTAATGCTCAGATTGTTGCAAGTGGCGGTTCATATCTTCGCTATAACTCAGCATCTAATCAAGATCGTTTCCGTTATTACAAATCAAGTTCTTACACAGGTCAAAAAGCCATCCAGCTTTACAAGAAGACCTCCAGCAGTGTTTCAGTGGCCACACCGGTGATTACTCCTGAGACAGGTACCTACGAGACCCGTCCTCAAACTGTAAGCATTACTTGCTCCACTGCTGGTGCTACTATCTATTACACTACTGACGGCACTACTCCAACAACCAGCAGTACTGTATATACCGGTTCGTTTGACATCAGAAAGAACACTACTGTTCAGGCTATAGCAGTGGCAACAATAGACGGAAACACAGTTGTCAGCCGCGTCGCATCGAGCGTGATTACGATGAAGGTGAATGCACCGGTATTCAGCCCAGTTGATGGCAGCAGTTTCTCTGAGAACTACGAGGTATCGATTAGCGCTGACGCAGGTTTGACGATATATTATATCACTCAAGATAATAAGATCTTCAAGTCGGAGACAGGAAAAACCGCCACTTACTCAGAGAGTACGGGTGAACTTGTTTCAAACGCATTAGTTTATAGCAGTCCTTTGACCTTTGGTCAGTCGATGATGGTGACTGCCGTCTGTATGGATGCTGACGGCAACTTGTCGGACCCTGTAACCGTGAAATACACTTACACAGGTGCTGTGGTACCTCCATATTACTCTTCATTCTCAGCATCAGAGGGTGACTTCACAGCCACCAATGAAACAGATGGCAATACGATTACCGGCAACGGTGCTCCAGAATGGAAGATAAACTCCAATACCGGTGCTGACGCCATTGCACGCTGGGGAGAGGAACGTTACTATATGTATGTACGCGGAACAAGTGGAAACACAGTTCAGACCCGCACCCGCTGGTATGGCACAGCATATTTCACTTCACCTATAATCGACCTGACTGGCAAGAGCAGCGCTACTTTCAGTTTTATCCATGCTGCTCACCACTTCTATTCAGATCCTAACGAAAGCGCTACAGTCAAAGACGCAACTCTTGAGACCACTCTTGATGATAGCAAGATTCCTTTGGCATGTAAAGTTCAAGTAGGTATTTGCGATGCAAGCGGCAATGTAAGCACATGGACAGACATTGCAAGCAGCAACATCACCTGGCCAGAGCAGAAGTTCGACTCTACGAAGTCTGGTGTTTCAGCTGATGGAAAGACCACAACCAGCACCACTTCACGTTCCGGTTCGTTCCCACGTGCCAATTCAGGCGACATCAGCTTGAGCGCTTACGAAGATCAGCAGATCCGTATCCGTTTCGTGTATACTTCAACCCCAGAATCATACGGTACTTGGAACATCGACCAGATTACCATCAATGCAATAGACGTTGAAGAGATGACGATGAACAGCCGTGGTTGGACCACCTATGTGTTCGACCATGATATCGATGCATACACAACCACTCAGAACTATATCAGTGGTGGCGAAGAGACCTTGCAGATATTCAAGGTGACAGAATTCGACCATGAGACATGCGTACTTCAGCAGCTTGGTAAGTTTGAGGAATACACAACTGAGAACAACAGCGAGCGCTACATCCCAGCCAAGACCCCAGTAGTGATTCATGGTCCTGCAAGCGCGACTATAGACTTCGTAGAGTATTCAGCACCAGAGATGCTTCCAACCGTCAAGAACAACCTGCTTATCGGTTCATTGAATCCGAACTTGGCAGTAGCTCCTGCAGGCAGTGGCGTACGCTACTTCGTTCTGCAGTGGGATACAGCAAATAACGCTCCTTACTTCAACAAGGTGAAAGAAGGTCGCGAAGTTCCAGATCACAAGGCATATCTGAACGGCACAGACCAGATAGAAGCCATCACCACATCGTCGAATCCAGCTAAGGGTATCTACGTACTTGGTGAAGACTGGGAAGCAACTGGAATCGAGTCAGTAGCAGAAGAATCGAACGGACTGATTATGAACGGCGAATGGTACACACTTCAGGGCGTACGCATTGACCGTCCAACAGATCGAGGTATCTATATTGTAAACGGCAAGAAGATTCTTGTCAAATAATAGGAATGGATTATATTAATTCCTGAATACCCAGTTATTTTATATGCATAAACGGTTGTCCCGCGGGACACTGTCGGGACAACCTAAATTATAAAGTATTATTAAAAGTAAAAAGAAAAGGATTATGAAAAAACAATATATAGCACCTCAGACATACTTGAATGATTATATTGCCCCACTGATGGAAGAGATCGGAGTGGGCAGCAATCCTAACGAAGACGATATCCTCGGTAAGGACCGTAATGAGGATTTCCTCGAGGACGAGCAGAAGGACAGTTGGTCTAACGGACTGTGGTGATCAGAATCCATTAACTACATTATAGTCATTAGGGTCGTGCAACCATTTGTGCACGACCCTAATGTTTGTTTTGACCATGGGAATGGGAATTTATTGTTATTGCTGAACAGCAATTAAAAACTTTTATTGCTGCCGGAAAACAAATATTCAATCATTTATTCAACCTTTTGGCGTTATTCTTACCTTCGTTTGATTTGCACTCAATCCAGATTGCTCGTTGAGGAAGAATTTGAGATTCGCATTCGCGTAAAAATGATTTGCAAGGATGTCGGGGCGAAGTGCTAAGATTGTGCGTTTGTGGGTTATGCAAGATGTGGATTAAAAGCATAAAAAAACTTCTTTTTATGAGTGAAAGGATTACGGATGTCATAAAGAAGTGCGAGTGACCGAGCTGTGATGAAATACTGATGAAGAAGCCACCATAAAAAGAAGAAAAAAACAGTTCATGGGATGAACTGGAAAAAACCGCTTCGCGGAAAAAATGGGGAACCGGCTCGTTGTCTGATTTTCAAAAAGTATATCAGTAAACAAGTTCGAAGGATAAAAAAGTTTACATGACAGCAATTAAAACTTTACAAATAGATGGAGGTGAATGCTTATGGGTAATATGAAATAGTCTAAGCCGATACTTTTTATGATAGTTGCGCCATGGTCATACACCACAGCCTATCCACCTTCTGCAATCTTACTTCCCAAAGAATCAGCAAGCATGTTGGCGACAGGTTCCACCCAGCAGCCGGTTGCTCTCGCCCACCGCTCTATTGTTTTTTCCTGCTTCTTTCCGCATTGGAGTTCTTTTTGGAAGTCTGTGAAAGTAGATGCAATTTCTGAATCTGTTCTATCTTCTGCTCCCGCGAGAATGGATGCAATGACATTTGCCTCACCGCCCGCTGAGCAGCCATGCTGTTCTCTCTGTGAAAATCGTTGATATACAAGTTTTCCACTAATAAATTGTTCCGCATAACTGTCAAGTTTTAGCAGACCCTCGGCTGTAAAGCCCTCATCAATGATTTCCCTTACTGAAGCCTAAAAATCCGCGTTATTCATCTTTTATAATTTAAGAATCAACTGCAAAGATTGTATTTTTTTGTATACCACAAGTTATTTTAAGGATTTTGGATGAAGCAAGGATAAAACAGATATAATAACAGAATAATGGATGATGTGAAGCGGAGTGACCAGTCGGACAATTTGTTTATTCGGGATTTTTTTGTGATATTTGCAGAAAATAAAGGAATAAACTAAACAGAATGCATATGAAGAATACATTTATGCTGATGATGAGCATGGTGATGATGTTGACAATCGGCGTTGTCTCATGCTCAAAAGATGACAACGAGGAAGAGCAGGATGTGGATCCTGATGTGGCTGCAAAGATGGAGCTGACAATTGGGATATGGCAACAGACTGAGAGTGGCGCGGTTGGTCCATACCGTGTGGTTTATTATGACGTGTATGGCGAAGATGGTTCGCTGCGTGAATATCTGGTATGGCTTGACGAGGAGACATTCAAGGCATGCAGTTATATGGACTATAACTGGAAGATAGAAGGCGGCATATACTACAAGAAGGCGGCAGAGGCTGACGGATATGGTCCGGGTGAACGTTGCTTGGTGGATGGCGGTAAGTTTTATCTTGGCAAGGAGAGTCATCTTGCCGCTGAGCGTGTGGAGATGACTGCCGAGATGGAGGGATGGTTTGAAACGGCGTTTAAGGAGGATTAGGAGAGAATGTGTTCGTTGGTGAAAGCACCGCTGCGGGCTGGCATAAAACCAGCCACAACATACAGCATGGGCTCAGTACAATGTAGAAAGGAACTACAACGCCCCGACGCGGGGACGCGTCGGCTCCACGGGTTGGGATCAGTGTTGTGGGAAATAAAAAAGTGGATGGAGTTGGTGGGACAGCCGGAGGGTGCGTTCGCTGGTGAGAGCACCGCTGCGGGCTGGCACAAAATTTCAATGGTCTTTACACCCCTTTCGGCTCATTGCATTCGCCCTTTTCCACGTTAGCTGGGGACGGAAACCCTTACAGCAGCAGGGTTGAGTACAATGTAGAAAGGAACTACAACGCCCCGACGCGGGGACGCGTCGGCTCCACGGGTTGGAATAAGCTTTGTGGGGAATAAAAAGGTGATGGAGTTGGTGGGACAGCCGGAGGGTGCGTTCGCTGGTAGCTGTGTTGTAGCAACAGATTGGCTGACGCAGTTGGCTGGTTGAGTACAAGGGTGTGGAGTATGCAGGTTGTGAAGCTGGGTTGGGATTGTTTGTCGGATGTATGTTTAGGGTTTATTGTTTCTTGTAGGTGTAGTATTCTTTTTCGAAATCGGAGAGTTTGTCGTATTCTTCCTCTGATAGGTCGTAGATGAGGTAATCCGGCCGGATGATATAGTTCTCGGCTTTTCCGTCGACAGTGATGGTGATGACGTTGCCGCTGACGGAATAAGTGGCTTTTATCGCATCTTCGGTCTTTGCTCCCGGATGATATTCCACATTGCCGTCTTGATTGACAAATGAAGATGCATAGCCACTGGACTCATTGACATCGAGAATTTCCACATTTCTGTTGTCGACAAAGCGTAGGGTTTTGTCAAATGTGAGCGACGGTCCGTCGTCGAGCGCCTGCACATACTGATACATCCTCCAAGAAGTGCCTACGAGCTTACGTTTGTTGCATGAGGCAGTGAAACAGGAAGAGATAAGGATGGTTGCTGAGAGCAACGCGATGAGTGAGAGATTTGTTTTCATAACTCTTAAGGATTTACAGATTTTCATTTCGCAAATATATAATATTTTTGAATTCAGAGCAAAGAAAAAGGATAAAAAGCCGTAACTTTGCATAAAAATCATTGAGTTATGACAAATTTCAGACCTATGCGCCGCTCACGTCAGCAATTGAACGAAGAGCGGAGCATTGACATATTGCGCCGCTGCACCTCGGGCACACTTGCCTTGCTGGGCGACAACGGCTATCCTTATGCCGTTCCGTTGAGTTATGTATATTCAGATGGTGCGATTTATTTCCACAGTGCCCTGGAGGGTCATAAGATAGACGCTATCCGCAGTGAGGAGAAGGCATCGTTCTGCGTGGTCAGCCGGGACGAGGTTCATGGCGAGGAATACACCACTTATTTCCAGAGTGTGATTGCCTTCGGACGTATTCATATCATAGATGATTCAGAAGAGAAGCTCGCCATGGCTCGCTTGCTTGGCGAACGGTATAACCCCCACTCCGACGAGGCTCTGGAGCAAGAATTGGCCAAGGGATTTTCGCGTATGCTGATGTTGAGGTTTGACATTGAGCATATGACGGGGAAGGAGGCGATCGAACGGGTCAGGATGCGTGGGAAGTGATTGATTTTTTTATCAAGAATTTTAGGAATTTATTTGCAGACGAGTTTTTTTATCAAGAATTTAAGGAATTTAAGGAATTTTTCTCTAGAATTTTTAGTTTTTTCTCTCTCAAGAATTTAGAGAAGAAAGAGAATTTATTTTTATCAAGAATTTTAGGAATTTAAGGAATTTTTCTCTAGAATTTCTAGTTTTTTTTCTCAAGAATTTAGAGAAATTAGAGATTATAATTGTAAATTAGGAATTAGGAATTATTTACTTGCGGATGTTTTTTTTAAAATTAGGATTATTTTTCTATATATTATAGACAAACAGATATGAATGCATTTTACACAATCTTGTTGTTGGTTGGATCCAACGTTTTTATGACGTTTGCATGGTATGGTCATCTGAAATTGCAACAGATGAACATATCGACTTCTTGGCCGTTGATAGGAATAATCGCCTTTTCTTGGGCGATTGCGTTTTTCGAGTATAGCCTGCAAGTGCCGGCTAACCGTATCGGTTTTGAGGGTAACGGCGGTCCCTTCAGCCTTATGCAGCTGAAGGTTATTCAAGAAGTTATTTCGCTGATAGTGTTTACGATTGTGGCCAACATCCTGTTTCAGGGCCAGCATCTTCAATGGAACCACCTTGCTGCGTTCATTTGCCTGATTATGGCCGTTTATTTCGTGTTTAAATAAGAGTGGTTGCAAGAAAATCGTTGATAAAATCAGAAAAAGCGAAAAAAAATGCCGATTCGTTTTTGTAATCCAGGAAATTTGCGTAACTTTGCAACCGATTTCGAAAAAGACCATGCGAAATCAATGCGAAAACAGGTTTAAAACTTGTTTTTGCGCTTCGGAAGAAGCATACAAGGTCGACTCGTTAGCTCAGCAGGTAGAGCATCTCCCTTTTAAGGAGGGGGTCCTGGGTTCGAGCCCCAGACGGGTCACCAACGAAGAAGAGGGTTCTGCGTTGCAGAACTCTTTTTTCGTTTCCGCAGAAATATTTATGATTTACGAATATAGTTACTGTTCACGTTGTTTTTTAATTCCCGCAGAAATAAAAGAAATTATTTTAGTTGACGAGCAGGATAGGCGAAATAGGAAGAATAGGAGGAATAGGATATCGCTGCGCTCAAATTAAAAATTAAAGGCGTTTGATGTTTTATTGAAAGAAAATTGACGTTAATGGGTGGAAAATTTTAATCAGAAAAAATGAGTGTCCTTCGGACAGAAAAACAATAAATATAATAGTTGACGAGTAAGATAGGAAGAATAGGAGGGATAGGAGGAATAGGATATCGCTGCGCTCAAATTAAAAATTAAAAATTAAATTTTGTTGACGAATTGGTTGATGATTGATAATGGTTATACTAAGGACAAAATTATATAAAAAGTGAGAGTTTACAAAATAAATGAGGTATAAAATAATGGGATTTGAATATAAGTTAAATCATGTTCTAGGAGAGAATTTATGTCAATTTATTTTTTAGACACGAGAAAATGGCAGATATTTTAGTAACTTTGTAAGAAATTGCAGTATTTCTTTATATAAAGACAGTTGGGGAGATTGAGGATTTTCTGGGTTACGGATAAGAGACCGTTCTAATCTCCTTGTTCTGCTATGAATTGCTTAAAAGAACACCCGATGACGAGCCACCAGCCGTTTTTATGACTCACCATCTGGTGCAAAGGTAGGTGCTTCTTTTGGATTTCCCAAATAGAATGCGTTTTTTCTTGTCAGTTATATGTCACATTAGTTTCCTCAATTCTTCAGGCTCTGGCAAAATTCCTTCGTATTCCTTTGGTAACTCTGACGAGGTGCGATAGGTGGCTACCCCCATCGGTTTGTTGATGTCACGGAATGCGAACTCTACCGTTTTTGAATCTCTGTCCTTGCAAAGGATGATGCCGATAGAAGGATTCTCATGGGGTAGTTTTACATACTCGTCGAGTGCTGAAAGATAGAAATTCAGCTTTCCAGCGTACTCCGGTTTGAATGCTCCGCGCTTCAATTCTATCGCAATCAGGGCTTGTAAACGGCGATTGAAGAACAGCAAATCGATGAAATACTCTTTCTCTGATACGACAAGTCGATATTGGTTGCCCATAAATGAAAAATCACTCCCCAATGCCATGATAAAGTTCTTGATGTTATGAACTATCTGCTGTTCTATTACCCGTTCGTCTGCCTCGTCAGGATCCTCTATATTCACAAAGTCAAGCAGGTATTCATCCTTGAAAGAACGCAGCGCCTTGCCACGCAAGTCTACATTTTCAATGGTTGTTGCAAAGTTGTTGGGCATAGTACCCCGCTTGGCAAAAAGGTCGCCTTTCATATAGTATTTCAACTTTTCGCCATTCCAGAAGCCAGTTGCGCAGCTCATGATATAGAACAAGCGTTGCTCCATATCCTTCTTTTGGGCCAATATCTCGTAATGGTTAGTAAAGCCGACTGTAAGAAAGGCTTCCAATGTCTCAGGAGTCAATTCGTCCGTTGTCAATGGACGAATTTCAATATGGCCGCTGTCACCAACAGGAATAATGCTCTTTTGTAAATCGTCCGTTGCTGATGGACGATTCTCGAACATACCGCACCATGCTTCGTAGAAGATACGCATGCGCTTAATACTGGTCTCGGAGAAGCCTCGCAGACCAGGCAGTTCCTGTTGCAGCAATTCAGAGATGGTGCCAATAGCATTGCTGCCCCATCTTGCCGCTCTACTTTGAACGGAAATGTATCCTCCAATGGCATAGTAAAGAGCCAGTATTTCCTTGTTTACTAACCGTGCAGCACGATAGCGACTTTCAAGTATCGCCTCCTTAATAGCCCTAACCGCTTCTGTATATGCTGCTGTTACTTGTTTTTGTTCCATATTTCGTTTCGTTTGCAAAAGTAATCAATTATATCGAATTCCAAATAGATTTTTACCTGTCTGAATGGATCAAGAAGCTGTCCCTCTGATTTCCTTCATAATCTTTGCAGTTTGGATAATAGCTTATAATAGTGCCTATTTCTCACACAAATGTGGCAATTCGAACCGTGATGATAAAGGCTTAAACTGATTTTCTAATTGTTTTTTTTCTTTCTTATTATATTCCAGTGAACAAAATGGCGAAAGTCTTATTTTGCGAATTAGCCTAGAGGTGTCAATATCAAGTTTTTCATGGTGATTTGACGACAATAGGCACATACGTAGTTCTTGTTCTTCTTGATAACTAATATATTTCTTAAATATTGCATTGTAAACTGAACCGTCATACTCACATTTTTCATATGATACGGGTGCTATAACTATATTGATGTCATTTGGCTTAATAGACCAAATTAAATCTTCTAATGTAGATTCTATTCTGTATGTTTTTTCTCCATAACATTTCCAGTTCATAATACTCTCATCACAACCTACATGCTTATCAAAAGTCCAACACGAGATGCAGAGTTTGTATGATTCACCTATTTTCTTTGATAATATACTATAATACTCTTTTTCTTCTTTTGTAGGAAATGCTGGAGCAAATAGAAATCTCATTTTTATATTTTCTTTCCACTGCTTCTCTCTTCTGTCTGAAAAAGAAGATCGATTAGCAACATAAAGTTGACTGTCTTGCATCAAACTTATAAAATACTCTTTCTTTATATATTTGTAAATAACAGAATTCAGTCTGATGTCAGGATGGATGTATATATTATTTATCCTTCTGAATTTTGAATTTATAATATCATTATGCGTCAAATACATAGATAAATATTAGAGTTGGTTTCTATTACAAATTAGCATTTTTGAAAAAAGAACTAATTCACAAAGTCTATTAATTTCCACCTCAGTCCTATCTCTCCTTTATCACTGTGTACTTCGAGAGTGTCCCATCCAAGTGAGACAAGTAGCCTTACTATTCTTTTTTCTGTCAAGATAGTGTGTCCTAACATATTTAATTCCTGCTCTGATAGTGAACTATTAGTATATGCAACAATTCTTATTCCTGTGAAGAAAAAGGCAGAATTTGTATGCTTGTAAGGCTTATACCCTTTTGAAATGCTGCATTTCAACAAAGCGGGGACACCACCATTAACGAATGATGCTTTAGCAGAATTATTAAACTCCTTTACTAACAATTTCCTGTCCAGTCCTTCCTGGAACCAGGAAGTCATGTTACTCCATTTATTGTCCATAAAATCATAAATTAATACACATCCTTTACTGACACTAACAATTCCCTGACATCTACATCAAGATGCTTAGCAATATCATAAAGTTTTTCCATAGATGGCTGAACTTTGTTCGTCATCCATCATGATATTGTACCAAGGTTTCTCCCCATCTGTTCTGAGAGCCACGTCCCAGTCTTATTCTTCTCTGCCAAAACAGACTTGACCTTTGGTCTAGTCAACCCACGCTCGGCAGAGCTGATGCGAGCATCGTTCTGCTGAGCTTATTCGTTGCCTTGATGCGATTATAATGCGCATATTCTTTATCTTAGTAGAAGTCTATTATTTTATAGGTGTTTCGTGTGCAAATATAATAAACTTGTTGCAAGAAAGCAAAATGTTTTCATATAAATCAACGTAAAATGCTGATTTGAATATAAGTTAAATTATGTTCTAGGAGAGAATTTGTGTCAATTTATTTATTTGCGATGAGAAAATGGCAGATTTTTTAGTAACTTTGTGGACAGTTAGATTAATACCAGAGAGAGAATGATTCAAGAACTTCAGATACGTGTATTGCCAGAAGAGGCATATGACACGGAGTCGATAAAGAATTATCTGATTGGCGAGGGTATAGCGGACGGTGAGAGTCTTCAGGGTTTGCGTGTTTTGAAGCGAAGTATAGATGCTCGTCAGAGGACGATATACGTGAATCTGACGGTTCGTATGTATTTAAACGAGCCGATGGAGGACAGTCTGTTTGAGCCAGTTGAATACAGAAATGTGTCGTCATGCCGTTCCGCAATCGTGGTTGGTGCCGGTCCTGGCGGTTTGTTTGCCGCATTGCGATTGATAGAGCTGGGCATGCGTCCGATAGTTGTTGAGCGCGGTAAGGATGTTCATGCCCGTAGGAAGGATGTGTCGTTGATCAGTACTACGCACACAGTGGACCCCGAGTCGAATTACAGTTTCGGTGAGGGCGGAGCCGGGGCCTTCAGCGACGGCAAGCTTTATACCCGTAGCAAGAAGCGTGGTGACAGCGAAAAGATTCTTCGCGTGTTCTGCCAGCACGGTGCCGACCCTTCGATATTAGTAGACGCCCATCCTCACATCGGCACCAACCGTCTGCCGTCGGTGATTGAGTCGATTCGCAAGACGATAGAACGATGCGGTGGTGAGGTTCATTTTCAGACTAAGATGACCGGTCTGCTGATTCGAGGCGATAAAGTGGAAGGCATCAGTTATGAACGTAGCGGTTCTGACGGCGAAGTTATGAGTGGCGAGTTGAGAGGTGCGGTTATCTTGGCCACCGGTCATTCCGCCCGTGACGTCTACCGCTGGCTCCACAGTCATGACATAGAGATTGAGAGCAAGGGTCTTGCCATAGGCTCCCGTCTGGAGCATCCTGCAGAACTGATCAATCAGATTCAATATCACAGCAAAGAAGGCAAGGGCAAATATCTTCCTACAGCCGAATATTCGTTTGTGAGTCAGGTTAACGGCCGTGGCGTATATTCGTTTTGCATGTGTCCCGGCGGCACAGTAGTTCCAGCCGCGAGCGGTCCGGAGCAGTTGGTGGTTAACGGCATGTCGCCTTCGCTGCGCAATTCCCCATGGAGCAACAGCGGCATGGTGGTTGAGATTCGCCAGGAAGACCTGCGTTCTCAGGAGCTGCTTGACGCGAGTGCCCTAAAGCACATAAACGAGCGCCTTATGAAATATTCTGTGAGATGGGACGCGGAGGATCCGTTGTCGATGATGTATCTCCAGGAATATCTTGAAGAGTTGGCATGGATACAGGGTAACCGTCGTCAGAGTGCTCCAGCCCAGAGGATGTCGGACTTCGTGAACGGCCGTTTATCAAAGAATCTGCCTAAGAGTTCCTACAGCGCCGGACTGATATCCACCCCCATGCACTTCTGGCTTCCCCGTTTTATCGGCAGTCGTCTTCAGAAGGGGTTTATGCAGTTTGGCAAACGTTCACATGGTTTTCTGACAAACGATGCATGCCTGATAGGCATGGAGAGCCGCACGAGTTCTCCAGTTCGTATATTGCGTGATAGAGAATCTCTGCATCACGTAAGGCTTCAGGGCCTTTATCCCTGTGGCGAAGGCGCAGGCTATGCCGGAGGAATTGTGTCAGCCGGTATTGACGGAGAACGTTGTGCAGAGCAGCTGGCGGAGTATCTCAGCAACAGCTGACATTACATGAATGTCGGGAAGAAGGATTATGATTCACAATTGATTATTGAAGAATAACAATACAAACAATACTTTATAATGGTAAGATACAAAACATTCGTCAATGTGATGACCATGGCCTTGATCATGATATTCACAGGATGGTTTACAGAAAGTTGCACAAGAGGTAATAATGGTGGTGAAGACCAGTCGAAGGTTAACGAAATTGAAGTGGCAGAATCAGGGAGCGGTGCGGTAAGTTCGGGTTTGTCGGGCAAAGTGAACGGAGGGAGCAACGATAATGATCCTAACCTGAAAAGTTACCAGTATAAATACGACAAGCAGACAGATTATGAAGACGGCCGTTTTGACAACGACCCCGACTACATTGCCATCCCGTGCAAACTGCGCGGGAAGCCGGAGCAGTTGCTCTTCAGGAAGGGTTATGCCGTTTCATACAATGAGTCGACCAAGCAAGCCAACTGGGTTTGCTGGCATCTGACCCGTTCCCATACATACGGAGACGTGCCTCGTCCTCAACGCGCCTTTCACGACGACGATGACGTGTCGAACAGCACACATTACTGGGACTATGACAAATCCCGTGAATACGACCGAGGTCATATGTGTCCCGCCGCCGACAACCGTTGGGACAGTGACGCCATGATGGAGTCGTTTCTGATGTCGAACGTATGTCCTCAATACCGCCATCTGAACAGCGGAGTGTGGAACGACATAGAGATAAAATGCCGCGAGTGGGCAAAGAACATAGGCGACGTGTACATAGTATGCGGTCCTGTATTCAACGACAACGGCTCGTCGCGCGAATATATAGGCGAGAGCCGCATCCCGGTACCCGACGCCTTCTTCAAGGTGGTTGTGAGCAATCACGGTAAGGGCAAAGGCATTGGTTTTCTGTGTCCGAACCGTAGTGGCAGCGATGACCTGAACGACTATAGCGTGAGCATCGACGACGTTGAGAAAGTTACGGGCATAGACTTCTTCCCCGCCCTTCCCGACGAGATGGAAGAGCGTATAGAGAGCGAAGTGGGCAACTGGTGGTGATGCTTTGAATCAGAATTGGAAATAGATGAATTGTGCAGCCGTTCCCTGATATCTGAGGATTAGGATGACGATAATGTAATAAACTGCCCATCTCGCCCATCTCTGGTCACTGCATTTTTCAGCCATCATCTGCAATGGATGTTCGTATTTCCTGCATATCCAGTCGAGCAGAATCATAAGCGTTGTAAGCAACAACGCCATAGACCCGATTTCGAAATGCGGCATCTGGAGAATTGACGAGTCCGCCACAGAGCAGAAGAAATCGAATGCAGACCGAATATCGGGTGCTCTGAACACCATATGTCCGATTGCAACGAGGCAGAATGTGATTAGCATGAAGAAGAAATTCTTCCATCCCGGCATTTCCATTCGGAATTTTCCAAGGCTGAATTCCACCGGCTTTAGTTTCTTGTTTTTCCCGAACGCCCCGTTATATACCAGTGGTATGAACAAGAGTCCATGGTATAATCCAAACAGTGCGAATGTCCAGTTGGCTCCATGCCATAGTCCGATAACAACGAGATTGATGACAACCGCCAGACAAATCCCCGATTTTCCCATGTTCCTGAATCGGATATTCAACGGCATGAAGATATAGTTGGTAATCCAATTCGTGAGCGACATATGCCATCTTCTCCAATATTCCGCCATATTTCGTGCTACGAGCGGATGGTTGAAATTCCTTGTAACCTTGATTCCGAGCAGTTTGCTCACCCCAATGGCCATATTAGAATATCCGTCGAAATCGGCATAGAGTTGGAGTGGATAGACTAATGCCGCAATAAGCATATATGACGCCGGGAGTTGTCCGAGCTGATTCCATGCAGAGTCGGTCAGCGCAGCCAGATTATCGGCTATACACATTTTCGTAAGCAAGCCCCATAGTATCTGTCTGCATCCATCTACCGCCAAATCATATTCCAAAGTTCTTGATTTGCAGATTTGAGGAATAAACTTGTCGGGCATGTCGATCGGTCCGGAGAGAATGGTTGGGAAGAAAGCGATATATGCAGCAAAATCGACAAACGAGTCGACCGGTTTTATGCGTTCGCGGTGGATTTCAACGATATATGCAATGAGTTTGAAAGTGAAGAAGCTGACTCCAACAGGGACAATGATGTTCAGAGTGGTCCACGACACATTCAATCCGCATGACGAGAGAAGTCCGGTAATGGAAGCCGCAAAGAAATCCAGGTATTTGAATACAAGGAGTATGCTTATTCCGATTATAACCCCGAGCGTGGTGACTGCCGACGCTTTTCTTTCATGCCTGCCGTCCATCAGCTTGCGCAGATGTCTTCCAAGAAGGAAGAACAAGCATGTAGAGCCGAAAAGCAGAAACAGCATCTTCCAGTCGGTAAAGCTATAGAAAGCATAACTCACCAACAGCAACCAGATATTCTGCATCTTTGCCGATTTCCTTACAAAAGGGATATAGTAAACTGCAAAGACCATCAGGAACAAGAAAGGAAATTCTATTGAATTGAGGGTCATGGTGGGATGCTGGAATGATTTATTTCACAAAGTTATCAAGAATTTTAGTAAAAGCGGAGTATTTTCGATATTTTTTGTTGCTGTTCAGTAAAATAATTATTCAATTATTATATTCACTTTTGATGTTATTCTTACGTTCGTGAGATTCGCATTCGCAATAAAAATGATTTGCAAGGGCATATAAGATTGTGCGTTTGTAGGTTATGCAAGATGTGGATTAAAAGCACATTTTTTTATGGACATACTGCTAAGATTGTGCGTTTGTGGGTTATGCAAGACGTTGGATTATAAGTATAAAAAACTTCTTTTTATGAGTAAAAGGGGGAATGGGTGTTCGAAACGAGTACAAAGGAGTGGGCTGTGATGAATTACTTGATGTACAAGCCATAAAAAGAAGAAAAACACAGTTCATGGGATGAACTGGAAAAAACCGCTTCGCGGAAAAAAGGGAAACCGGCCCGTTATGGTTGTAAGAAAGAGGTTGCAGAACGTCGGGAGCGTGATGGCGTAGGTGGGACAAGAAGATAGTGCAGGACGTCGAAAAGGGGTGGCGTAGGTGGGACAGCCTGGAGGTTCGTTCGTTGGTGATAGCACCGCTGCGGGCGAGCATAAAGCGTCGCCCCTACAGGTGAGGGGGTTAATAAAAGTTTAGCGGACAGCAACAAAAAAGGGGGATTGATTGTTTCAGACACAGTATTGATGATTTATATATAAAGAATACCGATTATTTTTCTTAAATTTGCACGATTAAAATCGAGCAAATAATCTATTAAAACGTGAGTTCGGTATAAGAAAAGTGTTAAAAAAGTTGTAGGAGTGATAAATTTTTAGTAACTTTA
>FLNV01000162.1_pt1 | contig 88849 bp, 78 predicted proteins | sample 1140351 | NCBI WGS metagenome assembly FLNV01 (sample SAMEA3878207, study PRJEB12797) | bioreactor metagenome | biome: Moose rumen | place: Sweden | collected 2011-10 | reverse complement strand
AAAATTATTGTTTATTTTTGTTTATTATGTTATAATATATCAAAACTGGAGGTAATTATGAAAAAACGCACAAAAATTAAATTAATTGTAATATTTTTTATTCTTTTAATGATTTTTCTAATTTTCATAAAAATAAAAAACGATAATAATTCACAAACTATTATACAGACAAAGACCGCTTCTTTATTTCAAAATATAAACAACACTGCTAAAGTAAATAAATACATTGTATATGGAACACATTTTAATCTAGAAGGGTCTTTAGAGATACCAAAAATTTCTGGAATTTCAATTTATTCTGCTCATGTAGTTGTAAAAAATATAGATGAAAAAGAAATTTCTTTAAAATGTACATATACATATAAAGATAATATTCTTTCATTTTCAACAATAGACAAAATCAATGAAGGATTATATTTAGAAAATCTTGCTAAAGATAAATATTATGTTTTTTTAAAAATTGTATTTTCAAATAGTGAAGTTAAATATTATTCTTTAGAAAATGCCTCAAAATATGAAAATACAGCATATTACACTATAACTAAAAATGAAACAAATAATAAAATAAATATAAATTTTTCAAATTATAATAATTTACCCTTTATGGCAATATCTGTTGAAGCCATAGAAAGTTTACCTGATAATGTGTATGATATTGCTATAGATCCTGCTCATGGTGGAAAAGACCTGGGTGCACAAAATAATGGGTATTATGAATCTGATATAGTACTAAAATGCGCAAAAAATTTAAAAGAACAACTAGAAAAGTCTGGTTACAAAGTTTATCTTACTCGCGATGGCTCAGAATCTAAAACAGAAGATATGGCAAATAATATGTATAACGAAAATGGTAGAATTAATAAAGTTCAAGAATCTCATGCAAAAATATTAATTTCATTACATGTAAATAGTAATTCTAAAAAGCTTTCTAAAGGTGGTGTTGAAGTTTATGCACCATCGAATTGCAATTTAGATTTTGCTAAACTTCTTGCAAATAATATAGTAAAAAAAGCTAATACATCTTATTCTACTTTTTCATTATATAAAAAAGCTGATGGCGTATATGTTCATAATTTTTCAGATGCAGAAATTTCAGCTTTTAAATCAAGAGCAAATTCTGCAAAATACGAACCTTATAACATAACTAAAACTACTCCATACCTATATATGATTAGAGAAACAGGCGGAATAGCTACAAATGCTTTTGTTGATGGTAGAAATAAAAATTATGGAACTAATAAATATTACAATTCTAACATAGGAATTGAAACATATAGTATAGAACTTGGCTATATGCATATTGATGATGATTTAGACAATATATTAAAAAATGAAAATTTATATATGCAAGCAATTTCGGATTCATTTAGCTATTTACAACAACAATGATTTATGATATAATGAAAAAAATTTAATGTAAGGGAGGCTATTATGGAAGAAATAAATACTACTAATAATAGCTTGGCTGAAAATAAAGTACTAATACTATACACTTTAAACACTATTAATAGAGATATTACAGAAACAGATTTATTAAAAATTATTTCATCTATTAATAATATTAATTATTTCTATTTTAGAGATATCTTAATAGATTTAGTTAACTCCAAGCTAATAGGCACTTACACTAAAGATGAACAAACTGTTTACGAAATTACATCAGAAGGAAAAATTTCACTTGAATTAACAATCGATATGTTACCTGGAATTATTAAATTAAAAGCAGATAATATTTTAAAACAAGAACTAATATCTATTGTAAATGAAGATTCTATTACAGCTGAATATATTCCAGAAAATGAAAAAGATTATACTGTAAAATGTAAAATTGTAGAAAATAATAAAACCGTATTTGAGGTTAGAACTTTTGCAGGTTCAAATGAGCAAGCCAAAAGAATTGCAGATAACTGGAGAAAAAATGCAAAAGAACTTTACCCAAAAATTATAAATATATTAAATAGTGAAATAGAATAAAAAAGTGAGCAAAAAAAGTTATAATAATTTAACTTTTTTGCTCACTATTATTTTATCCTTCTATAATTCTTAAAATTTGTTGTTCTAAATCTTTAACTTTTTCTTTAATTCTAAACATATCTTCATCTTTTAATTCTTTATTATTTAAGTCATCCTTAACACTATTTTTCATATCATCCATTTCGTTTTGCAATTTACTCAAAAGATTTAAAATTTCTCTTCTAGTAGATGTTGGTTTTACAGCTACCTTTCCTATCAATGTTGGTACATCTTCAAGTTCATACATTTCACCAAAATTTGGTATAGTAACTGGAATATTTGCTTCTTCTTCAATTTTTTGTTTTAAAACTTCTTGAGAATCTTCTTCTCCATGTACTAAAAATATATGTTTAGGTTTTTGTCCTCTAAAAGAATATACAAAATTCATAAGCCACTCTTGGTCTGCATGTCCAGAATATCCTTCAATATATTCAACTCTTGCATTAACTGCAATTTCTTCTCCAAATATCTTTACTTTTTTAGCACCATTTACAATGTTATATCCTAATGTTCCTGGAGCTTGATATCCAACGAAAAGAATTGTATTTTTAGGATTCCATAAATTGTGTTTTAAATGGTGTTTTATTCTTCCCACTTCACACATACCACTTGCAGAAATAATTATAGCAGGGGTGTTTCTTTCATTTAAAGCTTTAGATTCATCTGCTGTCATTGTAAATTTAAGGCCAGGAAATTCTAATGGATTATCTCCTTGCGAAATTGCATGTTTTGTTTCATCGTCAAAAAGTTCCATATTATTTCTAAAAACTTCTGTAGCAGAAATTGCAAGCGGACTATCTACAAATACATCTGATTGCATTAATGTTTTATATCTTCTAATAAATTCTTCATCATTTTTAGTTTCTTTTATTTTATTTAGCTCGTATAATATCTCTTGTGTTCTACCTACAGCAAAAGATGGAATTATAACATTACCTCCATTTTCGATAGTTTCTGAAACTATTTTTAAGAATAATTCTGCCTTTTCATCATTTCTTATATGAAGTCTGCTGCCATAAGTTGATTCCATAACTAAAAAGTCAGTTGAATCAATCATTGTAGGTGAATCTAATAGAGGTATATCGTTGTTTCCTAAATCTCCTGTAAATACTGCTTTAGTTTCTTTATCACCTTCTTTTGCCCAAATTTCAATAATACTTGAACCTAACATATGTCCTGCATCATTAAATCTTACATGAATTTCTGGTGTTATTTCTATTATTTCATCATAAGAAACAGGTGTAAATATTTCTAAAGAATGTGCAGCATCTTCTGCTGTATATAGTGGTGGTAATGGCTCTTCTCCTTTTCTTACTCTTTTTCTATTTCTCCATTCTACTTCCATTTCTTGAATATGACCACTATCTGGTAACATTAAACTACATAAATCACAAGTTGCTTTATGTGCATATATTGGATTTCTGTACCCTTCGTTATATAGCTTTGGTATTCTTCCAGAATGGTCTATATGTGCATGTGTAAGTAAAACAAAATCTATATCTTGAACATTAAAATCAAATGGTGCTTCATTCTCATATTCTTCCTCTGCACTACCTTGAAACATTCCACAATCTACTAAGAATTTTTTCCCTGCTGCTTCAACTAAATAATTTGATCCTGTAACTGTTTTGGCAGCTCCTAAAAATGTAATTTTCATAATTTATCTTCCCTTCTTACTTTTGTTGTTTATAAATCAAATATTCTAATTTTTTTGTTAAATCTTATCTTTAAATCTTCTTTTTGTATATCTATATTAATCTTGAACTTTTTGTCTATAATATCATCATCATAAAATTGAACAAAAACCTCTTCTTTTTCTTTTATTATTTTTAAAGAAACCTCTTCTAATTTTATAACTTCTAAAGAAAACATATATTTCAAAATCTCAAAATTTATGTTTTCATTTTTGCTTAGTTCATTAAAACCTTTTAAGTCATATGCTTTTTGTATCGCATCTTTTTCAACATTTTCAAATAAATTAACTAATTTTGGATTTTGCCCAATATTTTCATTCATACTAATTGGAATTTGACTAAAATATCTTATTTCATATATTATTCTTGTAATATTTTCTCTTGTTGTTGCTTTTTTTATTTTATATTTTAATGCTTTTATAACTCGTTTTTGTAATAAAATTATTTTATCAAGTACAGCTTTTTCTATATTTTTAGTTTCAACCAATTCTAAATATTTAGCCTCATATATAAGTTCTTTTTGCGTTTTTAAAAAGTTTTTATGATTCATTTTATTATTAAGTTCTTCATAAATTTCTAGAAGATTTTCTCTCTCTTCTTTCATTTTTTTTGCTAAAATTCTTTTGCTGAATATTTTTTCTTCAAGAGGTAAATCTTTGTTTCTATTTATATATTCCTCATCAAGTTTATTTTTATTATTTAATATAATATCAATATTTCTAATTTCTTTTAAAATCTGTTTCTTTTCTTTAGAAAGGTCATCCAAGTATTTTGCTTTGTTTTCCATTTTATTTATTTCGTTTATTACATACTCTCTTCTTTGAATAATCTCATCTTTAAAACTTAAATTAAATAATATTTCTAAATAAACCGATATTATTTTTAGCAACTCATATATTTCTTTAGCTAATTTTTTGTCATATTGTTTTTCTATAAAATCTTTAAATAAATCAAGATAATCTACCATATCGTTATGAGTATTTGCCCACTCATCCATTCCTTTATTTCCAGCTAATATTATTAAATCTTGATATATTATGTTATATAAAAAGTTCTCTATATCTATGCGTGATATACTCCATGCATACCCGTTAAAATCACGCAATGGTTCAACTGTATTTATGTTATTTCCAACATTAATCATATTTGTTAATGTTTTGTTTAAAATTTCAGGTTCCAATTTAATTATGTCGTCACTTTTTTGAATTTTAGCTAGCGAATATAGCAATTTTCTTAAAATCGGATAACACATAATTTGCTTTTTTTCTTTATCTACTATAAATGACTTTCTACTGTTCTCATCAGGTCTAAAAAGCTCAATAGTTTCGCAATTATCTTTTATGTTTTTTATAATATTTTTAATATACTCTTCTTTGGTAAGTACATTCTTTTTTACCATTTCGTAGTCATTGTATGATGTCTCTATTTTATACATTATATCAAGAAGAAGATTTTTGACTTCTTCTTCAAAATTTTTTTTCGCTAGTACTTCTTCTAAATCATTGTTGTAGTCTTTTTTTACAAATTTATCTATAAGTTTTTCTTTTTTTGTCAAATTTCTTCTCCTTTCTAAATTCCGAAATATTTTTTTGCTACATTAAAATTTATTTAAAACGCGATCACATACAACAAGTGTGCTCCCTTGTCTTTTAAATAATTTCTGCCTTGTTATATTTCAAAATTTTAGTTTCTGTATATTGAGTTTATTCTTCTTGTGTTGATTTTGAAGACATATTAAGTTCTGCAAGTTTTTCAAGTGTCCAAAGCACTTCACGAGGCTTACTTCCCTGGTATCCAGATATTACTCCTCTTTCTTCCATTTGGTCAATTATTCTTCCGGCTCTTGCATAACCTACTTTAAATCTTCTTTGTATAAATGAAGTAGAAGCTTGTCCAGTTTCAACAACAGTGCTTATAGCATCTTGAAGAAATGGATCTACATCATCTTCTGCTGATTGTTCTGCTTCTAATGCTTTTTCTTTATCTGTTTTGTTATTGTTTTCTATACTTTCTAATATATCTTCACTATATGTAGCTGTTCCATTAGATTTAACAAATTCAACAATAGCTTCAACTTCTTCATCTGAAACAAAAGCACCTTGAACTCTTGTAGGTTTTGACTCTCCAGCTGGAAAAAACAGCATATCTCCTTTTCCTAAAAGTTTTTCTGCTCCTACTTGGTCAAGTATAGTTCTTGAGTCTACTTGAGATGAAACAGCAAAGGCAATTCTAGATGGAACATTTGCTTTAATTAAACCTGTAATAACATCAACAGAAGGTCTTTGTGTAGCTATAACCAAATGCATTCCTGCTGCTCTTGCTTTTTGTGCTAATCTACAAATTGACTCTTCTACATCTTTTGCCGCAACCATCATTAAATCTGCAAGCTCGTCTATAATTATAACAATTTGTGGTAATTTACCAATTTCCCCATCTTTTTCTACAGCATGGTTATATCCTTTTAAATCTCTTACACCTTTTTCAGCAAAAAGATTGTATCTGTTATCCATTTCTTGAACAGCCCAAGCTAAAGCTCCTGCAGCTTTTTTAGGGTCTGTAACAACTGGAATTAATAGATGAGGAATTCCGTTATATACTGAAAGTTCAACAACTTTTGGGTCAACCATTACAAGTTTAACCTCACTTGGTTTAGCATTATATATTATACTTGTAATTATTGTATTTATACAAACTGATTTTCCTGAACCAGTAGAACCTGCTATAAGAACGTGTGGCATTTTTGCAATATTTCCTATAACAACATTTCCTGCAACATCTTTTCCTAATGCTACACTTAACTTTGATTTATTATTTTTAAATTCATCACTTTCTATTACATCTCTTAATGGTACCATTTCTTTTTCTTGATTTGGTACTTCAATTCCTACCGCTTGCTTTCCTGGAATTGGAGCTTCTATTCTTATTGTTTCTGCAGCTAAATTTAATGCAATATCATCTGCAAGATTTGCAATCTTGCTTACTCTAACTCCTTCTGCTGGTTTAAGTTCATATCTTGTAATAGCTGGACCTACAGAAACATTTTCTACTTTTGCTTGAACCCCAAAACTATATAAGGTTCTTTGAAGTCTAGATGCTGTTTCTTGTAAAGCCTTTGTTCCACCTTTTAAAGCTTTTTTAGATGACTTTTGAAGTAAATTTACAGACGGATATACATAATTATCTTCTTCTACAACTAATGTATGTTGTAATTGTAAAACTTGTTTTGTTTTATCTTCTTTTTGTTGTTCTTCTTGTGTAAATAAAGCATCTTCTGCAGACTTCTGTTGCTGATTTGATGTTTCAACTCTATTATTATTTGCAAAATTTGTATCAATAGAATTAGCCATTTCCGCAATACCGTGTTCTACATTTTTTTCTTTTTTCTTAGATTTGTTTTTAAACAAACCGAATCCGCTTTTTTCTTCTGGTTCTTCAACTGTACGTCCATTTAAGTTTATTTTTATTTGTTCCGCAGTATTTTGATGATTCATACTATTCTGATTTGCAATTTGTTCTTCTCTTTGCATTCTAGCTTCTTTTCTTTGTTTCATCAATTCTACTCTTCTGGCTTCTATTTCTTCATATCTTTGCTGTTTTAATTCTTCTCTTCTTTCTTTCTTTTCTTCATGTTTTTCTAACCAGCTTTCAACTGCTTTACTAATAATTTGTGAAATATCTATTCCGAAAACAAATGCAAATAGCATAATTGCAACTCCTATGCTTACAGCAACTGATCCTAAATTCCCCAATAGCCTAACAAGTGGTACTGCAGCTAAAGTTCCAATAGCTCCTCCACCTTGATTGATATTACCTAATGCATACGCTTTTTTTAATATTTGAGATAAATCTCCAGAAACTTCCAAATTTCCTTGAGATATTTGATATACACTCATTACAATAGCTATACATATTAAAAGAATAGTATACTGAATTAGTTTATGTGTAATATATTCATCCTCTTTTTCATTACATGCTATTTTTATAGCTATTGCAAATGTTCCAATTGGTAGAATATATCTTATCCATCCCATCATTCCACCTAAAAATTCGTTTAATTTCGCTCCTAATGAACCAGAATTTGCATATATTAATATAGCAAGTAATATGCTTACTATTATTGTTCCAACAACTTTTATATCTAAATTATCATTACTTTTTCTTCTTTTATACTTTCTTTTTGTAGCCATCTTTGCTCCTCCATTTTTGTCTTTCTTTCCAAAATTATTCTATCAAATAACAAAAAAAAATTCAATAAGAAAACATAAATTTTTATTCTTTTTTGTAATAATAAATAGATTTTTTCTAAAAAAATGAGGCCACAAACTTTTATTAAAAGCGTATAGTCTCATTTTAATTACCAGCAAATAGAATTTCTATATTTTTATTTAATATTTTTTTCTTCTTGTGTCATAATTGTAATAATTTCTTCTTTTGTTAATCCTGTTATTTCAATAATCTCTTCTAATTCTGTTCCCTTATTTATCAATTTTTTTGCTATTTCCTCTTTTGCTTTTTTCTCTCCTTTTTTCTCTCCTTTTTTCTCTCCTTTTTTCTCTGAATTAATCATACTTATGTTATAGTTCATTATTGCCATTTGTCTTGATCTATATAGTTCCCATTCCTTTGGGTCCATGCTCATTTCGTCAATTATCTCCACAGCTTTTTCTATTTTTTCATTCTTTTTACTAGCCATTTTGATTCTTTCCTCCTCTCCAATAATTAGCCATAACCACTGATTTAACTTATTTTCCACACTAGGATTTTGTTGCTTGAATTTTGGTAATTCAATTGTTATTATTTCTAATTTATCAGTTGCTAATTCTTCTTCTTTTTTATAACCCATATCAACATACATTTCAGGCTTGCTTTTTTCAAATCGCATATGTGCTATATTTAGAAAACTATTTCTTTTAAAATAATTAAACTTTAATAAACTTATAGTTATTAGTTTTCTAATATCTTTATATAACTCTCCCTTTTTTAATTCATCATTTGACATAGCAATTAAATATCTTGTAGTTCTATCATCAATATTGTCTTCGTTTTCTACCTGCATTTCTACATCTATTATAGTATCTTTATTTATTTCTACTTTTATATCTAAAGTTCCTGCTTTACTATCTGATAAATCTCTCGGGATTTCTGGATTTTTTATTTCTATGCTTTCTATATTTGTTCCTAGTATAGCTTCTAGCAAACTTTTTAATAAATCTTTATTTTCTTCTTTTGAAAATACCCTTTTAAATACTATGTCTGAAGTTAAGGGTAACCTTTTTTTGCTTTCTTTTTCTTCTATATTGATTCCTCCTTTATTATATCAAACAACTCTAACTAATGCAAGTAGTTTAATACAAATTTTTCTGTTTCTGCAACAAATATCTACAACTATTGCTTATACTTTATAAGAAAATTTCTCCTTCCTTTTGATCTTTTCAAATTAATTTCTTGGATTTTTTAGATAAAAAAATGTGAAATTAAATTTTAAAATTTTGATTATTAAAACAAAACTTATTGTGTCTTTCTCAAATCGCATATATAAAATAAATGACTTCGCCATTTGCAATAATTTAAATATTTATTGCTAAACATAATATATCATAATTAAATTCAAATTTCAATTGTTTCCACTAAATTTCGCGAAAAAGTTTTCGACAAATTTCTACATGATATTGTAAAAATGCTAAATAAAAAAATAACTAGTTAAAATATTGTTATTTACAAAAACCTATTTCTGTATTTTTCACAAAAAATAGGTTTTTATTTATAAAATTATACAATTCTTGCAAATAAACTTTTTTGAATTATAAATCTTATTATACTAATTTCTTTCAAAATCAGCTTTATCTTCTTGCTCTTTTCCATAATCTAATATCATAGTTGCTATTTCTGGATGTACTTTGCTATATATTTGTAATATTTTATCTGGTATAGTAGCTTTTATTCCATCACTTAGTATATCTATATTTATGATACTTGGATCTACATCTTTTATTATGTAACCATATTTTTCAAATATTTCAATGAATTTATATTCCTCATAAAGGTTAATTGGTTCATCCCACTCACCTTTGCCTGATAAATACTTATAGTATTTTCCTTCATATTTATTTCTATTATCTTTTTCAAATTCTAATTTTACTAAAGCATTTTCTATAACAATTCTTTTTGGTTTTTTTCCTAAAATAGTATCATTCCTTGATTCATATTGCATACATAATTTTTCTTTTGAAATTTTATTCTGAATATTGATACTACATATTCCGTTACTTTCCCCTTCAATAAAATATTCTATGATTAAATCATCTTCTTGTGTTTTATATTTTATATATTGCTTTCCAACTTTACTATTTAAAGGTTGTCTAATAAACAAATTATAATAATCTGTATATGTTTTAGCCTTATACTCTTCATAAACTATTGTTGTATTGTCAGATACAATTCTAAAATACTGCTTATCATCACTACAGATTATAGTATCTGTATTTTTATATCTATTTGGCTCAGTATTTATTTTATCTGCAATAATATATGAATTATCATCATCTTCTGAATAATAATAATTATCATTATTTTCTAAAATAACCTTTCTTGCTTTAACTAATTCATAAAAACTACTATCTATTTCATCAAATTTTTCATTTTTTCCATCTATGTAATCTTGAATTTCTTCATTTGGAATATGTTGTAAATTAATTTCACTATTATTTACTAAATACTTTTTTCTAAAATCTTTTTGATTGCTTACTTCGATATATGGAGAATCTCCTACAATATCATCTCTTTTTATTCCTAATAATCTTTTTATTTTATCTATTAATCTAGAGAAAAAACTTGGTTTTATTGTTTCTGCAATTGTTACTGCATTTTCTACACCTTGTTTTTTATCTTCTACAACTTCGTATTGGCTAAATATATAATACTTATCTAATATTTTTATTAGCTCATTAATATAGTTTATAAGAACATCTATATCATTACTTAATTCTATTGTTTCATCGCTTATTCTTTTATCATTTATATCGTTTTTCTGACTTAAAGTAATAGGTTCTTTTATAAATTGATTTTTTATTGAATTATTAAGATTATCTAATTCAGAATTTATATCTTTTGGATATAATGTATGATATCTTTCTAAAATCTCTTTATAGAAATTTGTAAGTTGTTCTAATCTTTTAATATCTATTTCCTTTATGTTTTTTACTTCTTCTATAATTTGACCAATTATTTCTAGAATTTTATCATAAATCTCATTATCTATAAAAACATCTTTATTTTTCAATAATTCTTTATATTTTTTTATTAATAAAAAAAATTTTTCATTTTTTTCATATTTTGGTTCTATCATTTTTCCCTCCTATAAATTCATACTATATTATACCATAAATTCAACATTATGTCAATCAATCTGTTGATTGATGTTACTATCTACTTTTCTCTACAATTTCAACAATATCTGAAATATATTCTCCAATAACAGGTATGTTTAATGTAACTAAATGTCTTAAAAATAAAACAAGAATTGCTGTTATGATAGTAATTCCTATTCCAATTCCTACTCCTCTAAAAATCCCTGCTAAGAAATTTTTTAGTATTATTTCTTTTTTGTTTCCAATAACATTAGATAAATCTTCTAAATTACTTTTCTCTAAAGTATATATCAACTTATCTAGTTTTAAAATTAATTCTTTATTTTTCTTAAATAACATAAAAAGCACCACATCCACTATTATTAGTATTATGTTGTGCTTTTTTTATTTAATTATTCAATTACATTTTAAGCATTTTTCTCTATATTTTTATAGTCTTGTTTTACTCTGAAATTTTAAACTTTTCACTCTAAGTTTTAAGTTCTTTTACTCTACACTATTTGTATTAATACTTGTATTGTCTATTGAATTATTTATTATCGAGTTATTTATAATCGTATTATTATCTATGCTTGTATTGCTATTTATATTAATATCTGTTTTATTCTTTTCTTTATCTTTCTTGTGTTGTATTTCAAGTGCATCTATAAGTTCTTGCAACGAATTTATATCAGAACCAATAAGCTCCCAATTTTTAGAATTCATAGAATTACTTAAATTTTTATTTGCTTTAATAATTGATTCTATAATTCCATCCATATCTTCTGTTGTATATGTATCAATACTTGATGCTTCTTGTGATACAAGATTTTCCAATGCTTCATCAATATTGTTTCCTATTGCCATTTTATTGCCAGATGCAACAACAACCTTTTTTAATAAAGATGTATCTGATTCATTTGTTTTTGTTTGATATATTTGTTCTATATATAATAGTGTATTTTTTATTGGTACAACCATTATATTTTTGTTTATTTTTGCACCTGTTACTGTAATTGAATCAATTTCAGCTTTCATGTTTTTATCTTGAGATATCTTGCTATCTAATTGTGTTAATCCTAAAATACTTTCTTGTGAAGAAATTTTATGCATTACTAATGTATTTGTTCCATTTTTGACTGTTCCAATCAAATATGCATTTAAACTTTGCTTTCCATTTGGTGAATAAATTTGAATTAATCCAATATTTTCTCCTTCAACCATTGTATAATATGAATCTAATGTAGTGTTAACTGTTTTATTGTTTTGTGTTGCTACATAAGATGCTTTTTTCCAGCTATCATCTCCTCTATACAAAACTTCTGATTTTGTATTGTGATATTCTTCAAGCATTGACGATTGAATATCATATAAAAATTTTGGATACACTAATTTTTTTGAAATATCTTCAGGTATTTTTTTGCTTATATCTTCAAAAACATTTGGATAAATCTTTCTATACGCCATAGCTACAGGATCTGTTTCGTCTGTAATGTAAAAATTCATGCTACCATCATAACAATTTATTATAACTTTTATAGAGTTTCTTATATAATTAATTGTTTTTCTCTCTCCATCATAACGAACAGTAGTATATGTAGAGTATGGATAATTGCTTGATATTGTGTATGCATCTAGCACCCAATACATTTCTCCTTTATCATTTACTACAGCATAAGGATTTTCATCATAAATAACATTTGGAAGCACTAATTTTGCTCTTTTTATGATATTTCTATTCATCAAAATTTTAGTATTTTTTGTTATTTGTCTAGAGAAAGCTAATCCGATATTCTGTGTTTTTATTCCCAAAATTATTCTATCAAAAAAACCTAATTTTAATCCAGAATTTCCATCATACGAACTTGTATATTCATAACCTTTGTTATCCGTATAGTCATATTCTTTTTGATTTGTTTCCCCTACTGCAACTGCATTGTCAGTTTTTAATCCATAATAAATTTGTGGTGTTTTTATATAATTAGATTCCAAAGCATCATTCTTCAAAATCTCTATTTCGCCATCTTCTGTTGTAGAAGTTGCAGATGTTAGTATAGCTCCATATCCATGTGTATATTCGAAAGTTTTACTATTATAAGTTCTCTTAGAATTAGATATTTCTCTTGGAGAAACATATACTAATTTTATATTATCATTTAATGTATATTTGTCTATTCCTGCCGTAACATATGTATAATATCCTTTTTCAGATTGTTCCTGATTTAGTTTTTCGAGAACTTGCTTTTTATTAATTAAAACTGTGTTATCTAATAAATCTTTATTTTCTTTTATCTCATCTGTTGTTATTGTTCCAGTGTACTCAATTGTTTCGTCTTCTATATTTATTCCATATGCCTCTTTTGTATATGAAATATTTCTTTCTATATATTTCTTTTCTTTATCATATTCATTCGAATTAACATAAATCAAATCAAATCCAACCATAACGACAAACATAAAAACTAAATATGCTGGAATAGCCAGTAGATTTTTTATAAGCTTTGATTTATTGCCTTTTTTAAGATTTGAGGTTGCCATAAATATTGATATTACAATTAGTACAGAGAAAATAATATTTCCTACAATTTTTATAGTTACATCTGTTACACCTGCACCTGTTAATTGTAACTTTGAACTTGTTGTTATAAACCCACTAAATACTATATCTAGCGTTCCAATTAATGTATAAATTGCAAATATAATACTTAAAGTTCTTGTATGTTTTATAATATGTTTTATTAAAAAACTATTTTTTAATGTCTCTTTATCTATTCCTTCGAAATACTTATTAAATACTAAAATATAGTAAATCATTGAATATATTATCAAAAACACTAATATTATCATTATATAGATTAGTCCCATCTTTATTAATGGTTCTAAAAACATATAAAATGATATATCTAAATTAAATAATAAATCTGTTTTTTCAAAAGACACATTGCTTGCATATAAAATTACTTTAGGTGTAAATATTACTCCAACCAGAAGGCTTGATACAACTGCAATTAAAAGAGATATTGACTTATTCATCAGTTTTGGCATTTCTTTTTTTTCTTCATCAAAAAACACCTTTAGTCCTTTTTTTATTCCTCTATTTGTAAAAAACATTATTGAAAATGTTAATAAGAAATTAATTGCCATTATAATGTATCTATACATTAAGTTTGTTTTAAATATTGATACGTATTTTTCACCTAATTCTTTGTATTCTAAGTAACTGCCTCTAGTATAAATAAACGTAAAAACTGCAAGAAATATTATAAATACAACTACTATAATTCTTTTTATACTTTCTTTCATAATACTCTCCTTTTTGGAAAATGGGACGGTTCTCTTTTCCAATTCGTGGAAAAGAGAACCGTCCCATTTTCCACTTTAAATAATTGCTTTTACAAAATCTTCACTATTAAATATTTCCATATCTTCCATTTGTTCACCAATTCCTATAAACTTAACAGGAATTTTATTTTCTTCTACTATTCCTATAACTACACCACCTTTTGCAGTTCCATCAAGTTTTGTAAGAACTAGCCCTGTTACATCTGTTTCTTGCTTAAACGCTTTTACTTGAGAAATTGCATTTTGACCTGTTGTTCCATCTATTACAAGTAATACCTCTTGAGAACAATCTGACATTTCTCTATCTATTACTTTTTTTATTTTTCTAAGTTCATCCATTAAGTACTGTTTATTATGTAATCTTCCTGCAGTATCAACAATTAATACATCTGCATCTATTTCTTTTGTCCTTTTTATTGCATCAAAAACTACAGAAGCAGGATCTCTTCCTTCTTCTCTTTTAACAATTTCTGCACCTGACCTTTTAGACCATATTTCTAATTGTTCTACAGCTGCTGCTCTGAAAGTATCAGCTGCTGCAACTACGACTTTTTTTCCATCTTTACGAAGTCTATTTGCAATTTTTCCAATTGATGTTGTTTTTCCTACACCATTAACTCCAACTACTAAAATAACTGAAGGTTTTGTTTCTAAATGTAACTTGTTATCTACCTCGTCTAATATTTCTTGCATTTCTTTTCTAAGTGCATTTTTTACATCTTCTTCATCTTTTAAATTTTCTTTTTTAATTGTCTTTCTTAATTTGTCAACTATTCTTACAGATGTTTCCATTCCTATATCTGACATAATTAAAGCTTCTTCTAACTCTTCTAAAAAATCTTCATCTACCTTTCTAAAAGTACTAAATACATTGTTTATTTTTTCATCAAATGATGTTTTTGTTTTTCCTAATCCTTGTTTTAATTTATCAAAAAATCCCATTTTTCTTTGTCCTTTCTTTTTTTCATACATCTATTATATTAAAAATTAGCTAAAATATCAAGTATTTTTTTGATGCATTTTTTAACTTTTAAAACCTTGACATTTTTATTAAAGAATAATATACTTTTACTATATTAAAATAAGAATACTAAGGAGGCAATATTATGAACAATCTAATTGAAATTAGATGGCATGGTAGAGGTGGCCAAGGTGCTAAAACCGCTTCATTATTACTAGCTGATGCAGCATTTAACACAGGAAAATACATTCAAGGATTTCCTGAATATGGTCCGGAAAGAATGGGTGCACCAATCACTGCATATAACAGAATTAGTGACACTCCAATAACAATACATAGTAACATATACGAACCTGATTATGTTGTGGTTGTAGATGATACTCTACTAGAATCAGTAAATGTAACTGCAGGTTTAAAAGAAACTGGTGCAATTGTAATAAACACTACTAAATCAGCAGATTATTTAAAAAAAGTTTTAAAAGGCTATAATGGTTCAATTTACACAATAGATGCTAGAAAAATCTCAATGGAAACATTAGGAAAGTATTTTCCAAATACACCAATGCTTGCTGCTATTGTTAAAGTAAGTGGAATTATGTCTGATGAAGATTTTATAAAAGATATGGAAGGTTCATTCAAGCACAAATTCGCTAAAAAACCTGAAGTGATTGAAGGAAATATGAAAGCGATTGAACTTGCGTTAAAAGAAGTTAAAAAGATTTAATAAACACATTTAGGGACAGATTTTAAATTAAAGGAACCTACAACCAAATTAAAATATAAATTCTAAATATGAGGTTACTTTTTTCCTCCGTCCCAAAAAAGAACCTAGAAAGGATGATAAAAATGTCTGAAATAAATGCTAATACACCTATGAAAGATATGACAATTGGCGGAAATATTTACGAAGCAGGAAATGCCAGAAACTTTAAAACTGGTGATTGGAGAAGTATTAAACCTGTTTATATAGAAGAAAAATGTAAACAATGTGGACTTTGCTTCCCTGTTTGCCCAGATAATGCAATTCCTGTAAACAAAGAATTAAAAAGAGAAGATTTTAATTATGACTATTGCAAAGGATGTGGAGTTTGTGCTAAGGTATGTCCTTTTGCTGCAATAGAAATGAAATAAAAAACGAAAGGATGATAAAAAAATGAGTATAAGAGAAAGATTAAGTGGTAATGAAGCATCAGCTACAGCTATGAAACAAATCAATCCAGATGTTGTTGCTGCATTCCCTATTACCCCATCAACAGAAATACCTCAATATTTTTCTACATTTGTAGCTAATGGTACTGTTGATACAGAATTTGTTGCTGTAGAATCTGAACATAGTGCTATGAGTGCTTGTATTGGAGCAGAAGCAGCTGGTTCTCGTGCTATGACTGCTACATCTGCAAACGGTTTATCTTTAATGTGGGAAATGATATATATAGCTTCAAGTTTAAGACTTCCTATAGTTATGTCTTTAGTAAATAGAGCTGTATCAGGTCCTTTAAACATTCACAACGATCATTCAGATGCTATGGGAGTTCGTGATAGTGGATGGATTATGATGTTTTCAGAAAATAATCAAGAAGCATATGATAATCTACTTATGGCTCACAGAATTGCTGAGCATAAAGATGTTATGCTTCCATTAATGGTTTGTCAAGATGGTTTTATTACATCACATTCAATAGAAAACATTATGTTAGAAGAAGATTCAGAAGTCAAGAAATTTGTTGGAACATATAAACCAGAACATTATTTATTAAATAGAAAAGAACCTATTTCTATAGGTCCACTTGATGTACAACCATATTTATTTGAACATAAAGCTCAACAAGCTGATGCAATGCGTGCTTCAAAGCAAGTAATTTTAGATGTTGCAAAAGATTTTGAAGCTTGGACAGGAAGAAAATATGGATTATTTGAAGAATATAAATTAGATGATGCAGAACTTGCTATAGTATGTGTAAACTCTACAGCAGGAACAACAAAATTTGTTGTAGATAAATTACGTGAGCAAGGAATCAAAGCAGGTCTTCTAAAACTTAGAGTTTATAGACCTTTCCCTGGAGAAGAAATATCTAAAGCTTTATCTCATGTTAAAGCTGTTGCTGTTTTAGATAAATCAGATTCATTAAATTCAGCTGGTGGAGCAATATTTACTGATGTTACATCAAGTTTTCAAGTTCATAAAGTAAATGTTCCTACAATAAACTACATTTATGGAATTGGTGGACGTGACACAAAAGCAGATGATATAGAATTAGTATACAAAGATTTAGCATATGTTGCTAAAACAGGAGACTTGGGAATTCCATACAGATATTTAGGATTAAGAAGATAATTTAAAACTATAAATTTACATTATACATACAATTGGTGGCAAAACAGAAAGGAACCAACAGAAAAGAACCGACACCGACAAAAAAGAACCGACACCAATTGAAAAAAGGAGGAAAATTAAATGCCATATAATATGAAAGAAATAGTAGCTAATAAAAGACCTCACTTCACAGAAGGTCATAGAATGTGTGCTGGATGTGGTGCTCCAGTAGTTGCAAGACACATTATGAGAGCTTTAAAAGAAGAAGATACTGCTGTTGTTTGTTCTGCAACAGGATGTATGGAAGTTTCCACATTTATATATCCATATACAGCATGGGAAGATTCTTTTATACATACAGCTTTTGAGTGTGCTGGCTCTACCCTATCTGGTGTTGAAGCAGCGTACAAATCACTTAAAAAACAAGGAAAATTACCCGAAGATCAACATACAAAGTTCATAGCTTTTGGTGGAGATGGCGGAACTTATGATATAGGACTTCAAGCTTTGTCAGGAGCAATGGAAAGAGGTCATGATTTAACATATGTATGCTATGATAATGGTGCTTATATGAATACAGGTATTCAACGTTCTTCTGCAACTCCAAGATTTGCAGACACAACAACAACACCTGCAGGAAAAGTTATTCCTGGAAAAATGCAAAATAGAAAAGATTTAGCATTAATTATGGCTAATCACCATTTACCATATGTTGCTCAAACTTTAGCAATTGGTGATTTTAAGGATTTATATGAAAAAGCTGAAAAAGCAATTTATACAGAAGGTCCAACATTTTTAAATGTCTTAGCTCCATGCCCTCGTGGATGGGGATATTCTACAGATGAACTTATGAATATAAATAAACTTGCAGCTCAAACATGTTATTGGCCAATGTATGAGGTCGTAGATGGAAAATATCATATAACATATAAGCCAGCTAAAAAACTTCCAATTGAAGAATTTTTAAAAACTCAAAAAAGATTTAGACATATGTTTAAAGAAGGTAATGAATGGATGATTGAAGAATTCCAAAAAGAAGTTGACAGACGTTGGCAAGAACTATTAGATTTAGAACAAATCGGAACACAAAAAACTTAAATAAAGAATAAAATGAGGTAAAACAAATGATATATTTTAATATAAACTATTCAGAAGAAACAAAAAAATTATTAGAAGAAGAAAAACTTTTTTTAGAAAACCGTAAAAACTCACAATCTAATTATAAAAGCATTATTCTCCAATATATTAATAACTTTATAGATTTTAATAGTGTTGATATAGATTCAACATCTTCTGTTTTAAAATTTTTAGAAAATTTAAAAGATTGTTTAAAGTTTTGTACTACAAATATTTCTAATATTGAAACAATTATTGTTAATTTAGATAAAGTTATATCTGCTGTTCAAAGCAATGAAAGTAATGTTGAAGAAGTTATTAATAATTATAATAAAACATATTCAGAATTAAATAAGATAATAATGAAAAATACTTTAGATATTGAAAAATGTATTCTTTCAATTGCTGAAAAATCAGAATTAAAATTTTCTAATAAAACTATTGATAAAAACGATGAAGAAAATACTATAAAAAAAGAAGATAACAAATCAATTATCAATAATGCTGGAACAGAAAAAATAACTGAAAACTCTGATAATACTCAAACTTCTTTAGATGTAACCAAAGAATATAAAGAAAATACTCTTATTATTTCAGAAACATCACATAAAGTATTATTACCTTACTATCTATCAGATCTTAAAGAAATACTTAAAGATAATTCTGAAAAATATTCTTCTATTGATGATTTAATAAACAAAAAATATACTATACCTATTTCTCATTACAAAAATCCTTTTGTTTCTAGATTTAAAGAAGCTTTTAAATTAATGAGAAATAAAGAAAAAAGTTCTATAATAGATGCTTTTGAACTTGGTACAGAATTAATGTTCGAATCTAATCTTTATCCTGCAATAATTACAGCTTGTAAAAATTTGGATGAATTGGATATTTATTTAGATTATTTAGACAGTGGAGAAACGGACAAATTTAAATGTTTTAACATAGAATTTGAGTTACCTCCTGCTTTAATAAAATAAAAAAAAGAACAATTTGCAATTTAATTGCTTATTGTTCTTTTTTCTAATATATTATATACATTGTTTTAAAACAAATATTTTTTATAAACGGAATCTTTAAATATATCTTTTTCCTTTATTTCCAAAAATATTTTTTATAAAATCCATAAATTCTTGAAACCAATTTTGTTTTTCAGTAAATTCATCTTTATTTTTAACAACAATTGGATGTAATTCATATTTTATATTAAATATTTTAAAATCATCTAGTTCATTTTTTTCCAAACAATCTAAATACACATATAGTTCTTCAACATTTCTACAAGCTGTTATAATAGCAGGATGCAAATATCTTTTTCTCATCATTTCTAAAGCAAAAGATATTGAGTTCACAGCTCCAAAATCTTCACTATTTTTAACAAGCTTCATTGTTTCATTATATCTTGATTTTGCTTGATATTTATAGTCTGAAAGTGGTTTAGTGAAAATAGCATCAATAACTTGTTCTTTAGTTGAGAACTCATTATTTTCATCTTCGATTATTTTCTTTACTTCTTCTCCTGTATATGGTAATATTACTTTATTTAAAACTTCTGAAATAAGTAAAGTATCATTATTATCTATATTATCTATATTATCTATATTATCTATGATTTCTTCATTAGAATATTCTTCCATTACATTTCCCCTTAAATTTTAAGTATTTGTAGTTTTATATTTAGGTATATTATATTTTTTTCTTGCTACTTCTCTTTTATAAATCTTGTCATCTTTTATACTTGACTTAAAATAGCAAACTATAAAAACAAGCATTATTATTGCAATCGCAGTACCTGTAGTAAAACTTTTTAATATTATTCCCATTTTATTTATTTTAAATATTGCTTTTCCTTGTATTTGACTATATTTAACTAATTCTTTATCCGGTGTATTATTGTTATCTCCTTTTGTTTGATACAATGTTTCACCATCTTTTTCAATGATTTTTATTATTCTATGGGAAACTGTATGCTCTCCATCTCCTAGAGAATAGGTTATTACATCTCCCTCTTTTATTTCTTCCTTTTTTATTTCTTTATCTATAATTATATCTCCAATATTGTATTTAGGTTGCATACTTCCAGTCATTACAACATATTGCTTAACTCCTAATAACTTTATATTGTTTTCTTTTTTTACATATTTATAGTAAGCAACATATGCTACTACTGAAAATATCATTATAACAACTAATATATATATAATATTTGTTATTTTCTTAATTTTTTTCTTTTGCTCATTTTTTTTCTTTATCATGTCATTTGTATATATCATGAATTATCTCCTTTTATTTGTTAAATGCTAATTATATAATAAATATAATACCCTATTATATTTAATATATCATTTTTATTTTTTATTAGCAATAAAAAAAACTAATATGACAAAAAATTAATATTCTTGTCATATTAGTGTAATATTTTTTATTTTATTAGTCTACTTGTGTAGCAGTTATATCAACTTTTACTGTTAATTCACCAGGTGTTTCTTGAGCTGCAACACCTAAAGCTGTATCAGTATTATCTGTTTGAGATGTTTGGAAGTTTGTGCTTGAAGATCCTTCAAAAGCCCATCTCCATTTTACTGTTATAGTTTCTGTTCCATTACTTTTTGCTATATCTTTACCAGTAACATTAATGCCAGATATAGTTGATACCCATGTAGAACCATCTGTACTAAATTCAACAGGTATATTGCTTGAATTTGTTAGATCAAAAGCTAAATCATATTTTGCATCAACTTCTGATTCGTTTGTTAAAACAATATCAAATGAACCTCCTGTTCCTGGTGCAATTTTATGTTCTACTACATTTCCTTCTGCTGTTGTTGTATCAAATTCATTTACTGTATTAAATAAATTAAATGTAAAGCTATTTGTTTTTGTTATATCTGCATCTCCAACTTTGAAAGACCATTTTGCAACAGTTACACTAGATGTTCCAGAACCAGAAGATGTATATTTTGCATATGTACCAGCAACTAATATTAATGCTATCATAGTTAAAGCTAAAACTATAATTGCGAATTTTACTGTTCTATTATCTTTTTTCATATATTTCACCTCCTCTTACTTTCTTAATCTATATAAAGTTAAAACATTATAAACTTATTTTGTATTTTTTAATTCTTCATTCTCTTTTTTTAGTGCTTCTATTTCTTCCTCTAATTTCTTTTGCTTATCTTCTTCTTCATTTATTATGTGTTTATTTCTTACACTTTCTCTTAAATCTACTAATATAAGAAGTATTAGCGGAATAGATAATAATGTAAATGTTCCAAGTGGAGTTTGAATAAATATTATAAGATTTCCTATTTTTTCAATTCTATACTTTAATATTCCTTCAAATTGTGATTCTAATACATATCCTGGGTCTACATCTGCCATATTATCGCCTTTTGTTATGTATTTAGTATTTTCATTTTCGTTTATAACTTGTGATATTCTGCTTACAAAAACTATGTTATCTTGTTTATATGCTATTATATCGTCTTTTTTTAATTCTTTACTGTCAATTTCTTTTACTATTACTACATCTCCTGAATTAATAGTATGTTCCATAGATTCAGCTAAAACTATAAATGGTTTCCAGCCAAAAAATGAAGGAACTTCATCTGGATGTGTCCATGCATCTATTAAGATTACCATGTTTACAAAGAATATGGGTAATAGTATTATTATTAAAATTATGCACAAAGTCTTTTTCATTTTTTTCACCCTTTTATACTTAATTTGTAATATCATTTTTATTATAAAATAGTTTTTTTCATTTTTCAACATTTGTCGACAAAATGTAAAATAAATGTAATATAATTGAAATATTTTGAAAATTAGGATTTTATATATTTAATAATTATTTAATTATTATAAAATTATATGGTATTTCTAATAATATATTGTTATTGCTATCCAGTACCTTGAACATTAACCTATATGTTCCTCTTTCTGTAGCAACAGAAAGTGAAATTGGAATTGTATTAATTCCATTTGATGCATTTACCTGAAATACACCTTGTGTATGAGATGTTACACCATTTACTTCACTTAATACATTAGTTACTTTTTGATATCCATTTCCCTCTTTCTTTTGTAATTCTAATGTTACTTTACATCCATTTATTTTTTTATAGTTAAATACAATATTATTTCCTGTGCTTAAATCTTTAACAATCCTTTTTGTCATACTTTGAACTTTGAGTGCTGGATCTGGCTGTGCAACTGTACTTAGATTTATTGTTTTTGTATCAACACATTCTCCCCATAAAGGGTTTAATCCGTCTGAAGTATCTGATATCCAAAATTCTACTCCTAATCCATATACTGTTTCCAATTTCGGCCACATTTTTGAACATATTTTAGCTGTAATATTTTTAGTTCCATTTTGTATTTCGTTTAAAGAAATAATAAATTTTCTTTCAAAATTCATATAGTATTCTGTATTATCTACAATCATATAAGCATCTGAAGGTATATTTTCTGGAGCTGTTAAAACTAATGCCATTTTTTTACCTAAATATTTAGTTTCTACTCCTGAAACATTTCCTATTGTGCAATTAATATAAAAATCTGTATCAACTGTAGCATTTTGTGTAACAGAAATTATTTCAAAATTTCTTTTTGTCGTTGTAGTAAAACTTAATGTTGTAGATTCATAATCTAGCGCGATATCCCCTTCAAATACTAAGTTTATTGTATGTTCTTTATTACCTAAATAAGTCATACATTTTTCAAAATCAGCTATTATTATAAACTGTTCATTTACTGAATTTGTATCTGCATTTTTCGTATATTTTGTTGATGTAGTTCCCATTTGAAGAAATTCTTCTAAATTTATTTCAGTTTGTCCTGATGTATTAATCTTGTAATACCAATATGTTTGTGCATTGTTTCCTCTTTTATTTATCATTGTCAAATATGTTCCAACAGGTAATTCATCCGAAAATACTATTTTTTGTTTTTTATATAATGTTGGTATATATTCATTACTAAATTGAGCTGATATACTCGAATCTTGAGTTATTGTAACTGATGTTGTTGTATCACTTATAGTAGTATAATTCTTTCCTGCAACTATAGCTGGCTCTGCTTCTGTTGCGGCAGTTATCTCTCTATTAATATTAATTCTTTGATTTAATGTAACTCCATTATTACTTTTATATGTAACTACTACATATCTTGTTTGTAAATTATCACTTATAGCATCTGCATTATATATTTCATATTTAAAAATTGGTGATGAATTAGCAGAATTTTCGCCTATTACAGTGTTATTAGATAAATCAATCTCTGAACCAGAATTTAATTTTACTGTTATTCCAAATGTTTGGTTTGCTAGCACTGATGACATATCTAAATTATTTTGCATATAGCTTTTAGTTTGTAGAATAACATTATTTGTTTGTACATTTGTAATTGTAAATTTTTGTTTATTTATAAATATAGGTAAACCAGTATTTACAGTTATTGAGTTTACATTTCCTGAGCCTTGTGGATTCCTATCTTTTGCTGCAGTAAGAGTAATTGCATCAAGATTTAACTCACAATTAAGCATTACTTCAACACCTTCTGTTGATATATTTCCTGATACAACTCTTCCGTTGTTTAGATAGTTATATTCTCCTCCACTAGACCAACTATCTATCATTCCCGCTTGTTCATTAAAAGTCGTTCCGCCATACTTCATAACTACTGATACTCTAGATTCATCTCCATTGTTAATGATTCCATTTTTCATAGTTAGTTTAATCATTGTCACGTTTGTCCATTTTAAGTTTTCATCACTTTCAATTTCATCTTCTGTATACCAATTAGTAACTAATTTTGCTGTTTCATATTCAAGACCAGTATCAAATGTGTAAAATAGATTAAATATATCGTTTCCTGTTTCTATTGCAGATGATTGAGCAGAAAAATCAAAATCTTTTTTTGTTATAATAAAATCATCAATTACTTTTTCTCTTTTTGGTATTGGTATATAATATTGAAAATTATCTACATACCCACCACTAGTACATCCAATATCTACATTATATGTAAGTAAATCATTTTGTGTATAAATGTTATTATCACCAGAGTTAAGTATATTTCCATTACTTTGTATAGAAATACTATCTGCAATATCTAAAGTAGCAACTTTTGGTGTTATCTGACAAGTAGTCTTATTATCTTCTCTTACTCCTGTTACATAATCTGTCTTACTTCCATTTTCATTTATATCATATTTATCAATTTTTTTGGCATAATTGTATGATCCACCTGATGAGTTAGTTTGATTTATTCCTGCAACATATATCATGTTTTTTAATTCAAGTAATGTAGTATTCATACTTAGTGCAGTATCAAGTTGCATTGAAAAACTAATATTTCCTCCAGTAGACATATTTCCTAAAGACTCACTATATTTTCCTATGCTTACACTTTCTGGTAGTTTTATTTTCCATAAATAATTTCCGTCACCAACATCTTGTGGTGCTAAAAAAGTATAACCTGTAATTTTTGCTCCTGTTCCATCTTTTATACTAAGAGCTCTTTCATTTATTGTTACTCCAGCTGGTAATTCTATTGCAATTACAATATTTTTTAGCCATGTAGCATTTCCATAAGGATAACTTACTATTTCAACAGTACCAGTTAAATCAAGGCTATCTGATGCTTCAATACTATTTTTACTTAAAGAATATGATGGCATATAAAATGCTGGGTTATTTGTTAATGTTGCCGTTGTCGTGTTTGTTTTACTTATTGTAGTATTGTCATCTGATGTAATTGTTATTTTATGAGTTGCTTTTTTTCCATTAGTAGCTTCTTGATTTATATATCCAAAGAAATTTCCTGATGATGAAACAGCTGAAGTTGAGGAAACTGCATAAAGCTTCATTCCTGCATTTATTGTTTGTAAAGTTATCTCTATAGACTTGAAATAATAATTTCTATGCCCTTCAATTAAATTATTTCGTACTAATGTATTACATAAGTTTGAAGTTTTCGTTGATTTATACTGATTATTATTTTGTAAATATGTCCAATAATCTTGTGCTCCTTCTGTCCCCTCTGGAACTACATTACCATTAGAGTCAAAATATACTAAACTTCCATTATCATCTACTAATTTATATTTAATACTTATATATTGTTGCTCTTTATCTGCTGGTATATTTACTGTTGTAACTTTTGTTAAATTTGTGTTACCTGTATCAAATTCAAATTTAATGTTTTTTTGTCCACTATCACCTTTTCCTGAGTTTGTTATTCCAAATCCTCCAAATCTTCCAACAGCTTCTGTTGGTCTATTGCTTATAGTTGCATTAGCATTATATTCATTAATAAAAACATTTTCTTCTGTTACTGTTGTAAATGTTATATTATATATACCTAAATTATAAAACTGAGATGTGCTAACTCCATTTTTTGATTCTGCAATGAATTTTATATTTCCGTCTTTAAATGTATAATTGCTTGAAGGTTCTGCAGTCATTACACTTGGAAATTTTGTATAAAACGTAAATAATGTTCCTGTTCTTATATATACATTTTTAAAACTAATAGTTACATTTCCATTTTCTATATCACTGTCATCTAATGTATATTCTGCTGTACCTTTAGTTATAGAGCTAAAAGTTAGTTTTGTCATATCCATATCTATATAATGTAATACATTTCCATTTGAATCTTTATATGCTGGAAGTGTAATTTTCATTGTTAATTTTGGATAATAGTAATAATACGTACTTTGATTTGATGCACTATATGTAGGTTTAATTGATACACTTTCTGTTGGCTTTACTGAACATGCTCCTCCAGTTCCATTAAGATATACTGAATTTGCAAATGATCTTTTTGTTCCTGAAGTTGCATGTCCTATAGATATTTCTTTTACAACTTCCTCTCCTCTTAGAAGTTTTACTGTAATTGGTTTTACTCCTTCTGGCGTTAAACTTGCATTTTCAATATTTCCCCATAATACATCATCATAAGTAATTGCAAGCTGTATTGTTCCTTTGGTTTGCTTTGCTTCCATTGTATATTCAAAAGTTCCACTATATGTTTTTAAATTATATGTTTCATTTGTATTTATAGAAACAGGAGAATTTTTTGTGAAATTTACATCTGAATATCCTGAAGGTGTTGGAATTTCTTGTATTGCCGCATAAAATTCTTGTGGTAATTCAATTTTTACTTTATATGTATTTCCATCATTAGGTACTTCTGGATCTATTTGCAAATATTTATTAGTATCTACTGTCCATCCATTTACTGTAGCTCCTTCTTCTGTAAGTTCCGTTCCTTCGCTATATGAGCTTGAATTAAATAAAGTAGCAGAAATAGTTGCTTCTCCAGAATTAGGATCTGCTTTAGATAAATTTTTAGGTGATATTATTAAAATTAAAGCTAATATTACAAAAATGTAAGGAATATATTTATATATTTCTTTTTTCACTATTCCTACTCCTTTCTATCTAATCTATTTTAAAATCTTCTATTGTATATTTTTGACTTGAATTCTGCTTAAAAAAATATAGTATTGTCTGTGATTTTGCAGAAACTGTAATTGTTTTATTAGATGCATTATATCCTGTATCAACATCTGCAAAATAGCTATTTGTGCTATCAGGTGCAACTCCATTTGGCCATGTTATTTTCAAATTACCACTATAGTCATTTGTAGTTATAATTAGTTGCGCAACACTACTATTCTCTACATCAACTACATCATATGAAACATTAGCATTTTTTTCTTCTATTACAAAGTTTGCTTTTAAGGTTTTTTCATAAGGTGCCGTTGCTGTTGCAATTATAGTATAAGTACCTGTTTGCAAATCTTCGAAATTTATTGTTTGTGATTTAATACTTCCCTTTTCTAAAGTCCCTGTAATAGATTTTTTTGCTTCATTTCCATGTAAATCAGTAATTCTTACCGTATAATCAATATCTACATCTGAATATCTTAAATCATCTATATTGTTTTTTAACATTATTTGTATATTATTTTTTCCTTTTTGATATGTATATGTTTTTGTATCTGCATCTGAGTTAAGCAAATCACTTTCAAAGTAAAAATTTTCTGCAACATATAAGCTTTCTTTTTCATGATTTGCAACATATTTAGCCATGACAACACTAGTCATAATTATTAACAAAAACATAACTAAAATTGCAGTTTTTTTACTTTTGTTCATTGCTTATTTCTCCTTTCTTTAATCAATTTGTGTTGATATTATATGTAATGCAAAATAATCTATCTCAAATGCATATGATGCATTCTTTTTTGTTTCTGGCCATATTATTTTAAGATAAACTTTATTAGTTTGTTCAATTCCTTGTTCAAATACAAAGTTTTCATCTTCGTAATATCCATCTTCATTGGTGTTCAAAATTTGTGTACAACCAGAATCTTTATATAGTGCAATTTCTATAGGTAAATTCTTGCTTTCTTCTCTTTCTATTTTGAATTTATATTTTTGCTTTACTTCGCATATTTTTTCATTTTCTTTATTTGTAACATTTATTTCATATATTTTAGGATCACATCCAGGATAACCTTTTATTTCATCATCAAATTCTATATATGCATCATTTGCCATAATCGCAACCTGTACTGAATCAATAGCATTTGTAGCACTTTTATATTTTGCAATACTTAGATCTACTACTATTGCTACCGCAATTATTGTAAGCAAAATTAATGGAATTATAGGTAATTTAATACTTTTAGCTTTTGGTTTTTTCTTAATATTTTTTATCATTTTAAGTATTATTCCTTTCATATAGTTATATATTTTTTGCACAAACTTCCTAAATATATTATATTATTTTAGCCGTCTTTTTTCAACAAAAGCCGACAAAATGTAATATAAATGTAATTTATCTGTAATAAAAAACGAGAAATTATTCTTATTATAATTCCTCGTTTTTTATAATTATATTTTTATTTTATGTGTGTATATATTCGCATACATTAATATTTATCGGAGTACTATCATTGTTTAAATAATATTCCATTATTTCTCTTGTTATTGTTGAACCATTTGATGTTAAATTTAGTATATCTTCATCTGGATTTAATGTATCATTATCTATTCTTGCTGCCGATGCCGCATATGATGCCAAATTATATTTTGATAATAACAATCCTGTATTCATTAATGCATGATATGCTACTTTTGCAGTTTCTGTATATGTAAATGTATCTCCTGCTGCATTTAAACTTCCTAAACTTAAATCTACTTCTTCTGCAAATTCTTCTTTACTTATTCCTAAATCTTCTGCTTTTATTCTTACTACAAATTCTACTTCATCTGCTGTCCATCTTGCATTTAATACTTTATCTCCTGTTTCTGTGCTTGTTATTTCTGTTATCTTATTTTCTTCATTATCATACCATCCTTCAAATGTATATCCAAATCTTGTTGGCTCTGATAATTCCAATCCTATTCCTGCTATGTAGCTTGGTGGATTTGGATTACTTGCACTATCTGCATATGTGTCATTCATTACATATTGTATTGAATATTGTCTATTTCCTACTATTGTTCCATTTATTGTAATTGTTGATGTTCCAGCTCCTTCTGTTCCATAGTGTTCTGTATATAAGTATGAATTTTCTCCTACTGTTATATTTCCTTCTTCTGTACTTTTATTTGTTTTTGATGTAACTACTTTTGAGTATACTACCGCTCCATTATCTATTGTGATATTTTTTGCTATTATAGTATCTTCTATTATCGTTCCTACTCTTTCTCCTGAGCCTAATGGATTGTTATAATGATTTGCTGTCGATTCTATGTTTATTGTTCCATCTTCTGCTTTTATATACTCTATATCTATACTTGGATTTAAACTTGAACTATCTATTGTTACTGTACTATATGGTGTGTTTATTAATCCGTTACTTCCTGTTATTGTTCCACCTTTAATATTAATATCTACTAATTCACTTGGTGTATTTCCTTGTGAAGTAATGTTATTTACTATTGTTGTTGTATCTGTTTCATTAATTCCCATTAAAGCATTTTGTGCTAAATTTACATTTCCTCCATTTACATTTATTGTTGCTTTCATTCCTCCCAGGTATCCATTAGCTAATACGTTTACCGTTCCACTATTAATATTTACTACTGTCCCGTAATTTGGTATTTTATCCATACTATATACATATTCTTCACCAGTTTTAGACATCGTTGAAATATATCCGTATAATTTACCAGAATTTCCCATTGCTTTTGTATTAACAATTCCACCATTTATATTTACTTTTGCATTTTTGTCTCCACCGATAAATTTTGATGCATTAATAGTTCCAGCATTAATTACAAGTCCATTATATGAACTTCCGTCTAATACTAAATTTCCAGCATTAAGTGCTGTATACAAAGCATCTACTGTTTTAGCTTCAGAACCAACATTGGTTGTTGTTGGTGCATAGAAACCTGATACTAAAATGTAACCTGTATTAATTTCTCCACCATTCATTGTAATATTTTGTGCAAATAAATATCCATTTCCTGAATCGATAGTTATTTCTGAATTATCATTAACAGTTAAACCTCGTAAATATATTTTTTGATCTGCAGTTAAGTGTGATGAACCTGATAATATTACATTTTCAAATAAAGTTGTTGTAGCATGTCTTTCTCTATATGCTGTAGATGCTGTACTTCTTCTAGTAGTTATATTTATATCTGAATCAATTACTTCCAATGTACTTGAAGAACTTGTGTTATTAAATAAGGTAACAGCTTCTGTAGAAGAACAACCATATAGATAATTAAATGTACTACCATTAATTATTTTTACATTTGTTATACCTGTAAAAATTGATCCCGGCCATGAATTTGACATATTAATTAAAAAATCGGAATTATCAAATATAACATTTTCATAATACCTAGCAATTCCACTACTACTATACCACTGGTCTCTATCTAATATACAATTCTCAAATTTTAATGTTTTGGTCGTTTTAGTATAACTATATCCTAATGTTCCATTAGCACTTGATTTCGTTATTATTTTTAAATCTTTGTATGTTATGTTTCCTGCTTTACCATTTTTATTACCAACTGACGAATTATTAATTGTACCATTAGCTTTTGCATATAATGCATCACTTCTATCTCCATGCACTCCTTTGAATATAATATCCGAGTTTTCTGGTACTTCAACTAAATATACTTGAACATTACCGTCTATTAATATTTCTGCTTTAGCTCCATCTTCCATTTTGAAGTAGCTATCACTAGTTGAACCAGATTGAATTAGTTTTGTAATTGTTATTGTTTGCACATCTTCTCCAGTATTATTAAAATTGTTTAAAAAATGTACTTTATTACTTGTTGATTTACTAGTAGGAGTACTTGTAATAGGAGTAGCAGTATATCTTGCTGATGAACTTACATTTACTCTTGTTATTTCTGAATGATTTATTATATAATCTCCACTATAAGCAAATTGACTATCACTTGAAAATGTATATGTTCCATTACTTTCTTCTCCAAATTCTGTATAAAATCCAGTATCTGTAAAAGTAATTGAATATTTATTTAAATTTAAAGTCATAGTATTTGTTATATAAATTTCTGTATCTGCATATGGCATATTAAATACTACTTTTGAATTTTCAGTATTAATTGTTGGATTAGCATTATGTACTACATTATTACCATCAATATACCATATAACTATTTTATCAAGCATACTACTATCATTTATATTTAACTCTACTGTACCATTTGGTGTTACTGCTGCTGTACCACTAGTTATATCAACTGTGTTATTATTAACTAATACAGAAGAAATATATTCTAATCCTTCTTTTACATATAGGTTATAACTTCCCTTAACAGCATATAATGATATTTTGTCTAATTGATATAATAGTCCGTTATCTGTAGAACCATTTACTTTACCATTAATATCAACATAATTAATTATTTCTCCATTTAAATCATTATAAGCCCACAAGCCTGATGTTCCATCACTAATAACTATAGGTGCTGAAAAACTTCTTTGACTTGGTAATTGCATGTTTGCATCATCTATTGTTTTATTTGTACCTTCTGTAATATTTCCGTTAAATCTTAAAGTTGTATCACTGGTATCAGCATTATATATAGTATTATCTGCAAAATAATTTATATATGTATCACTTTGTATATCAATATTATCTGAGCTTTTGCTATTTATCGTTGAAGTACCTATAGTTACATTACTATAACTATTTGCATCAACTGCTCCTATTTTATCAGTTACAATTTCTCCTCCTGATATTGTTGTTTTTGCATATCTTTTCAAACCATTCTCTGTAATTGTTATAGCATTTTTATTACCTATTATTGAAGAATTAATATTAGCATTTCCACTTATGCTAAAATCCCTTTTTGTACTAAATGTACCTGCAGTAATTATATTTCCTCCCGTAACACTAGTATCATTAAAGAAAGTTATATTTCCTGCTGAATATATTTTTCCACCTGTTATTGAGACTGTTCTTCCTTGTGCTTGACCTGCTATATATGTACTATTTCCAATAATAATTGTTTCGGTTAATGATGTACCATAATTATCTACAAAATTTTCTAAATTAACATTTGCTATTGAAGAATTACTTATTAAATCACCATTTTCATCTAATAAAGCTGTTAAATCTGTATTTTCTTTTCCATATACTAAATAACGAAGATTGTTTTCAGTAGTTGATAAATCAACTGATGTATCTAACCATTTATTGTTATTTTCTTCTATTGTTTTGTAATAACCTAGCAAATAAATTTTTGAGCCTGATATTAAATACGTTCCCTCTGTATTATCTGATTGAGAATATGTTGCAAAAGGAAGATTATCATCATTTTTTGATGTTACAACACCATAGCTAGAAGATGGTGTGCCGGTAAAAACATATGTACCTTCAGACTTGCTATATGCTGGATATTTTGCTGGTGATTGTAAAATTTGATTCGTAATAATAGTTCCACCTGTTAAAGAGCAAGTTCTTCCAATAGCCACTACATTTGCAATAAATACTCCCTTAGTAACTTTCAAATTTGTCCCTTCAAACATATTACCTTTAACAATAACAAAGCCATTTGTACTAATTGAAGTAACAGCAGTAGCATGTGAATAAGCTGGTCTGAAACTGCCATCAACAACAAAAGAAGAACTTCCACCTATAGATGCTGTACCATAACCACTTATTACATTTTCTCTTACTCTTACATAACTATTACCAGAAATACTAAAACTAGCATATGCATAAACAGTTCCTATATCAACCTTGCTATTTGTATAATATACTCCTTGTCCTTTACCATAAATCCATTTAGAAGGTGCATTCAAAATACAATTTGAAAATTGTATATTTCCACTATTAGGTGAACGATTTGTGAATATTAATAAATCAAAATCATTTTCAAGTTCATTGATTGTTAAACTATAATAATTAACATCATAGTTTCCCATAACAGTACCTAGTTCTACACTATTTTCATTTCTATCAGATGTTGCCCCATATATATACAATGTACTACCATAGGCATTTGCCCAATTAAAAGCATTTGGTAAAATTGCATTTACCTTATTATTTCTACCTACAAAGTATAAATATGATGTATATGATATATGATCATTATACTTATATAAAATATTAGCATATGAACTTATATCTCCAACAGAATTTCCACTTACTATATCAGCTTCAACAAAACATTTTCCCGATGCATTTGAACTAAATGTTTCAGTTTCAATTAAATTCACATCTTTTAAATATACTTTCATCGCATTAACGATAGTTAATTGATTTTGAGTTGCTACTCCATTACTTGTTACATAAAATGGTTCACTATTATCCCAGTCATAAAAGTTTCCTTTTTCTGGGTCATTCTTTAATGGTACCATTCCTTTTATAGAACTCTTATACCAAAATCCATTATGAGCAATTGAGCCAACATCAACATTTTCTTCAAAAGTTATTGGACTTTTAGCCAGATCTATATATCCATCTTCCTCTCCAAAAATAGCTGTTACATTATGCCTTGGCATAGTAAAATCATAATATATGTATTGGTCTCCTGTTTCATATCTTTCTGTAAACACTATGTCATCATCTATTGTTAATCCTGTTAACATTATATCTGGTGAATATCTTGTTCTTAATGATACTGTTTCTCCTTTTCCTACTATTATTTCGCCATTGTCATCTAATGTTATAACATTATCATTTCCCTGTTCATCTTTTCCTATTACTAAGTTCCAATCATCTGGTAGACCATTTGTATAGCTATCTTCTGAATGTTTTACCTGCATTTTTAATGTGTATTGTGATACATTCCATGCAGCAAAAAATAGTTTATCTCCTTGTTCTCCACTTGCTATTTCTGTAATTGGACTTCCAGTATAGTTGTTATTGTTGTACCACCCTTGAAAATCGTATCTTACTCTTGTTACTTCTCCTTCAACTGGTAATACTAAACCTGTTTGTGACACATAAGAATTGAATTTTTCTGGCTCATGTATTTTTCCACCAACTGTTTGGTAATTAACATGATATTTTGTTATTAATGTAATAACTTGTTCTAAAGTGCTACTTTTATATTTTGATTGTGCAACTCCAATACCGAAAACAGTAAGAAGTATGCATATTAGTAACATTATCTTTTTTATATTTAATTTTATACGGTTACTCCTTAATTTTTTTCGTATTTTAGGCATTTTTTCTCCTCGATTTATATTATAATTATACAAATTTATTATAACATAAATTTGAAAGAAATCTCTAATATTACATTAATGTTACAAAAAAATAATATTTTTGTAATATTTTGTATAAAAAAGCCAAGAAATTTTTTTACTAATTTCTTGGTTTTTTGTTTTAATCTAATTGTTCAAATAATGCATATATCTTAATGTTACATTCTTTAGGTAATTCTGTAGAAGAAGTGTTTATATTAAAGTTATATATATCTTCATGTTTTCCACTATCTATATATTCTTTGCAATTCTTATATAATATTTTAATTTCATTATCATTATTAATTGATAATTCCACTATTTCTTTGTTTGCATTTTCATTTGTAATCATTAGTTGTGTTTTTCCTATAGACGTTTGTTTTTCCATTCTATAGCTCTTTCCATTTACTTCTACACTTTGTTCACTATTAGTAATATCAAATGTCATTTCATCATCACCATATTGGATATTTAGATTATTATTATTAAAACTATATCCTACTTTGTATTCATTTTGCTGAATTACTGTGTTATATTGTTTATACAACCCATCAACTTCTAAGTCGTATTTTGAAGAAACTTCAGATTCACTTTTTACCGTTATTGTAAAATCTTTTGAATTTGCTTTTCCATTTTCGAATAGAACATAGCTGTTATAGTCCGTATTAAGCTCTATATCCCATTTTGCAACTTGTCCTGATGACTGGCTTGCTTTGGCTGTTTCAAATTTTGATATACTGAAAGATATTGCTATTACTGTTGTAATTAATGTTAAAAAAACAATTATTCTGGCTTTTGGTATTTTTATAGCTTTATTTTTTTTATGTGATTTTCTCATTTTAGATTACCTCCTATTATTCTCTTCAAACTTCAGTCTTTTTAATCTTCTATTGTTTTTTCTTTGATTCTTCTTAAAGCTTTTTATTATATAGATATATACTACAACTAAAAATATCATTAATACAGTTCTATCGTGTAAAAGCCTTACAATACTCCCAATTTTAGGTATAACCGCTATAACTTTTCCTTCTATATTGTTTATGAGAATATCAACTCCATCTTCTGTATTGTTGCTATCTCCTTTTGTTCTTATTCTTAATACTCCATTCTTATCTTTTTCTATATTTACTATTCTATGTGTTATTACACTATGACCACTTCTAAATGATATTATATCTCCTATTTTTAGTTCTCTTTCTTCATTTTTGATGTTTCTTGCAATTACTATATCTCCAACACTAATATTAGGTTCCATGCTTCCTGAAATAATTACATATGTTTTTATTCCCAAAAAACTTGGCGTTTTATTTGGTTTTACTATGCTACTAATTATTAATGCAATATTATATACCATTATAGGAGTTAACAATATATATACAATTACTGCTATAATTTTTTTCTTCTTTTTTTCTTTGTCTATTCTTTTCTTTATTTGCTCATTTGTATATAACATGTTTCACCTCTATTCTATAATCTTCTATTGATTTTATGTATGTACAAATTCGCATACATTAATATTTATTGGCGTACTATCATTATTTAAATAATATTCCATTATTTCTCTTGTTATTGTTGAACCATTTGATGTCAAATTTAGTATATCTTCATCTGGATTTAATGTATCATTATCTATTCTTGCTGCCGATGCCGCATATGATGCCAAATTATATTTTGATAATAACAATCCTGTATTCATTAATGCATGATATGCTACTTTTGCATGTTCTGTATATGTAAATGTATCTCCTGCTGCATTTAAACTTCCTAAACTTAAATCTACTTCTTCTGCAAATTCTTCTTTACTTATTCCCAAATCTTCTGCTTTTATTCTTACTACAAATTCTACTTCATCTGCTATCCACCTTGCATTTAATACTTTGTCTCCTGTTTCTGTGCTTGTTATTTCTGTTATCTTATTTTCTTCATTATCATACCATCCTTCAAATGTATATCCAAATCTTGTTGGTTCTGATAATTCCAATCCTATTCCTGCTATGTAGCTTGGTGGATTTGGATTACTTGCACTATCTGCATATGTGTCATTCATTACATATTGTATTGAATATTGTCTATTTCCTACTATTGTTCCATTTATTGTAATTGCTGATGTTCCAGCTCCTTCTGTTCCATAGTGTTCTGTATATAAGTATGAATTTTCTCCTACTGTTATATTTCCTTCTTCTGTACTTTTATTTGTTTTTGATGTAACTACTTTTGAGTATACTACCGCTCCATTATCTATTGTGATATTTTTTGCTATTATAGTATCTTCTATTATCGTTCCTACTCTTTCTCCTGAGCCTAATGGATTGTTATAATGATTTGCTGTCGATTCTATGTTTATTGTTCCATCTTCTGCTTTTATATACTCTATATCTATACTTGGATTTGAACTTGAACTATCTATTGTTACTGTACTATATGGTGTATTTATTAATCCTTCTATTCCTGTAATTGTTCCACCTTTAATATTAATATCTACTAGTTCGCTTGGTGTATTTCCTTGTGAGGTGATACTATTTACAAGTGTTGTTGTATCTGCTTCATTTATTCCTATTAATGCACCTTCTTCTAGATTTACTGTTCCTCCATTTACATTTACTGTTGCTCTCATTCCTCCTAAGTATCCATTTTCTAGTACATTAACTGTTCCACCATTTACATTTACAACTGTTCCAGTACTTGGTATTTTATCTATACTATATACATACTCTTCACCCACAACTGGTAAATATGAAGCATATCCATAAAGTTTTCCAGATGTTCCAATACCTAAAGCTTCTAATGTTCCACCATTTACATTTATCTTTCCATTTACATCTCCACCAACAAAGGTGTTAGCTCTTACAGTTCCTCCATTTATAACTAGGCCTTTATATGCAGAACCATTTAATATATCAGTATTATTTCTTAAATAACTTAATGCTCCACTTTCAGTTGTACCATTTACTCCATTATAATAACCACTTATCAAAATATTATCAGCTTCTAATAATCCACCATTTACCTCAATATCATAAGCCATTAGATATGTAGCTTTTTCTATATCTACTTGACTAGTTCCTAATTTATCAACTGTAAGTGATGCATTATCATTTATTTTTATCTTGTTAAGTCTAAGTCTATGGTCTACACTCATTGTAGCTGTATCAGAAAGTTCCACTAATTTTGCAAAACTTGTTATAGATATATTTTCTGAACTTGCAGTTGTAGTAGTGGAATTACGTAAGTTATATACTACATTTGATGAACCCTTAATATACATATTGGTCACACCCCAAAATAAACTGTAATATGTTCTTCCACCACCAGAATTATATTTAAATGATGTATTATTAAATGTTACATTTGTTGTTGAAGTAAATAATGCATTTGCTGTATCTCCTCCTGCTGTTACTAGCATATCAGAATTATTATATTCGACATTTTCATATCCATAACTCATACTACCATATGCATATGCATAATAGTCATATCTTACATTGTTTAATTGTAACTTGCTAGTACCTTTAGTACTTGAATATGCTAATTTACCGCTACTTGGATGTATTAACCAAATATTATTAAAAGTTACATTGCCTGATTTACCACTAGTGTTACCTATTAGCATATATGATATAGCAGTTAATACCTTAATAGATAAAGCATCTGTAGTATTATTTTTGCCATTTATTACTATATTTGAATTTTCTGTTAAGCGAATTGGATTAATTTGCACATATCCATTTACATTTAATTCAACATTTTCACCATCTTCAATATTTATACCATATTCATTTTGACCTAAAGTTTGTTTTATTTTTTCTAAAGTTATTTTTCTATTTAATGTAGTTGAGCCACTTTCAAACTTCATTCTATATTTTGTATCATCAGCTGTTGCATTACTTGCTGTATATATTCTAAAAGGATTTGTAAAATAACCAGAGCCTGTCATGCCATGTGATGCAACAGTTGTAACTTTATTAATATTTGATTGTTTAACTAATAAATTACCTGCATATGTAAAATTACTATCGTTTCTTCTATCAGTATCATATTCTACTGCAAAACCAGTTGAAGTGAATGTTACATGATGTTTATATATATCTAGTGTTAATGTATCAGTAATATTTATTTCTGTATCAGCATAAGGCATTTTAAATGTAATTGTACCATTTGCACTATCAATTACAGAATCACTTGTAATTGCATTATGTAATAATCCAGAATCATCATAATACCATACTACTGTTTTAGAAATCATAGATGGATTTTGTAAACTCAATACTAATGTACTACCCGCTTTTACTACTGCGTTATTTGATGTGAATGTAACATTATCTCCATCACTAGTTACCTCATAGTTTTCTCCATTTACTTTTAAATTATAATTACCTTTAGCTGCATATAAATTCATGTTTGATTTTATATAAATTGGACTATTAGATGTATCTGCATTTAAGTATCCATTTCTATCAACATAATTTGCATCTAATCCATCTAAACTTTCATATTTCCATATTTGTGATTCTCCATTTGCTACTAGAGTAGGTTTAATTATTGAAACTTTATCATCTACTAAAGTTGGGTCTGTTACCTCTAAATTTTGTAAAGATTTATTTGTTCCATTAGTTAATTGCCCTTCAAATCTAATACTGTTTGGATTATTTGCATCATTTGTAAATAAATTACTATATAAATAATTTATATATACATCACTAACTATACCAATTTCATTATTATCATTAGTATTAAATGTGGCACCTGTACCAATCGAAACATAACTTTTTGGTTCAACATTATTAATTTTTCTTGTTAGTGCTCCAATTTTATTAGTTGTAATAGTGCCACCAGTTATATTAGTATTTTTCCAAGAAGATAAATTATTTGTAGTTGTTTTTAAATTATACGCATTTCCAATTTCATTAGCAGTTATTGTACCGCCTGTTACATTTAAATCCTTCTTACTAGAAAAGCAACCTTTTAAATCTATCGTTCCGCCTGTTACATTTGTATTGTTGAAAAGAGTAATATTACCTGCAGAGTATACCTTTCCTCCACTAAATTTAAATGTACGATGATCATTAGCACTATTTCCTAATATTATTGTTTCATTTGTATTTGAAACCATTTTTCCTTTTAAATATAAATCTGTTATATTGGTTAATCCATTAGTTTCATATTCTAAAACAATATCTTTTAATGGATTACCTTCACTCTTAGTATTAAAAGTATTACTAAATATACCATTTTCTATTTCATAATATCCATATAGATATACATTACCTCCTGAGAATGTATATGTAGTATTAGAAGAAGAACTATTTGAATAATTTCTATAAGGTATATTATCATCATTACTACTTGCGAGTGTCAAAGCAGATGTTCCACCAAAAGATGTTGTATATTGTCCAGTAGTACTACTAAATACTGGTCTTCCATTTGGACAATTAGTAAGAACATTTGTAATAATTCTAGCATTACTACTTATAGATGCTGAACTTCCAATAACTATTGCATTAGCGATTAAAGTACCACCACTCATTGTTAAAGCTCCTGCATCAAAGATATTTCCTTTAACAACCATTTCACCATTGGAAATAGTTGTTCCAGATGAAGTGTATCCATTTATTCTATAACTTCCATCAATAACAAATTTAGAATTACCATTTACACCAACTCCATAATAATAGTTATACACTTCTCCTAAAACATGAACATTACTAGGAGTGCCACTAGAAGATGAAACAGTCAACGAATATGAAATTCTTAAACTTCCAACTGTTGCATTTGTTCCATAAAAATACATATATCCATATCCTGTAAAAACTCTTTTATCAGGAATATTTACATCACATTTAGTAAATGTAACATTTCCATAAGTTGAAGAACCAGCTGTAATCCAAGTAAAATATTCAGAGTTATTAGGATAAGTTTCTTGCACTGAAGTGTTATTATCATATTGTTCTACTTTTAAATTAGAAAACGAAATATTCATATTTCCCCAACTACTTGCAAAATATGCTTTATCTGTATCGGAACCAGTTCCTCGTATATTTACTGTCATTTTATTCGCATTATTCTTATAATATTGACTAGTAAAAATTGTACCAATTGTGTTTTCACCCTCAATATATATATTGGTTGTGTAAATTGAATTTTGATTATAACTCAAAACAATATTACCATATTTTGTCCATGAATTAGTTGCAGTATCATTAAAAGCACCTTGTCCTTGTCTTTCCATTACAGTGCTACCTAATTTTCTATCAACAGCATCATTTATGAAGTCATCAGTGAGTGCCATTACACAATTTTTTAAATAAACAGTCATTCCTCCAACTATAGTTAATTGATTTTGTGTTGAAACACCTTTACTTGTTACATAAAATGGTTCACTAGTATCCCAGTCATAAAAATTACCTTTTTCTTTGTCATTCTTTAATGGTACCATTCCTTTTATGGTACTTTTATACCAAAATCCATTATGAGCAATTGAGCCAACATCAACATTTTCTTCAAATGTTATTGGACTTTTGGCTAAATCTATATATCCATCTTCATCTCCAAATGTTGCTGTTACATTATGTCTTGGCATTATAAAATCATAATATATGTATTGATCTCCTGATTGATATCTTTCTGTAAACACTATGTCTTCATCTATTGTTAATCCTGTTAAAGTTACATCGGCTGTATATCTTGTTCTTAATGATACTGTTTCTCCTTTTCCTACTATTATTTCGCCATTACTATCTAAAGTTATAACATTATCATTTCCCTGTTCATCTTTTCCTATTATTAAATCCCAGTCATCTGGTAGACCATTTGTAAAATTATCTTCTGAATGTTTTATCTGCATTTTTAATGTATATTGTGATACATTCCATGCAGCAAAAAATAGTTTATCTCCTTGCTCTCCACTTGCTATTTCTGTAATTGGACTTCCAGTATAGTTATTATTGTTATACCATCCTTGAAAATCGTATCTTATTCTTGTTACTTCTCCTTCAACTGGTAATACTAAGCCTGTTTGTGACACGTAAGAATTAAATTTTTCTGGTTCAAGTATTTTTCCTCCTGTTGTTTGATAATTTACATGATATTTTGTTATTAATGTTATTACTTGTTCTAAAGTACTACTTTTATATTTGGATTGTGATACGCCAATGCCAATAAAAGTAATAACTATGCTTAATAATATTAATATTTTTTTGATATTTATGCTTTTAAACTTTGTTCTTGTTCTTTTCCTTTTATTCGGCATTTCTCCTCCTATTTTTTTTATTATTTATTTTGATTATTTACTTATACTTTTTTACAATTATACAATTTTATTATAACATATTTATAGAAAATATTAATAATATTACAAAAATGTTACAAAAATATCATATTTTTGTAACACTTTTTCTCATTTATTTATTAATATTTATTGAGTTTAAATATGGCAATACTTCTCCTAATACCTTTCCTCCAACAGGTGCTGCAACACCACCGCCTTGGTGTCCTCCTTCTCCAGTCGGATTGTATAAAGTAACTAAACAAACAATTTGTGGGTCCTCAATTGGTGCAACTCCACAAAAAGATGTAACATATTTTCCAGTATTTACTCCATCTTCTGATGTTCCTGTTTTGCCTCCTACTCTATAGCCTTCAACTTTAGCATTTTTTCCTGTTCCTTCTGCTACAACAGATTCCATCATACTTAATACTTTCTCACTAGTTTCTTTTGATATACTTGTAGCTTTTGTATCTACTGGAATTTCTTGTTCTTCTCCAGTTTTAGTATCTATTATTGATTTTACAACTCTTGGTGTAAGTAGATTTCCACCATTTACTATACTTGAGATTGCAGTAGCAAGTTGAATTGGTGTTATTTCAAAACGCTGTCCGAAACTTATTGTTGCAAGCTCAACTGGTCCACATTTTTCTTGTTTTACAAATATGCTGTTTGCTTCCCCTGGAAGATTTATCCCTGTTTTTGATAAAAGTCCAAATTTGGTTAAATAATTGTAATATGTATTTACTCCTAACTTTTGTCCTAATCCTATAAATACAGGATTACATGAATTCATTAGTCCCTGTCTTAAACTTTCAGAACCATGTGGTCTATAATATCTCCAACATTTTATTCTTGCTCCTCCAACCGTAATTCCACCTGTACAACAAAATTCTCCTGCGTTATCTGTATCTGTTATTCCTTCTTCAAGTGCAGCAGATGCTGTAATTAATTTAAAAACTGAGCCTGGCTCATAAGTATCAGATATAGCTTTATTTCTCCACATTCCTTGTAAAGCTTTTGTTTTTTCTTTTTGTTCGATATTTTCCCAATTTTGTTTTAATTCTTCATTGTTAATTGTATATGGTTCATTTAAATTATAGCTTGGATATGTTGCCATAGCTAAAATATCTCCTGTTTTTGGATCCATAGCAACAATATTTCCACCATCTGTACATTTATTGTCTATACACGCTTCAGCTAAATGCTTTTCAACAATAGACTGTATTGTCATATCTATTGAAAGTTTTATTCCATTTCCATCAATTGGTGCTGTATAGTTTTCTCCATCATTTCCTATTTTCTCTCCTGTTGCATCTGTCGCTCTGTATATAGCTCCATTTTTTCCTGCTAATATTTCATTATATTTTGCTTCTATTCCATCTAGTCCTTGATTATCACTTCCACAAAATCCTATAAATTGAGATGCTAAGTTAGAATAAGGATAATACCTTTTTGTATCTTCATCAATATTTATTCCTTTTTCTATTCCATTTGCAATCATCCATTCTCTTAATTCGTCTGCTTTTTCTTCCTCTACTTTTTTTACTATTGTTTCTATTGAACTTCTTTTGTTTACTTTTTTTAACACTGTATCATAATCTAATTCAAATATTTCTGCTAATCCTTTTGATACCATTTCTTTATTTTCTTTTGAAATATTAGTCGGATTTACTGTAATGCTAAAAACAGTTGAACTTACTGCTAATTCATATTTTCCAGTGCTGTCATATATTGTTCCTCTTTTAGCATTAATTGCTCTTTGTTGAACTTGTTGTTCGTAAGCTAAAACTTGTAATCTATTTCCATCAAAAAATTGTAAAAAAGCTAGTCTTCCTATTAAAAATATCAATATTAAAAAAGAAATAAACATTGCTTTTATCATTTTCTTTTTATTACTTAATGTTACTTCCATAAAACTCCTCCCTAAATTCATTTTATTGTTTTGAGTTCTATAATATTACAGGTTATATTACTATTAAGACTATACTACTAGTTATGTTACTATTTAGACCAAATCACTATAAGCTCGCGCAAGTGGTTATATATAAATTTAAAATTTGGTATTTACAAATTTAAATTTTATATGCTATAATGAATTTGAAGCCGAAATACTTATGAAAAGGAAGTGATTTTTTGGGAAATTTAAAAGAATCATTAGAAACAGCACCAACAGAAAAACAAAAAGAACAGATTTTAGAAGAAAATAATGTAGAAGGTATAACAGAAGATGTAGCAGTAAACGATAAAGAAAATATGCCAGAAAATGTAGCAAAAAATGAAACAGAAAATATACCAGAAAATGAGACAGAGACTATAATAGAAAATTCACCAGAAGTTTCTGAAGATACTCCTAGTGAATCTGTTAATATCAAAAACGAAGATGCTAATACTACAAATTGCCTAGCTTTAACTATTCAAGAAGATCACAAACTAACTGCCATAAAAAATGTTTTTTTTAGGTCAATTAGAATGTCTTGGAAAGTTGCAGTCTCAACAATTACATTAGCACTTATTAAATTGTTTTCATAAGACTTATTTATAATATTCATTCTTTGAAGTTGTAAATAGTCTTTTTATTTTGTTTATTAATTTATAAACTATATTGTCTTTTATAATCATTAATGCATTTTTATTTTTTAGTTCTTCTATTTTTTCATTTGCTCTTTTTTCAAATTTTATTACATATTGATTAAAATCATTATTAATGTTATCTGTTCCAATAAAGTTTTTATAATCTAATAATTTATTTTTTATCATATTTACTTCTATATCATTTTCTGCTCTTTGCAATAGTTTATTAAAAAATGATGTATATATTATATTCTGTGTTTCGAAATATATATTTTTTATAGATTGAATCTTGTCTACAATTTTTTTATTCTTTTTATTGCTAGCTCCTTCCCATTTATCTTTAATCTGAAGATTTTTTTGAATCTCTGCTATTACATTTTTTAATTTTAATATTTCATTAAGATTTTTTTCTATAATACTATATTCGTTCTCTCCTATATTATCTATTATTTCTATTTTAAAATTTTCATTTCCATTTATTGTACTGTCTATTAATATGTCTTCACCTAATAGAAAAGCAAGTTGTGAAACTATATTTGTTATAATAGGATAATATTCTGTTCTTTCGGGTAAATTTATGTCGTATATTGTAATATTTTTTCTAGGAATATTAAAGGCTTTTCCGGTGATATACTGAATAGCTCCTTCGTTTAAAGCAGTAGCTTTAACACTTAATTCATTTACTTCACATACACCAAGTCTGGTAATCTTTCCACGTTTGTCTTTTCTTTCTTGTAACCTATGAATACATTCATGAAAAATAAATTCATCTATTTCATCAAAACTTGCATCTGTAGAAAAATATATACTTGAATCTTTATAATAATAATTTGCTTTTGATAAACCTTTAGGAATTTTAGCATAATACATTGGTGTATCTAATAGAGTTTTATATATATCTAAATAATTTAATTTATTATCTGGAAAAGCTGTCATAATTCTGGTAGATACTTGATTTACTATATCTATTATTTTTTTGTCTTCTATTTTATCAATTACTTGTATTCCTGTATTTCCTAACGAGTTTTTTTCAGACATATACCTTTCTCCTCATTTATTATTTTTTTTAAATAGTTAAAACTATTTCAATTTTATTATACACTATTTATATTACAACATTGTTAAATTTTATTTACATTTATATGACATTTTTCCACAAAAATGTCTATCTTTTTTCTTGAAAATGTTGATATTATTGACTTTTGGCAGTTTTTATTGTATAATTATTTTAAAGGAGGTTTTGTTATGGCAAAAGCAAAAAGGATGAAAAAAAAGGAACATAAAATTATTTATATTTCTTTTAAGTATTTTATTATTTTTTTGTTTTTGATTTTAATTGATTTTTTTGCTCTTTTGTATTTAATAAAATCTAATAAAATAGCTTTTTTAAGTGAATTATTTAATAATTCTAGCATTTCTGAAAATACTAATTCTTCTTTGACACAGCATGATGATTCTTCTAAGAATATAGTAGGATTAGATGATGTTAAAATTTTAAAAATTGAATCACATAATTCTAATAAAATGGGATTTATAAAAATTTATTTAGTAAACACATCTGATAAAAAAATCACTAACAAAACAATTAATCTTTTATTATTAGATGAAAACAATTCATTTGTATATGGAACTTCTTTTAAACTTCCATTTATTAATGAAAATGAAGAAATGACTTATGATATTATATCTAGTTCTGAAATAAAGCCCTTTACTGATTATTATTTAAAATTAGAAAACAGTGTATAAAAAATACTTAATTATAAAAAATGAAGTGGAAATTTTAAAATCCCACTTCATTTTTATTATTTATAAATATTTTATAGATACTAATTATTCAGTAACAAAGTATTCAATTTCGATATCTGCATCTGCATCATAATTTGATAAATCTACATAATATTTTCCATCTTTGTGTGTTAAACTACTTAAGCTTACTTCTGAAGATTCACCATCTACGATTACTGTAACCTTATCCTTTGATGTATCTATATTTGGTAATTCTACTAAACCTTTGTTAGATGCTGTTGGTGTATGCTCATTATTAGCATCTATATCACTACTTATTTTAGAGAATGCTTTTATTAAGCTATCTAAACTATCATTTGCTTCAAAATATGTTGAATCGCTTGTAGCAATATCATCTTTTAATACGTTTAAGCTTGAATTAATTGCTTCAGATCCAAATGCTATTGTGTAAACTGTTGGTTTTGCTGAAGAATTTCTTAATGCTGATGCTTGTGTTCTAATTCTTGATAATGTTTCTCCACCACTTTCAGAAATAGTATTTTGATCCCATGATAATGAAAAGTTTCCATCGCTTAAAACTATTACAACATTGTTGTTATCTGGTCTTTTTGCTTTTAAAGCTTCTATTTGTGTTTTTGCTTCTGCTAATCCAGCTGCTATACGTGTTCCACCATCAGCTGATAGGTTATCAATTTTGTTTTTAAGTTGTGTAACTTGAGTAGTCTTTTCTGCAGTACCTATAGTTGTTGCATTATCACTGTATCCATCTGAACTAAATGTTACAACCGCAACAGCACTACCAGAATTATCGTTATCAGAGAATTTTAATCCATCAATCAATTTCTTAGCTGCTGTTTTTGCATTAGTTAAACGACTCTTTTTCTCCATACTTCCTGAAACATCTACTACTAAAACAACATTACTATTTGTTATTGTAGTAATTTCTGATTTTGTAGAAATTTTAACTTTCTTTTCTACATCATATCCTTCATCACTTGTCTTATCATCATCTTTTGGTCCAAATGTTGCTGTATTTGTAATGTTTCTTCCTGGTTTAGATACTACTGTTACTTCAAATGTTATTTCAACTTCATCTTCTCCTGGAACTGTTACTGTTTTTTCTAATTTCATTGTTTCTGCTAATTCAGCTATTTCTTCATCAGTTAAGTTTGTTTCACCATTTGTTTTTACTTCAACTCCAAGATCTGTCAAATCGTCTTCTATTACTACTTCACCAGGTTTTTTACCAGAGTTTTTAGCAATAATTGTATATTTTATTGTATCTCCATATTCTGCTTTACCTTCTATTGTGTTTCCTGATTTTTTATGAAGTTCACTCTTCTTTTCAACAGTTATATCTGTTTTATATTTTTCTGTTTCAACTTCATCTTCATGAGGATTGTTGTCATTGTCTACAATTATTTTATTTTTAATTTTTCTTATACTTGTTTCAGACATATCTTTATCTTGAACTTTGTATGTTGCTGTGATTGTAGCTGTTTCTCCAATACCTAATTCATTAATTGTAATAATTCCATTATCTGTTGTAATGTCTTTATCACATCTAATGTTAGAAATCTTAAGATCAGCTCTTTCAGCTCCATCTATTGTCATTGTGTCTGTAACTTTTACATTCTTTTGAATCATGTTTCCATCATTCTTAACTGTAATTGTATAAGTAATAGTGTCTCCTGGTATAACTCTTTCTTCAGCTTCTGATTTATCTGAAGATTTTGTAGATGTTATTTTTGAAACTTCTGTAATTCCTATTGATGCATCATCACTATCTTTAACTGTTTGATCTTTTCCATTTTCATCTTCATATGTTGCAGAAGCTACTACAGTATTAACTATTGATTTTGCATCTCCAGTTATTTTGTCTTCACCAGTTTTAGAATTATCTATTGTCTTACCACTGTCTTCAATATCATCTGCAGTTATTTCGTAATATACAATATATTCTTTTGGTTCTGCTCCTGCTTTTAAGTCTAATTCATCATCTATAATTGAAGTCTTATTATTTGGTTTTGTATAATCAAAGAATACTCCACCTTTTATTGTGTCTTTAACTTCAATGTCTTTTAAATCAACTTTTCCTGTATTTGTTACTATAATTTTGAATCCTACAATGTCTCCAACTTTTTCTACTGTAACAGCATTTGCTTGTATTTCTTCTCCGTCTTTTATATAGCTGTATACTTCTTTTTCTACACTTAAATCTGGTTTAGCATTTGTAATTGTTGTGTTATCTCCATTTGCTTCTATAGATATTTTAACAAATTCATCTGCTCCAGTCTTTTCATCAACTTTATATGTTATAACATTTCCTTTTGCGTCATATACTGGCATATCATATGTTTGAGTCCATTCTTTTCCTGTTCCAGTTAATGATTTTTCTGTTTTATTTGTTCCATCATCAAATTCAAGTTTAATACTTGTTGGAAGTTTAACATTATCGTCTTCATAATCCCAAACCTTCGTAACTGTTACTGGTTTTGTATCATTTGGAACTTCGAATTTATTTGTTACAGTTAATCCATTTTCGCTTTCTTTTACATAGAATATTGATCCTGTTTCTGTTTCTGTTGCTGTATATGTGATTTCATCACCTTTTGCATCATATTTTGGTAGATTTACTGTTTCTGTCCATTTTTCTCCGTTTGCTTCTCCTGTTAATTCTACGTTTTCTGTTTTTCCATTTCCATTTACTTGTAATGTTATTTTTTCTGGTCTTTTTCCAGCTTCATTTTTATTGTCGTTCCATACTTTTTCTACTTCTACTGGTTTTGTGTCGTTTGGAACTTCAAATTTATTTGTTACAGTTAATCCATTTTGGCTTTCTTTTACATAGAATATTGATCCTGTTTCTGTTTCTGTTGCTGTATATGTGATTTCATCACCTTTTGCATCATATTTTGGTAAATCTACTGTTGCTGTCCATTTTTCTCCATTTGCTTCTCCTGTTAATTCTACGTTTTCTGTTTTTCCATTTCCATTTACTTGTAATGTTATTTTTTCTGGTCTTTTTCCAGCTTCATTTTTATTGTCGTTCCATACTTTTTCTACTTCTACTGGTTTTGTATCATTTGGAACTTCAAATTTATTTGTTACTGTTAATCCATTTTCGCTTTCTTTTACATAGAATATTGATCCTGTTTCTGTTTCTGTTGCTGTATATACAATTTCTTCACCATTGTCATTATATTTTGGTAATTTAACTTCTGCTGTCCATTTTTCTCCATTTGCATTTCCTGTTAATGTTACATTTTCTGTCTTTCCATTTCCATTTACTTGTAATGTGATTCTTTCTGGTCTTTTTCCAGCTTCATTTTTATTATCATTCCATACTTTTTCTACTTGTATTTCTGCTTTATCATTTGGTGTTTCAAATGTATTTGTTACAACAAATTCAATATTACCATCTTCATCTGGTTCTGAAGCAGTAGAAGCAGTTGTATAGAATTTTAAATCATCTTTATTAATTTCTTTTTCTGTTATTGCATATGAAATCTCTTCAAAATTCTCTTTGTATTTAGGTAATTTTGTAAATTCATATTCTGCATCACTAGTTGTATCCATATCATAATATTGTTCTGACTCTTCTCCATCTACTAGTAAGACGAATCTTATTTTTTCTGGTCTTCTTAGTTTTTGTGTATCATTGTCTTCCCAATGTTTAGATACCTTAACTTGAACATATGCTTTTTCAACTGTATCATCTGTTGGATTTGTAGGAGTTCCATCTTGTTTAGCTTTTTCATTTTTAATGCTTCTTGTTAATGTTCCATCTTCAGCTTCTGTAACACCTTCATCTCCAAGTTCGAATTTATTTATTTGTACTGTAAATGTAATCTCTTTCTTTCCACCATTAGCTGGTACTTTAACTTCAATTCCTGATTTTAATTCTTCTTCAGAATATTCGTTGTTTCCTTCTTTAATTTTTCCAACTAATGTTGTACCAGTAGGAATTTCGTCACTTATTATGACACTTCCTTCTCCATCGCCTTTGTTTGTAGCTATAAGTGTGTATGTAATTGTGTCTTTTTCTTTTAATGGTGTTGCTGATGCTTTACTTGTTTTTTCTGTAGAAATATTAGCTACTTTTGTTTCTACACTAGGTGTATCAGTGTCTGCAACTTTTGCAGCATTTTTTATTGCTTTAACAGTATCATTACTTACTGTTACAACAAAAGATACTTCTGTTTTTTCTCCTGCTTTTACAGTAATGTTTTTCCATGTTATTGTTCCGTCTTTTAATTCTCCTGGCTTTGTTATTTCAGTTGCATTTTCTGTACCTTCTGGTACTACGTCTGAAATTGTTGTTACTGCATCTACATCTGAAGTATTTTCTGCAGTGATAACATATTTAACTTTTTGACCAACTTTTACAGAATCTTCTTTTTTCAATTCTCTATTTTCGTCAACTAAAATAGCTTTTTTAGATGATGATAATACTGGTGTTTGTGTTTTGTCTGTATCTTCTCCATTTACTTTTGCTGTATTTTCAATTAAATTTATTGAATCTGCAGTTACTTTTACTGTAAATGAAACATTCACTTCTTCTCCTGCTTTAACATCTTTTTCCCAAACTATTCTTTGAATATCTTTTCCGTCATTATCTTTTATGTTTTCGATTGTTCCTTCTTCATTTTGTACTAATTCAGTACCTTCTGGAACATTATCATAAACCATAACTTTGCTAGCATCGATGTCTCCAGTGTTTTTAATATTAATTACATATGTAATTTCTCCATCTTTTTGGATAGCTGTGTTTACAGGTGTATTTGTTATTTCTTCACCTTGTACATATGCTGTTTTTGTACTTTCTAATTGTGGTTTGTTTACATTTACTTCTGGTATTGAAGTATTTAATTTTTCTGGTGTCCAATTAACATTATGTGATTCCCATGGTTCTTCTACAACTATATTTTCAACAACATTTTCATAAGTTGTAGTTGCATCTGTATCTGTATTTTGATTATTATTAGTTGTTCCTGTTGGTGTAGTTGCAGTTGTTGTACCTGTTGTTCCTCTACCTGTAGCTGTTCCTGTTCCAGTAGTTCCATTGTTGGTAGCTGTAGTTCCATTGTTACTATCTGTGTTTGCGTCTGTTGCATCATTTGTTGTAGCAGTAGTTCCATCTGCTCCATTATCATTATTTGCATCTGTTGCATTATTATCAGGATTATTGTTTGATGGAGTGTCTGTATTTGGTTGTTCAGTTGTTACTTGACTTCCATCTATACCATTTGTAGCACCAGCTTGGTTATTACCTTTAGCATAGAAGTATCCACCTACTCCTGCACCAAGTGCTAAAACTGCAATTATTGCTGTAATAATAATGGTTCTTTTACTCTTAAAATCGAGTTTAGCTTTCATTTTAATCCTCCCCATAAATTTTATTTTTCACTTGCTTTTATTATTAATCGCTCAGAACGACCATTTTTACAAGTTATTAAAGTTACTTCTCTTTTTGTTTCATCTTTGGTTTCGAGAATTTTTATATCATTTGGATCTGTAACAAATATATCATATATTTCATATTCTATAGTTCTACCTGTTAAATCTGTAAGTAGTATTTTATCCTTTAATTTTAATTGTTTGTTTTTTCCAAACATAGTACCACTATAGTTATTGTGCCCCGCTAAAGATATATTTCCATATTCATTTACTTCTCCACCTGAAAATCTACTTATTGAAGTAGCCATTGTAAGCTTTGTAGTCTTTTCTAATATTGGATATTCTAAATTAATTGTAGGTATTTCTATTAAACCTATAACATTATATCCTTTATATTTTAGGTCTACATGCTTTGTTTCTTTATCATTTTTGCTATTTTGTGTTTCCTGTTCATGAAATAAATTTACTAATTCTTTATTTTCATTATCGTATACGTGATCTTCATATTGTTTGTTAAATATTATCCCGCCTAAAACAATTGCAGAAATAATTAATAAAATTAGTAGTACTTTATATAAGAATGTTTTTTTATTCTTCTTCATTGTTTTTAGCCTTTTTCATTCTAATAACTAATATTATTATAGCTAAAATGATAATTCCAAAGATTATATATAAAGCTAAATTTTCTCCTGTTACAGGTAAAGCTGTTTTCTTTTCAACTTTTTTTATTGTTTCTTTTTCTGTTACTTCTACGCCTTCATCATCTTTTCTTCCACATGTCATAAATTGTACGTCTTCTCTTACAGTTTCATCGTCATCAACTTCTCTGATTAATACAACATATTTTTCTCCTTCTTGAGAGTCTTTTGGTTGTATGATTTCATTATTTTTTGCATCTTCCCATTTTGCATCTTTAACTAATTTTTTGAAATCATCTCTAATCTTAACTTCAGCTATTAGTTTATCGTACATTTTGCTTGCATTGTTAAGTTCTGAAAGTTGAGCATATAATTCAACTGCTGTTTCGTTTAATGTTTTTGTACTTTCATTTTTATCAACAACTTCTAATAATTGATATTGATAATCGCCTTTATCTTCTATAACTATTTTTCCTGTTGTTGTTGTAACTGTTGTACCATCATTATTTGAAACTTTGCTTTCGCTTTCATCAGTAGAAACATTAATTATAGTTGTAAGTTTTTCAACTTCTTTTATTTCTTCTTCTGTTATTTTTTCTGTAGTATTTAATTCAATTTTACTTATGTTTTCTCCATCTTTTATAAACATATAGTCATATGTTTCATCTTTTTCTAGTAATGCTACATATTCGTTATTTGAATCTTTAAGAGCTGTAACATAAGTAACATTAGATTCATTATCATCATTTGAAAAAGCATATTTGTATTCTGTAGCATCCATATCTTTTATGTAAATTACTTTTTCTCCATTTGTTTTTTCTAATATTACTCCTTCTGTGTTATCGGCAGCTCTTACGGCTGTAGGCATTATAGATAACGCTAATAATATTATTAATATTACACTTGTTAGTTTTAAAATTGAATTTTTCATAAAACTACCCTTTCCTTTCCTTTGTTGGAGCTATTCTCCAAATTTATCTACGGCAACATTATATCAAATTTTTTCCAATTTGTAAATAGTTTTGTTTAAATTTTATTACGGAAATTCACACTTTGCAACATTTTTCGACATTAAAAAAAGGGCTTAAGCCCTGATTTTTGCGAATTTACATAATGTTATTTTTATTTTCTTTTTCGTTCCTGTATATGATAGCAAAATTCTTCTAATATTTCTGTCGGCATGATTTTAGCAAAAATTTTTGTCAGTTTTATACTTATGCCAGGTATTATAATGAATTTATTTTTTAAAGTATTATCTATTGCATATTTTGCAACATATTCACTAGTTATCCCCTTAACCTTAAAATTGACATTTGCTACTCTATTAAAATTTGTATTTACTGGTCCTGGACATAATAAACTAATTTTCACATTTGACTTCATTTTTTTTAATTCTTTTTTTATCGCTCTTGTTAATGAAACAACATAATTTTTAGATGCATAGTACGTAGCCATTAGTGGTCCTGGCATAAAACCTGCTATAGATGCTACGTTTAATATATGTCCTTTGTTTATTGTTACCATATCTTTTAAATATAATTTAGTCAATATATGAAGTGCTGTAATATTTGTATTAATTAAAGCAATTTCCTTTTCTAAGTTTGTTTCAATAAATTCTCCAAATTCTCCAAATCCTGCATTATTAATAAGCAAATCTATATCTTTTATTTGTTCATGTAATTTGTAGCAATTATCTTTATCACTTAAATCCATTGCAATTATTTCAACATTAGTTTTTAGCTCATTCTTTAGCTTTTCTAATTGTTCTTTATTTCTTGCAACAATAACTAAATCATATCCTAGTTTTGATAAATACCTTGCCATATCTCTACCAATTCCAGAAGACGCACCTGTAATTAATGCTCTCATATTTTACCTCCTATACTTTTCTATTATATAAAAAACTGATACAAAACTTATTTCTTTTGTACCAGCTATATTATTTAAAAATTTTTGAAAATATACTTTGAATCCAGTTTGATTCTTTTTCTTCTTCAACTTCAGGAGTTGCAGACTCTGTATAGTCTTTTTTTGGTAATGCTACATACACTTTTTGATCATTTTCTAATTTTTGCATACCTAATTTATCTCTTGCTGAATTCTCTAAGTTTTTCAAATTTAAGCTACTTTCTATACTTACTTCTGTTTGACCGTTTGTTTTTTGAATTGCAGAAAGCTCTTGTTTTTTATTTTGTATTTGATTAAATCTTTCTGTAATAAGCGAGTTTCTATAACTTACAGTTAGCAATACTAAAAATAATCCTATAATAACAGCAATATTTTTATAATGTTTTATTTTTTCTTGTTTCATCTTTTCATTCTTTTTTTGTTGTTCTTGTTTTTTTATTTTTGATGTTTTCTTTGTATTTTTTTTAGTTTTTCTTTTTTTAGGATTATATTCTGGTTGTATTTTTCTAGGGCTTGTTCCGTATTGATAAGCACTGCTTGCCATAAATTATTTCACCTCACTTTCTTATGTATTATTTTAATATTTTTCAAAAATTCTAAGTTTTGCACTTCTTGATCTTGTATTCTCAACTTGTTCTTCATCACTTGCTATTATTGGTTTCTTATTTATTATTTTTCCTAACTCTTTTGCTCCACATATGCAATATGGTAAATCTTTTGGACATGTACAAATTCCTTTTGCTTTATTAAACGCATTTTTCACAGCTCTATCTTCCAAAGAATGAAATGTTATAACACACAATCTACCTTTTGGTTTGAGAACATCTATACAATCTTCAATTGTTTTTTCTAATGGTTTGATTTCATTATTTACTTCAATTCTAATTGCTTGAAATGTTCTTTTAGCTGGATGTCCATCGTTTTGCTTTGATTTAGGTATTGATTTTTCAATAATTTCTACTAATTCTTTTGTAGTTTCTATTGTTTTTTGTTTTCTATAACTGCATATATTTTTTGCAATACTTCTTGAATAACGCTCTTCACCATAATTATATATTATATTAGCTAGTTCTTCTTCTTTATATGTATTAACAACAGTTTTGGCAGTTAATGTTTGTGATTTATCCATTCTCATGTCTAATTCATTTTCACCTAAATAACTAAACCCTCTATTTCTTTCATCTAGCTGATAAGAAGACACTCCTAAATCTAATAGTATCCCATCTACTTTATCAATATCTAATTCTTTTAATATTTCTTTTATATTATCATGATTTCCATGAATATATTTCACATTCTTATATTGTTCTAAATTTGTTTTTGACGCTTTTAATGCTTCTTCGTCTCTATCTATTCCAATCAGTAATCCATTTTCTGACAAATTTCGCAAAATTTCCTTACTGTGTCCAGCTCCTCCAAGAGTTCCATCAACATATATTCCATTTTCTTTTATTTTTAAACCTTGTATACATTCTTCTAATAATACTGGTTTATGTTTAAATTCCAATCATTTCACCTCATTTTATAAATCGGCCAAGCAACTGGCTTTTTTTACCAGTTGCTTGAATATGTAAGTAACTTATCTTTAGTATAAATTGGATACAAATTATCTTTTGTGAAATCTCTTTGGATTTAAAGCTTTATTCATTTTTCCTTTGAATTTTTTCTTAAGTTATTCTTACTGTTTCTTACTTATTTTTCTTATGTAACTCATTGTTTCTTAATAATTTTTCTTATGTTTATTCATGTTCTTTTTTTATTTTATCACTTGTTTCTTAAGTATGCAATTCTTTTGTCGATTTTTTTCCTTTTTCTTTTGAATTTATATAAACCTTTTAAGGATTATATACCTAACATAGTCATATTTTCTGCAATTTCATCAGCAGATATTTCTTCATCCTTTGAATTCCAAACTTCTTTATTCCATATTTCAAGTCTTGTTCCAACTCCGATTATTACTGTTTCTTTTTCTAATTTTCCAGCTTCTCTTAAATTGCTTGGTATTAAAAATCTTCCTTGTTTGTCAATCTCACATTCAGTTGCTCCTGCCAAGAAAAATCTTACGAAATTTCTTGCATTTTTATCTGATAATGGTAGTGATTTTAATTTTGTTTCGAAATTCTTCCACTCATCTTGTGAAAAAGCAAATAGACATCCATCCAATCCTTTTGTCACTATAAATGCCTCCCCCATATCTCTACGAAGTTTTGATGGCATCGAAAGCCTTCCTTTAGCGTCTATTGTATGTTCATATTCACCTATTAGCATCTGAATTTCACCTCACTTTTTTCATACCACTTTAAACCACTTTTTACCACTTCGATTAAATTTTATTACACTTTTTATATTTTTGCAATACTTTTTTTAAAATTTTTTTAATTTTTTTGGAAAATGGGACGGTTCTCTTTTCCAAAGATGGAAATTGGGATGGTTCTCTTTTCCAAAATAATAAGAAAAGTGGAAAATGGGACGGTTCTCTTTTCAAAAATAATAAGAAAAGTGGCTTCACCACATGTGCAAGTTGCTTTGCAACTGCACGAATTAAAAAAACTTAACCTTGTTGTTCCTGAAAACCTGACGATGTTTCCTATACAATAAAAAACGCCTACTTTCTAGTAAGCGTATAAAAATAAATCTTTGGAAAAGAGAACCGTCCCAATTTCCATTATCCTAAAACTTTTATTTCTGGAACATAAGCTTTATATTTTTTAGTTTCTGGATCTAATTTAAATTCTGTTAATGATTTATCTAATGAATCATTGACTTGTTTTAAATCTGTTGTGTAGTATAAATTAATATTGTTAAATTCTATTTTGTTCATAACAAGTTCTTTAAATGTTTCTGCCATATGTTTGTCATCTTCACATACTAATATAAGCTGAGGAATTCCTTCGAATCCAGAGTCCATTGTTACAAAGTTATCATAAAAATCTTTATAAAATCTCATTTTTTCTATTAATTTTGTTTGCCAATTGTCTTCTCTTCTTATAACTTCAAAAAGAAAGTCAATTGATTTTTTGCTCTTTGTTAGTTTTACTGCTCCACCGCTTGCTTTAAAAACTTTTCCTAATACTTTTGCTCTTAAAGCTGGTTTTACTGTATATGAATCAAATACCTTAACTTTTTGTAGATATGCAATGAGTACTTGATTTCCTGCCAATCTTTTCTTAATCATGCTAACAGGTTTTGTATTGTCTGATTGTTGCCATTTACATTCTATTTCTCTTGTACCTAGTAAATATTTTCCCATTTTTTCTAGGCAATATATTCTATAGATTCCTTTTCCTTCATCAGAGTTAAAAAAATATCTCGTTAAAATCTTAGATTTAACAAGCGATTCTAGTTTGTTGTTTAATTTATCTTGTGAGCCAACATCATATCCTTTGATTGCAAGCATTTGCATCAATTGACGTGATGTAATAAATTCAAATTCATTTACCAATTCTAATATTGCAAAATGAATATCTGTAATATGTCCTATATTAATTTTGTGCACAATTTGGTTCATGGAAACATATCCATCTTGACCATCAAATGTTTTTATTTCACCTTTTCTAATTGCAAATGGTGATATTTCAGCTTTAATTTGGCTATCTTCTACCATATTATTCCTCCTTTTATGAAAAAACTTTTTTAGTTACATTTTTTCATACATATATATTATACACTAATTTTCAGTTTTTTTCAATACTTTATGTATATTTTTCCACTTTTTGAAAATAATAAGTACAAATTTAACATGAAAGGATGAGTTTTTATGGATAATCCATTAAATACACCAAAAGAATATCAAGAATATGTAAATCAAAAATCCCCAAATTCTCCAATACTAAAAAATTGTTTAAATGCTTTTTGGGTTGGCGGATTAATTTGCTCTATTGGACAAATTATTATGGACTTTTGTTTATATAAAGGAATAGATAAAGAAATATCAGGCACAATAGTATCTATCATTTTAATTGGAATAAGTGCATTTTTGACAGGATTAAATGTTTTTAATAAAATTGGAAAATTTGCAGGTGCAGGATCACTCATTCCAATTACAGGTTTTGCTAATTCAATTGTAGCACCATCTATGGAATATAAATCTGAAGGTTATGTTATGGGAGTTGGTGCAAAAATGTTTACTGTTGCAGGTCCAGTTTTAGTTTATGGTATATCAACAGCAATAATCGTAGGAATTGCTTATTTACTTTTCAATAGTCCTGCAACATTAGTTTAATATACGTTTTATAATAAAAAAGAAAGGAAAATATTTAAAATGCAAAAATTAGGAAAACAAAGTATTAAATTTAACAATCCACCAACAATTGTTGACTGTGCTACTATAGTTGGTCCTAAAGAATCTGACGGTCCTCTTGCAAAATATTTTGATAAATGTTTAGAAAATGAAATGTGGGAAGAAAAAACTTGGGAAAAAGCTGAAAGTAAAATTGTAAAAGAAACTGTTAATATGGCTATTTCAAAGTCAGGAATTCCTGTAGATAAAATAGAATATTGCTTTGCTGGAGATTTGCTTAATCAATGTATTTCTTCTAGTTTTGGATTAAGAGATTTGAATATTCCATTTTTTGGAATATTTGGTGCTTGTTCTACTTTTGTTGAAGGTCTATCATTATCTTCTATACTAGTTGAAAATGGCATTAATTATGTTATAACTTCTGCTTCCAGTCATTTCTGTAGTTCTGAAAAGCAATTTAGATTTCCTCTAGAACTTGGAAATCAAAGACCACCTACTTCACAATGGACTGTTACAGGAGCTGGTGCTGCAATTATTGCAAAAGAAGGTCAAGGACCTTTTATAACAAATATTACTTCTGGAAAAATTGTTGATATGGGTATTAAAGATGCAAACAATATGGGAGCTGCTATGGCCCCTGCTGCCTTTGACACACTAATGACCCACTTTAAAGATACTGGAAGAAGTCCAAATTACTATGATGCAATTCTTACAGGAGATTTAGGACATATAGGAAAAGAAATATTAATTGATTTATGTAAAAATGCAGGATATAACATTAATTCCGTGTACAATGATTGTGGTGTTTTAATTTTTGATAAAGAAAAACAAGACACTCATTCCGGAGGTAGTGGATGTGGTTGTTGTGCAAGTGTATTTTCAGGATATTTGTTTAAACAATTAAAAGAAAAAAAATTAAAAAGAATTTTATTAATTGCAACAGGAGCTCTTATGAACTCAATGAGTTCTCAACAAGGCGAATCAATACCAGGTATAGCCCATGCAATTAGTATTGAAATTTAGAGAAAATGATTGTAGGAAGGATTTTGTAAAATGGATTTTATAAATACTATAAATTGGATGCAATTGCTTAGATGCTTTGCTGTAGGTGGAGCATTATGCGTAATTGGACAAATTTTAATAGATAAAACAAAACTTACTCCAGCAAGAATTTTAGTAGCCTATGTTACAACTGGTGTTATTTTAGGTGGGCTAGGCATTTATAAATATCTTGTTGATTTTGCTGGCACTGGTGCTACTGTACCTCTTACAGGATTTGGATATAATTTAGCAAAAGGTACAATTGAAGCTGTAAAAGAAAATGGATTAATTGGTGCCTTTACAGGTGGCTTAAAAGCAAGCGCTGGTGGAATTGCTGCTGCAGTATTTTTTGGTTATATTGCATCTCTTATTTCTAAACCTAAAATTAAAAAGCAATGATTTAATTTTTGAATGATTTGTAACATTGCCACTTTCAAATCATTATATTGGTTTATCAAATAGTAGAGCGTAGGTTATTTTCAAACCTACGCTCTTTTCAATTATGCGAAAAAGATCCGCATGTTAGTAGTTACTTAGAAAATTCAGAAAAAAGATCTTGCATTTGATCAGACTCAAAAACAAAAATACTCTTTCTGCCATCAGCCGAAATTGCTTTTGCAAGCAAAATAGCCTTTGCAAGAATAGACAGTTCTATCAAGGTTAGACTCTCAAACCTTTCATCATCGAGCCATTCTCTGCGAAGCTCCTTCCAACCATCCGGAATTTCGTAGTCTGCCGGAACAATTTCAATATCTTCATTGTCCACGTAAACCTCAATCTTCTGGAGCTTTTTAATCTGCTCCTGAATCTCAGCAATCTGCATCTTAGTTTTTGCTTTTTCTTGACTGATTTTATCAATTCTAGCTGAAATTTTGTCTTTCTGATTGGTATAACTCTCTGCTTTTGTCTCGCACTCTTCAATTTCTTTTCTCAATTCATTCATTTTGACTCTTAATAAATCAATCTCATCACAAAGTTGTTTTCTTTCAGCTTCAGCAACTTTGTAATCATTTTCCAATGAAGTCAGAGAGTTTCTATGATATTCTTCTTCTCTTCGGAGTTTCTTGAGAACAGCTAAATCTTTCTCCTCGTTATTACCTGCTTCAGAGAAATCTGCAGTATCTGCTACATTATCTTGTTCTGTTTCTTTTACAGTTTTTTCAGAAAGATTAGTTTCTACATAAACAGCTTTCCTTTTTCGCTGTTGATTTTCTCTTCTTTCAATCCTGCTATTATTTTTCTCGATTCGCCGTCTGAAACTTTCTCCTCCTGGACGACTTCGAAATAATTGTTCAAAACATTCTTCAAATTCAGTCACAGTCAATTGAAGATATTCTGCAAACTGAGCAGTTCCCCAATTATACTTCAACTTTTCATTCAACAATTTTGTTGTTAAAACAGGCTTAGCATTTGTCTTCATCTGATTTTCTCCTTTTCTGTTTGATCATTCTTAAAGTTGAAAATTACCGAATCATCTCTTTTGTAAATTATTCTCTCCTTCCTTTTTTCTTTTTTCCATAACTAACTTCCTTCTCCTATTTACTAAATCGGAAATGCTGATTAATAACATCATCCAATATTATACAATACTTTCTATTTTTTGTCAATTTATGTAAAGTAAAAGAACAACCCTTAAAAGAATTGTTCTTAACTCTATTAATAATTTTCTGCTTTTATTTCGAAATAGCTTTGTGGATGATTACATACTGGGCAAACTGCTGGAGCTTCTTTCCCTATAACAATGTGTCCACAATTTCTACATTTCCAAATTTTATCTCCATCTTTGCTGAATACTAGTCCATCTTGCAAATTTTCTATTAATTTTTTATATCTTGCTTCATGTTCTTTTTCGATTTTTCCAACTGCTTCAAACAAATATGCTATTCTGTCAAAACCTTCTTCTTTTGCAGTTTTTGCAAATCCTTCATACATATCTGTCCATTCGTAATTTTCTCCTGCAGCTGCTGCATTTAAGTTTTCTAATGTTGATGGTATTTCTCCTCCATTTAATAACTTAAACCAAATTTTTGCATGTTCTTTTTCATTTAATGCTGTTTCTTCAAATATTGCTGCAATTTGTTCATATCCTTCTTTTCTTGCTTTACTAGCAAAATAAGTGTATTTGTTTCTTGCTTCTGATTCTCCTGAAAATGCTGCCATTAAATTTTTTTCTGTTTGACTTCCTTTTAATTCCATAATTTCTTAACCTCCATTTTAATTTTTTATGATTATATCATTTTTATTCATAAAATACAAGAGGAAAAATGACACTTTAAAAGTGCCATTTTAATTATTCTAATTATTTTGTGCAACATTTGAAGTTTCTGCATTTGAAGTTGTTCCATTGAATGGTATAAACTTCTCTACTACACTTGTCTTTATGTCTTCATTTCCTCTAAACAACATAAATGAATTATTTATTTTATTATCAATCAATTCTTCCATTTCATCTTTGTTTGATTGTTCAGCTAAAACTAATTCACTAACCAAAATTTGTTTAGCATTTTCAAGCATTTTCTTTTCTCCTGTTGAAAGTCCTTTTTCTTTATGTTTAAAGCTTAAATTTCTTACTACATCTGCAACTTCATATATGTCTCCACTTTTTAATTTATCCATATTATCTCTATATCTTTTATTCCAATTTTTTTCCATTTCTGTTTCATCTTGTGATAACACACTAAAAACTTTATCTGCTGAAGATTTATCAATAATGTTTCTTACCCCTACTTGTTCTACTTTATCTACTGGTACCATTACTTTTACTTCTCCTGGCATTTTAAGTATATAATATGATTGTTTCTCACCTAAAATATCTTTTTCTTCTATTGCATCTATTACTCCTGCTCCGTGCATTGGATATACTATTTTATCTCCTATATTAAACATATGTATAAATCTCTCCTTTCAGCAAATTGTAGGTTACTTCTTTTATGTAACTTACATTTCTATTATACTACAAAATTTGGAAAAAGTCAAAATGTTTTTTGTAATTTTTTTGAAATTTTGGAAAAAGGGACGGTCTGGAAAATGGGACGGTTCTCTTTTCCAATTTGCTGGAAAAGAGAACCGTCCCATTTTCCAGACCGTCCCTTTTTCCACTTAAGCTCTAAGTTGTGCACCTAATTTATTTTCTAAATCTTTAATAACCTTTTCCATAGCTGCATTTATTTCTTCATCTGTAAGAGTTGCATTCATCTTTCCAAAGTTTAGTGAAAAAGCAATACTCTTTTTATTTTCATCTATTCCTTTTCCTGTGTAAACATCAAATACTTTTATTTCATTTAATATAGAACCTGCTGATTTTTTTATTTGCATTGCAATTGTTTGAGCTTCTATTTCTCTATCCACTACAACAGCTAAATCCTTGTTAACTGATGGAAATTTTGAAATATCTTTAAATTTCATTTTCCCAACTTTTTTAGCTAAAAGTTTATCTAAGTTAATTTCTAAAGCATATACATTTTCTTCGCAAATAGAAGGATGAACTTTTCCAATTACTCCAACTATATCATTATTTACAGATATAACAGCTGAAACTCCTGGATGAAACTCCTTTGCAATTTTGCTTTCATCAGCAACAAAACTATATCTATTTTTATATCCTAAATAATCTAAAACTTCTTCAGCTACACCTTTAACAATATAGAAATCAACATTTTTCGCGTTTTCTATACCTTGATAATACTCTCCTGTCATTAATGCTGCTAAATGTTTTTCTTCTCCATAACTTTCTCCATTTTTATAGAATACTTTTGCAATTTCAAATATAGATACATCTTTATTATCTCTTGCTTTGTTGTATTCATATATGTTCATTAATGATGGTATAATGCTATTTCTAAGTGTGTTTCTATCCTCTGACATTGGTGCTAAAAGTTTAATTGATTCATTTTCATCTTTAACAAATTCTTTAGCTTCATTTTCTGCAACTAAAACATATGATAAAGTTTCGTTTAATCCTAAACCTATCATTTTGTTTCTAATCTCTCTTGTTGTTCTATCATAGTTACCACGTTTTAGAGGCATTTCTGGAAGTATTCCTTCTATGTTGTCTAATCCATAAATACGTCCTACTTCCTCATTTAAATCTTCTTTTATATTAATATCTATTCTTCTTTTTGGGACAGATACAATTGCTCCTTCTTCTGTTTCTTTGTATGTAAATCCTAATCTTCTAAAAATATCTAATATTTCTTTATTTGGAATATTTTGTCCTAAAACTCTATTTATTTCTGCAAATTTTACTTCTATTTGTTTATCTTCTAAAGATGTAGTATCATATTTTGCAGTTCCACCAACTACCTCTCCATCTGCATATTCTTCAAGTAATTTACATGCTCTATCCTGTGCCATATATGTTCTATTAGGATCTAGTCCTTTTTCAAACCTATTACTTGCTTCACTTCTGATTAATTCATTTGAAGTTTTTCTTACCTTTACTCCGTCAAATATTGCCGCTTCTATTATAATATTCTTAGTTGTGTCTGTGATTTCTGTATCAAGTCCTCCCATAACTCCTGCTAAACCAATCGCTCTTTTACCATCTGAAATTACAATATTTTCATCATGTAAAGTTCTTTCAATTCCATCTAAAGTTGTAAGTTTTTCACCATTTTTAGCCATTCTAACTTCAAGCATTCCATCTAATTTATCTGCATCATAAAAGTGTAAAGGCTGACCTGTTTCTAACATTACATAGTTGCTAATATCTACAACATTGTTTATTGGTCTTATTCCTGAAGCTATTAATCTTGATTTTATAAAAGCAGGACTTTCTTTTATTGTAACATTTTTTACTTTCTTAGCTAAGAAAATAGAACAATTATCTGTATTTACTTGAACTTTAAAGCTATCATTTATATCTTCATTATTTTCTTTGTGAGATAAATCTATGTCTTTTACAGGTTTATCATATATTGCTCCAAGCTCATACGCCATACCTAAAATACTAAGTAAATCTCCTCTATTTGCAGTTAATTCAAAATCAATAACTTCATCATCAAGTCCCATGTATCTAATTGGGTCTTCTCCTACAGGTGCATCTTCTGGAAATTCATGTATTCCTGTTTTATCTATTTCATCAACAAATTTACTTTCTATTCCAAGCTCTAACATAGAACAAAGCATTCCATTAGATTCTTGACCTCTAATTACTCCTTTTTTTATTTCTCCACCTGGAAGTTTAGCTCCTAGAAGAGCAACTATAACTTTAAGTCCTTTTCTTACATTTGGAGCTCCGCATACTATGTCTAAAACTTCTTTTCCTATATTTACTTTACATACATGTAAGTGGTCTGAATCAGGATGCTCCTCACATTCTACAACTTCTCCAATTACTAAATTAGTTGCATTTACTAGCTTTCCTGCTTCATCATATTCACTACTATGTAATGTCATATCTTCTGCGATTTGCTTTGCATCTAAATCTTCTGGCAAATCTATATAATCTTTTATAAAATTTAAACTTAATTTCATTTTTATCCTCCTATCAATTAATAACTTGATTCTCTTTCTATATCTAGTCTATTATCACTTTTTGTAGCCAAGTACTTTACAAATATTCCCTGAACTAAAGCTGTCCCTGCTTTGAATTCAAGTGTTTCTTCACTCTCATTTTGAAGCTTTGTAAATATATGTCCTTCATTACTTTTATTGTTATAATAATCAGCATCAACCACTCCAACTTGATTTACTAACCTAATATTATAGTTAAAACCTGTAGTTCCTCTAACAACAAGTAGTAATACCTCGTCTTTATTAAAATATGATTTTATTCCTGTAGGAATCTTTTTTATCTCATATGGTTTTAATATGATATCCTCTAATAGGTAAATATCGTAACCAGCTGAAAATTCAGAATCACGAACAGGTAATTTATAATTATTATAAAGATTTAAATCATTTTTTACATCTTTACAAAATTGTTCAAAACTAATTTTTTCAAAATCTCTACTATTATCCATATCTATATTTCCTTTCAAGCTTACTCTACATCCATTCCATCAAATTGTTTTAAAAATCTTACATCATTTCTATATAAATATCTCATATCTGTAATTCCATATTTAAACATTGCGAGTCTGTCAAGTCCTGTTCCAAATGCAAATCCAGTGTATTTTTCAGGATCATATCCATTCATTTTTAATACATTTGGATGAACCATTCCTGCACCTAAAAGCTCAATCCAACCTGTTTGTTTGCAAAGATTACATCCTTTTCCACCACATTTGAAGCATGATACATCAACTTCATAGCTTGGCTCTGTAAATGGGAAATAGCTTGGTCTGAATCTAAGTTCAGTTTTTTCTCCAAGTAGCTTTCTCATAAATACTTCAAGCGTTCCTTTTAAGTGGGCTAAAGTGATATTTTCATCTATTACTAATCCTTCTACTTGATTGAATTGATGTGAGTGTGTTGCATCATCTTCTCTTCTATATGTCTTTCCAGGAACAATAATTCTTATTGGTGTTTTTTCTGTATTTGCCATCATTGCTCTTGCTTGAACAGCAGATGTTTGAGTTCTTAATAAATATTCTGTTGTAATATAGAAACTATCTTGCATATCTCTTGCTGGATGTCCTTTTGGTAAGTTTAACCTTTCAAAACAGAATTCATCTGTTTCAAGTTCAGGACCATCTACAACATCATATCCCATAGATACAAATAAGTCTTCAATTTCTTCAATTACTCTATTTAAAGGGTGTTTACTTCCCCTTGTTACTTTAGTACTAGGTAAAGTTACATCTACTTTTTCTTCTTTTAATTTTCTTTGCAATTCTATCTCTGCAAATTGTTTTTCCTTTTCTGAAATAAGTTCTTCAAGTTTTTCTTTGAACTTATTTACCATACCTCCAATAACAGGTCTTTGCTCAGCAGCTAAATCTTTCATTCCTCTTAAAACAGCTGTAAATTCTCCCTTTTTACCTAGGTATTTTACTCTTAAATCATTTAAAATATTAGCATCTTTTGCTTCATTAATTTTTTCAATTGCAGTTTCTACAATCTTTTTAATTTGTTCTTCCATTCTATCTACTCCTTCCTTTGGTTACTTTTTGGGACGGGGGAAAAAAGTAACCTAAAAAATCCATCTCGCCTATGCTTTCTATAGGACGAAATGGATTTATATTTCCGTGGTACCACCTAATTTTATCAATTTAAATTTTGACCTCATTTATAGCTTTAACGTTGCAACCGCCTCTTACTAGTCTCTTTCGATTTAATAAAAGGTCCTAAAAAGTGAAATTTCTGTATATTGTATATGAAGGTTTCCAGCCTAAGCCCTTCTCTCTATTATATATTGTTAATATACATACTTTGCTTTTTAATTGGATTTCATATGTATATATAATACCATATTTTGGCTGAGTTTTCAAGAGTTTTTAAAAATTTATTTATATCTTTTTATTGAAAAATTATAATCCTTTATTTTTCATCAACGATTATATTGGAAACCTATGAAAAAAGATACAGTCGCACTGCAACCATATCTTTTATGAAAATTAAATACCAGTATTTTTAGCAAACTTACTTGCTAATTTCTCTTTTTCCTTTTTACGTTTTTTCTCCTCTTTCGGAATTACATACGCACAAATTGGTATTCGTTTTCCATTTAACAATAATTCTAGCTTTTCTGCTATTGTTAAATATTTTTTCTTTCTCATAATACTTCTCCTTTAATATTAATGTTGCTTACTTTTATAAGTTTCAAAAAGAGAATACAAAAAGCATATTAGCTGAATTCGCTATTATTATATCATTTATTGGGTTAAATAGCAATACATTGTTTTATTTTCCAATAAACATCTGAACATATATTTTTCCATATTTTGAACCTGTTACAACGCCTATTCCTGTTTGATTAAAACTTGAATTTAAAATATTTGCTCTATGTCCAGGTGAATTCATCCATGCTGTAACAGCACCACTATTGCTTGAATTTCCTGCAATATTTTCTCCTGCTGTATTATATGAAATCTTAAAGCTCTTCATCATATCAAAAGGTGAGCCATAAGTTGGTGAAGTATGTGAAAAGTAATTATTATTTACCATATCTTGAGCTTTAATTCTTGCAACCCTTTGTAACTCACTATTTTCTTTTAATGGAGATAATCCATTTTGTGCTCTTTGTTTATTTATTAAATCATAAACTACTTTTTCATCGTTATTCATGCTTGTTGAAATTGTGCCTGTGTTATTATTCGTGTTAGTTGAAGTTCCTTGATTTGAGGTGCCTTGATTTGAAGTGCCTGGATAAATTGGCTTTATGTATTTCTTACTTACTGCTCCTATATAATCTCCTTCCACCTGAACTACATACCAATCTCCAACACCTGCAAATACTCTTATATATTGATTTTTTGGTACTGATGTAACGATTTTAAACTGCGTTCCAGGACCGCTTCTAACATAAAGATTTGTTGCTGTAACTAAACCAGTTTGAAAATCCACTTTATAGTAACTTTGCATAGCAAACGATTTAGTAATCATTAAAACTAAAATTCCTAAAGTAATACACAATATGATAATAAAAAATTTCTTTTTCTTCATAAATTCCCCCTATCTATATAAAAAATATTAATTATAAAGATATATTATTCATTAAATGAGGAAAAAATTTCAATTGATTATAGTTTAATAATATGATATCATTAATTATGTAAAGCTTCTTTTGATTTTTAATGGAGGGATTTCTTATGATTAAACAAATTTTTAATAAATTATTAGATACATTTAAAAATTTAGATAAAAAAATATTAAAGATATTAAATTATGGACTTAAATTTTGTGTTGGAATTTTAATATTATCTGCTGGAATTCTTGTTACATACTTGTTTTTTTTACATAGTGATTTCGTCTTTCAAATAGGAATACTTACGTTTCAAATTGGAATTTGCTTTATAGCAGAATTTTTTGCTTCTGCTATTACAGTGGATACAATAAGTAAACAAAGCTTATAAAATATACTAAAACGGCTATCTTTCAATTATAAAGACAAGCCGTTTTTTAATTTTTTATCTTTTACTTAGATGTTATTAATATCTATCCCCTGTTCAAGTAATACTCTATTTATTTTATTATCATCACGGTACTTTCCATGCTTCAATTCATAGAAAAGTTCATCATTTTCCATTTTGTCTTTACTATCTTCTATTTCTTTATCTATATCATACTGTACTTGTATAAAATCTATATCTAAAGTATCATGTTCTTTTGAATCTATTTTTCCTTCAAGTATTACATAGTTTGCACATGTTGTGTTTAAAATGTTAGCATCTTTTTCTTCATTTCTTATATATTCTAAATTATTACCTATGCTTCCACAACAGATTAATGTTCTATTATACATTTTGTTCATTAATTGTGTGTGGATATGTCCATATACTACTATATCAGCAATATTATCAGAAAGAGTTAAAACATTTGGTTCAAACATTTTATACTTTTTATCGATACTTGCAAATATACCAACATTAGAATAATTATACATAGAGTCTGGTCCTGCATGAAATAATCTTACTAACCTACCACTTAAATAAAACTCATAGCAGAATGGAAGATTTGAAAGATATTCTTTATTTTCTGCTGTTAATTCCTTCTGATGTTTTATAATTAATTGTTTTTCTTTTTCATCCAACTTGTTAAAATCATACTCTTTAGAATACTTATCATCAACATTTCCTCGTAATACAACATCACAATTATCTTTAATAATATTAACACATTCATTTGAAAATTTACCTTTTGCTATAATATCACCTAAGCATATGATTTTATCACATTTTCTTTTTTTAATATCTTCTAATGTTGTTTTTAATGCCTCCCTATTGCCATGTATATCTGATATAATTGCTATTCTATTCATGCTTTATAAAAATTCTCCCTTTCAAAATACTTTTTAAATTATTTATGACATTTTATTCATTTCTTCTACAAACAATTTATTAAGCAATTGTGGATTTGCTTTTCCTTTTGTTGCTTTCATTGCTTGCCCTACTAAAAATCCTAAAGCTCTGTCTTTACCAGCTTTGAAATCAGCAACAGATTGTGGATTTGCTTCTAAAATTTCGCTTACTACTTTTCTAATTTCGCCTTCATCTGAGATTTGAGCCCATCCTTTTTCTTTCACAATTTCTTCTGGCTCTCTTGGATTTTCAAACATTTCTTCAAGAACTTTTTTACCTATACTTGAACTTATTGTTCCTTTATCTATAATTTGAACCATATGGGCTAATTGTTCTGCTGTAAATGGTATATCTTTTGCATCCATTTCTTTTTCGTTTAAAATTCTTGAAATATCTGAAATTATCCAGTTACTAACTGATTTTCTGTTTCCACATATTTCTGATGCAGATTCAAATAAATCTGAAAGATATTTTGAAGCTGTTATAATTCCTACTTCTTTTTCTGTCATATTATATTCACCCAAATATCTTTCTTTTCTGCTTTCAGGAAGTTCTGGGAGACTTTCTTTAATTTTTTGAATATATTCATCAGAAAGTTTTATTGCAGCCAAATCAGGTTCTGGGAAATATCTGTAATCTTGTGCTTCTTCTTTACTTCTCATAGCAAATGTTTTTCCTGATACATCATCCCATCTTAAAGTTTGCTGTTTAACTCTTTCTCCTGCTTCCAATAAATCAATTTGTCTTTCAATTTCATATTCAATTTCTCTTGAAATACTTCTAAAAGAACTCATATTTTTACATTCTGTACGAGTACCTAAAGGTGTGCCTTTTTTATGTACCGATACATTTACATCTGCTCTATATGAACCTTCTTCCATTTTACAATCAGATACTTCTATATATTCCAAAACTGATTTTAATTTTTTCAAATATGCATCTGCTTCTTCGCTTGACGCAATATCAGGTTCTGAAACTATTTCTATAAGTGGAACTCCAGCTCTATTCAAATCAACTAAACTATCTCCACTAAAATCATCATGATTTAGTTTTCCTGCATCATCTTCTATATGAATTCTTAAAATTTTTATTTTCTTTTTACCATTTTTGGTGTCTATTTCAATATATCCATGCTCACAAAGAGGTTTATCAAATTGAGATATTTGATATGCTCTTGGTGTATCAGGATAATAGTAATTTTTTCTGTCATTTTTACTATCTTTAGAAATAGTACAATTTGTTGCAAGTCCTGCTTTAACAGCGTATTCTACAACTTTTTCATTTAATACTGGCAAAGCTCCTGGCATTCCCATACATACTGGACAAACTTGTGTGTTTGGTGCTCCACCAAATTTTGTACTACAATTGCAAAATATTTTTGTTTTTGTTGAAAGTTCTGCATGGACTTCAAGTCCTATGACTGCTTCATAATCTTCTCTTGACATTATTTCTCTCCTTAATCATTGATCTTTTTCAGTTTTGTTTTTAATAATAAATATATAATAATTTCTGTAATTAAAATAATTACTGCCGACACTATCAAAGCAATTTTTTTGGGAAAGTATACAAACTCCTTTATTTCTTTTATAAATTCATGCTCATATTTTAGATTTTCTGAATTACTATACAATAATCCTCCCGCTATAATTGGCTTTGATTGTGCTTTTAAAAAAATAACAAAAATTATACATATATAAATAAATATTGTAAGTACTATTAATAGTTTCATAAATTTCTTCGCAAATAGTAAGTTTTCCTTATCTTTTAGCATCTTGTAGATCACCTCTTATCTAAACTCAGGTTTATAAATTTCTCTAAACTTAATTTCTTTTTCAATACTATAAGCTGCATTCAAAATTGTTTCTTCTTGGAATTTATTTCCTATTAATTGCATTCCGATTGGCAACCCATTGCTGTCTACTCCACAAGGAATTGAAATAGCTGGAAGTCCCGCAACATTTACAGAAACTGTACAAATATCTGCCATGTACATTTCAAGTGGATTATTTGATTTTTCCCCAATTCCAAATGCTGTTACTGGTGAAGTTGGAGTAAGTATAACATCATATTTTTCAAATGCTTTATTAAATTTATTCATTACCATTGTACGAACTTTTTGAGCTTTTTTATAATATGCATCATAATATCCTGAAGACAATACATATGTTCCAAGTATTATTCTTCTTTTTACTTCTGCTCCAAATCCTTCACTTCTTGATTTTTTAAATATTTCATCAATATTTGTTGCATTAGGAGATCTATATGTATATCTTATTCCATCAAATCTACCTAAGTTTGAACTAGCTTCTGCACATGCAATTATATAATATGCTGCTAACGAATATTTAGCGATATCTAATGAAAACTCTTCTACTTCTGCTCCTAATTCTTTATATTTTTCAACTGCCTCAAGAATAGAAGTTCTTACTTCTTCATTTACTCCTTCAGCAAAGAATTCTTTTGGTACTCCAATTTTTAATCCTTTAATATCTCCAGTTAAAGCTTTAACATAATCTTTTTTAGGAATATTTGCTGAAGTTGTATCTTTTTCATCATGGCCTGCTATAATATTTAAAAGCATTGCACTATCTTTAACATCTTTTGTTATTGGTCCTATTTGGTCAAGTGAAGATGCAAATGCAACTAGTCCATATCTTGAAACAAGTCCATAAGTAGGTTTTAATCCAACAACTCCACAAAAAGATGCTGGCTGTCTAATTGAGCCTCCTGTATCTGAACCTAATGCCCATGGCACCATATTTGCTGCTACTGCTGCAGCTGATCCTCCTGAAGAACCTCCTGGAACTTTAGATATATTCCATGGATTCTTTGTTTTTTTGAAGGCAGAGTTTTCAGTTGAACCACCCATTGCAAACTCGTCCATATTTAATTTTCCTAAATTAATTAGATTTTCTTTGTTTATTTTCTCCATTACTGTTGCATCATATGGAGATACAAAATTCTCTAGCATTTTTGAGCTACAAGTTGTTTTAATTCCTTTTGTACAAATATTATCTTTTATTCCTATTGGAATTCCTGCTAATTCTTCGCCTAGCTTTCCTTCATTTTTTTGTTTTTGAATTCCCTCTGCTTGCTTCATAGCTTCATCAGTTAAAGTTGTAACAAAAGCTTCAACCTGTGGTTCTTTTTCTATAATTCTATCTGTATATGCTTTAGTAATTTCTGTTACTGTTAATTCTTTATTCGCCAATTTTTCTACTAATTCATGTACAGTTAATTCAGTAATATTCATTTTCTTCTTCCTTTCTCCAAAAACACAAAAGTGTATTGAAATTTACATAATTACATGCTATAATACTGTTTGTATTTAGCTTTTAGCTATCATACTAAGGGTCTATAGCTCAATAGGACAGAGCGATGCCCTTCTAAGGCATAGGTTTAGGTTCGAATCCTGACTGACCCAGGGTCTGTAGCTCAATAGGATAGAGCTATGCCCTTCTAAGGCATAGGTTCAGGTTCGAATCCTGACTGACCCACTCAAGACCAAGGCGTATGCCGAGGTCTTTTTTATTGCACTACTTTTGGAATTTTAAACATATTCTGTTCTAAACTTGGTGCATTTTGTAATAATCCTTCGATATTGTTAAATTCTTGTATTTCATCTTTTCTAAAAACATTTTTTTCTTCATTTGCACCTATTGTAATGTCTAAATCTTCTACCGGTGCATTATTTACAATATTTGCAAAATTCAAAATATCTTGTAAATTATCTAAATAGTTATCTACTTCGCTTTCTTCTAAAATCAAATCTGATAAGTCAGCAATATGTAATAACTCTTCTTTGCTTACTTTCATTAATCTATATCCTCCCATAATAAATCTTGTAAAAATTCTGCAGCATGTTTTGCTGCTATATGGCAATATGTATAATAATCCATTTCATTGTGTCCATTTGGTGTATCTGATATTCCTCTTATAACTAAAAATGGAATTTTATCTAGAAAACATACTTGTGCAATTGCTGCTCCTTCCATTTCTACACATTCTGCTCCGAATTCTTCTCTAACTTCTTTTGCTTTTTCAGGGTCTGAGCAGAAAATATCTGCTGTAGCAATTGTTCCAATTACTACATTAATACTATTATCTACTCTTTTTTCAAGAACTTTTTTGCATATTTTTATTAATTCATAATCACTTCTAATAAATTTACCTATTCCTTGAATTTCGCCTTTTTCATAGTCACCAGCACCTGTTGTATCAAAATCATATTGCACAATTTTTTCACCAATTACGATATCTTGTATTTTTAATTCTGGATTTATACCACCTGCTGCTCCTATGTTTATAACTTTACTAATTTTAAAATTATCTATTAAAATTTGAGTTGTTCTTGCAGCATTTACTTTTCCTATTCCACATTTTACAACAATTACTTTTTTCCCATTTATTTTTCCTTTTACAAATGTTAATTCATAAATATCTCTTTCTTCAAAAGTCTCCATTATATTTTTTATTTCGATTAGTTCTTCGTCTGTTGCAACAATTATTCCTATATTCATAAATACTCCTATTCTTAATTATGATTTCTTAAATCCATTATCTGTTTATAAATGTCATAATTACTTTATACAATTCCAATTAATTGCAATATTATTCCAGAAAATACTCCAATAGCATATAGTAAACCAACAATTGCAATATTTTCTTTTATGTTTTTATTTGTTCTAAATAAAATAATTAATCCAACTCCTGCACCTGTTAAAAGTCCTGCTATTAGTGATGCTCCACTTATTATATTTTGAATATAAAGATTTGTTAAAATAACTGATGCTGCACAATTTGGAATTAATCCAATTAAACTTGATATTGATGGTCCTAAAATCGCATGATTTCCAACAAATGTAGCTATGTTATCTTCTCCGACCCATTCTACAATAATATTTATTATAAGTGTAATAACAAATATGTATATTAAAATGCTTATTGTATGCTTTATTGCAGATTTAAATATTCCGTTCTCTTCACAGTGACAATGTTCATGTTCACATATATCTTCTATTTTTTCTTCTTCTTGATTTTGATGTTTTATTACTCTATATACAAAATCAATTATGAATCCAAAAATTATACCAATTATAAATTTAATTGCAAGAATTTTAACTAATGTTAAAATTGGAACTTTTTCTGAAATAAATATAGGTATCATCTCATCTGATGTTGATAAATATACTGCTAATAATGTTCCTAAGCTTATTACTCTTGCTGAGTATAAATTCGTAGCTGATGCAGAAAATCCACATTGTGGAATAATTCCAACTGTGCTTCCTAATAAAGGTCCCCATTTTCCTGCTTTTTTTATTGTTTTTTTTGATTTTTCACTCATTTTGTGTTCAATGTATTCCATGATGACGTATGTAATAAATAAAAATGGTAAAATTTTAATTGAATCTATAAGTGCATCTATCAAAATGTCTATCATATTTAATAAAATCCCTTTCTGTTTTTTATTTATAAAATATTTTTAACAAATTTTATTCTTCTCCCCAATTAAATTCTTTTGTTATTTCAATTCTAGATTTTCCAGGTTTTATATTTTCATTTGGAGTTACTATTAAATCAACATCATAGGTATCTTTTAGTTTTTCTATATTTTCTTGCTTATATCCTATAACATTATTTGTATCTAAAGGATTAACAGTAACTTCTACTTCCATAACCTTAGTGTTAAGTTTTTTTATTTTATTTACTATTGCATCATACCACAAACTAGATTCAACCTGTTGTCTAAATGCTGGATGAAATGGTCCTGCAATTACTTTTTCTGAAAATTCTTTTTGTTCTACATCACTATCTAATGGTTCAAATCCCATAGCTATTATTTCAATATTCTTTTCATTAAATATTTTTACTAATTCTTTACATGTTTCAACAGCTTGTACAACTGCTAAAGGTTTATATTTCATCTCTTTGCATTCTTTTTCTAGAGGAGTTCCCTTAATTACTAATACTGGGTTAATGCTTACAACACTTGTTTTTAACTTTATTAAATTTTTAGCAGTATTTATATCATCTATTTTGGTACTATCAGGGAGACCAATAGTTATTTTATGACCAAGCTTAAACCTATTAAATCTTATTATCCTTGATGCTCTTTTTATATCTTTGAAAGTATATTTCATACCAATTCTTTTTAATATATAATCATTTGTTGAGTATACTTCTAATTCAATAGTTTTTACTTTATATTTTTTTAGCATCTTTATTGTTTTTTTGTTAATATTATTTGGTCTTATAGATACTCTTATACTATCTACTCTTTCCATTCTTATATATTTTTGCAATGTTTCTAATAATTCTTGTTGTATATTTTGTTCTAAATTTGTAAAGTCTGATCCTACAAATGCTACTTCTACATAACAATGTTCATCCATCTCTTCTATTTTAATAAAATGTTTTTTTAATAATTCTTCTAGTTTTTCTTTGTTCAACTCTTCTTTTTGTGATGAAATTCTTTGATTATCAAATATCCAATCTGCTTTTTGTTCAGTATATGGTAGTATTACAGGTATTACATATTTTTTCATAGATTCACCTCTTTTTTTATTTTTTCTAAAGCTAATTTTGCGGCCTCCATTTCTGCGAGCTTTTTGCTTTTTCCATTTCCTAATGCTAATACTTTATCATTATATTTAACTTCTGCTGTAAAAACCTTTTCATGATCAGGTCCTTTTTCATCAATTATTTGGTATTCTATATGAACATTTCCATTCTTTTGTAATATCTCTTGTAATACAGTTTTATAATCTTTTTGTCCAATATGTTTTGTTGCGTTTTCTATTGGTTCAGCTAAATTTTTTATAATAAATTGTTTTGCTGGTTCTAGTCCTCCATCTAGAAATATTGCTGCAATTACCGCTTCCACACTATCTGCCATAATTGCTGGTCTTACTTCTTTTTGTGATATTCTTTCTGATTTTCCTAATTTTAAGAAATCACTAAAATTATGCATCTTTGCTATTTCATATAAACTATTTTCGCATACAACACTTGCTCTAACTTTAGTCATTTCTCCTTCTTTTAATTCAGAATAATTTTGATAAATATAATCACTAGATATAAATTCTAAAATACTGTCACCTAAGAACTCTAATTTTTCATTACTTTGTTTCTTTTTCTCGTATGCATAAGAAGTATGTGTTAAAGCGGTTTCTAATAAAGTAATATTTTTAAACTCATATCCTATTTCTTTTTGTAAATTTATAAATTCTTGCATTTTTAAATTAAATCCCTTTCTCTATTTCATTTAAGTTACAATAATTATGAAATGTTTTTCATAACTATTGTTTATATACTAGGAAAGTCATACTGACTTTTCTAGTATATATACAAGCCGAATTATATGCGTTCCGATTTGTTCATTTCTACACTATAACTTGAATTTATATTATTCTCATTTGTTTCATTATTTTTTTCAGTTGACTCTCTAGCCAAAAATCCCGTTATAAAACCCATTAAAAATACAACAATTATTAGAATTGCCGATTTGAATTTTTCTTGACTTACATACATATATTTATCATAAATTTTAACATGATCTTTATTTTGTTCATTTTTATTATTATCCATTATTACAAATCTTCCTTTCTTTTTATATGCTATAATTATACTATTTTTCTGTGAAAAAATCAATATTTTAGCGTCTAAACACTAAACTTTTTAAATATTTATTTTATTGATTTACTTTTTCCAGTTTTATAATCAATTTCAACCCCTGGCTGATTGTTATAAACATATACATTAAAACAAATGCTTTTCCCTTTATCTTCTACAGATTCGGCCTCCATTTGTACTCCACTTGCCACTAAATTTCTATCTTTAAAAATAGGTGTAACCCTATATAAAACATGCTTATTCTTTGTTTTTACATACTCGGCAATGGCATTTTCAAATGGTAGCATTCCATCAACATTTAAATATCTTGTACCTGTAATTAGATTTTTCTTATTTGCGTTTTCTCCAGCTAATTGAAATCCTATTAAATGACATCTATTGTATAGGTATTTTCCATCAACAAAATCGTATTTTGCTATTTGCCATCCAGAAGGTTTAACCATTCCAATTTCTCCTCTAGGTTCTGTAGGCATTATGTCTTTTCCGATATTTGCAAATGCAACTCCACATCTTCCTAATGAATCTAATTCGCTGTATTTTTCAAAAGATTTTGTATTAAAATATTTTTCATCAAAACTAGGTTTGTTATTATTTATAATTACATAAGGTTCGTTATTAAAATCTGGAATACTATCTAAATTAAATGAAGTTTTTGTAGTTCCTATTTTTCCTTTTATGACGTCATCTAAAGCATTTTCTGCTACTGCGAAAACATCTTGTCCATCTATTACTTCTTCTATATAATTTCGTATATTATCATTTGAAATTCCAATGACAACTATAACTATTAATGCTAATAGCACTAGCCACAACTTTTGTGTTTTTCTATTTTTTCTTTTTTTCATAAAATCACTCTTTTCTATTGGTACTTAAATTATTATATATTAATATTAACAAAAACACAACTATAAAAATATAATAAATATTAGCTTTTTTAAAAAAGCACAGGAAAAATCCTGTGTTTTTTTGATTTTGAAAATTAGAAAAAGATGTAGATACTATATCTTACAAATTTAATCGAATAACCTATTTTTTGAAAATCATTAATATTTTCTAATAATGCTTCTTTTAACTTAGTATACTTGTAACTTCCAATTTTTCTGCGTAAATAGTTCAACTTATACCATGAAGTAAGAAACTCTAAATCAAGATATCTTTTATTTAATATACTAACTTTTCCCGCAGCAATTACTATTCCTTTGATTTTATATGTATTATTTTGATTAATAGCTACTACTTCCTCAAAAAAATCTAAAATAGTATCTAAAATCTCATCTTTCTCATCATACTTGACTATTTTCTTGCAACCAAGTACTTCATTGGAATGCTTGATTTTCAATGCCCGTAAATATTGTTCACTATTCATTTAATAGCTCCTCCTTTTCAAAATCAACAAAAATATTTTACTTTGTTATTATATCATAGCACATATATTATGTCAATAAAATGTTGTACAAAAAAATAACCTTGGGTTAACCAAAGGTCATTTTTTATATTTTGTATTAAATTATACTAACATTAATACTGCTGTTTCAGCTCCGTCACCTTTACGTTGACCAGCTTTAACAATTCTAGTATATCCTCCAACTCTATCTGCATATTTTGGAGCAATTTCGTTAAACATTTTTGAAGGTAAATCTATATTATTTCCTTCAGCATCTTTAACTTTATTAATGCTGTTCATTATTTTTCTTCTAGCATTAAGTCTTGATGGCATATCTTTTTGTCTACTTTCTGTAGTTTCTTCTTTAACTACTTTTAAGTATTCTTTACCATTTTTACTCTTTACTAATTCTGTTTGTTTATTTCCTTTTGAATCTAATTTAGCTTTAACAACTTTTACATCTACTGTTTCGAAATTATCTTTTTCTTTAACAGCTAATGCTATTAAACTATCTGCTATTGATTTTACTTCTTTAGCTCTAGCTTCAGTTGTAGTAATTTTTCCATACATAATTAAATCTGTTGTTAAATTTTTTAGCATTGATTTTCTTATGTCAGTTGTTCTTCCTAATTTTCTATTAGCCAATTTATTCACCCTCCTTCAACAATTATTCTTCTTCAGGTGCAAAATCTAATCCTAAATCATGTAATTTTGCTATTACTTCATCTAAAGATTTTTTACCTAAGTTTCTAACTTTCATCATTTCTGATTCAGTTTTATTAGTTAAATCTTCAACTGTAGCAATACCAGCTCTCTTTAGGCAATTAAATGACCTTACAGATAATTCTAATTCTTCAATTGATTTTTCTAATATTCTTTCTTTTTTATCTTCTTCTTTTTCTATCATTACTTTTGTATTCTTTGCAGCTTCTGATAGGTCTATAAATAACTCTAAATGACCTGTCATTATTTTTGCCGCTAAACTTAAAGCTTCATATGGTTTCAAGCTACCGTCTGTCCATACTTCTATTACTAATCTATCTAAATCAACCATTTGACCAACACGTGTTGCTTCTACTTGATAATTGACTTTTTTTACTGGTGTATAAATAGAATCTATTGGAAGTACAGATATATCTTGATCAGGCTTTTTATTTTTTTCTGATGACAAATATCCTCTACCTCTATCTGCTGTAAGTTCCATTTTTAGATGTCCACCTTTAGATACTGTAGCAATATGTAAATCTGGATTTAATATTTCAACAGTTCCATCTGATTCGATATCCCCTGCTGTAACTTCTCCTTCTCCATCAAAATTTAAATGTAAAACCTTTTCTTCATTTTCATCAAATTTTAATCTTACATTTTTTAAGTTTACTATTATTTCTGGTACATCTTCTACAACATTTGGAATACTAGAAAATTCATGTAGTACTCCATCAATTTTTACACTTGTTAGTGCACATCCAGGTAATGATGAAAGTAAGATTCTTCTTAATGAATTTCCTACTGTAACACCATATCCTCTTTCTAGTGGCTCACATACAAATCTAGCATAATTATTTTTGTCATCTACTTTTGTACATTCAATATTTGGCCTTTCAAATTCTATCATTATTTACCTCCTAATTATTTAGAGTATAGCTCTACTATTAAATGTTCCTCTAGTGCGATGTCTATATCGTCTCTTGATGCTAATCTTATTACTTTTCCACTTAATTTTTCATTGTCTCTTTCTAACCATGCAGGAATTGGTCTTGTAGCAGTTGCTTCTACATTTCCTTTAATTGTGCTATTATCTTTTTTGTTTTCTCTAACTGCAATAACATCTCCTGGTTTTACTAAATATGAAGCAATATTAACTTTTTTACCATTTACTTCAAATTGTGCATGTGTTACAAATTGTCTTGCTTCTGCTCTAGAAGCTCCAAATCCTAATCTGTATACTACATTATCTAATCTGCTTTCTAATATTTGTAATAAGTTTTCACCTGTTACACCTTTTTTATTAGAAGCCATTTCAAAATATTTTCTGAATTGTTTTTCTCCAACTCCATAATATGATTTTGTTTTTTGTTTTTCTCTTAATTGTGTTCCGTATTCAGAAAGCTTTGTTTTTCTTTGTCCATGATCACCTGGAGCATAATTTCTTCTTGCTACACTGCACTTATCTGAATAACATCTTTCACCTTTAAGGAATAATTTGCATCCCTCTCTACGGCAAACTCGACATTGTGCGTCTTTATATCTTGACATTTTCATTTCACCTTCCTTGTTTTTATATGATATATATCTACGCCTTTTCAAAAATTATGATTTCTTGGGCTCCGACATATCAGTTATCTCTATCACGCGCTACGCTTGCTAAGAGCTAACTAAACTCTACGTTTTTTTGGTGGTCTACAACCATTGTGTGGTATTGGTGTTACATCCTTAATTGCACTTATTTCTAATCCTGCTGTTTGAAGAGCTCTTATTGCTGCTTCTCTTCCAGAACCAGGTCCTTTAACAAATACCTCAACAGTTTTTAAACCATGTTCCATTGCTCTTTTAGCTGCTGTTTCTGCAACTTCTCCTGCTGCAAATGGTGTGCTTTTTCTAGATCCTTTGAATCCAAGTCCTCCAGCACTTCCCCATGATATAACATTTCCAGCTGTATCTGTAATAGATACTATAGTATTATTGAAGCTTGAATGTATATGTGCAGCACCTCTTTCAATGTTTTTTCTATTTCTTTTAGTAACTGTCTTTCTTGTTACACTTTTTGCCATTGTTCTTACTTACCTCCTCTATAAAAGATAATTATTTTACTCTTAATCTTTCTTTGATCTACTTACTACTTTACGTGGACCTTTTCTTGTACGCGCATTAGTTTTTGTTCTTTGTCCTCTAACTGGTAATCCTCTTCTATGTCTAATACCTCTGTAGCATCCAATTTCTGTTAGTCTTTTAATATTTAAAGCAACTTCTCTTCTTAAATCACCTTCAACTGTGTAGTCTTCATCAATTGCTTTTCTGATTTTTGCTAAATCATCATCTGTTAAATCTTTTACTCTAACATCTGGACTTATACCTGTTTTTTCAAGTATTTTTTTAGAACGTGATAATCCTATTCCATAAATATATGTTAGTCCAATTTCTACCCTTTTTTCTTTAGGTAGGTCTACTCCTGCTATACGAGCCATTCTTTTTGCACCTCCGAATTATTTGTTTTATGGTTATGCCTTCACCTAAAAGTGAAATGCATTAAATAGCTTGCAAAAAGGTATGCTTACTATTTAATTTTTAGGTTTTAAGCACATTATATATAAACATAAATGGATATAAAACTTATAAAGTTTCAGCCGCTACCTATTTATGTTATAATCAATATTAAATTTGTCTGTTTCCAGACAGCTAAAATAATTATATGAAATTATTTTATTCATATAATTATCCTTGTCTTTGTTTATGTTTAGGGTTTTCGCAGATAACTCTTATTACACCCTTTCTTTTAATAACTTTGCATTTGTCGCACATTTTCTTTACTGATGGTCTTACTTTCATTTTATTCACCTCTGCTTCTTATTATTGTTTTATTATTTGCTTATTTTGCTCTCCAAGTAATTCTACCACGATTTAAATCATAAGGTGAAAGTTCTACTTTTACCTTATCTCCTGGTAATATTTTTATGTAATTCATTCTTAGCTTTCCTGAAATATGAGCTAAAATTTGATGCCCATTCTCAAGTTCGACTTTAAAATTTGTATTAGGTAAAGATTCTACTACTATACCTTCAACTTCTATAACGTCTTCTTTAGCCACTTTCTCGCCTCCTTAAAGAGCTTTTTTATACTATAATTCTAAAAACAATATATTATGTAACGTTATTTAGTTACATATTTGTCCTTATTTTAACAATAGCTTTTATATTATATAACATTTTTTCTAGATTGTCAATATTTTTGGTTCATTTTCTGTAATTAAAATTGTATTTTCATAATGTGCTGCTAGACTACTATCTTCTGTAACAATTGTCCATCCATCCTCAAGTTCTAAAATATTAGGTTTTCCTTGTATTACCATAGGTTCTATTGCAAGTGTCATTCCTTTTTCAATTCTAGGACCTCTCCCTGCTTTTCCGTAATTTGGTATTCCTGGTGCCTCATGCATTTCTCTTCCAATTCCATGACCTTCGAATTCTCTAACTACTGAATAACCATTTTCTCTTACAAATTCTCCAATAGCATGAGATATGTCACCAATCCTGTTTCCTGGTTTAGCGTACTTAATCCCTTCAAAAAATGCTGCTTTTGTTACATCTACTAGTCTTTGTGCATCTTTAGATGTTTTTCCACCTACTATAAAAGTACGAGCTGCATCTCCATTGAATCCATTTCTTAATGCAACCGTATCTACGCTTACTAAATCTCCTTCTTTTAAAATTTTATTTTTAACCGGAATTCCATGTATAACTTCATCATTTACAGAAATACATGTAGCATGTCTATATGGTGGCACACCTCTAATTCCTGGATCATACCCTATTTGTGCTGGAATTGCACCTAATCTTCTCATTATTTTTTCTGCTTTTTGATCTAATTCATATGTAGAAATTCCAGGTTTTACTTCTTTTTCTAGTTCTTCATAAAACTTTGCAACTATTTTACAAACATCTTCCATTAGTTTTATTTCTTTTTCTGATTTAATTGATATCATTTTTCTATCCTTTCATGCTAGCAATAATGTCTCTTGCAGCTTCATCTGCTAATCTATTTATTGATACGCTTATTTCTTCTTCCTTTACAATTCCTTTTCCTCTATAGAAATTTATAACTGGTTCTGTTTCTGTGAAGAAAATGTCTAGTCTTGTTTTTAATTTTTCTTCAGTATCATCAACTCTTTTTGTTAATTCTGTTCCGCATTTATCACATATTTCACCATTTTTAGGTTTATTTAGTATCATATTATATACGGCTTTACATTTTGGACATTCACGTCTTGCCATTACCCTTTCTACTATTTCCTCAGTTGGTGTTTTTAAATACGCAACTAAATCTAGTTTTTTTCCTTTTTCTTCAAGCATTTTGTCCAACTCTTCTGCTTGAGCAATTGTTCTTGGATAACCATCTAATATAAATCCATTTTCACAATCAGTTTCATTTAATCTTTCTTTTACCATTGCATTTGTAACTTCGTCTGGTACTAGTTTTCCTTCATCTGCATATTTAGTAGCTATTTTTCCTAATTCTGTTCCTTCTTTAATATTTTTTCTGAATATGTCTCCTGTTGATATATGTGGAATATTTAACTCTCCTTTTAATATTCCTGCAACTGTTCCTTTTCCTGTGCCTTGTGCACCCATCATAACTATATTCATACTATCTCTCCTTCTTTTACGCTATTTACTAGCTTTTTATGCATATATTCTATATCTTTTTCCACATTTTGTCAATATCTCTACACTTAGAAAGTGAACCTAAATTATTTAATAAAAATTTTAATAATTTAGGTTCACTTCACTCTTTTTGTAAAAATATTTTTTATGGCTCTACATATATTTTTATATTTGAAAACTTACCATTAAAGTATCTTCCAAAGTTACCATTCGCATCGGTATAGCATCCAAAAGACACTGGAACATTATGTTTTGGAACTTTTTCACAACTCATTAGTTCTAATTCTTCTTCAGAATTATTTATACTATAATACAAAATATTATTTTTTCTCTTGATTGTAATTTTAGAAACTTGATCATAGTTCCATTCCTTAGATACTGTTTGGTTATTTACACCATCATCTTTTAAATAGTTTCCTTCTAAGTGAATCTTACTGTTTTGAATTCTTACTAATACTCCAGGATATGGTTTTTGTTCAAGTAAGGCATTAAACATTGTTGCTTGATTTGAATTAGTTCCAATTTCATCATTATTAAATGAAATCTCAAAATCTTTTCCCCAATTTGTTTCATCAAACAATGCTATTCCAGTGTTAATATATTTATTATTTATCTGTTTATTTCCAGTTTCCAGAGTAGCTTTTGAATATACTAATTTTGTAGCTTTACTTTCTACCATAGGTTGTTCAAATATCTTTATTGAAACATCAAAAAACTCTCCTACAAAAAATCTATCATAATATGGTTGACCATCTTGGTACATTAAAGTACAACCAAACAACACAGATGTATCAAAACATGATGGATTTTTTCCTAGTTCGATAGGTGTTTCATCAATTGAGTTAACTAAAGTTGCCTGCCCTACATTCGTTATAAGGGTTTCTGGAAATGTTAATGTAACTTCAAAATTATTATTAATATTTTTAGCATCAAATAATTTTATACCTGTATCAACTTGATTTGTTCCATCAAATTCTAACTTTTTATTTTGAAATACTACTCCTTCTGGCCATGGTTCATTAATTTTTTGATTATATGTTGCTTCTTCATTTCCTACATTTACTTCATACGAATTTTTTATTTTATTTAACTGATTATCTATTGTGCTTTCTTTATTTCTTACACTTACACTTACTGCTGTTACTATTGCAAGAAAAAAAGTGCTGATAGTAATACAAATAATGAAATTGCGCCTTTTCTATCTTTTATTTCTAGTTTCTTTTGCATATTTTATTTCCTCTCTTTAGAAATTATTATTATCTTTTTTTATTATAACAACTTTATTATCTAAAATCAATAAAAAATAAAAAAACATCTATCAAACTCGATAAATGCTTTTTTATAATATTTTTGAGGTTTCTTTTTTTCCTCCGTCCCAAAAATGGACCTTACTCCAAGAATCCCTTGTAGTGTCTCATTACTAATTGAGATTCTAATTGTTGTATTGTTTCTAATGCAACACCTACAACGATTAATACTGCAGTTCCTCCAAATGTAATATTTAAAGATGTAAATCTTAATAACATTGGAAGTATTGCTATAATTGCTAAGTATATTCCACCAAATAGGGTTATTTTAGATATTACTGATGATAAATATTCTGTTGTTGGTTTACCAGCTCTTATTCCTGGTATAAATCCACCATTCTTTTTTATATTTGTAGATATTTCTGCTGGATTCATCATAGCATAAGTATAGAAATATGTAAATCCTAAGATTAATAATAAATATACTATCGCATTTGCTATTGTATAACCAATACCAACACTTGCATCTGATGTTGCTGCAGAAAATTTATATATTACTGACCAGAATCCAGTGCCTGTTGCAATATCTCTATTTATAAAAGAGATTATCATAGCTGGAAATGTCATAAATGCTGATGCAAATATTATTGGCATAACTCCTGCCATTGCAAGTTTTAATGGAATGTGAGTATTCTGTGCTCCAACCATTTTTCTTCCTACTACTCTTTTTGAATATTGTACAGGTATTCTTCTTTCAGCAATTTGCATATATACTACAGCAGCAATTAATAATATAGCTCCTATAATAATTCCTAATGCAGTTAATAGTCCTACTGTACTAAATCCTTGTGATGTAACCATTAAATTCCATATTGTTACCACTGCAGATGGCATTCTAGAAATAATTCCAACAAAAATTATCATAGATATACCATTTCCAATACCTTTATTTGTAATTTGTTCTCCAAGCCATATAAGGATTGATGTACCTGCCATAAATCCTATTACAACTATAGCTGCAGTCAATAATCCTGGATTTATAAATATTTGTACTGAACTTGAACTATATGAAAAATATAGTCCTAATCCTTCTATTAATGCTAATACTATGGTAAGAATTTTAGTATATTTGTTTATTTTTTGTCTTCCTTCTTCTCCACCTTCTTTAGTAAGTCTTTCTAATGAAGGTATAACAAATCCTAATAATTGTATTATAATTGATGCATTGATATATGGTGTAATAGACATCGCAAAAATTGAAAATCTAGCAAATGCTCCACCAGAGATTAAGTTAATCAATCCAGCTATACCATTACTATTTTTCATTGCTTCATCTAATGCTAAAGCATCTACTCCTGGTATTGTTATATAACATCCTAATCTAAAAATAACAATTAATACTAATGTATATAGTATTTTTTTTCTAAGTTCAGGTGTTTTCCAAGCATTTTTTATTGTTTTAAACAACTTAAATCACCTCAGCCTTTCCGCCTAAAGCTTCTATTTTCTCCTTAGCTGCTACTGTAAATCTAGTAGCTTTAACATTTAATTTTTTATCTAATTTTCCTGTAGCTAATACTACTATTCCATCATTTATTTTTCCGATTATTCTTTCTTCAAGTAATGATTCTGCTGTAACATCAGTAGCTTTGCTCTTGTTAAGCATTGTTAATGTTACTTCTGTATATGTTTTTGCATGAATATTTGTAAATCCTCTTTTTGGTAATCTTCTATATAATGGTGTTTGACCTCCTTCGAAACCACGTCTAACTCCACCACCAGATCTTGCTTTTTGTCCTTTTTGTCCTCTTCCTGAAGTTTTACCATTTCCTGAACCAATTCCACGTCCTACTCTATTTGATGTTTTTTTCTTCATAGCTGGTTTTAATTCTTCGATTTTCATTTTTGGTTTGCACCTCCTTGTTATGAATTTTATATTATTTCTTTTTAAAAATCAATATATTTTTATAAATTTCAAAAATTATAAAATCTCTGAAACTTTCTTACCTCTCTTAGCTGCAACTTGTTCAACTGTTTGCATTGATTTTAACCCTTCCATAGTAGCATATACAACGTTTCTTGGATTGTTAGTTCCAATAACTTTTGTACGTATATTTTGATATCCTGCAAGTTCAAGTACAGGTCTAACACTTCCTCCAGCAATAAGTCCAGTACCAACTGCTGCAGGTTTTAATAATACGTTTGCTGAACCAAATTTTCCTATAAATTCATGAGGTACTGTTGTGTTTACAATAGGAACTTCTATTAAATTCTTTTTAGCTTCTCCAATAGCTTTCTTTATAGCATCTGGAACTTCAGCTGCTTTACCATTTCCAACACCTACATGACCATTACCGTCACCAACAACAACAACTGCGCTAAATCTAAAGTTTCTACCACCTTTTACAACTTTTGCAACTCTGCTGATAGCAACAACTTTTTCTTTTAATTCATTTTCTTGTTTTTCCATGTAAAATTCTTTACCCTCCTTTATATATTAGAATTTTAATCCATTTTCTCTAGCTGCTTCTGCTAATTCTTTAACTACACCATGATAAATATATCCACCACGATCAAAAACTACTTCTGTTATATTTTTTTCTGTAGCTTTTTTTGCAATTAAAGCTCCAACTTCTTTAGCAGCTTCTTTATTTGCATGTTTTGTTTTTACTGATTTATCTAATGTTGAAGCACTAACTAATGTATTTCCTGCAACATCATCTATAATTTGTGCATATAAATTTGTGTTACTTCTATATACACATAATCTTGGTCTTTCAGCTGTTCCGCTTATTTTTGTTCTAACTCTTTTATGTCTTCTAATTCTTTCAAATTTTCTATCAGTATTTGAAACCATTTTATTTCTCCTTTCTTCATATTCGAATATTTATGATTTCTAACTTTAATCAAAAAACGAGTATTGATTTAAGATTAAAATTACTTACCAGTTTTACCAACCTTACGTCTAATAACTTCTTCAGCATATTTAATACCTTTTCCTCTATATACTTCAGGTGGTCTCTTTGTTCTTATTTCTGCTGCTACTTGACCTACTTGTTCTTTATTAATTCCTTTTACTATAATTGTATTTGGGTTTGGAACATCAAAAGAAATTCCTGTAGGTGCTTTATATATAACTGGGTGTGAATATCCAAGTGAAAGATTTAAATCATTTCCTTGTTTTTGAACTCTATATCCAACACCATTTATTTGTAATTCTCTAGTGAATTCTTTTTGTACACCTTCAATCATATTATTTACTAAAGTTCTTGTTAAACCATGTAAACTTTTATCTAATCTTTCCTCACTACTTCTTGCAAATGTTAATGTTCCTTCTTCAAGTTTTACTGTGATTTCTGGATTGATATCTCTTTCAAGTGTACCTTTTGGTCCTTTTACAGTAATATGTTGTCCGTCTAATTTAACTTCAACTCCTGCTGGTACTGTAATAGGCTTATTTCCTATTCTTGACATTTAAGGTTCCTCCTTCTTTTCTATTTATATCATTATATTACCAAATATAAGCTAAAACTTCTCCACCTACTCCAGCTTCTCTAGCTTCTTTGTCTGTCATTAGTCCTTTAGATGTAGAAATTATTGCTATACCTAATCCATTAAGAACTTTAGGTAATTCTTCTTTATTTGCATAAACTTTTAATCCTGGTTTACTAATTCTTTTTAAACCATCAATTACTTTTGCACCTTTTTCTCCGTACTTTAAAGTAATTCTAATTGTTCCTTGAGCATTATCATTTATTTGCTCAAATGATTTTATATATCCTTCTCTGTATAAAATTTCTGCTATACCAACTTTCATTTTTGAAGCAGGTACATCTACTGTTTTATGCTTAGAAGTATTTGCATTTCTTATTCTTGTTAGCATATCTGCTATTGGATCTGTAGTGTTCATTACTAACCTCCTTTTTTTGTTTTTTCCTTTTCTTCTTGCAGTTTCGCTAATCAACGATTCTGCGAATCGTTTGCTTCGCTGCATT